>Ga0075163_10001882_pt1 | contig 28370 bp, 19 predicted proteins | sample JI1023141ADNA_FD_71478 | JGI IMG/M metagenome (GOLD analysis project Ga0075163, IMG submission 71478) | Wastewater effluent complex algal communities from Wisconsin, to seasonally profile nutrient transformation and Carbon sequestration -... | ecosystem: Engineered > WWTP > Effluent > Algae...
CTGCCGCCGCCGGCTGCGGTAGGCGACTGTGGTAGATGGCTGCCGCCGACGACTGTGGTAGGCAACTGTCGTAGAGGGCTATCGCCGCCGACAGTCGCCGCCGACAGTCGCCGCCGACAGTCGCCGCCGACAGAGCTACAACCTCGTGTGGGGGATTCAGTTGAAATATTAATGCGCTTCGCCCCTTAGCTGCGCAGCACGAAAGTTGCAGAGAACGGCTTTGTAGGGGTCGACAGTCGCCGCCGACAGTCGCCGCCGACAGTCGCCGCCCGCAGTCGCCGCCCGCAAGCGCCGCCGACTGCCGTCTACCGCATTCACCTACCAATCTCGACCCCGACTCTAGTAACTGGCAGAGCATTCCGTTGGTCGCCTTCGGCCGTCGAACACCGTAGCAGCCCTCGACAACTTGGGTCAGCGATTGGAGCCGGCAGTGAGAGCCGATAACAGGCGGCGATAGAGAGCAGGTTCTTTGGACACCTTCTACCACCGTTTAGAGTCGACCGAATTAGCCAGCGGATTCTGAGGCAGCGGTAGTAGCAGGTGTCTGAAGAAGCTCGGATTGCCTTGGAAGTGAGAATGCTGATGGCAGATGGATTGGAGCGAGGAATTCAGATATCCGCCCTACGACCCGCGGTTTTTCTGACTTGGAATGATCTTCGCCGCAGAGGAACTGCCAATCGCCAACCTATCGCTCCACAGAGCAGCATACCCAAAACTCAGCAGCCCCACTCTAATCCGGGCCGTCAGTAGTGCCCCCAGTCAACGGTCTGCGAGCCAGCCAGCGGGCCAGCTCGCCAAATATGAGCCAGCCAGAAATCCCCCGACGATGACGATCGCGGTGCTCTCTCGAAAGTGTCGGTACTCGGTCAGGTACAGCGCGAATAAAGAGAGCATCGCCCTGCGGCGAAGCGCTCACAGCCTTGGATCAGACAAGCAGATACAAGGCAGACGGATGGCGTCGAGACTTTTCAGACAAGGGAGTCTCCAAGAGCGCAGGTCTTGCGTTGGATTGGCCCCGTGGGGCGCTGCGCCTCGTTTCACAGGGATACAGCCTCGGAAACACCGTCCTCCGTCGTGTTAGTAGCATCGGCTTCGACCCTCATCCTTCCCTCCTTCGCGTCCCTAATCATTGCCCCAAGTGCTTACATGAAGTTCATCAACCACCTCGGGTGCCAATAATCTTGGCTCCACCCGTATATCCCCGCTCGTTTAGAATCCAAGGCTGGTGAGGCGCTGCGATCATACGACGGTCGCGGGTAACGTCGTCTATGCGTGCCGCGCCGAACGATCGGATCCCGACGGCAAGCTGCTCGAAGAACTACCCCGCGCGCCGCAGGGCAACGGACCGGATGGAGCCTTCACGAGGAGCTATCTCGACGGACACAAGCTCGCCGAACTCGACTGGCAAGATGCGCGGCCGAAGCTCGACCAGCGGTGCGCGCTGAACACGCTGTCCACAAGCCAGGATTTGACGCTGGCAATCGACGGAAAGACGCTGAGCTGCGCCGCATCGGGACAGCCGCTGTTCAAGCGCGACTTTGGCTGCGTGCCGCGTGAAGTGCAGGTGTTCGCGAGCGCGTCGTATAAAAATCTGGCGCGACGACCGGTCGCCATCATCGGCGTATGCCAGACGGGCGCGCAGACGCTGCACGAAGTCGCGGTGGTGTGCAGTGCGAGCGAGCGCGCCCGCGCCAAGTAGCGAAGCGCGCTCGTAGGGTCTGCGCTCCCGGTGCCGTTCGCGGCGATCGCGGGGATCTGGGGCGCGGGTCCGCGCGACCTGTGGACCGCCGGTCTGGACGTCAAGCACGGCGTTCCCCGATAAGGTCCAGAAGATTCCTGACCGATCAGGATTCATCGGGAGCGCAAAAGGAGATCCCGCACGACGACCGGAGCGCCGAGTCCGGGAGGGAATAGACAGGTCGATGAGCCGCCGCCGCCGCGCGGGGGGCCTTCAGGCGGCGCTCCCGTGCCGCTCCTGCTAGAGCCGCTATCCACGGTTTTTTTGGCGCTCTCTTTGTTCTTTTCGGGCTCTGGATCGCCGCGGCGTCCGGGCTCGCCACACGGCAGACGCAAGAGCTGGTGCATGTGCGGAGAGAGCGGCGCGGCGCTGGCCACGATGAAGACGTGCAGCTCGGTCTCCTTGACGTTCGGCGGCGCGCGGCGCGGGACGCCGACACGCAGCGGATGGCCGGGGATCAGCGGAGCGCCGCCCGGTTTCTCGGTCAGCTCTTCGGAGATCCCGTCGGCGGCATACAGCACCACGGAGACATGGGACGGCTGGTCTGCACGCAGCTCAATCGTCGGCTCTTCGGTTGCGCCGAGAAAGTCGTGGCTGCTCAGCGCGCGCAGTGCGCCGGTGGCCCCATCTTTGTGCAGCACGGCGACCGAGAGTTCGGGAGCGGCGGCGCTCCCAATGCCGCTCCTCTGCGAGCCCGCACCCGCACAGCCGGCAGCAAGTAAGAAACCGCTCACCCAACAGAGTACGTTTTGCACGGTAGACCTTGTGTATGTGGGGTCATTCTAGAGAGCGCACACAGCGGAAGCCGGTTCCTGCGTGCATGAGATCCTCGCTCGCGCGGAAGCGTGCAGCCCCGCGCGCCGACAGAAATCCCGCGGTCCAGGCGCCGCCGCGCAGCACCCGGAACCGCGTGCTGGCGGCGGGCGGCGGCTCTTCGCGCGGTGACCGCAAGACGGTGGCAGCGGAGGGCAGCTGGGCGCGGAACCAGTCCGCAGTCCACTCGGATACGCTACCTCCCATGTCGTAGACGCCATCGAGCGTGCGATCCACCTCCATCGAACCGACGTCGGGAAGCACGGGCCGACCGGGCGCGGGCTGGCAGCTCGAGAACGGCTTTCCGTTGCTGCGCTCCAGAACCGCATCGGCGCAGCCGGGCGGCCGATCGCCCCAGGGAAAGCGCCGCTCGCCACGCCGCGCTGCGTACTCCCATTCCGCTTCCGTGGGAAGCCGCTTTCCCTGCGCGGCGCAGAAGTCCAGGGCCGCGTAAAAGGACACGGCAACTACCGGGCGGGCGCGGAACTCGGCGATCACGGCGAACCCGCCGACGTCTGAGGTGATTCCACCATAACGCGGATCGTTATGAAGATTTTTATAGGGGAGACCACTTTTTTTATAAACACAACGATAACCAATTATGTTTTCCTTCGAATCTCCATCGCTTTTTGGACAGTAGTTATTAACGACAATATTTCCGGCCCGCAGCTGACTATTCAGGAATTTAACGAATTGTTCGTTGGTTACCTCATAACGATCCATGAGAAATGCGGGAAGCTCGACGAGGCGCTCTGTAGATTCGCGTTCCAGATATTTGTATTCGTTATATTCTGCTTGATGTCCCTGGCGCTCTGTCGGCAGGGACAGGTCGTAACTCTTGGCCAGCGACCAGGCGATCTCTCGCTCCGCCGGCGAGCTGCCCTGCACGAAACGTCCGCCTGGGATTCGCACTGCGCTCCGCGCGAGCATACGGATCCAGCTCGGCCACGGCACGAGCGTCATCAGCGAGTCCGAAGCGAACACAATCAGCGCAGCCAGCAGGAGGAGCATGCCGGATAGCGAAGCAAACCACGTGCCACGATGGCGCCGCAACGCGAGTCGCAGCCCTGGCCAGCTGGGCCGGTTTCCGCGCAGCGCGCTCACCCGCTCCGCCACGTCGTTGGCGGTCGGGCGCTGGGTCGGCTCGCGGGCCACGAGTTCCATGACGAGCGCGGAGAGCGCGCGCGGCAACTCCGGAGCCCGGCGGTGCGGTGCCACCGGACGCTGGTGGATGTGCTTGAGCAGCACGTTGCCGCCGTCTTCCAGATATGGCGGCCGGCCGCACAGCATCTCGTAGAGCACGCAGCCTAGCGCGTAAACGTCGACCTTCTCGCTGATGCGTCCGCCGATGCAGCTCTCGGGCGCCATGTACAGCGGCGTGCCTTGGATACCGGTCTGGGTGGTGTCGGCGCTCGCTTCGACGAGTTTGGCGATGCCCAGATCGAGAAGTTTGGTCCGCTCGCGCCCCGGACCGAGCGGATCCGAGACCAGCATGATGTTGTCCGGCTTGATGTCGCGGTGTACGACGCCGCGGTCGTGCAGCTCCGCTAGGGTCTCCGCGAGCTGTGCCGTGATGCCGAGCGCTTCGTCGACGGGCAGTCGGCCCTGCGGCGACGTTTGCAGCCGCTGTTTCAGCGTCTGGCCATCGAGGTACTCCATAAGGATGTAGGGAACGCCGTCAGCAAGCAGGCCGACGTTGTAGATGCTGACCAGGCCCTGAGCCGCGACCCGGCTGAGCGCCATCGCCTCACGATCGAAGCGCGCCCGCGCCCGCTCATCGGCTAGCGCGTACTCCGAGAGCGTTTTCACAGCGGCCAGCCGGCCGAGCTCCTCGTGCCGCGCCAAGCAGATGACCCCCATGCCGCCGCGCCCGAGCTCTCGCTCGATGCGATAGCGGTCAACGACCTGTCCGATCAAGGGGTTCTCGGCAGCCATGATCGTGACAGCCTGCTCAGCGCGTCGAATATCTGGGCGCGGCGCTCGCTTCTTTTTCTTTATCCGCGGTGCCCAGCGCGGACGGTCGGGGAATCCGAAACTGATCCATGAGGCGCCGGATCTGCTTTGCGGAGCGCCGCAGCAGACGCGCCACCTGCGAGATATTGCCCTCGTTCTCGGCCAGCAGACGGACCAGAAGCTCGGCGGTGATCCGGACCTTGGGCACGCCCGCGGCGGCGTCCGGATCGGACTCTGGCCTGACCTGCGCCGCCATGATCTCGGCCAGCAGTGCCTCTGGCAGATCCGGCAGATCGATGAAGTCCGCTGACGCGAAGAGCGAGCGCAGGCGCTTGCTCAAGTTCTCAAGCTCACGCACGTTGCCGGGCCAGCTGTGCAGCAGCAGCAGCTCGCCCAGCCGTGCGCTGATCCGCCGCGGCTTCCGTCCACCGCGATCTTGATTCACGTAGTGAAAAAAGAGCGACAGAATGTCTTCGCGTCGTTGCACCAGAGAGGGCAGGCCCACTGGCAGGACCGCGAGGCGGTGGAACAGATCCTCGCGAAAACGGCTCTCCTTCGTCGCCTGCCGCAGATCGACATGGCTGGCGGCGATGACGCGCACGTCCACCCGCAGCTGACTCTGTCCACCATAGGTCTGGATGTGCAGAAGATTCTGTCCGGGCACTGCGTTGCGCCCAGGCTCCGCCGGCTGCAGCGCGCGCAGCAGCTTGGCCTGCACTTCCAAGGGCAGCTCTCCGATCTCGTCTAAAAACAGCGTCCCGGTATCGGCCTGCTGGAAGCAGCCGCCGTGATCCCGGACCGCGCCGGTAAACGCGCCGCGCAGGTGACCGAACAGCGCGCTCTCCTCCGCCCCTCTGGGCAGGGTGGCACAGTTGATGGCGATGAAGGGACGCGTGCCCCGTGGCGAGGCGGCGTGAATGGCCGCGGCTGCCAGCTCTTTGCCCGAGCCCGTCGGACCCGTGAGCAGGACGTTGTCGACCGCATGCGCCGCGAGTTCCAGTGCACCGCGCAGCTCGCGAATCGCCTGCGACTCGCCGAGCAGACGCGCGTGAATCGCGGTCTGGGTGCGCTGTGCATCCACGATCCGTGCGCGCTCCGTGCGCAGCACGAACAGGGAATCGCCGGTCCGAACGATGCTGCCATCGGCCAGGATGGTCTCGGACACCGCACAGCCGTTGACGAAGGTCTTGTTCTTGCTTTTTAAATCGACGAGCGCGATCTCATCATCGTCGACGCACAGGCGGGCGTGCTCGCGCGAGGCGCGGGCGTCTTTTTCAAGGCGGATGCCACGATCTGCATCAACCTCCCGTCCGATGAGGATCTCGCGATCGATCACCCAGCGCGGCAGCACCGGATCGGTGAACAGAGAGAAGTCCTCAGGCAGGGGCCAGACCTGTTTCAGGATCGAAGAAGAGACCTCGATGCGTGTCTGCTGGCGATCCGTCTCGGTTTGTTTTGGCATGGCAAGCACCCGCCGTTCGCATTCGATGGCCTGCGTATCTGATACACTAGGCAGCTCCTGCCGACAATGAGAAACATGCTTCGCACGCCGCGCTCGTTCCTCGCTGTCTGGTTGGCGTACGCACTCGCCAACATGCTGCCGGTATGCGCCGCGGAGGACTCGGTTTCGCTCCGCCCGAAAGCAGAGGATTCCGCGCCGCGCTCCGCCCTCCGTCAGCTGCTCGGACAGAGCGGTGCAGCGACAGCGAACAGAGAGAAACCGCCGAACCTCTACGTGCTCGCCATCGGCGTCAGCGAGTACCGCCAGAGTGAGCTGCGACTCCGCTTTCCGGCAAAGGACGCACAGGACATCGCCGCGCTTCTGCGCGGTCAGGAGCGCAGTCTGTACGGCGCGGTCACGGCGCGCGTACTCACCGATAAAGACGCCACCCGCGACAACATCCTCGATGGGCTCGAATGGCTGCAGAGGCAGCCCAGTCCCCCGGACGTGGTGATCCTGTTTCTGAGCGGCCACGGCATCACTGATCCGAGCACCACCGACTACTATTTCCTTCCTTATGACGCCGATCCGCAGGCGATAAAACGCACGATGCTGGCCCAGACCGAGTTCCAGAACTCCCTGCGCCACATCCGCGGCAAGGTCCTGGTCTTCCTCGACACCTGCCACGCCGGCAAGGTTTTCGGCACAGTGCAGACGCGCGGTCTGAGCAGCGTCGACGTATTCGTCGCAGAGCTAAAGAATGCCCCGAGCGGCATAGTGGTCTTCACGTCCTCGACCAGCTCGCAGCTCTCACTTGAGTCTGCGGAGTGGGGCAACGGCGCCTTCACCCGCGCCGTGCTGGAAGGGCTGCGGGGCCGCGCCGACCGCGATCACAGCGGACGTGTCACCGTGAACATGCTCGACCTGTACGTCAGCCAGCGAGTCCTCTTTCTGACCGCACGTCGGCAGAGCCCCTCCACCGCCAAGCTCAGTACCGTGCCCGACTTCACCATCACCGTCGTCAAGCAGCTGCTCAACGAAGACGTCCAGCCGCTGCGCTGACCGCGCTCACTGCGACAGATTGCGCAGGATCAGGACTCGATTCTGCGAGCCGGCCGCGATGTCCGGTCGGCCATCCCCATCGAAGTCGGCCACGGCTAGCGTGATTGCGTTCGCTCCCACATGCCAAGCCCGCTGCACTGGAAAGAGTCCAGAGCCATCCCCGAGCAGGCCGATCACAGCGTGCCACAGCGCGCTCGCGCACAGGATGTCCTGGCTGCCATCGCCGTCGAGGTCTGCGAATACCAGAGCCCGGCAGTCGAAGCCCTCCCCGGCTTCACGCACCGCCTGCATCCCACCGCGCCCATCGCCCAGAAAGACAGACACGCCAGAGTCGGCTCCGACCCCGATGTCGAGATGACCATCCAGGTTCAGATCCGCGACCGCCAGAGACCGCGGTCTCCTTCCGGCAAGATAAAACCGCGGCGCTCCGCTGCTCTGCTCCCGACCAGGCGCGTCCAAGACAACCAGCCCATCCGGAGAATTCAGCAAAACCGCCAGTTCCGGCCACCCGTCTCTGTCCAGATCCGCGATGGCCAAGGCCGTTGGGAGGCCAGCTACCGGCAAGCGCACGGTCGAAGTTACGCGGCCCTCAAGACTACGATACACCAGGTAGACAAACCCGTCGGCACCGCAGAAAGCGAGGTCAGTTGAGCCGCTGCCATCCAGGTCTCCCGCCGCAGCGCAGGACTGCATCGTTCCGAGCTCCAATGGATCGCTCTCCTTGAAGTCACGAGGCCCGCCAGAGAACACTTTGGCCGCCGTCGAGTAGTCCAAGACGATCAGATCGACCAAGTCCCCCTCCGGACTCCTCCGCGCCAGCGGCAGGATCGCAGCCGCCGAGATGGGCCCTGCCGCCGCGATCTGGACTCTGGATCCGAAGCCGCCCTGCCCGAGATTGGGAAACAGAGAGAGTCCGCCGTTATCCGAAGTACCGCAGATGAGATCTGCGCGATCATCGGAGCCCAGCCAGACCGGAACCAGAGCAGACACGTCTCCACGGAGGGGCAGCGCATTGGATCCGCTGCGGCTGCGGCTCGCGACGTCCTTACGCAGCGTGAGCTGCTCCTTGGGAGCTGGGTACTCATACCTGCTGAGCGCGAGATCGACGAAGCCATCGCCGTCGAAGTCGCCCACCACCGCAGCTTCGCCTCCGAGTCCGTCGATCGGCGGCTCGGCGGTAAGCTCGCCCCGTCCGTTGTTGTGGAGCAGCTCTGTCCCGTCATCCCCTGCCGAGACAACGTCCAGGCTCCCATCCCGGTCGTAATCCGCGAGAAAAAGCGCTTGGCTCCGAAGCGTCGTTTCGTACGGAATCGCCTCTGCAAAGGGCTCACTTCCTTCGGAAAAGAACACGTAGATACGTTGATTAATAAAATGGCTAGATATCAATATATCGTCATTACCATCGCCATTCAAATCACCGACCGCCACAGACCATGGAGCAAACGAGAGATCCATCAATTGGCACCAGATAAACCCGCCGCGCCCGTCGCCAGATAGCATCACAAGCTGTGACTCATAATAATCGGTACGCCATGTGGCGACGAGATCCAGATTGGAGTCCTCGTCAAAAGCCCCGACATAGACAGAATCCACTAAAATCGGCAGTGCACTGCGTATCGCAGGCTCGAATCGGAACGGGCCGCTGCCGCGCTGAAAAGCCACTGCTTTTTCTTCTACATAAATCAGATCAAAGAGGCCATCCCGATCGATGTCCGCGATCACCAGTGCATCCGATGAAGGAAACACGACGTCGCCTTCGGTCTGGAGCTCCCCCGTGGTCGCCAGGTTGCCGCTGCCATCCCCGCGGTAAAGAAGGAGGCGACCGTGACTGCCGCTCGATCCGTCCAGGGGGAGGTAGTAGGCGACCAGATCCGGATTGCCGTCGCGGTTCAGATCGGCGCTGCGCAGCGCGAACAGGAGCCCAGGCACGGCGTAGATCCGCGGCGGCATGAGATTCCCTTGACCGTCCGCCATGAAGACCCAGAACTCGTTTGCTTTGTTCGGCTCCATGTTCTCGGAGGTGATGAGGTCATCCCGACCATCGCGATCAAGATCGACCGCCAGCCGGACCCGGTTGGTTGTCGGCATGGGGCGGATGGACGGCGCGTCCAGCTCGACTCCATGGCTCCGCAGAAAAAATAGCTGCTCCCGCTCGGCTCTCTGGGCATCGCTGCTCACCTCGATCCGCTGCGCCCCCGGTCGGTTCAGCGGCTGCGGCAGCATCACCTGCAGCTCCGTCGGACTTCGGAACTCGACCTGGGGACTCGGCAGCCCGCCGATAGACACCTGGCAACCCGAGACAAAGCCGCTGCCTTCGATGCGCACGTAACCCCGGCTGCCGATGGGGAGGCTGCGCGGCACGACCCGCTCCACCGCGAGCACTGCGTCTGTGCTCGGCGCCATGGCGCCCGCTGGATCCAGCCAGAGGCCTGGCTGCTGTGGGTCACAGCCAGCCAGAACCAACCCCCACAACGCCAAGCAGAAAAAGCGGGCGAGCCTCACGCTGACCTCCATCAATCTGAGCGGTTCATGAGATACACGACGTGCCCGCGGGTCGTTCGAGAAAACGCGATCCCGACCAGATCCGCGCGCCCATCTGCATCGACATCCCCGGCGACCAGTTGGACAATCGGATCGGCCGAGGTCGGGATGGGCAGGACCTGCCAGCTCTTGCCGAACCCCTGATTCAAGAGCAGCGTCAGGTGCCGCGCGCGATACCGCCGCACGACCAAGTCGGACAGCCCGTCGCCGTTTGCGTCGAGGACGGTGCATCCTCCCACGATGGCGTCATACGGTTTGTTCAAGTCGATGATTGATTCCGCGATAGACCACGTCCTGTTTCCGCGATTGTGCCGGATGTAGACTTGATTATCGGCAGTCAGTATCAAATCCAGTTGCCCATCTTTATCGACGTCGTCAACGACCGTCGAGACATCGTCTTTTTTCAAGATCAAGATTGGCGCAGAAAATTTTCCATCGTCCATCCCCCATAAAACGAACACTCCGTCTACGTCCGTCGTTACGACCAGGTCCTGTCGGTGATCGCCATCGAGATCGGCGGCGAGCAGCCCCGACGGCTGCGACAGGTTCGATGCGAAACAGCGGTCTGCGTCGACGATAACCGCTGCGTCCGCTGCCCGGACGCGGGTCTTCAGGATGCAGAAGCGGCCGTCCCAGCCGACGAGGACGATCTCTGGCTGCAGATCCTCGTCGAGCTGCGCGACTAGGATCCGGGCCGCTTCGATGGGCGTTGGATAGGTCCTTATTTCGGGATCGAAAGATGATTTCTTATCCCTGTTTATTTTATTTACCAATATAGATATTGACTTGGAATCTGTCTTTGAAATATTTGCTATAATAATATCTGGCGTTGAATCATTATCTACATCAGCAATGACGAAATCAGCCATCTGTTGCTGCATTTCGATGGATTTTTCGCGAAATGCATCATCAGCGCGTCCGGATAAAATGAAATATAGATTCAACCCGCCAAATGCCGACCACTCGGCGTGTTTGGCATAGATCAAGTCGTCTGTCCCATCGCGATCCAGATCCACGGATAGGGACTTCGAGATGTCGTGCTCAGGGGCCTGGATCGGGACATCGATCGGATGGGAGTACGGCCCCGCGCCCCTTCCCCCAATCACTTGCAGCACGGACTCGTCACACGCCACGATCTCGTCCGCTCCATCCCGATCGAGATCGACGATCAACCGGCATCCGGTGTCAGCGATGACCGGCTCTGTGAGCGTAAAGACTCCGTTCCGATTCTTCAAGACGTACAACCAAATCCCGCCTCCCACGAGGACATCGGGAAAACTCCCCGCGCTCCCATGCTGGATCACCGGCAGTCCCATCCAGCTTGGTCCGAGCGCGGTCGTGATCTGAAAGGTCTGGGAACGCTTCCGAGATGCATCCCTGTCCAGCGACACGATGTGTACGGAGCGATCCATGTCCGTGCTCTGCCCGTCAGTAATCACCAGATCCGGCACGTCATCCTGATCGAGATCTCCCACGGTCAGGTGGTCCAGAAAAGTGACCTCGGGGAGGGCGATGTCCCTGCGATGGAACTGACGCTGCGCGGTCGCGTCCCGATGCAGCAGCGTGACAGACTGCTCGCCCTCACCGCAGTTGCCGAGAGCGAGATCCGGATGGCCGTCCCGATCAAAGTCCGCGCTCTGCACCGAACAGGGACGCGCGAGTCCGTTCACTTCCCCTTCGATAAACCGCCCCGTTCCATCGCCCCACAAGAGATTCACGGCGGCATGGCCGAGACACGCCGTCGCAATGTCGAGCGCTGCGTCCTCATCTAGATCGGCGACGACGACGGAGTCACAGCGGCCGTTTTCGTAGCGCGAGAGCTGGGGCGAGTCGAAGCTCCCGTCCCCGTGCCCGCGCAAGATCACGAGCTCGTTTGTACCGACCTCGATCAGGTCTTGCATCCCATCCCGATCCAGATCTGCGGCGACCAGACCGCTCGGATCTGGATCGAGCTGGATCGTCGTACGCAGCAGAAAGTCCCCTGCCGGCTGCTGTAGCAGAACAAAGAGCTGCTGCGTCGCGCTGGAAACCGCCGCCAGATCCGGCCGGCCGTCGTTGTCGAAGTCGGCGCTGATCACAGCTCCGAGCGCGTCCGCGAGCCGGTAGGCCGCCGCATCCCCGAAACGGAGCATGCTGCCAGCGTAGCGAAACAGGTCGCTGCGCATGACGTACTCCGCGGGACCGCGCATGATTTTGATCGCAGCAGGACCCAGGATCCCGACGCGCGCCGGCAGCCGCACTTCAGCGAACTCGCTGGAGCGAACGGTGACGGGAGAGACTGGATTTCCATCGATCTCGACGCGCAGATCGGCGGTGAAGCCGGCTCCGTAGAGCTGCAGCAGTGCGCCGCCGGTCGTTGGAAAAACCGGCGGCAATACCGCTCGCAGCGCCAGGCTCGCCGGCGCAGGGACCGACGGATCGTCGGCGCGCCACGAATCGGCCGGCGCGCAGCCCAGCATCCCTCCCACCCAAAGAACCACCCCTCTCAGCCAATACGTTATCGACTCACTTGGCTTCATGAGACTCCCATCGCATCACGCGGCTGCGGGGCCGCGCGCTATTGACCCCGACCGCTGGCACGTTATCCTGCCCGCCATGCAACGGCAAGACACTCCGTTTCTGATGGGAGGACGCCCGTTTCGTCCGCGGAGCTCTCTCGCGCTGCTGCTCTGTCTCGCAGCCTGCTCACAAGAGGTCGTGGCGGTCATCTCCGTAAGCGAAATTCCCGATGGAGCCACCAGCCTGCGCGCCTACGCCAACGTGGGCGGCAGCCTGGCCCGCGAGCCCTCGCTGTTCGCGCTCGCGGGGGCCGGTTCATATAAGATCGGCCTGCGCTTCGACTACCCGCTGGCCGATCTGCCGATGAGTGTTACCATCGGTGCGTTCGATTCAGCGGGCTGTCTGATGGCGCTCGGCGAGACCGCGAGCGAGCGCATTCCCCGCGCCGTCGGCCGCGTCACGCCGGTGGATCTGGCGACGACGCTGAAGCTGCCGCTGAACAATCCTCCCTGCGGCAGCACGCAGGCGATCCTGTTCGGCATCGAACCGGACTCGATGTACGGTCCCCGCTCCCTGCGCCCGCCCGGCAGCAAGATGACGCTCAGCGGCTGGGGTTTTTTCAACGAGCTGTCCCTCCGGATCGCCGGCCGTCCGCAGGAGCTGACGCTCGATTCGTTCGTCACCGCCACCGTACGCGATCCGGATCTGCCCCTTCAGCCAGGCCCGCTCCCCGTCGAGCTGCGGGTTGGCGAAGTTTCCGTCTACACCAGCCCGAGCCTGTTCGAGGTCAAGCTGGCTCCGCCAGCCTGCACGTGGATCGACCCCGCGCTTCCCACGCCGCCGATCGAAAACTGGGTCGATCTGCTTGAGGTCGATCTCGACCGGGACGGAGCCACCGACGTCCTCGGGCTAGATGGTCTGGGGACCCTCTGGCTGTTTCGTCCGCAGCGGATGACAGGGCGGATCCCGGAGCTGCCCCCTCCCGTGAAGCTGGCCACCTTGCCTGTGGAAATTCCGTTCGCGGCTGGCAACGACGCACGCCTACTCCTGGCACGGCTCGCCGATCGGCCGGACGAAGAAATCCTGGTGATCACGACGGCCGGATCGGCTGCGTTTGAGCGGGATCTTGCAGTCCCCGGGCAGCCAGGACTTCGCCTGCGCTGGCACGATCCAAACCTGCGCGGTGATGCCGCCGTCGTGCTGGACATTGATAGACAAGAGCCGGACGAGCTGGTGCTGCTGCACGCCGGCAAGGACGTAGTGGCCCTCGCGCAGCAGGATGGGCGCTTTGATCCCGCGCGGGAAGTTCGCCGGCTCAAGGGCAACTTCCGCGAAGTGGCGACCGCGGATCTGGATGGAGATGCAAGGCGCGAGCTGCTGCTCGTGGCGCCGGCCGATCCGCGAGCGCTGCCGCCGCGGGACGATCTGCTCATCTGGCACGGCGGATGGAACACGGAGGAGCCAGATCGCAGCTTCCGGCTCTTCTCGTGTCTGCCCCTGCCGGCGCGACCGACGCTGCTCTTCCCTGACCTGGATCGGGACGGAGCCCCGGACATTGTGGCCAGCGGCACCTCCACCTTCTTGTACAACCGGCCGGATCTGCCCGCAGGATTCAGCCCCGGCTATGTCGATCCGAACGGCTGCATGCTCGACGTACCGATGGCGGTCGTGGACGTCAACGGCGACTCCATCTTGGACCTGGTCTGGTTGTTCGAGGCGCACGTCCGGGTCCAGCTTGGCCAGCCTGGCGGCCGCTTCGCCAGTCTGCTCACGGGCAGGGACCGCCAGTCCACAGTGCGACACGCTCGCTTTCCACAGCAACAGCACGGCTTTGCGCAGCCCGGCCCGCGCCGGCTTCCCGTCGTGGATCTGAACCGCGACGGCGTCGTCGATCTGCTGCTTGGGACGCGCGCCTGGCAGCTCCGGGTGCCCGCCAACGAGCCAAACATTCCGCCCGAAAGCGACTGCACCGCAGAGCCTTAGCTGGCCTGCTTGGGCGTGTTCCTAGAACCGAATGGGCTGGATACCGCCCTGGACGTCGGGATATCGCGGCACGTTGGTGACTACGATGGTGATGATTCCGGCCAGGATGCCCGCGCTCGCGGTGCCGAGCAGGCCAATAAACCACGGACGCCGGTGCAGCGGCGGCGGGAACGCCACCAAGCGCACCTCGCGCAGGTATCCGAGCGCCTCTTGCCGCAGCTCACTCTGCGGGTCAGCGCGCAGGAACTGGACGTAGGTCGCGTAGGCCTCTGCGCTGCGGCCGGCCCGCCGGTACGACTGCGCCATGTTGAACAACAGGCGGTGCAGCTGCGGCAACATCACGTAGACCAAAGAGAGCTCTTCCCAGGACGTGACAAAATCCCCCGCCAGGAAGCTCTGGTCGGCTGCGTTTATGTGTTCCTTGGCGACCAGGACGATGTTGGCCTCGTCATCTTCCAGCCGTGCGCGCAGCCCGCTGATGCGCTGTTCGAGATCCGCGGACAGCACTGCCGGCGCCACGCGCGCCAGGTGTTGAAACAGGGCCAGCGCTTCGTAGTTCATGCCGGCGCGCTGGCAGCTCTCCGCTGCGCGCAAGAGCGTCCCGGAACCCTGGCCGAAGACATACGCATTGACAAAGACCCGCGCCGCGCGGTCGGGCGCTCGCACGTACAGCGACTCGCCAAGGCTCTGCAGCCGGGTGAGCACGGCGCGGCGGCTGGCCTCCAGATGTCCGGACAGGGCCGCACTCCGCGCCTCGGCTAGTTCGGGCTCTTCCATCGCTCCGATCTGCGTCGCTGGCGGCACTGTCGCCGGCAGCGCCGCCGCCACACCGCAACCGAGCCACACTACCAGCGGCCCGACGAACCGGATTAGCAAGAGGGCACGATCGGAGTCCATGCGGCACACGGGAACAAAAGGAGCCTATACCACTCCCGATCCCGTCCGCGCAACAGGTGCCAGCCGTGCCAGCCAGCCGGAATCGCGCGGGTGGGCGCGCCCAGCAGGCGGGTAGGCGCGCCTCATTCCCTCCGCCGCCCGCGCCACCGGCCGACACGAGCGGCCCGAGGAGCAGCCGCTCCGAACCGGCGTGGCACATCGGTTGCTTTCGCTGCCTCCTGACACGAACCAGGGCGGCCATTCCGGTCGCTCTTCGGCACCCGGACGGACCTCGCCGGCCTTTTCGTCGAGAGAAAACCCCTGCGAAGGCTCGCATTAGGAGAGATGTATGGAGTTCAAAACGATCAACAAGCTTGGCCTGTTGCTAACTGCAATCGGACTCTGGGGATGTGGTTTGCCTGAGCCGCTGCCTACCATTTCTTCGCAGCAGGAAGCGCCCGCCGTGGGTCAGCTCAACCAGCCGCTGAGCCCCAGCGGCCTGCGGAGCGCGATGTCGTGGCGCGTCCACAGACACTCTGGCGCCTATGTACTGGTCGGCTCGGATGCTCAGACCAACCCCTATCAGGGCGACACTCCCGTCGACGCCGCGTTACCTGTGCTCTGCATCAAACAAGACGGTCGCCCCGCCCCCGCCGGCATTCCTTTTGATGCCTACAACGGCTGGGCAGCGGGCGAGGTCAAGCTGACGGCGCCCCTACCTGGCTCCGTGCTGGTCTCACCGAGTGCGGCCAATGCCGCTTGCGCCCGCGCCTTCGGCAGCGGCTACCGCATGGCTGAGTTCCACGACGGCGGCGGCTGGAACTTCTGGGCGCAGGGGACACTCAGCACGACGACTCGCTTTTGGGCGTCCATCAACGATCAGCCGGCCAATCCCTGGAACGCGAGCGGCGACATGCCGCCCCCGCCGTATCAGGAAACGGTCGTGAGCAACGGAACCGGCTGGCGGCTGATGAAGGTCAACGGCTATGCCGCAGACGACGCTGCCCAGCCGTATGAAGCGAACCTGTACCTCATCCAGAACAGCGCTGGCATCGCCGCCGCACCCCTGTCGGATGGTCTCCAAGAAGACCTGACGCGCGACACCGGCGCTGGAGAGACAGTCTTCGTCGTCGATCAGACGATCGCCAAAGATATCGTCACTGCCGAAGCGACCGGCAAGCTGACCCCCGCGCTGCTCGCCATCGCCGAGCCCCTCGATCCGACGCTGCACGGCGACACCTCACGGCTGTTAGGGCGCTGCAAGAACAAAGAAATCGCCAAGAACAAGTCCTTCAACGTCACGGTGCCCCTGTCGCACTCCTTCAGCCTGAGTTCTGGCCTGACCGGCACCATCTCGGCGACGGGAACCGCGCAGGCGAATGCCACCGGCGAGATCCAGCTTGCACTCAAGCGCTTCGGCCTCTTCGGCGTCTGCATTCCCTACGGCGTCAAGTTCGAGCGCGCGCGCGCCTACGGAACCGCGGCCATGAGCTACGGAACGACCTTGAACGGCACAGTCACGTACGTGAACCCGAAGCCCTGGGAGATCCCGATCGCCAAGCCGCACCTCTTCTCTCTCGATTTTTTCCTCGGTCCGATCCCGATCCACGTCGGCTTCAACCTCCCCATCCTCCTCGGGCTGGATCTCCAGGCCAGCGTCACCGGCTCGATCTCATACACCGGCTCGCAGGTCGCATCCGGCTCCTTCGACTACACCTGCAACCTCGATGGCTGCACCGGCGGCGCGAGCTACTCCACCACCGGACCGCGACTCCCGACCACGCTGACCGGAGGCGTCTCTGGACGCCTGCAGCCGTCCGTCTACGCGCAGCTCGCGGTTCGCGGTTACCTCTTCAGCGAGTGGTTCGCCTACGCGCAACTCGGCGTGCGCCCCTACCTGCACGGTGATCTGTGGGGATACACCGGCGCCACCTGCGGAGACGCCGACGAGAACGGCTCCTTCGAATCGGTCAAGGCCCTGACCTTCGATCTCGACTGGCAGGTCTTCGTCAACGCTGAGGCCGCGGCCCTGGGTGGCAGCCCCAAGCGATGGAACGACCTGTGGCACACTAACCGCTCCCACCTCGGCTTCTGGGATCTTACGACCTCCAGCGCCCTCAGCCCTCTTCTCAGCGGGCCGGCCAACGCGCCGCTCGGTCTCTCCCAGGCCTACGGAGCGCGCATGCGACCCTGCTGGCCGTACACCGATGCCGTCACCTACCAGCTCGGCTGGGGAGACGGAGCCGTATCGACCTTCAGCGGCCCCGCTGCCACCGTCACGCCGGTCTCCCACGTCTGGTCGACCCCCGGTTCGCGGCCCCTCAGCCTCACCGCGCAGCGCGACGCCCACGGCCGCGTCCTAAACCAGAGCACCGCGCGCACCATCCAGGTTGCCAACGCCACCTGGACCCCCTGGCTCAATCGCGACGACGCGGGTGGCAGCGGTGACTGGGAGCTGCTTTCGAACTTCGTCGCCACCGGCCAGGCTTGCGCCAGCCCTCTTGCCGTCGAGTGCCAGACCACCTCGGGAGTCGACTGGAGCCGCACCGGCCAGGTCTATTCCTGCGGCGTAGCCGCCGATGGGGGAGTCTGCAAGAATGCCGACAATGGTCCCGCCGGCTGCCTCGACTACCAGGTGCGCTTCCTCTGTCCATGAGCGCGAACGAGCTCCCAGCGCCGGGTCATTCCATACGGCGCGACCGATGAATCCGAACCGTCCCGTCGGATTCATCCACTTGGCCCCGCTGCTCCTTCTGACCCAGCTCGTCCGGCCTCCAGCTGGCACCTGCGCCCCCACGCCCGCCGCCGCTTCGCCCAAGCGTCTCGCTCTCCTGGTTGGGGTCGGCAAGTACTACCAGCTGCAGCCGGGCCCCGGGCAGCGTCCCTGGCCCGAACTGCACACCTCGGCCGAGATCGAAGCGTACCGTCAGGTCCTCCTCCGCGACTACGGCTTCTCTGCTTCCGATGTCCGCGTCCTTCTTGACACCCGGGCAACCAAAGCGGCCATCTCCGCAGCCTTTCGCGAGCACCTCATCGACCGCGCCGCTCCGGGCGACACGGTGCTGTTCCATTTCTCCGGTCACGGGCAGCGCTTGCCCGACGACACCCTGCACCCCGATGAGCCGGATGGCACGGACGAGTCCCTGGTACCGTACGACGCGCTCGATCAGTCAGTGCAGGAAGGCAGCGCAAAAAACATCCGCGATGACGAGCTGGCAGACTGGCTCGAAACCCTCGCCGGCCGCCTGCGCCCGCGACCCGACGCACCGGTCGACGGCAACATTACCGTCACCCTGGATGCCTGCTTCTCTGGCTCTGCGACTCGCGGTCCGTTCATCGCCCGCGGCCGCTCCTGGGACGCCACCACGGACGGCCCTCTCCCCTCCCCACAGCCGCCATTCCCCGACGAAGGAGCAGCCGGCCTGCTGCCGCGCTCCGGATCCATAAACCGCGACATCACCCTGGTCGCCGCCGCCCGCGCCGATCAAACCGCCTGGGAGCGCAACGGCCAGGGAGTCTTCACCCACCACTGGGTCCGGCTCCTCGCGCAGGTGGCCCGCTCCGCCCCCCCGAGCTACCGCGTCTCTGTCGATCAACTCGCCATCGATATGGCCGCTGAGGGCCTCGAACAGATCCCCCAGATCGAAGGTGCCGCGGACAAACTCCTGTTCACCCGGGACCGCTCTTCCGTGAGCCCGCCCGAACCGTTGCTTCGCGTGCTGCAAACGTCCCATAGCGATCTCTGGCTGCAAGCAGGCGAGGTCCAAGGAGTCACTGCCGGCTCCGAATACCTCCTCTACGGCGCACGCCCCCTGACCCTTGGCCAGAGCACCCCTCTCGGCCGCGCCCGCGTCGACGAGGTCGCGCCTTTCAGCGCCCGCCTGAAGATGCTGGACGGAGCCACCCTCCCGAGCCCGTCCGGAGCCCTCGCGACCGAGGTCCTGCATGCGTACACACTCTCCCCGCTGCGCATCATCTTGAGCGGTTTTTCATCCGCCCCCGAGCTGCGGGAACAGATCGCGCAGCTCGACATCGTCTGCGTCGCAGGCGAGCAAGACTCGTCCCAGCCGCCAGCCATCGACCACGATCTGCTCCTCCGCCTGAACCTCGCGCAGCGACGGATTGAGATGCTCCGTCCGACCAGCGCCGTCCATCACGCCGAGCTGCCGCTCGGACGCGAGATCGCCGCCGCCCTGCGAAAAAAGCTCGTCGCCGAGTGGCGCTGGCGTCACTTTGCCCGCCTCCGTCATGAAAATCCGCTGGCGCACCTGGACATCGAGCTTGTTCCTCTGACTCCCTCCACACTCGCTCCTCTCCCACCGACCGCCCACTTCCAGCTGCCTGCCGGCAGCGCGTTCACGCTCCGGCTGCGCAATCCCTCCTCGCGCAACCTCTTCGCCGCCGTCCTGGCCCTGAGTCCGGACGGAGACCTGGACGTGCTCGTCGGCAAGACCGCGCAGGGCAAGAACCTGGTTCACGCCGTCACCCGCTTTGAGCCCCGTCCCGAACAGGGCTACGCCTGGTCCCTCGTCGGCAAACCCGGCGAGCGCATCGTGATCAAGGTTCTCGCAACCGAAGGATTCGTCGACTTCTCCAGCATCGAATCGACGCGCGACGTACACCTCCCAGCCCGCGATCCCGCGACCGGACTCGCGGCTTCCGACTCTACATACGAACCTTTGCGCATCCTGCTCGACAAACTCGGTACCGGCGCCCGCGGCAGCATCCCACTGCCCAGCCCCCTCCAATGGGGAACCACGGAAGCGTCGGTGACCATCCTTCCTCGCTGACCGCCCCCACCAGCCCCTTCCATACCCACTCATCGGCGATGTCGCGTCGCGTGGAGTCGAGCGAGTACCTCACACAAAACGAAATGGGGGCGCTGCTCACGGCGGCAGAGAAGCGCGCGGAGTCAGGTGAACTTTCCGACCGCATGCTGTACGTGAGTATCGTGTTCGCGCTTCACACGGGCCTGCGCAAGGGCGAGCTATTCGCGCTGCGCTGGGGCCAGGACGTGGACGTAAAGACGAAGCGGCTCACCGTGGTTCGCTCTTTTCGCGGGCTTGGGCGAAGCTCAGTTCAAAGACACTGGAGAGTCTGATCCTGCCCGTGCTATCTCGCTCTCCGCGCATGGCCAAGGCGCACGAACGCCTGGGTCTACGAGCGCCTTACCAGCCTCGGCAGGGCTTCTTGCTACCGCCCAGTCCGTTTGACTGGCTGCCTGAAGATCACCTCGCTTACTTCATCTTGGAGACCGTCTCGCAGCTAGACCTGGCGGACATCACCGCTCACTACGAGCGCGAGCACCGCGGCTTCCCTCCTCACGATCCCCGCATGATGGTCGCTCTACTTCTTCATACTTACTGCGTCGGTGTGCCCTCAATCGTTCTACAATCCCCAGCGCCGCCACTCGACGCTGGGCTACCTCAGCCCCAATGCCTTCGAAGAAAGGAACCCCGTAGCGAACTCAAGGATGTAACCAACCTGTCCCTTAAATCGAGGGAAGGTCATCCCGGCCATCAAGAACCGTGGCCAGGCGGGGAAACATATCTCAGCGCTAGCACCGCCCGCCTCGGGCGCAGAGAGATACCATGTCCTTGAACTCATCAGGAAGACGCTCACTGTCGCGGTCAAGCACTTGGGCGACATGCTGTGGTAGCCGATCACCGACGCACGAACAGCTCGCCAGACTCTCGAACCGCTGTGGGCTCGCGCAGGCTTGAACCGAGCTTGGCTGCCCGAGCCACAGACGGTAGGGCCGCTCACTTCCCAACACGCCGATTCAAACTGGAGTTCCTTACGGGCTGGCCTTTTTCCTTCCATCTCCGACGGATGAGAGTTGGCAAGGAAAGCAGGAAGGCAACTTCTCGACGGGAGCTTAGGTCCATTGCGACGGGGAGCGAATCGACCATTACGTCTCCTGTGCAAGCATGCTATCGACCGAAGCAGATCGTCTCCATGAGGTCCACCACTGGTCCAGTCGCTTATGGCTGCCACACCATCGCATGATATGTAGCGCACCCGAGGTAGCGGCTCGGCGCCAATTAGACGCAGCAAGGCTGGTCTAGGCGGGTCTAGGGTCAGAACTGCTCGTCGAGAGCCCTGCGCAGTTCGGCACGGAGTTGGGGCGAGAGACGATTGAACTCGCGGAGCAATTCGGCGGGGTCCACCGGCGATGAGGCGGCGGAAGGACCGTCTGAGATGGTCCTAGCGAGCGCCTGTTCCACCGCCTTGCTCTGAAGCTGCTCGACTGTCCCCGGCGCCGCATAGTGCTTCGCAGTTACATCGAAGCTCCCGTGCCCCAGCGCCGCAGCCACGGCGCTCGATGTTGCTCCCGCTTGCAGCGCCAAAGTCGAGTGCAGGCCTCGCAGGCTGTGCGTCGAGACGCGGGGCACACCGGCCTGGTCGCAAAGCCTCCTGACGTGGCCCCATAGCCATGCATCAGTCAGCGGCCTGTCAGGATGAACCGGACTGGGGCCAAAAAGAAGATCATCCGCCTGCTGCCCTTCGGCCATGCAGCGCAGGTGCCATCGCAGGCTCTCGGGCACTTCCAAGCGGCGGCGGGCGTTCTCGGTCTTGCCGCGCGTGATCCAGAGCACGCGACCGTCATCATCCAGATCGCGGACCACTCGGCAGAGCACTTCACTGGCGCGCATGCCCAGCATCAAGGCCATGAGCGCTGCCGTGGCGGCTCTGTCTCCTTGATGGGCCAAGCTGAGCGCGGTCGCCACAAAGCGACGCGCTTCATCAATGCGGAGCTGAGCCTTGCCGACCTTGGGTTTGCCGACGGGCTTGACGTTCGCGAATGGGTTGAGCGGCGCATACCCATGCTCCACTGCCCAGTTGAAGAAGCGCTTGGACTGCGCAAGTACGGTGCGATGAGATGCGGCTGCCACGGCCTGTCCTGTCGTCGCAATCACGCGGCAGGTTTCTGCTTCATATAGAGCGGCGGCTCTTGCGGCTGTGATCGCTCCCAGCGATGTCTGCGCGCCCAAGAACCTCTCGACGGCGCGCGCAATGTGCACCGCAGTCACAGCGCCGCGGACCTTTAACAAGTAGTCGCGGTAATCAGCCAGCGCATCCGCCACCGGTCGGTCATCGCGCGCCAGCAGCGCGGCCTCCAGATCCAGGCGCAGCTTTTCGCCTGCTTCGACACTCGGCACGACAATGGACTTTCTGGCCGCTCCTTCGACGACTATCATGCGATAGCCGTTGCGAGCTTTGTAGGGGCCATACACGCGCGCAGCCGCTGTCTCCTCTTCGTCGCGCAGATGCTTCGCCTTGAGGACCTCGATGGCAGCCTTCGCGCGTCGAGACTGCTTCCGCTTCGGCGTCCCTCGCTGCTGTGCCAACGTCGCCAGCGTGTCATGAGAACTATTGCGATTCATCGAGCACCTCCATCTACGGGCAGCGTCTGCACACTGAGCAGTTTCTCCAAGCTCGGAAGCAGAGCGAACAGCCCGGCTGCAGCCGCAAGAGAAATCAGTGAGAGCAGTGCGAAGTAACCATGATGCGGCCAGCTCTCCCACAAGAGCCCGAAGGTGCCAGCCGCAACATTACCGACGGCAGCTGCGGCGTACCAAAGCCCGACGGCCTGCGCAGTTCGACCTGCCGGCGCAACCCGCGTCAGCAGAGCTACACCCAGCGGACCGAGCAAAAGCTCGGCGAGCGACATCAGCAGGTAACAGCCGCCGAGCCAGGCTGCGCTGACACGCCCGGCATCTCCACCGCGCAGCCCCGCCGCGCCCAGAAGCGCGAATGCCGCAGCGGTCGCGAGAAAGCCCCACAGCATCTTGACTGGCGTCGATGGCTCCGCACGCCACCGCCGCATGCCATGCATCCCCGCGATAAACAGCGGCAGTAATATGATTACGATCAGCGCATGCAGCGACGCAAACCGAGCAGGCCCCACAGCGAATGACCAGCGAAAAAGGGAGACGCTCTTTTCGGTGTGCTCCTCTGCGAACACAACCAGCGAGCTCGCCGCCTGTTGCGAAGTCATCCAGATGACAATGGCCAGCCCACAGATCGCCCACACGGCTCCAGCGCGAGCGCGCCCATCCTCTGGCGCCTCCCTTGCTGTGCCGCTCACCGCTACCGCCAGGCCACTGGGCCGATTGCAGGCACCAACAGCGACCACCGCGAAAGCAACAAACATCGCGAAAGCCGCGCCGAGGAATAGGACATCCCAACGATGCGCGGCACTAGCTCGCTCTCCGAAGAGCGGGCCGACCACGGAGCCCAGGTTGATGGCCAGGTACTGCCACAAGAAGCTGCGCTCGCGCCCCGAGCTACTCGGTAAAAGGCTGCCCAGTGAGGCACTCATGCTCGGCTTAAACAGGCCATGACCGAGGACCAGGATCGCGAGTGCGAGCCACAAGCTAGCATGGAGATTTAGCGCCAGCAGCCCATAGCCGAACATCAGCAGTACAGAGCCGATGAGGAGTGCGAGTCTGCCGCCAATCTTGCGATCGCTTGCCATTCCGCCCGGCAGCCCCGCGACGTAAGACAGCGCCTGAAACACCCCAATGATGACCATCGCCGACGGCTCTGAGAACTTGTAGCGATGATGTAGATACAACACGAACAGCGGTAACATCGCCGAGAAGGCGAAGCGCTCGCAGCCCTGCACGAAGCAGAGCAAAACTAGGGCACACGTCGGCCGTGTAGACATGACAAGTCCTCCGAAAGACGCCTGTGCACGTCGGGACCAGCACAGGCAAGAGTTGCAATCGTGCGCATACACTTCTCCCGTTTGCGGCGGGTACCGGTGTCCAGCCTCGACCCGACGCAGGCAAGGGAGGGCATGAGCACACACTCGTGCCCTCTCGTTTATGGAGTCAGCAGTTCAGCGAGGTGCAGCAGCGAAAAACGGTCCTGGCAGATAAGAAAATGCGCAGCCGGCCGAAGAACTGGCATCGGCAGCGCGGTCCGTGGCACATTTCGAAACCTTAACTGCTCAACGCTACCGCATCTCCGCAATTCAGTAACTCAGTTGCTGAATTCGAGCAAGCAAAATTGTCTGCGGTTGGGGCATTCACGTCGGTAAAACCATCATGACCAAGCCAGGGCCCAAGCCATCGCCAAACACGGTACGCATCGCATCCGCGCTCACCGAGGAGCAAGCGAAGGCGCTGCGCCGCCTGGTCATCGAGCGCAAGCAGCAGGACGAGTCGCTGCCCATGCGCTGGGGTGTGAGCGATCTGGTGCGCGAGATCGTCGCCGAGTACCTGGAACGCCATCCAGGCCCGAGCCCACGCAAGGCCCCGCGCGGCGACCGACCCGCCGCCCGAAGCTGACGCGCAGCGCTCCTCCTCTTAATTTTCATGCGCATCGTGGAGTCTCGCAGCCCTCTTTTATCGGGCGGCGGCGGTAAGCCAATCGGTAAAGCCGCTCGCAAGGGCTGAAAATGAATTACCTATTCGGCGGACGTCGCGGGATTGCGGTTCGAGCAGGTTGCTTCCGGTCGTGTCTAAAGTAGAGTTGCCGCATGCGGAGCACCCCTCCAACGCAGCGCCGTGCGCGTGCGACAGCCCCGGAAGAGAGCCCATCGCCGCTGCCGACGCCCGCGCCGACAGCTGAGTCGGTGCCGCTTCCCGATGCGCTCGCGGAGATGCCGCCCGACAAGCTGGCGAGCGCGTTACAGTCGCATCTGCTTGCGTCCATGCAACTGATGCAGCGCTTCATGCAAGGGCGTCCCGAAGCGGAGCATGCAAAGTGGCAGCGTCAGCTCGCGAACTTGCAGAGCTCGCTGCGGATGGTCCACAAGACGGCTCCGGCAGAGGAGCTGCCGACGGCGACACCAGCCGATGGCGCACTCGATCCCGAGCACGTCAAGGAGTTCGGCCGAGTCGTAGCCGACTCGCGGCAGGCCGCGGGGCTGACGCGGCGAGAGCTCGCGCGCCGCTCGGGCCTCTCCGAAAAAACGATCTGGAACGTGGAAGAGGGCAGCAATGTGCCGACGCATGCAACGGTGCTGCGGCTGCTCTCGGTCAAAGAACTCGGGCTGGAGAGCGAGCGCGTGCCCTGGCAGAACAAAGGCTCTCTCGACTTCGGCGCCGCGCCCAACTGCTGGATCGCGCCGGGCTACGAGCCGCTGCGTCTGTTCACTGAGCTCTTCGATGTGCTCAACGGCCCCGGCGGCTCCGTCGAGCAGACGTTCGTGTATCTCGATCACAAGAGCGCAGTGAACTGGTACGAGCTCTGCAATCAGTCGGCCTACGATGCGAAGTACCGAGCCCGCCTGCCGCTCGACACCGCGGCGCGACGCGTGCTCGACTTTTCCGGACACGGACGGCTCGATGTCATTGGGCTCGGTTCAGGCGATGGCAAGCAGGAGACTCGGCTGGTCGAGCAGCTGCTCGACTGGGCCGACGAGACGCAGCGGCCCGCAGATGTGCGGCTGTATCTGGTCGATGTCAGCCAGCCGCTGCTCAGCGCCGCATACCAGCATGCGGCGCAGAAGGTCGGCCGCCGTCGCGGCGTGCTCGTGCAGGCCATCCAGGGCAACTTCCACCACTGGCCGCGCTACACGCAGCTTCACCACACGGCCGAGCGCGGCCACCGTCGCCGGCTGGTGAGTTTGGTCGGCTTTACGATCGGCAACCTGGACAATGAAGCGCAATTCTTTCAGCACACGCTGGTCGGCCTGGCTCCTGACGATCTACTCCTGCTCGATGTGCTGAATGCGGTCGGCGATCCTGAGCACCCCGAAGAGCTGCGTCGTCGCGACCCCGCCTTTTCCAGCGGCCCAACACCCGAGCATCGAAAGTGGCTCGCCGGTCCGCTGGAGCGCTACTGCGAGGACCTCCACAGCGTTGAGCTCGAATACACGCCGGGTCCGGCTGGCACTGTGCCCGGCAGCTACACGATCGACGTGATTGCAAGGGTCGCGCTCCGCGATCGCCGGCAGCGGCGCTTCGCCCTCCACCGTTTCAAGCGCTACGACCCCAAGCGCCTGACTGAGATGATGCGCCACCTCGGCTGGGAGCTCCTCGACGACGCTCCATTCGGGCCCGACATCAACAACCCAGTGGCCACGCTCCTGCTGTTCCGTAAGATCTCGCCCTCCCTGCCGCCCTAACGGCCCTGCGGGCTTTACCTGACGGTGAGCGCCGCTCGCCAGCACTGATTCGGTAAAGCTCTTGCGGCACTTTACCGAATCTCACCTGCACGTCCTGCAAGACAACACGCAGACTTGCACACCTCCCTCCCACTTCCCTCGGACTTCCCATCCCAAAGCGGTAAAGCGAATGACGTGACTTTACGTGCAGCTTGGCGCGTCGCTTCCGTGGCTGCCGTTGCTACCTTCCTACTCAGTCCGGAGATGGATCCGACTGCACAGGAGGTCATGTCATGCCCGTCAATATTTGCGAACAGTGTCAGAACAAGTTCACATGCAAGCGTCGCGACAAGCGCCATTGCGGCTCGTCGTGTCAGTGGATGAGCCAGCGCTCGCCGCTCAAAAAGGCGCCGATGCCGACGGAGGCAACGTGCGCACTGGGTCAGTCCCTCAAGCAGCATGCGCCCGCGGGAACGGTCGGCTACCGCCTGGGAATGAAGAGCCCCACAGGCATCATCTGGTTCCCGAGCCTGACCGGCCGGAGCCTCCGCTGGGATCGCTCCTATTCGGCGACTCCATACTTCATCCTGAACGATAAACACTTCGAGCCGCCGCGCGTTCCCAAGCCCGGCATCTACGTTCTTCTTTTCATCAACGCAGGCGGTGAGCTTCTTCCCACGCCCGAAAAATTCCACTTCGGCATCGAAGTCGCTGAAGGCTCGCGCATGAGCTGGCCCGGCACGCATCAGGTCCGGAGCATAAGCGCGCAGGGCGTCCGAACGATCGTCGAGCTGGATCCCACATCCTCGTCTGCCGTCGTCAAGCTGCGAAACTCTCTTTCCTAAAACTCCCAAACAGCGCCGAACCTATCCACATATGCGAAATAAATTTTATATACGCATAATCATGCTGCTTAACGCGCTTATCTGCTTGAATGGCAGAAAGCTACGTTGCGTATGGATGCATGGGATCGGCGCTGTGCTCTTTAAAGTGAACCTGCACTCGCAGCGCAGCAGGCATGTGAAAAGGCTGCCATCGAGGGACAGGGGCACGGTCCCGATTAGGAGTCTAAGTAGGCTTCTTCATCGAGAGTGTTCTGAGCGTCGCCGGGAACTCAGCGGCTCCTCACCGGGGCCTCTTCAAAGCGTATACACTTCACGACCTTTCCGCTGCTTGCCCTACTTGGGTTTTCCGTCGCTGAGTGCAGTTCCTGAGCAGATGCAACGTCTCCTGGTGAGGCCCCTGCATGAGCCCAATTGGAGGCTCCTCACCAGGTTCCTGCTGTCGGCCCTCCACGGCCGCCTGCCGCTGGAACTGCTCAGGGTCTCGAAGGAACTCATGAAGGGCGCCCCAAACACTTTCTCGATACGAATCATGCAGCTGATCGTGCAACCGAACGCACGCAAATTCATAAAGATGAAACACAAACAAGGAATGCATTATGTCGAAAACGATCAAGCTATGCGAATGGTGCAGAAAGCCTATTGAGCTGAAAATCGCTTCGGCCAGATTTTGCTCAATAGCGTGCCGCTCGGCTGGTTACCGGCAGGCATGTCGCGAGCCGAATCGAGTGGCGATGCCGGTCGAGATGCAGAACCTCGGGCACTACCTGCTCTGCTCCTCTCCCAAAGAAGCGGTCGGCTACCGCCTGCGGCTTCTGGTCGGCTCGGGTGTGGTCTGCTATCCGCCGCTGGTTCGCCGCAGCCTGCGCTGGGATGGCTGCTACGATGCTCGGCCCTACTTCGAGCTGCGACCGCGCTTCGAGCCCCCGCGCGTTCCGCTCGTCGCCACGTATGCGCTCAGCTTCGTGAACAAGAGCTACGACGAGCTGCCGCTGCCTTCGCATGTGGACAGAAACGTCTTCGTGCAGATTGCCAGCGAGATGTGCCTGCCGGGGAGAAAGTCGATCAGCCGGAGACTGCCAAGAGGGATTGGGTAGAACGAGGCTGCCCATGCTGGCCTGGCAAGGACAGAACTCTTGCTTCCGTCGGCTGGGCCGCGTAACGTCCGCGGCTGCCCATGCCCCGAAAGCGAGCCCCCGAATCCTCCGCGACGCCGTCGCCCACGGCACAGATCGAGCTTGGTCTTGGCGACAAGCTCACCATCGACAAGCTCGAACGCTACCTGTGGTCTGCTGCGGACATCCTACGCGGCTCGATCGACTCGTCCGACTACAAGAACTACATCTTCGGGTTTTTGTTCCTGAAGCGGCTCTCGGACCGCTTTGAAGAAGAGGTCGAGGCGCTGCGCAGCGTCGCGAACGCAGATCCCGAAGATCCCGACGAGCACGACTTCTTCGTGCCCCCGCGTGCCCGCTGGTCCGAGCTTCAGAAGGTCGCGGTGAACGTGGGCGAGACGCTCAACAAGGCCGCGGTGGCGCTCGAAGACGCCAACCCCCAGCT
>Ga0075163_10001883_pt1 | contig 28369 bp, 25 predicted proteins | sample JI1023141ADNA_FD_71478 | JGI IMG/M metagenome (GOLD analysis project Ga0075163, IMG submission 71478) | Wastewater effluent complex algal communities from Wisconsin, to seasonally profile nutrient transformation and Carbon sequestration -... | ecosystem: Engineered > WWTP > Effluent > Algae...
CTCGGTGGTGGCGGCGTTGTTGATCGCGTTCTGGTTGTTCTGGGCGTGGACCGCGTTCTGCAGCGCGATGCCGGCGGCGGCGCTGGCGGTCTGGTAGAGCGTGCCCATCGCCTGGGCCGGCGCCTCGCCGAGGAGCTTGGTGTTGACCTGGGTGATGGAGTCGGTGACTTGTTCGCTGACGATTGCCATGGTGCGTTGTCCTGTCGGGCTGTGCGGTTATTGAGGTGAATCGAGGGGTTGTCCGGCGCCAGGGTCGACGCCAGGGTCGGCGCCGGCGGGCGCGACCGCCGGCCGCGGCGTCCGCTCGTGGACCGCCGCGATGCCGCGGGCGGTCGACGCCATCCCGAGCGCGTGGTGGCTCTGCTGGTTGCTGATCGCGTTGAGCGCCCCGAGGCCCGACGCGATCGCGTCGGTCTGCATGCGCATCGCGCTGGCGAACGCCGGGCTCGACCCGAGCAGCAGGGTGTTGAGCTGCCCCATCGCCGCCGCGATCTCGTCGGCGCAGCGGCCGGGACGGACGGGGAGCGGCGGAGCGGGAGCCGGCTGCGGCTGCGGCTGCGAGGCCACGCGGGGGCCCGCGGTGATCGGGGGCCTCGCGGACGCCGGCGGGTTGGTCCGGAGCGCCGTCGTGAGCTCCTGGATCGAGCCGCGCAGGCTGGTCACCAGCTCGCGCAGCTCGCCCGTCGCCCGGGCCGCGTCGGAGCCGTCCGCGGGCGGCGCGTCGGGGGCCGCAGCGGCGGGCGCCGACGCGGCGGGCGGCGGGGTGTCCACGGTGTCGGCCGCCGCCGGGGTGGGCGCGGTCTCCTCGACATTGGCGTCAGTTGGCACGTCGTTCTCCACAGCGCGGGTGACCTGCGATCGGACCGCGGCCGGGGTCGAAGCCCCGCGGCGTCTGCGTCCGAACATTCAGGCTCCAGACGCGACGGTTGCTGGAGTGTGAAGTAAGAATTTTCGGTGCACCGGGAAGAACACTGTCACACCCGGCGACGGCATTCGTCTGGGGTCGATGAGCAACACCCAGCGCAGCCGATCGCCGGTGCTCGCCGCCCGCCTGACGAAGCTCGCGGTCGTGGTGCTCGACGCGGTCGAGCTCGTGATTCGCCGCAGATCGGGGGCGGGTCACCGCAGGGCGGGCGCCGGCGCGTCTGCCCGGGATCACGCGTGGGGGCTCGCTCTGGACGCGGAGCTCGCCAGCCTGGCGGCGCACGTCGGGGCGGTCCGCCCGCCCCGCGTGGTCGTGACCCGCGAGGTCGCCAACGCCGGGGCCGGCGGCGGGCGCATCTACTTGAACGCGGCGTGGCTCGAGGACACCGCCCGGCACGTGTGTGCGGACGACGATCGGTGTCGACGCGGCCTGGTGCGCGGCCTGGCGGCGCACGAGCTGAGCCATCACGTGCGGGCGCAGGCGGCCGCGAGCGGCCGGCCTCACGTCGAGGAGCTGACCGCGGACGCGTGGGCCGGGTGCTTGCTGGCGCGCACGGGGGGGGATCCGCGGGGTTATCTCGCCCTGGTCGGCAGCGGGCCGGACCGCGGCAGCGCGACCCACCCGCCGCCGCACCTGCGCGTGGCGGCGACGCTGGCCGGCGCGCGCGTCGGCGCGGCGGGGCGCGGCGGGTGCGATGATACGTGCGGGGTCCACGAGGCGGCCGGCTGCCGGGTCTGTGGGACGAAGGATTCATGAGGCGGGCGGGATTACAGGAATGGGGCGAGGGCGCCCGTCGCACTCGCCCGGGCGAGCGCCGCGAAGGCCGTGGCGGCGATCCTGGCCGCCACGGTCAGCGGGATCACGGGCATGCCGCTCGGGTCGTTGGCGGCGAGCTTGGCCTCGGCGACGGACTTCGCCAGGTCGCCGAGCTCGGTGACGCGGCGCTGGTAGGCCTCGGCGCTGTCGATCGCGCACGTGACCGCCGTCTGTACGAATGGAAGGACCTGCTGTTTGGGATCCACGGGGTCTCCTGGTCGGCGCGCGCGGCCGCGGGTCAACCGGCGAGGGTCGCGAGGATCTTCATCTCCTCGACCTTCGTCACGGCCGCGGCGATCGTCTCGGTGCGGTCGAAGGCGCTCTGGGTGCCCTTCTTCGCCAGCGCCGCGCAGTCGTCGAGGACGGTCGACACGTGCCTGGCGGCGCGCGCGGGCACGCCGCCGACGCTCTCCACGTTGTCCTGGGCGATGTCGGCCACGTCAGCCGCCCCCGCCGGTGAAGCTCTGCTCGAGCCGCTTGAACACCTGCTCCTGCAGCTCGGACTGGCGCTTGAGGCTGGCCTGGAAGGCGAGCCGGGCCGCGGCGTTGACCTCCTCCGCGGTGGTGAGGAGCGACTGAAACGCGGATTGCGCGGCTGTCAGGAGGGGGTCTGGCGCATCCATGGGGTACCTGCTGTTCGCGCTCCACGTGGTTCGTTCACATCGGTGGGTCGGCTGCGTCTGGGCGGTGATGGGATCGGACCCGAAAGACAGTGTCGGCGCCAGGAGACCGGCGAATACATACACCGCCCCGGGAGCGGCGAAGGACGAGGGCGCCGCGCCGGCGGCCAGCCACGGGCCGACGCGCCCGGCGCCGGCGACCCGCGCGACGCGGGTGGAGGTGACACAGACGACGGTCATCGTCACCCGATTGCCCGAGGTCGATGATTACGTGGAGGACCTCATCGACCCGGAGTTCGGGATGGCGGCGAGCCACGAGGCGATCGGGGCCGCCGGAAGGAAGCTGCTGGACGGGTTTGGCGGGATCTTGCGCGAGATGACGGCCACGGTCCATCGCCGGCCGCGCGGCGGACAGGACACGTGACACCGTGGCCCGTCGAGCGTGCCCGGTCGGCGACCCGCTGTCATCCACCCGCACGGGTGGGTCATGGAGGCGATGTGATGGCCGGCGGTTTTCGCTCCTCGTCCGAGTTCTACCGCTGGGTCGCCGGCACGCTCGCGCGCGCCGGTCGGATGACGCCGTCCGAGCGCGAGGTGTGCGAGTATCTCGTGCTCGGCCGACAATATCGTGACATCGCCCGGATCCGGGCGGTCTCGATCGAGACGATCCGCTGGCAGGTGAAGGAGATCCTGCGCAAGCTCGGCGTCGAGACGTCGCGGGAGCTGATCTGGGCGATCGGCCAGGCCATCGACTGTCACGATCGGGGCGCGCCCGGGGACCGTCGCGACCTCGGCGACGATTGACGCGGCCCGACCGCTACGGGGCGGGCAGGTAGGTCGCCCACTCGCCGTCGTCGAGGTCGAAGCCGCTGCAGCTGGGCAGGCTGCAGGCGACCGAGGTGTTGGCGATGCGGGTCGAGCCGAGGCACAGCGCGCCGTCCTCGGTCCAGATCGCCTCGGCCGCGCCGGTGGCGGCGGAGACGACGGTGCCGCCGGCGTTCTCCCACGCGATCGCGGTGCCGTTGGCGGTGTAGCTGGTGCCGGTGCCGCAGTAGTCGGCGGTGATCATCTTCAGGGTGGCCTGGCGCTGGTCGACGGTCGCCGGGTTGCCCGCGCCGTCGAAGTCGGACTGCGGGCCGTAGTTGAGCAGGCGCAGCTTGGCGGCGGCCGAGCCGGCGCAGGCGATCGTGAACCACCGGTCCATGCCGGCGTTGACGGTCTTGGACGTGAGGTTGTAGGTCTCGCCGCCGAGCACGGTCGCGGCGGTCGCGAGGACGTCGGTGAGCTCGTCGTTGCAGACGTTGCGCGTGCCGGTCAGCGAGCCGAGGTCGGGGTAGACGAACGCGTAGGTCGGGACATCGGGGGCGTCGGCGGCCCAGGAGTCGATCTCGTCGTAGGCGGCGATGGTGATCGGGAGCGTGAGGCCGAGCAGGCCCGGCTCCTTGACGAGGATGGTCGCGCCGATCAGGCCGAGGCCGCGCAGCGTCGGGAACCCGTTCTTCTTGGCGACCAGCTCGTCGTCCTCGACGTCGAGGTGATAACCGAGCAGCCCGAGCGGGGCCGTGAACCCGACGATCTTCAGGCCCGCCGAGTTGGCCGCGCCGTCGAGGTTGAGCTCGCGGATGGCCCGACCGTTGACCTCCGCGGAGTTGAAGCCGCACTGCCAGGCGGGGCACGAGAAGCCCCCGTCGCGGTCCTGGACCCCCCGGGGCTCGCTGGCGGCGTCGCAGCCCGCGACGACCACACCGACGATACACACATTCATCACGATGTTGCAGATTTTCATCGTCACTACCTTTGCGCCCCGCGGGCGCAGTTCTCGGGGTTGTGATCGATATGTGTATTATTTTGGCAACACACGCAAGGTATGATCGACATCACAGAAAAAGAATCATGGGTGGATGTGGGACCTACGGCGTGGCGAGGCTGCGGCCCAGAGCCCGCAGGTTGTCGAGGCGCCACGCGTAGCCCGGCCCTGATCCACGATACCATTGTTCTGCGGCGCTCCTGAGGTTCCTCCCGTCGGCGACGCGATCGGGGCCGACTTTACCCGACAGCAGCAGCGCCGCGAGCGCCGAGCGGGCCTCGGCCAATCGTTGCTGCAGCAAGACGTCGGGGGCGTGGGCGGCCGCGGCCTCGAAGCCCCGGATCGCGGCTTCGAGGGTGTCCCTGGCCCCGGCGGGGTCGTCGGTGCGTTGCAGGTGCAATCCGAGCAGGAGCTCGAGCTCGGCCCGCCCGCGCTGTTGCCACCATTCGTCGCTCGGTTGGAGCGTGGCGAGCTGTGCGCGCAGCTCCGCGATCGCCGGCGCATATGCGCGGGTATAGAGATATGCGCGGCCGCGCAATTGGGCCAGCTCCGCGGGTTGGATCGACAGCTCGCCGGCGTCGGTCAACAGCTCGGCGACCTCGCGAAACGCGTTCGCGGCCGCGACCTCGTCGCCGGACTCGGCGGCGTGGTTGCCGAGGTAGCTGAGGCAGCGGGCGCGCTGGGCCCGGTCGTGCTGCGAGAACCGGCCGAGCGCCTCGCAGCCGGGCGCGACGAGGGCGACGGCCTCGCGCGGGTCCTGGGCGTAGAAGCCGGCGGCGAGGCGCAGGTCGACGGTCTGCGGGTGGGCGCGGCCGAGCGCGTGATCGAGGATCTCGAGCGCGCGCTGCAGCAGCGGGACGCGCTCGTTGGGCGGGCTTATCATCGCCAGGTTGGCGAGGGTCAGCGCGACCTCGACGTGGTCCGGCCCGAGCGCGGCCTCGCGGGCGGCGAGCGCCTCGCGGAACAGCTCGGCCGCCCGCGGCGCGTCGCCGCTGGCCATGTACACCGCGCCCGCGTTGTTGAGCACGAGGCCGCGGACGGCCCCCGCGGTCGGCAGGCGCGCGAGCATCTCCTGGGCGACGGCGAGGTCGTCGAACGCGAGCGCCGTCTTGCCCTCGCCGCGGCCGCGCGTGAACATCCGCAGCGCCAGCGCCTCGGTCGCCAGCTCGTCGCGCTTGCTGCCGAGGGCGATCAGATAGGCGCGCGTCAGCCAGGCGTCCTGACCCTTCGGCAGGTCGATGCGGTTGATGCCGAGGCGGCCGCGCTGCAGCAGGGCCTCGGCGAGGACGCCGCGCTCGCCGAGGGCCTCGGCGTCGCGGACGACGTCGTCGGCGAGGGTGAGGGCGGCGGTGGGGAGGCCGGCGTGCTCGAGGGCCTGGACGCGGGCGACGCGGAGGCGCAGGGCGTCGACGGCGGCGCGGACCTCGGGGTCGCTGGGTGGCGGGACGTCGGCCTCGAGCGCCGCGAGGTCGCCGCAGCGCTCGAGCGGGGGGAGGCGGGCGACGAGCTCGAGGGCGTGGAGGGCGACGTCGCCGTCGGCCTCGGCGAGGACGGCGGTGGCGGCCTTGAGGGCGGCCTTGCGCTGCTCGAGGCAGGCCATGCGGCGGTCGAGGAGGGCGCCGGAGGTCTCGCCGCGCTGGTGGGCCTCGCAGGCGTCGCGGTGCATGTCCTGCCAGGCGCCGGCGTAGCGGTCGAGCTCGCCGGCGACGCGGGGCCAGATCTCGGCGGCGAAGGCCGGGCCGGCGGCGGCGAGGGCCCGCTCGGCGGCGCCGCGGCGCTCGTCGGTCCAGACCCCGGAGATCTGGGCCGCGCCGCCGCTGCAGATGTCGACCTCGGCGCCCTGGCTGCGCGCGGCCAAAAAGCCGCCGAGGCCGGTGCCGACGGCGACGGCGACCGCGACCGCGATCCCGCCGCGCGCGCGCACGCGGCCGCGGTCGAGCGCCCGCAGCAGCGCGTCCATCGTCGGGAACCGCTGCGCCGCCTCGCGCTTGACCCCGCGCTGGACGATCGCGTGCAGCCAGCCGGGCACCCGGGTGCCGCGCGGCGGCGGTCGCAGCTCGCCGCGGAGGATCGCCCGCGAGACCTCCGGGATCGTCGCGCCGGCGAACGGCAATTGCCCGTGGAGCGCCTCGTACAGCGACGCGCAGAAGCTGAACTGATCCGAGGCCGGGCCGACCACGCCGCCGCGCAGGAACTGCTCCGGCGGCATGTAGGCCGGCGTGCCGACGACCTCCTCGCGGTGCGTGATGCGGATGTCGCTCGGGTCGTCGCGCGTGCGCTCCGCGGAGTCGGTCGTCGACTCCGCGTAGCACAGGCCGAAGTCGAGGACGCGCACGCGCCCGTCGTCGCCGATCATCGCGTTCGCGGGCTTGAAGTCGCGGTGCACGAGGCCGGCGGCGTGGGCCGCCGCGAGCCCGCGCCCGGCCTGCAGGAACACGTCGACGACCTCGCGCCAGCTCCGCGGCGCGGCCCGCAGCCACGCCTGCAGCGTCGCGCCGCGCACGAACTCCATGGCGACGAAGACGGCGCCCTCGTGGGTGCCGACGTCGTGGACGACGGCGACGTTCGGGTGGGTGAGGCGGGCCATCGCCTGGGCCTCGCGCAGCAGGCGGGCCTGGGCCCGGGCCGCGCCGGGGCCGGCGCGCGCGCGCAGCAGCTTGACGGCGATCCTGCGGTCGAGCTCGGGGTCGTAGGCGGCGTAGACGACCCCCATCGCGCCGACGCCGAGGCGGTGCAGCAGCGTGAAGCGGCCGACGCGATGGCCCGCGGGCAGCAGCTCGCGGGCGTGCGGCGCGGCCTGCTCGCCGCCGGTGGCCAGCGCCGGCTCGCTGTCCAGGTACGCGAGCCCGCGGCCGCTGCTGCGCTCGATCGGCCGCTGCGCGCCGCGCAGCAGCGCCGCGCGCACGCGGTCGCGCCGGGCCGCGAGCTCGGCCTCCGCGAGCCCGTCGAGCCCGACGTCGGCCCACACCTCGGCGTCGCGGTCGATCGCCAGCGAGCGCGCGAGCGCGTCGAGCAGGCCGTCCCACACCGGGGTCGGCAGCGGCTCGAGCGTCGCCGCGGCGCCGTCGGCCGGGCGCACGCGCCAGCACGCGCGACGGATCCGCCGCTGCGCCGGCATCGGCAGCGGCCGGTCGAGCTCGCCGCGCCGCCGCAGGCCCCGCAGCGCGACCGCGTCCGCCGGATCGTCGAGCGCGGCCAGCAGCTCCGCGAGCCGCTCGGCGGCCAGCAGCGAGCGCGCCCCGTCCTCGTCGCCCAGCCGCAGCGCACTGACCCGGACCATCTCGGCGATGAACATCACCGCGTCGAGCTCGACCGCGAGGCCCCGCGTCTCCGCGGCCGCGTGCTCGATCAACGCCTCCGCCGCCAGCGCCGCGTGCTTGAGCGCGAGCAGCCGCGCGGCCAGGTCGACGCGGTGCAGCTCGACGTCCTCGAAGCGCCCGCCCGGCGCCGCCGAGGCCGTGATCCTGTCGCCGCTGTGCTGTGGATCGCCGGACATCTGCATGGATCGCGATTACGTTGAGCGCGCTGGAGATCGCGGTATACCGGAGGGGGGCGCGGACCACGTTGTGTGGATCTGAAACCCCATGATTGACCCGCCGGGTGGAAGCCAGATGGAACCGCGTAAACCACACATTTGGTGGTACATGCCGCCGAGGGCGCGCGCGGACAGTCTGCGTTAAAAGAGATATGCGCGGCCGGGGCGCCCGCGCGTCGAGGGTGCATCACGTCCGGGGCGCCGGCACGGCCGCGGTCGCCGTCCTCGCCGGAGCCGCCGCGGCGCGGGCGTGGCGGGCTCGCTGTCACGATCGCGCCCCGGGCTGCGCCGGGACCGCCTCGATTTTGCTGTCGGTCCCTCGCTCGAACGACAAACTACGCACATATGGATTGTGCTGAGTTTGACGGGGAGCACGTGGGGACGGGGCGCACAGATCGGGGGCCCGGCGCGCGCGCGGGGGTTCGCAGGCCGCGATCGGATCACGCGGCGACACGGGCGGGGTTTGGCGCGGCGACCTGCGACGGGGGGTTTACAACGGGTCGCCGGTCCCGGAGGATCGATCGATGTGCGCAGCGTCGCAAGGGATCGCCCCGAGGTCGCCGAGAGCGTGGAGGACCTCCGCCGCAGCTCGCGCGCGACGGAGCCGGGCGCCGACGTGTCCGCGAGCTGGCAGGCACGCGTCTGGGTGCCCGCGGAGGCGCGCTGGCTCGCGGCCGGCGGCCTCGCCGCTGGCGCCGCGCTGGTGACGGTCGACCCGGCGCCGGCCGCCGTCGGGCTCGCCGTCGCGGTCGTGCTGACGCTCGCGGGCTCGGGCGGCGGGCTCCAGCCGTGGCGTCCGCCGCGGGCCTGGCCGATCTTCATCGCGGTCGCGACGCTGCTGGCCGGCGTCGCGGCGGCGCGGTGGGGCGCCGAGGCGCCCGCGTATGCGCTGATCGTGCTGCTGCAAGCCGCGGCCGGGCTCGCGGCGCCGTCGCGGCGCGCGGCGCTCGGCGGGGGGCTGGCGATCGCGGTCGTCGTGATGACCGCCGGCCCGGCCGCGCACGTCCTCGCGCTCGCGCCAGACGCATCTTCCTCGCCCTCGCTGTCGGCGACCGTCGCGTCGGGCCTCGCGTCGCTCGTCGGGGTCGCGCTCGCCGCCGCGGCGGCGCAGCTGCTGGACGCGCTGGCGAAGCAGGGCACGAGCCCGGCGCCGCCGCGGCTCGGGGACACGCGCCTGCGGCTCGGCAAGGCCCAGCGCGACCTGGCGGCGGTGACCAGCCAGCTGCGGCGCGAGTCGAGGCAGCGCCGCCAGGCCGAGGCGCAGGCGCAGGCGGCCGCGCGCACGCGGGCGGCCTTCCTCGGGATCATGAGCCACGAGCTGCGCACGCCGCTGAACCAGATCATCGGCTACAGCGAGCTGCTGCTCGACGAGATCCACGAGGGCGCGCCCGACGACGCGGCGGCCGACGTCGGGCGCATCCACGCCGCCTCGCTCAACCTGCTGGAGATGATCAACAACGTGCTCGACCTGTCGAAGCTCGAGGCCGGCACGATGACGCTGACGCTCGAGAGCTTCGACGTCGCCGAGCTCGTCGAGAACGTCGTGCAGGGGTTCGCCGCGCCGGCGCACCGCCACGGCAACGTGATCCGCGTGCGCTGCCCCGCCGACCTGCCGCCGCTGCGCAGCGACCGGCCCAAGCTGCGCACGATCCTCGCCAACCTGCTGTCCAACGCCTGCAAGTTCACGCGCGACGGGACGATCCGGATCGCCGTCGAGGCCGTCGACCACCTCGGCGTGCCGTCGCTGCGCGTCGAGGTCTCGGACACCGGCATCGGCATCCCGCCGGACCAGATCGATCGGCTGTTCGCGGCCTTCGTCCAGGCCGACGGCTCCTCGACCCGCCGACACGACGGCTCCGGCCTCGGCCTGGCGATCGTCCACGACTTCTGCGCGCTGCTCGGCGGCGAGATCGCCGTCACCAGCGCCCCCGGCACCGGCTCGTGCTTCGTCGTCCGCGTGCCGCGAGAGTTCGTCGACCCGCGCCGTGCCGGCCACGTGCTGACCTCGCTGGCGCCCTGAGTCGATCGGTGGACCGGCGGACCCGGGGATCCCCGCGCGGTCGGCGAGAGAGCGCGCAAGTGCGCCGAAATTTTGTACACGCACAGGTCTGGTCGCGGCGGCGCGACTGTGTATCGTGGTGCCATGGTCCGACTTACCCCTGTCCTCATCCTCGCCCTCGCCGCCTGCGGCAGCGATCCCACCACCACCGCCAGCGCGTCGGCGACCGACAGCCAGAGCGGCAGCAGCAGCGGCGGCGGCTCGACCGCGGAGACGCCGACGACCGGGATGTCCGCGTCGGGCTCGAGCGGCGACGGGCCGACCGGCAGCGGCGGGATGACGGAGGGCGGGTCGACGACCGGGACCACCGGCGTGACGATCACCACCACGACCGTCGGCGAGACGAGCAGCAGCGGCGACGACGGCACGAGCACGACCGCGCCGGTGCAGACCGACACGGGCCCGGACCAGACGACGAGCACGGGGCCGGACCAGACGAGCGGCGGCACGACGGGCACGAGCGGCGGCGAGGGCAGCAGCAGCTCGGACGGCGGCGACGACACGACGACGGCGCCGGCGGAGACGTGCCCGTGTCCGGACCTCGAGGTCGCGCTCGACGACGGCATCTTCGTGCTGTCGCAGATCGCCGAGATCTGGAAGTACTACCCGGAGTTCAACACGCTCGAGAACCTCGGCCCGATCGGCTGCGACCTGCCGCCCTCGACCTTCTCGATGGCGGTCGACCGGCTCGGCTACGCGTGGGTGCAGTACTCCGGCGGCCAGCTGCGCAAGGTCGACGTCACCAACCTCGCGCTGTGCACCGACCCGGGCTACGTCCCGGGGCAGGGCGGCATCGCCAACTTCGGCATGGCCTTCGTGTCGAACAGCGACGCCGACAAGTGCGACCGCATCTTCGGCGCGCAGTACAACGGCATCCCCGAGGGCAACATGGTCGCCGACTTCTTCAGCATCGACCCGGTGAACCTGGCCCAGGTGAAGCTCGGCAAGGCCAACTACGGCAGCGCGGAGGTCACGGGCACGGGCGACGGGCGGGCGTTCCTGTTCGCGCCGGCGGCGCTGTCGAAGCTGGTCGAGGTCGACAAGGCCAACGGCGCGACGATCCAGGCGATCCCGCTGCCGGGCGTGCAGGCGGGCGGCGGCTGGGCGTTCGCGTTCTTCGGCGGCGACTTCTACTTCTTCACCGACGCCCAGTCCGACGGCAAGAGCGAGGTCACCCACATCGACTACGACGACTCCGACAACGACGGGATGCAGGAGATCACGGTGCTCAAGCAGAACGTGCCGCTGAAGATCGTCGGCGCCGGGGTCTCGACCTGCGCCCCGACGATCCCGATGTGATCAGGAGGCGCGGCGACGAAATATCATCAATATGTCCCGAGGGACATGTGATGTGATCACTCGCCGCCGCGCGCCGTGGCGCACGCCGGGCGCCCGGGCCGCGGTTGCGCGGGCATCGGCCCCTGCTATGAACAGGGCTCGGAGGCTCAGCGTCATGCGAATCACACGAATTACTTTTGGGATGTCCCCCGCGCTCGCCGTCAGCATCGCCGCTTTCGCGGTGGCCCCCGTGGCCGCCGCCGATACGGGGGCTGCGGCGGCTTCGGTGGATTCATCGCGGGTCGTCGCGGTCGCGCCGACCATCCCGCCCCCCCCGAGCCCGACGCCGAACCCCCGGCCGGACCCCATCCCGGATCCGCAGCCCGACCCGAACCCGCAGCCCGGTCCGAAGCCGCAGCCCAAGCCAAAGCCGCAGCCGCAGCCGCAACCCATGCCGGACCCGAACCCGCCGACCCCGCCGAATCCACCGAACCCGCTGCCGCCCACCGGCCCGCAGTGATCGGCGCCCCCCGCTCATGCGGCGCCGGGCTCGCCCCGGGTCGCCCTCGAGCTCAACCCGGCGGATTGACCACGAGGTTGAGCCCCGCGCCGGTCATGTCCGAATAGGTGTACGGCTGATTGAGGCCGGTGACCTGAAGGACGACCTGATACGTCTCGGGGTCGACCTTGTAGGCCCACCCGCCCTGGTCGACGACCCACACGAATCCTTCGACATCGATGCTGACGCCGACGGGCGTCTGCGACCCCGGCAGCGGCACGTTGCCATTGATAATCGTCTTGGTCGCGGTATCGACGACGACGAGGCCGCCCGGGAACCCGTTGTGCGCGATGAAGGCCCTCCCCATGGTGTCGACCTGGATCCCGCGCAGGCAGCCCGGGCCCTGCCCGACGACGGTCCACACCTGCGACTCCGGCTCGAGGTGGTAGATGCTGGCGTCGCAGCCCGCGACCCACAGCTCGCCCTTGGAGTCGAGCGCCATCCCGTAGAACGACGCCGGCGGCGGCTGATACACCGTCGGCGTGACCGTCTCGAAGTCGATGCGCACCGCCGGCCCGGTCGCCCACCCGGTCACGAAGAAGTCGCCCTCCTTGTTGACCGCGCCGCCGTAAGGCCCCCAGTTCTGCCCGCTCCACGGCACCGTGACCGTGTTCGTCATGGTCCCGGTCGCGCCGTCGAGGCGCTCGAAGATGCCGATGTTCTGGGCGAGGTTGTAGTAACCGACCCACAGCGGCGGGTTCTTCTCCGGGCACATCGCGGCGTCGAGCTTGCCCACCCACGCGAGCGGCCGCGGACCCTCGTTGTACGCGAGCGGGTCGGTCGGGGTCGGGTGATGCCACAGCACGCACTCGTCCTGCCCCCACGGCTTGACGTCGAGCGGACCCGTCGAGGTGTCGATCACGCCGTTGCCGTTGGTGTCGACGCAGTCCTTGGCCTGCGCCGCGATCTTGGTGACGCCGCCGTTGCGGTTGGCGACCGCGGCGTCGCCGTAGAGATTGACCGACGTCCGGCTCGGGCCGTTGTTTACGTCGCCGAGGCCGGCCATGATCGGCGTCGAGGTGAAGCGACCGACCTCGACGCCGGTCTTCGTGTCGATCTTGCTGACGGTGCCCTCGACGGAGTTGGCGATCCAGATGTAGCTGAACGCCGGCATGTCGCCGCCACCGCCGCCACAGCCGCCGATCGGCGGCACGTCCGGCATGACGCCGAGGTCGAACTTCAGCGGATCGGTCGTCGACGCCGCGCCGCTGCTGTCACCCGTGACCCCGCCGGTCACCGCGAGCGTGCCGCTGCCCTCGGCGGCCGTGGTGGTCGGCGTGACGCCCGAGCTCTCCCCGCCGGTCAGCGGTAAGGTCGTGATCGTCGCGCTGGCGCTGGCGCTGGCGCTGGCGCTGGCGCTGTCGCTCGCGCTGGTGCTGTCGCCGCACGCGGCGAGGGTCAGGGCCAGGGCGGCGACGCCGGGGGACACGCGCGGTGTGCTGGGCATACCGGAAGCATCGATCGTCCTTCCCCGGGCGATCAAGCGCGGCCATGTGAGGTCTGTGCGCGCGGTTGCGAGCGCTTCGATCAGCGCCCCGCGACGCGGCCAGGGCGGGTCTAGCGGTCGTCGAGCCGCACCCATCCGGCCGACGCCAGCCACGCGTGGGCCTGCGCGCGATGCTCGCCATCCACGGCGAACTCGACCCGATCGCCCCGATGAACGCGGAGGCTCGAGTCGACGAGCACGAGCCTGTCGCCGCGTCGCAGCACGAGCGCGAGGACGTCGGCCCGCGTCGCCGTGTCGAGCGCCACGTCCTCGGCCGCATCGTCGGCGCGCGCGTACCATGCGGTCTCGACGCCGTCCGCCCGCCAGCGGGCGAACCACACCTGCAGACCGCGAGCACCGCCGAACAACACCCGGGCGTGGTGGGCGAGCACGGCGTCGGCCGTCACGCCGCTCGCGTCGGCCTCGATCGCCACGTAGGTCTCGGGCCCGCGAAACTCCTCGCCGATCTTTCGCGCGAACTCGAGGTTGATGTCCTCGTTGGCGGTGAGGCCGATGCACGCGACCCGCGTGTCGGGGCGGACGCGGGCCAGGGTCACCGAGTCGAGGGCGTTGCCGCCGAGCACCTGAAACCCCTCGGCCGCCGCGGCCCGGCGCTCGTCGGCGTTGGTGTCGAGCAGGATGACCTCGTCGCCGCTGGCCGCCAGATGGCGGGCCAGGTGGCGCGCCAGCGGGCTGGCGCCGAGCACGAGATAGCCGCTGTTCTCGCCGCGACGAACCCCGAGGATGCGCGCCACGAGGCCGCCCGACAGGCCCTGCACGGTGACGGTCATGGCGATGACGAGGAACACCAGCGCCTTGAGCTCGACCCCGCCGGGGATGCCCGCGCGGGCCAGCTCGAGCGCGAACAGCGACGACACGGCGGCCGCGACGATCCCGCGCGGCGCGAGCCACGACAGGAACAACTTGTCGCGCAGCCGCAGGTTGGTCCCGATCGTGCACACAAACACCGTCAGCGGTCGGACCACGAGCATCAGCGCGAGCACCGTCCAGGCGCCCCGCGGACCGAGCGCGACCACGTCGCCGATGCGGGTGTCGGCGGCCAGCAGCACGAACAGGGTAGCGATGAGCAATACGGTCAGCTGCTCCTTGAACGCGGCGATCTCCGGCAGCGCGTGGCTGCGCCCGTTGCCGAGCACCATGCCGGCGGCGATCGCCGCCGTAATGCCGCTCTCGGGCATCAGCCCGTCGCTGAGCTCGTACAGCAGCATGGCCATCGACAGCGCCAGGATGTTCTCGAGGCCGCGTGGGACGATGTTGGGTCGGTGCAGCAGCAGGGTCAGCAGCAGCCCGCCCGCGACGCCGACCACGGCGCCGGCGCCGAGGCGCGTGGCGACCCCGAGCGCGGCGCCGCCGAGCGCCTCCCCGGTCGGCGCGATCGCCACTTGCAACGCCACGACCGCGATCGTCGCCCCGATCGCGTCGATGAACACGCCCTCGGCCTCGAGGATGGTGGCGATCGGCTGCTTGAGGCGGATCCGCCGGACCAGCGGCGTGATGACGGTCGGACCCGTGACGATCACCAGCGTCCCGAACAGGGCGCACATCCGCCAGTCCCAGCCGAGGAGCGCCCGACAGGCCAACGTCGCGCCGCACGCGGTGATGATGCCGCCGATCAGCACGAGCCGCCGGATCGGCCTGGCTTGCCAGCGGAGCGCGCGAAACTCGAGGTTGAGCCCGCCCTCGAACAGGATCACCGCGACCGCGAAGCCGACCACGGCCGACAGCGCCGGTCCCAGCGAGCGCGGCCGAATCACGTCCGCGACGTCGGGGCCGAGCAGCACGCCGACCGCCAGCAGCACCACCACCCCGGGTACGTAGATATGGCGCGCGAGCCCCTGGGCGAACACACCGATCGCCATCGCCAGCGCGAAGGTCAGCGAGGGCTGGTCGAACAGGGTGTTATCGAGGTGCACCATCGCCTCAGGTCTCGAGGTTGAGCGGCAGCGAGACGAGGAAGCGCGCGCCGGCGGTGTATGCCTCGTCCAGCACGATCTCGCCGCCGATGCCCTGCGCGATGGCGCGGGCGATCGACAGCCCGAGGCCGGCGCCGGCGGGGTGCTCCGGGGTCTCGCGGGCGGCGCGATAGAACGGCGCGAAGATGTGCGGCCGGTCCTCCGCCGCGACGCCGGGCCCCGCGTCGGTCACGGCGATGTGGAGCCGGCGATCGCGGCGCAGGTCGACGCGCACCTCGCCGCCCGACGGGCTGTGCGTGATCGCGTTGTCGATCAAGTTTCGCAGCAGGCGCGCGAGCTCGCCGCCGCGGACCGCCGACACCCTCGCGTCGCCCGCGACGTCGAGGCCCGTGGTCACGACCCGCACGCCGCGGAGCGCCGCGCGGCCGTGGGCCATGCGCACGGCCTCGCCCACCGCGACGTCGACCCGCGTCGGGTTCGGGACCGGAGCCGCGCCCGCCTGCAGCCGCGCGAGCAGCAGCAGGTCCTCGGTGAGGCGCACGAGCATCTCGACGTCGGCGCGCATCTCCTCGAGCGCGGCGCGATACGCCTGCGCCTCGCGCGGGCGCCGGAGCGCGAGCTGGAGCTCGCCGAGCAGGGTCGCGAGCGGCGAGCGCAGCTCGTGGGCGGCGTGGGAGATGAAGGTCCGCTGCGAGCGCACGAGCTCGCTGAGCTGGCTGATCATGTGGTCGAGGTCGGCGGCGAGCGCCCGCGTCTCGTCGCTGCCCTGCGCGCCGGCGAGGACGCGCGCGTCGAGGTTGCCCTCGGCCACGGCCCGCGCGACGCCGGCGATCGCGTGGACGTCGCGGGCCAGGCGTTCGCCGACCCAGCGGGCCAGCAGCGAGGCCGCGAGCGTGGCGCAGACGAACAAGCCGAGCAGGAGCCGCCACAGGTACTGCGTGTCGTCGTCGATCGTCCGCTGCGACGCCGCGTAGAGCAGGTACTCGACGCGGCCCGGCACGAGCAGCAGCACGCCGCGCAGGGTCGCTTCGCCGACCGCGACGTCGAGCGGGGTGCCCTCGAGCGCGGCCTCGGTGCCGCCGAGCTCGTCGAGGCCCGGCACCGCCCCGGCGAAGTTGGCCGAGGCCGCGAGCACCGTCCCGTCCTCGGCGTAGACCGCGAGGTAGCGGGTCGTCGCCTCGAGGCTCTCCGGCACCCGCACCCAGCCGGCGTCGAGCGGCCGGCCCGGCGCGTAGTGGACCGGCAGCCGCTGCGCCGCGGCGTAGGCGTGACGAAACAGCGCGTGGTCGAGGTCCCGCGTCTCGGCCGCGTCGACGAGCACGTAGAGCGGGACGAACGAAGCGACGAGGACGGCGGTCGTGACCCCCGTGACGGACAGCAGGAGCCGCGTCCTCAGGCGCACGGTTCGACCCTCCAGCAGTAGCCGATGCCGCGGACCGTCTCGATCTGCGCGGCGTCGCCACCGAGCTTGCTGCGCAGGTTCTTGATGTGGACCTCGACGGTGTTGGACTCCGGGTCGAAGCCGGTGTTCCAGACCTTGGCGAGCAGCTCGGTGCGCGGGACGACCGTGCCGGCGTGGTCGAGCAGGTAGGTCAGCAGGGCCAGCTCGCGCGGGGCGAGCTCGAGGCGCCGGCCGTCGAGCGTCGCCACGTGGGCCTGGCGGTCGACGCAGACGCGGCCGACGGTGAGCAGGCGCGCTCGAACGCCGCGGCGGCCGAGCGCGCGGACGCGGGCGAGCAGCTCGCCGAGGTCGAATGGTTTGGCCAGGTAATCGTCGGCGCCGGCGTCGAGGCCGGCGATGCGCTCCGCGACGTCGCCGCGGGCGGTCAGCATCAAGATCGGCACGGTGACGCCGGCGGCCCGGGCGGCGCGGCACACCGCGAGGCCGTCGACCGTGGGGAGCATCCAGTCCAATATCACCAGATCGTAGCGGAGTTGATCGATCTGCTCGCGCGCGACGCCGCCGTCCTCGACGACGTCGACGACGTGGCCCTCCTCGGTCAGCGCCCGCATCAGGAAGCTGGCGAGCTTGCGGTTGTCCTCGACGACGAGCACCTTCATCGCGGCGATGATAGCCGCCACGTCGCCCGAAGACCAACGGCCGCGGGCGGCGCCGTCGTCACAGTCGGTGGCGCAGGTAGTCGACCGCGAGGCGCAGCGCGTCGTCCGGCAGCCGATCGATCTGCGCGCGCGCGGCGGCCCGCAGCTGCTGCTGCGCCGGGTCGTCCGTCGGCGCCTCGGGGGCGGGCGGGGCCGCGGTGAGCACGTCCGGGATGCCGCGCGCGAGCAACCACGCTTCCATGTACGAGGACACGAGCGCCGAGCGGAGGATGAACCATCGCCGCCGCGCAGCGGCGTCGGTGCGGAGCAGGTCCTTGAACCGGCGAAACGCGCCCGTCCCGTCGAGCGCGCGGGTCAGCCGCTCGCGCAGCTCGAGGTCCGCGATCGACGCGACGAAGTCGGTCATCCAGCGGTGCTGGTCGGACGGGGGCACCGGCTCGATGGCGATGAAGCGGTCCGGCTCGTCGGCGAGCCGCTGCAGCAGCGCCGCGTCGCGCAATTCTCCCTCCTTCACCGCGAGCACCCGGCCCGTCTGGAGGTCGAGGTACGAGCGATGGCCGCGCGCGTTGTAGCTGAACGCAGCCTCGAGGGTCGACCTGTCGATGATCGCCGCCTTCCTTTCCACGCTCCCACCAACCTACTACAGACCGTCCGCGCGCTCGTCGGCGCCGCCGAAGATGATGGAGAATTCATCTTTCCTTCATCGCCGCCGCCGACCACCAGGCCGGCCCGACGCCGCGCAGGCGTCCCCTCGCGCTGAGCGCCGGATGAAATCTCGTTCATGACGTACCCCGGCCGCGCCGGCCTCCGCGTGCGGCTGCTACGTTCGCTCGATGCGATGGAACCCGAGATGGCCGCTCCGACGGGTGTTTCCAGCGATGATGTGCGCCGGATGCAACCCGGGCGCGGACGCGGACGCCGAGCTCGTGCGCTGGCCCGCCAGCCCGCCGTACGATGAGGTCGGCGAGGATGATGAGGAGAACGAGGAGGACGAGGACGGCCAGGCCGGCGCCGAGCGCGGGCAGGACGAGGACCCGGCCGACCACGTCGTCGACCCCCGGGAGCCCGTGCAGCCGCGCCCCGCCGAGCCCGGAGGCTTCGCTCCCGGAGCGGTCCGGTTCGTCGTCCTGCCCGACACCCAGCATTACGCGCAGAGTCACCCGGCCGTGTTCGACATCCAGACCGCATGGATCGCGCAGGAGGCGGAGGCGCTGGCGGTCCTCCGCGTCTTTCACGTCGGCGACATCGTCAACGATCACAGCAGCGCCGAGTGGGGCCGCGCCCGCGCCGCGATGGCCCGGCTCGACGGCGTGGTGCCCTATGTGCTGGTGCCGGGGAACCACGACTACGAGCACGTGAAGAAGACGATGACCCGGACGACCGCGCTCAACGAGTGGTTCACCCACGAGGACGCGGCGCAGCAGCCGGGCTTCGGCGGCGCGCGCGAGCCGGGGCGGCTGGAGAACACCTATCATTTGTTCGCCGCCGGCGGCCACGACTGGATCGCGCTCGCGCTCGAGTGGGGCCCCCGCGACGAGGTCGTCGCGTGGGCGAACGAGGTGATGGACGCCCACCCGGAGCGCCTCGGCGTCCTCGTCACCCACGCCTACCTCCACGAGGACGGGCGTCGCTACGACCAGAACGACCCCGGCGACGCGGAGCGCTACAATCCGCACCGCTACGACGTCCCCGGCGGCGTCAACGACGGCGAGGAGCTGTGGCAGAAGCTGGTCCGCCGCCATCGCTTCGTGCTGACGCTGAGCGGCCACGCGCTCGGCGACGGCGCCGGCTACCTCGCCAGCGAGACCGACCTCGGGAACATCTGCCATCAAATGCTCGCGAACTATCAGATGCGCGACCTCGGCGGCGAGGGCTACCTGCGGATCCTCGAGCTGCACCCCGACGATACGGTGGCCGTGCGGACCTACTCTCCGCTGTTCAAGACCCACCTCCGCGGGCCCGAGCACGAGTTCTCGTTCGCGCTCGACGTCGACCCCTGATCAGGGGCGCGCGCTAGTCCGCGGCGATCTCGACGATCTCGAACCAGTACTTGCCGAGCACCTGCATCATCTCGACCAGCGAGTCGAAGGTGACCGGCTTGACGATGAACGAGTTCACGCCGAGGTCGTAGCTGCGATGGATGTCGATCTCCGCCTTCGAGGTGGACAGCACGATGATCGGGATCCGCCGCAGCTCCGGGTTCGCCTTGATCTCGCGCAGCGCCTCGCGGCCGTCCTTGCGCGGCATGTTGAGGTCCAGCAAGATGACGCCCGGCCGCGGCGCGTCCTCCGGGTCGGCGTAGCGGCCCTTCAGGGTCAGATAGTCGATCAGCTCCTCGCCGTCCTCGACGAAGCGGAGGTCGTTGGCGAGGCGGCTCTCCTTGAGCGCCTCCGCGGCGAGCATGCGGTCCTCCGGATCGTCGTCGGCGATGAGAATGGTGATCGGTCGCTTCGTCCGCTTCATGGCGCGCAGGGCGGTCAGGATGCACCAGGGGCTTCGCGCGACGCAAGCCGTGTTCGGCGGTGCGAAGCCCGCCGCCGGCGCCTGTCTCCCGGGCGAACAGGCGCCCGCTCACGGCGGGGGGCACATGTCTCCGCGCCCCGCGCTCCGCGAACGCGCGATTATCCGCGGACCCGGATGGCCCCGGTCAGCGCCATGTCCTGCCCGTTGCCGACGAGATACAGCGGATTGTGCCAGGGCACGAACTGGGCCCATATCAAATAGGCGGCGTCGGGGCCGAGGTCGTCGAGCGTGACCGTCCAGGCGCGATCGAAGCTCGAGTCGGGTCGGATGTAGCGCATGTGGTCCTCGCCCTGGAGCGGGGTCACGAAGTGGGCGGCGTCCTCGGAGCTGTAGAGGACGTCGACGGTGGGATCGTCGGCGTCGACGCGGGTGCCGAGGATCAGGAGCACGCGGTTGTCGCCGTCGACGAACCTCGCGACGCGGCCGAAGGCGCGCAGCTCGAGCGGGGTGCCGGGGGCGTAATTTTCGATCGTGTCGCCGACGAGGTGCTCGTGGTCGGCGTGCGTGACGCGGAGGTCGATGAAGTTGGCGAGGTCGTGGACGACCACGCGACCGGCGGCGAGGCCGTCGGCGACGCCGTCGTGGCCGTCGGCCCACACGAAGCGCGGGGCCCACACGCTCGTCGTCGGGGTGGCGAGCTCGGCCTGGGTCGGGTCGCAGGGGCCGTCGAAGCACACCACCTCGTTGTAGTCGTGGACGTCGCTGCCGCCGACCAGGACCAGCGGCCAGCGGCCGGTCTTGAGCAGGCCGAGCCAGGAGCGGTCGATCGGCTGCTCGGGGATCTCGAGGGTCAGGAGGTCGTTCTTCGTCACCTCGTCGAGGTCGAGCTCGCCGTTGTAGGCGCTGTCGTCGTAACGATCGTGGCGGTTGCCGCCGTTCCACACCTCGAGGCCGTCGATGTCGGTGGTGCTCCAGTCGTAGGTGACCCAAAACGCCGGGCCGGTCTCGTGGTTGACGATCGCCAGAGCGTTCATCGCGCGGATCTGCGCGATCTCCCCGGCGTTGGTGGCAGCGTCGTCGACCCAGCGCTCGCGGATCACGCCGGGGCCGTATCCGACGTCGAGCGTATAGTCGGTGGGGTTTTCGAAGTAGTCGGGGGCGTAGAGCGGGTGGCCGGGGTAGGGGTTTTTGGGGAGGAAGCCGAAGTGGCCGTCGAACTTGTTGGAGACCTCCGCGCCGGCGACCAGCAGCACCTCGCCGCGGAGGTCCTCGGTGATCTGGCGGACCACGTCGCGGCCGGTCGCGGCCGTCAGCGCCGCGTCCGCCTCGCACCACGCGGCGAAGTGGCCGCCGCACTCGTCCATCTCGTTGTTGGTGTGCTCCGAGAAGACCAGCCAGTGCAGGCGGCCGCGCAGCGATCGCTGGCGGCGATCGGCGAAGTCCTCTCCGGCGTCGTTCGTGGTCTCGTTGCGCATCCTTTGCACGTAATCGTACGCGGAGCCGGCCTCCTCGCCGCGCTCGCTGTGCCTGGTGTGGACGTGCAGGTCGCCGCTGTACCAGTGGTTGCGGCGCAGGGCGAGGTCCCAGGTCTGCGTCAGCGCCGGGGCCCACGCGCCCTCGTCGAGCGCGCCGCAGTCTCGCCAGGCGCGCCAGCGGACCGCGAAGCCGGCGCAGCCGGGCTCTTCGGCCTGCAGGTCCCAGGTGACCTTGACCTGCTCGCGCGCGGCGCCGCCGGCCTCGTGCACGTAGGTGTCGCCGGGGGCGAGCGTCGCGGCGACGCCGGGCAGCTCGACGCGCGCGCCCGCCGGGCCGGCGACGAATGTCCACTCGACGCGGTCGGTCGCGCAGTCGCCGATGTTCGTGCGCAGGTCGTAAGAATAGAAGGTGTCGACGAGCGCCATCGTCGGCGGGATCGTGGCGAGGCCGTAATCTTCGGGGAGGTCCGGGCCGTCGTCGGTCGCGACCGGGGCGCACGTCGGGGGCGGGTCGTCGGGCGCGCCGGTATCGGTGGTGTCGGCGATGTCGGTGGTCGAGGGCCCGGCGCTGTCGCTGGCCGCGGACGCGTCCGTGGTGGCGTCCGGGGCCGTCGTGAGGGCCGCGGTGGTCGGCGCGGCCGGGCCGGTGGTCGGCGTGGGCCCGCTCGTGGGTGAGGCGGTCGAGGCGTCGGTGGCGCTCGCGGCCGAGGTGGACCCCGTGCCGGCGTCCCCGCAGGCCGCGACGAGCAGGAGCAGCGGAGCGTTCGGGGCGCGCATCGGGGCATGGTAGGCGCGGGCGCGAGGGCGCGCAATCGCGGGTGCGATCGATCGCCGGGGCGCGTACGATGCGGGCGTGAGCCGGCACGATCCGCGTGAACCGCATGAACCAGCGGAGGCGCTCGGACGCCGGAGCTTGCAGGCGACGCTGCTGGGCTTCGTCGTGCTCGCGGTCGGGGTGTCGGGGTTGTCGCGGCTGTATGGCTGCATGTTCGGGGCGAGCGCCGATCGTGAAGATCGGCCCGAGCCGCCGCCGCCGGTGCCGGCGCGGGTGGCCGCGTTCCTCGGGCCGATCGCGCCGGGGTACGCGCTCGACGGGTGGACGGTCACCGCGGTCGGGCCGCTGAAGGATGGGGCGCTGCGGCTGGTGCTGACGGCGGCCGCGGGCGCGGCGGCGACGCTGACGCTGCGCATGCGTGACCCGCACGGCGCGCGTGGGCTCGTCGAGACGGGCGCGCTCGCGGTGTTCGGCGACGGCGACGCTGCGGCGGCGGCCCGCGCCCTCGCGCCGGCCCTCGCGGCGTGCGAGCGGCGGTCGTCGCCGCCGCCCGACCTGACGATGGCGACGCCGTGAGCGCGATGCCGTAGACTGCGGGCCCGTGCGCCCCGCGTCGACATCTCATGTTTCTTTGAAAAGAAGGCTGCGGATCGCGGAGGGCGGGGTGCGGCTGGCGGTGGCGCTGGCGACGGGTGGGGGCTTTCCGTTCTCGGCGACCTTCATCCTGACGCATCGGTGCAACTTTCAGTGCGCCTATTGCAACATCCCGGCGGCGGCGGGCGCGGAGATGACGACGGCGCAGTTCTGCGGCGCGCTCGACGAGCTGCGCGCGGCGGGGCTGGTGCGGGCGAGCTTCAGCGGCGGCGAGGCGCTGCTGCGCCGCGACGCGCCGGAGATCCTCGCGCACGCGCGGGGCCTGGGGCTGATGACCTCGCTCAACACGAACGCGTGGATGACCGGGCGCCACCTCGACACGCTGGCGCAGTGCCTCGATCTACTGGTCATCTCGCTCGACGGGCCCGAGCGGGTGCACGACATGGTGCGGCGGCGTGCGGGGTCGTACGAGCGGGTCGTGACGGTGCTGCGCGCGGCCCGCGAGCGCGGGCTGGCGACGGCGACGATCACGGTGCTGACACCCGATAATTTGGATGTCATCGACGAGGTGCTGGCGCTCGCGCGGGAGCTCGGGTTTTATGCGTACTTTCAGCCGGCGTATGAAGATTGCTTCGACCACGAGGCGGGGATCGATCCGGGGCTGGGGGCCGAAATTTTTAAAATTGTCGCGGAGAGGTTGGGGCGGGCGCGGGCGGCGGGCGAGCCGGTGGGGGCGTCTCCGGGGTATCTCGAGCGGCTCGCGAACGGGCCCACGTTCGGAGATTGCGGCAAGTGCAGCGCGGGGCGGTTCTGGGGCACGGTGCTGCCGGATGGGCGCGTGATCCCGTGTCATCTGCAGGAGCGGCGGGGGGGCGGGGATGGGAAATTTTTGAACGGGCTGGAGGTCGGGTTTGCGGCGGCGTTTCGGGCGCTGCGGCGGCCGATGACCGGGCCGGGCTGCGCGATCAGCCCGTATCAGGAGACGGATCTGATCTTCTCGCTGGATCGCCGGGCGATCGCGGCGGCGCTGCGCCGGCTGCTCGGCGCGCGCGCGGCCACGTGATCGCGGACATGCTCCATCGAACATGTCCTGATGGACATGCGCTTCAGGACATGTCCCGGCGGCCCGCCTCAGGGGACCCGCTGCAGCAGGAACAGGGCGGCGCCGGCGATGAGGGTGAGGACGCGGTGGGCGCGGCGAGCCGCGGCGGGCGGTCGGCCCGCGGCGAGCAGGGGGGCGAGGGCGCCGAGGGCGAGGCCGACGACGCGGGCGCGTGGGTCGTGGACGAGGAGGGCGGCGGCGAGGGCGGCGGCGAGGCCGAGGGCGATCAGCAGCGCGCGGGTGCGTGCGGGCCCGAGCCAGCGGGCGGTCGTGCGGGCCCCGGCGGCCGCGTCCTCGCCGGCGTCGGCGAGCTCGTGGAGGAGCTGGTTCTGGGCCAGCAGCAGCGTGAACAGCAGCAGCTCGGCGACGCTGGCGGGCGCGAGCGGGCCGCCGGGGTGGAGGAGCAGCGCGAGCGGGGTGAAGATCGCGGCGTTGCAGGCGACGCCGAGCAGGGGCGTGCGCTTGCCGCAGACGCTGGTGCTGTAGGCGAGGCCGGCGAGCAGCGACGTCGCGGCGGCGGCGGACGCCCAGGCGCCGAGGACGTGCGCGAGCACGGCGGCGAGCAGGGCGAGGCGCAGGGCGAGGCGCAGCACGCGGGGGACCAGCCACGGCGCGCGGACCAGCGGGTTCTTGGCGGCGAGGCGATCGCTGCGGCGGTCGGTGACCGCGTTGACCGCGTAGGCGACCGCGAGGCAGCACGCGGCGAGCAGCAGCGCCAGCGGCACGCGCCGGCAGCTCGCGGGCGAGAGGTCGGGCAGCGTGACCAGCGGCAGGGCCGTGAAGTGCCACCACTGCGACGCCCGCAGCGAGCGCCAGGTGTCGGTCGTCGCCACGGCGGCGGACTATAGCGGGCCGCGTCGGGCCATGAAAGCGGCGGGTGGCGGCGGAGGGAGCGGGCCCTGGCGTCGGTGAAAGCGGCTCGCGCGGGGCGGCCGGGTTGGCGATACTCGGCGCATGCGGGCGCCGAAGCTGCGCGGGTGGGGGCCGTTCGCGGCGGTCGCCGCGATCTACCTCGCCGTCGCGTGGCCGGGGGCGGGCGAGCGGGGCGTGATCGCCGAGGAGGTCACGCCATATCTGCACAGATATCCGCGGGTGCTCGCGCGCGCCGACGAGGGCGGCGCCCTGTTCTTGCCGCCGCACGACGCCGCGACGCCGCCGGGGCCGGGCTGGGTGCGCACGGGTCAGTGGCCGAACCTCGGCTGGCGCGGCGAGACGCGCGACTGGCCGGTGCTGATCCGCGGCTATCAGAGCGCGCTCGGGAGCTACGTGGGCGTCGCCTTGCAGCCGGCGCTCGGCGGCGGGATCGCGGGGGTGCGGCGGTCGTCGGTGCTGCTCGGGCTCGGGCTGCTCGCGCTGGTGTTCGCGCTCGGGCGGCGGCTCGGGCTGCGGCCGTGGTTCGCGGGGGCGGCGGCGCTGGGCTGCGCGCTGTCGCCGGGGCTGACGTTCTTCGCGCGCACCGGCTACGGCTTCGAGCTGGCGAGCCGCGTGTTGATGCTGGCGACGCTGGTGATCGTCGCGCGGCCGCGGGTGCCCGGGCGCGGCCGCGAGGTCGCCGCGGGGCTGTGCCTGGCGGCGGCGATCGCCAGCCGGGCGACGATCGCGGCGACGCTGGTGCCGGCGCTGGTGCTGTTGCTGATGCATCCGCGGCGCTTCGCGGGCTGGCGCGGGCCGCTGCGGATCGTCGGCCTCGGGCTGCTCGCGCCGGTCGTCGTCAGCGTGATGGTGGCGGCGCTCGTCGGTGTCCACGCGGGCACCGAGCCGGGTGCGCGGCTCGACCCCGGCCGGCTCGCCGCGCGCACGTGGACCGCGCCGGCGTACCTCGCCGCGCAGCTGGCGTGGGTCGTCGACGGCCGCGGCGTGCTCGCGGCGCTGATCGCCGGCGGGCGCGAGGTCGCGTCGGTGCTCGTGCCGATGCTGCCGGGCCTGCTGTGCCTCGGGCTCGCGCTGCGGCGCTGGTGGCAGGCGCGGGCGGGCGACGGCGAGTGCATGTTCGTGGCGGGCTGCCTCGGCAACGCGCTGTGCGGCGCGTGGCTGTACGGCGACCCGACCCAGTTCCAGCTCGGCATGGCGCTCGAGCCGTTGTTCGCGCTGGCGGTCATGCATCAATTGCAGGCGCTGCACGGCCGCGCGCCGCGGGTCGCGACCCTGGCGCTGGTGCTCGCGCTGGCCGCCCGCGGGGCGCAGCTCGGGGCGCAGCTGCGGGCCGAGGCGCGCACGGCCAACCCGATGCTCAGCGGCGCAGCCCAGCGGGCCCTGGTGGATGAATTGCGCGCGCGCCTCGGCGCCGGCGACGAGGTCGTGACGACGACCTACAACCACGTCGGCGCGATCGAGACCTGGTCCTCGGGACAGGTCGCGCCGATCCACGCGCACAGGGTCCTGCACCGCCCGGCCCGCGGCGACGCGGCGCCCTTGGTGAGTGCGTGGCGGGCGGTCCTCCGCGCCCACCCGGTGCGCTTCGTGGTCCTGACCGGGGGCGTCAACCTGTTCGAGGGGCCGTTCACCGACAACACCGCGGTGCAGACGGCCCTGACGACCGCGCTGGCGGAGCGCGGCGGGGCGGTGCTGCGGCGCCGCTCGTTCGCCTGCGAGTCCGGGGACCCGTGCCTGGCGCTGTGGGAGGTCGCGCGGGGCGAGTGACCGCGTCCGGGGCGGTCGCGTTTCGCCGGCGCGCGCGATATGCTGCGCGGATGTTCGAATCGAGGCTGCGTGCGGCGCTGGTGATCGCGATGTTGGGGCTCGCGTGCGGGAAAGACTCCGGCGAGAGCGCGGAGGACGGCGCGTCGACGGGCGGGTCGTCCGGCGCCACCGAGCCGACCGGGGGCGGAGAGATCGCCGGGTGCGACGCGACGCTGCGCGGCGGGCAGGACGACGCGGCCGCGATCCAGGCGGCCCTCGACGCCGCGGCCGACGACGCGACCGTGTGCCTCACCGGCGACTTCGCGGTCCCGGGGGCGGCGTTCACGGCGGACGGCAAGCGCGGGCTGACGCTGCGCGGCGTGGTCACCAGCGACGACGACGGGGACGGCATCGGCGCGCACCTCGACTTCGGCGACGTGGGCGACGCGGCGGCGTTCGAGCTCGCGGCGATGACCGACCTGACGATCGAGGCCATCGCGGTGCGCAACAGCGGCGGCGACGGGATCGTGGTGCTCGGCGGCGAGCGCGTGGTGATCGATCACGTGCAGGTCGGCTGGGACGCGGGGCCGAGCGTCGACAACGGGCTGTTCGGCGTGCGCGTCACCGAGGTCAGCGACGTGAGGATCGCGGACAGCAGCGTGCAGGGGGCCTCGGACGCGGGGATCTGGGCCGGCGAGTCGCGGCGGGTGGTGCTGACCGGCAACGACGTCGCGGGCAACGTCGCCGGGCTCGAGGCCGAGAATTGCGAGGACGTCGAGATCTCCGGCAACGTCGCGCAGGGCAACACGCTGGGCATCTTCGTGCTCGACCTGCCGAACCACACCGTGAAGAACGGCGGGCGCGTGCTGGTGCACGACAACACGGTGACGGACAACAACCAGGCCAACTTCGCCGCGCCCGAGGCGCTCAGCGCGTCGGTGCCGGTCGGGCTCGGCGCGCTGGTGCTGTCGAGCGACGTCGTCGAGCTGCGCGGCAACACCTTCCGCGGCAACGACTCGACCGGGGTGCTGGTCGCCAGCTTCAAGGTGCTCAGCCTGCTGTCGAACATGACGATCGACGACCCGGGCTACGATCCATACCCGGAGACGATCGAGGTCCACGACAACGTGTTCGAGGCCAACGGGACCAAGCCGGCGGATCTGTTCGTGATGTTCTTCAAACAGACGACGATGCCGGCGATCACCTGGGACGGCGCGGCCGATGCGGCCAAGGACAACGCCGACGGCCACCTCAACCTGTGCATCCGCGCCAACGGCAGCGCCGACTTCATCAACCTCGACGCGCTGAACCTCGGCGCCAACCTCAGCAAGGACGCGAGCCCGCACGACTGCGACCTGCCCGACGTGGCCCCGGTCGACGGCGCGTAGTTGGTTTGACATCGCCGCCGGATCGCGCGAAGCCATGGGCGTGCGGCAGGCGACGGCGCTGGTGCGGGCGTACGCGGCGACCTCGGGGGCCGTCGCGCTGCGCCGCGGGCTGCCGGTGTACGTCGGGCTGCTCGCGGTCGCGGCCCTGCTGTTCGGCGGCAACGGGCTCGAGGCGACGACCGTCGTCGCGGCGGCGGAGACGTCGAGCTGGACGCGCGGGCTGCTCGGCGCGGGCTGGCTGGTGCTGACGGCGCCGACGCTCGAGGCGCTGTGGCGCACGCCCGCGAGCTTCTGGCTGCGCAGCCTGCCGGTCGCGCGCGCGGGTCACCTCGCGGTGCTGCTCGCGATGTCGGCGCTGGCCGAGGCGCCGTGGGTCGCGCTTTGGGGCGCGGGCGGCGGTGTGGCGGCGGGGGCGCTCGCGCTCGTGGCGGCGCTCGCCGGGCACGCGGTCGTGCTCGCGCGGCCGGCGGGTCCGGCGGGCTGGGGGATGCTGGCGATCGCGGCCGCGGGCTGGCTGTGGGCGCCGCGCTGGGGCCTGGCTCTCGGGACATGTCCGATCGTACTTGTGGCGTTTCACGCCGCGTGGGTGGCCGCGCCGGCGCGGCCCGGGGCGCGACCGCGGGCGTGGATCGGCGGGCCCGGGGCGCTGGCGCTGACGCTGGCGCTGCTCGCGGGGCTGGTGCGGGGCCACGCGCCGGCGCTGCTGCGCGGGGCCTTGCTCGCGGCGCTGGCGACCGCGGCGGCGTGGCTGGCCGCGCTGCACAACGCGGCCGACGCGGCGACGCGGCTGTACTACGCGTGCGGGTTTCTGGCGCCGGCGCTGGTGATCGCGGGCTCCGCCGCGAGCGGGCCGGCGCTCGCGCTCGAGCAGCG
>Ga0075163_10001884_pt1 | contig 28364 bp, 28 predicted proteins | sample JI1023141ADNA_FD_71478 | JGI IMG/M metagenome (GOLD analysis project Ga0075163, IMG submission 71478) | Wastewater effluent complex algal communities from Wisconsin, to seasonally profile nutrient transformation and Carbon sequestration -... | ecosystem: Engineered > WWTP > Effluent > Algae...
GCGGATGATGACGACCACGAACGAGATGGTGAACGTGATGTGGCCCAGCAGCTGGCGGGTGAGGCCGTCGGGGAAGCCGGTGTAGACCTGGCTGAAGACGAGGAACAACGCCACGCCGAACACGATCTCGGGCGTCACGATCGGCACCAGCATCAGCCCGTTGGCGGCATTCGACACCCTGCCGCGCCAGCGCTGCAGGCCGATGGCCATCGCCACACCGATGGGGGTGGCGATGAGCATGCACAGCCCGGCGAGCCGCAGCGTGTTGAGCAGCGCGACCTGCATGGAGTCGTCGTGCCACAGCGACGAGTTGGGGTCGCCCCAGTACCAGCGGAACGACATCTTCTGGAACGACGACCGGCTGCGGCCGTCGTTGAACGAGATGCGCACGGCGATGAGCACCGGCAGCAACGACCACAGCACGTAGACCCAGGTGACCATCGCCAGCACCGGAGCGCCGTTGTGCCGTCGGCGGAAGGGGTTCATCGTTCGGCCGCCCGCTGCTGACGGATGGTGGTGACCATGTAGTACACCATCAGCACGAAGAGCATGGCCATCAGGATCAGCACCAGCGAGGCGCCGGTCTGCGGCTGCCCGGTGTTGCGCAGGTAGTTCTCGATCTGGTTGCCCACCATCTCGGTCCGGGGCGAGCCGCTGGTGAGGTAGGTGTTGGTGTAGTAGTCGCCGAACATCGGCAGGATCGTGATCACGCTGGCCGCCATCAGCCCAGGCACCGACAGCGGCAGCGTGACGCGGATGAACGTCTGCATCGAGGAGGCGCCGAGGTCGCGACCGGCCTCGATGAGCCGTCCGTCTATGCGTTCGAGTGTGGAGTACAGCGGCAGGATGAAGAACGGCACGTAGCCGTACATCAAGCCGATGACCACGGTGTACCAGTCGCCGTCGAGCCAGTTTCTGTTGTCGGGCAAGCTGAACCAGCCGAGCACCTGGTTCACGAAGCCATCCGGTTGCAGCAGGTTGGTCCAGGCCAACATGCGCATCAGGTAGCTGATCCAGAACGGCAGCACCAGGGCGGCCAGCAGCAAGCCCTTGCTGCGCCCGGCCTTGCGAGCAGCGAAGTACGCCACCGGGTAGCCCACGAGGATGCAGCCGAGCAGGGCCAGGCCCACGAACCAGAAGGTGCGTACGAACACCGGGCGCAGGTAGCCGTTGAACACCTCGCCGAGCACGTTGCTCATGGTGGTGACGTCCCATTCCAGCGGGTTCCAAGCGGGAATCGGGGTCTTCAGGAACGGATCGACGTCGCCGAACGCCACCGCCATGACGGCGTAGACCGACACCACGAAGAAGGCGACCAGCCATCCGATGCCGGGGACGGCGAACGCTGCCCAGATGCGACTGGAGCCGCCGCGTCGTGAGGGGAGTGCGGCGGTCACGCCGTCAGCCGCCGGCGGTGAACTTGGCCCACGCCGTCTCGTACTGGGCGTCGCCGGTGGCGCCCAGCGGCCTGAGGTAGAGCGCCTGCGCGATCTCGTCGTTGGTGGGCACGCAGTTGCGCAGGTGCTCGGGCACGTAGCCGGCGCCGATCACGTAGTCGGCATCGAGCTTGGCGATTGCGGGCAGGTAGCCGACCCAGCTGAAGTTCTTCTCGGCGACCTCGTTGTCGAGCAAGAAGTTCAGGTACAGGTGCGCGAGCACCGGGCTCTGCGCGTCGGAGAGCACGCCCATGCTGTCGTTGGTGACCACGTACGAGCCGGCGGGTGGGTGCCAGAAGCCCAACACCTCGTCGGTGACGCCTTCCGGCAGGTAGCCGGCGGCGCCGGCGATGAGGTCGGCGCTCCAGGTCTGCGCGACGGTGGTGGTGCCCTCCGGGATGTCCTTGTAGGCCTCGATGTTCACCTTCACGTTCACCAGGTCGATCAGCTCGGAGACGTCGGCGAGTGCTTGGTCGATGATCTTCTGGTCGGTGGTGTTGATGTCGGTGACACCCTTGCGCAGCATCGCCATGGTGAAGGCTTCCCGCTCGTCGTCGAGCACCGACACCTGGCCCTTGAAGTCGGTCGCGTTCCAGATGGTGTCCCACCCCTGCGCTTCCACGAGGGCTGGGTCGATGCGGTCGGTGCGGTACCCGATGCCGGTGCCGAAGAAGGTGTAGGGCACCGAGTAGGTGGCGCCCGGGTCGTACCACGGGTCGTTGAAAGTGCTGATGACGTTGGGGAAGTTGGTGAGGTAGCTCTTGTTGAGCGGCTGCACGAGCCCGCCGGCGATGAGGTTGCCGATGGAGGTGCTGGCCATCGAGTGGTGCACGTCGGCCTTGATGGCGCCGGAGGCGAGCTTGGTGGTGGCCTCTGTGTCGGTGTCGATGGTGGTGATCTCCACCTTCACGCCGTACTTACTCTCGAAGTCGGCGATCACCTCCAGGTTCACGTAGTCGGCGTAGTTGATGATGCGCAGCGGGCCTTTCTCCGGGGGCAGCCCGTCGGCGATGGACTTCGCCACCTTCGAGCGCTTGTCGTCGCTGCCGCCGCACGCCTGCAGCAATGGCACCCCGGCCCCCAACAGCACACCCAACTGAACAGACCGAGCGAAGAAGTCGCGACGGGACGAGCTCATGTGGTTCCCCCAAGGGTTGATTGACTGATGAGTCAGAATAGCAAACATGGGGGACGTGCTCGGGAGGGTGACATGAATGCGAACGTGCGACGGATCGACGACCCGGTGGGAATCACGACGGCACGCACCATGCCGGCGACGTGGTACTCGTCGACGGAGCACCACCAACACGAGATCGAAGCCATCTGGCGCGGCGAGTGGGTGTGCGTCGGCGACGTGGATGAATCGCCCGCGCCCGGCGCCTGGCGTTCGATCACCGTCGGCGGGCTGCCGGTGCTGCTGGTGCGCGATCGCGAGGGTGTGCTGCGCGCGTTCCTGAACGTGTGCCGCCATCGGGCTGCTCCGCTGTGCGAGCACGGGGCCGAGGGTGGTGGTGCTGCGCTCAGCTGCCCCTACCACGCGTGGCTGTACCGGCTGGATGGCTCGCTGGCGCGGGCCCAGGGCGTCGGCGACCCGGAGGGCTTCGATGTCGCCGACTACTCGCTCAAGCCCGTGGCGATCGCCGTGTGGCGACGCTGGTTGTGGGTGCACGCCCACCCGAACTCGGCGCCGCCCGACTTCGGCCCCTTGGCAAATGCGGTCGCTGCGTTCCCGGTGGAGGGCATGGACGTGGTGCTGCGTGAGGCCGACGAACGCGCCTTCAACTGGAAGGTGCTGCTGGAGAACTACAGCGAGAACTACCACACGCCGTTCGTGCACCCCGAGATCGACACCTCGCCCACGCATGACTACCCGATGGTCAGCGACGGGCTGGTGCTGTACGCGTGGGACCGGCCCTTGCACCCCGCTGACGACGCAGGGCGGGTGATGGCCTCGTTGCTGCCGGGTGAGCCGGGCTGGGACGCACTGCCGGCGGCGGCGACGGGCAAGCCGTACGACGTGGGCAGCTACCTCACTGTGTGGCCCAACCTGATGCTGAACGTGTTCCCCGACGCCGCGCTGGCGATGTGGATGGAGCCACTCGCCCCGAACCGCACGCTCGTGCATCGTCGCCTGTACATGCGCCCCGGCGGCCCGCCCGACGCGGTGGCGGCCAACATCGCTGCTCACCGACTGGTGCACCTGCAAGACGTCGAGATCTGCGAGGCGGTGCAGCGTTCGCACGATGCCGGCGTCGACGCCGACGGAGTGCTGGCGACGTTCGAGGAGCGCGGTGTGTACTGGGTGCACCAGCACGTGTTGAACGCATCGGCATCGTGATGTGCACACATGTGCCTGCTATTGTGTGCACATGAACGTTGGTGTTCGCGAGCTCAAGCAGCACTTGGCCGAGTATCTCGATCGTGCTGCCGCCGGTGAACTGGTGCAAGTCACCGAGCGCGGGGTGCCGAAGGTGCAGATCGTGCCGGTACCCGGTGCTGGTCAGATGACAGATGGCGTCGAGCAGGGTTGGCTGCGACCGGCGCTGCGTGCCGACGGTCTGCCACCGGTGCGCCGCGCCCAGGGTCGCCGGCGTGTCGCCGACGTGCTTGCCGACGATCGCGGCGAATGACCACCTACGTCGACTCCAGTGCGTTGCTGAAGCGCTACGTCCACGAACCGGATTCCGATGTTGCCGACCGCCTGCTCGCGGCCGACCCAGTGCTGGTGACGTCCTGGATCACGCTGGTCGAGGTTCGGCGCAACCTGGCACGGCTCGTCGAAGCCGCCGACCTTCCTCATGTGCGCCGGCAATGCGCGCGCGACCTCGACGAGTTCGCGCTGGTTGCCGTCGACCAGGTCGTCTGCGAGGCTGCGGCCGAGATCAGCGAACAACTCGGTGTGCGCAGCCTCGATGCGATTCATCTGGCATGTGCTCGGCGGCTGCAGGTGCCCGGGCTCGCGTTCGTCACGTTCGACCTCCGTCAGGCGCAAGCGGCGCGGTCGTTGGGGTTCACCGTGCTGGGGGCGTGAAGCAGGTGGTAGCGCTCAGTAGCTGCGCGGCAGCCCCAGCACGTGCTCGGCGATGTAGCTCATGATCAGCTCCTGGCTGATGGGGGCGATGCGCATCAGGCGGGCCTCGCGGAAGTAGCGCTCGACGTGGTACTCGGTGGCGTAGCCGAAGCCGCCGAGGGTCTGCACGGCGCGGTCGGCCGCGAAGAAGCCAGCCTCGGCGGCCAGGTACTTGGCCAGGTTGGCCTCCTCGCCGCACGGCACGCCGGCGTCGACCAGGCGGGCCGCCTCCTGCACCATCAGGTTGGCTGCTCGCAACCGTGCATGAGCTTCTGCCAGCGGGAAGGCGATGCCCTGGTTCTGCCCGATCGGGCGCCCGAAGACCACCCGCTGCTTGGCGTAGGCGACGGCTCGATCGAGCGCGACCCTGCCGATGCCGACGGCCTCGGCGGCGATGAGCACTCGCTCGGCGTTGAGGCCGTCGAGCAGGTAGCGGAAACCTTCGCCTTCCTCGCCGACACGATCCGCCACCGGCACCACGACCTGGTCGTAGGTGGTCTCGCACGAGGCGACGGCGTTGCGGCCCATCTTCGGGATCGGCGCCACGCCGACGCCGGGGGAGTGCTTGTCGACCAGGAAGAGGGTCATGCCGTCGGTGGGCCTGCGGCACTGGTCGAGGGGCGTCGTGCGCGTGAGCAGCAGTATGCGGTGGGCCTCGAGGGCCTTCGACGTCCACACCTTGCGACCCGTGATCACATAGTGGTCGCCGTCGCGTACGGCACGCGTGGTGATGCGCGAGGTGTCGGTGCCCGCGTCGGGCTCGGTGACACCGAACGCGACGTGCAGGCTGCCGTCGGCGACCGCCGGCAGGAATCGCCGCCGCATCTGCTCGCTGCCGTGGCGGATGACCGGCTGCATGCCGAAGATGCTCATGTGCAGGGCAGACGCGCCGTTCATCGCGGCGCCCGACGCGGCCACTTCCTCCAGCACGGCTGCGGCCTCGACGATGCCGCGACCACCGCCGCCGTACTGTTCGGGGATGGCGATGCCGATCCATCCGCCGGCGGCCATGTCGCGGTAGAACGCCCATGGAAAGCGGTGCTCGCTGTCGCACGCGGCCCAGTAGGTGTCGTCGTAGTTGCTGCACAGTCTCGCGACGTGCTCGCGGATGAGTTGCAGGTCGTCTCGCTCGCTGGTCACGCGTGTCACGGTAGACCTTCCCTCGGCCTACCATCGGCCCGACCGCAGAGAACGGAGCTCACCGATGCAGACCGTGCAGTTCACCCAGATGCGCGACGGTACGAAGGCCGAGTACGACTTGTTGCACGAGATGGAGCGCCACTACATCGCGGCTCTTCCCGACCGCATCCTCGGCGCGTTGCGTGCGCTCGACGACGGCCTCGGCGGCTATCGGATCTCGCGGCTACAGCACTCGCTGCAGGCGGCCACTCGAGCCGAGCGCGACGGGGCCGACAGCGATTGGGTGGTCGCCGCGCTCGTGCACGACATCGGCGACGCGTTGGCACCGGAGAACCACTCGCAGCTCGCCGCCGCCGTCATCCGCCCATACGTGCGCGCGGAGGTGACGTGGGCTGTGCTGATGCACGGCGTCTTCCAGCAGCACTACTACGGCCATCACCTCGGGCTCGATCCCGATGCTCGTGAGGCACATCGCGACAACGAGTGGTTCGCTGCCTGTGAACGGTTCTGCGAACGGTGGGATCAGGCGTCGTTCGATCCCGACTACCCGACCGAAGCCCTGGAGCACTTCGAGCCGATGCTGCGCGACGTGTTCGGCCGGGCGGCGTTCGACCCGGCAATCGTGGGCGAGTGACTCTGCTGGTGACGGCTACTTGCTGGTGACGGCTACTTGCTGGTGATCGTCACCGGCGTGTCGTAGGCGCCGGCCACGTCGTCGCCGAGGCCGACGGCTTCGGTGTCGATCCCGAACAGGTTGCGCACCCAGGCGGTGACTGCGTGGTTGATGATCGGGAACGTGATGTCGACCGGGATGGCCGGTGGCACGCATCCGTCCTCTCCAAGTGAGCGCAGCTGTGGGATCGAATCGAGGAGCGCACCGAGGCCGCTGGCTTCTGCCACACCGATGATGCCGGTGCCGTTGCCGAAGGTGCAGAAGTCGTCGAACGCGTTGTGACCGGCGCCCTCGATCTCCCACAGCAGGCTGGGCGAGGGAGCGGCCTCGAACGCCGGCTGGGTGAGGGTGGCGAACGACGCCAACGCGTCGACGGATCCGCCGATGAAGAACGACGGCTTTCCGGGCAGGGGAGCGGTGGTGGTGGTGGCGCCCTCGACCGCCGGGCCGCCCCGGAACACTCCCGATGCCAGCGACACGTAGCCGTCGATCCTGCGATCGGCGGCGGCCGCCAGCACCGTGCCGCCTCCCGCCGAATGGCCCACGGCCGCTACCTTCTCCGCATCGACGTGGCCGTTGAATCGGCTGGTTGCGTCGGCGCCCAGGGTTGTGATCAGCTCCAGGCCCCGCAACATGTCGTCGACGGAGTCGCCCCCGTCGCCGGTGGCCGTGCCGGTGAGAAAGTTCTCCAGCGCCCGCGACGGGTGGTCGACCGAGACGACGATCATGCCCCAGCTGGCGAGGTTGGACGTGAGGAACGAGCTCTGCAGGCGCATGCCCGCGACCCCGTGACTGAACAGCACCACCGGGAAGGAGCCGTCTGCGAGGAGGGCGTCGCGACCGGCCGGGTAGCTATAAGTGGACGGGGCGTCGCCGGTGAGGATGGCTCGGATGCCCTCGCCGACGAAGTCGCGCATGTCGTACGTCTCGGTGCCGCTGGTGCCGGCCGCCGCCGGGTACCAGATCTCCACCTTCGGGCCTTTGGCGAGTTGCAGCGTCGTGACACCGACCGGAAAGTCGCCGTACTCGGAGTAGGCGAGCGCCTGCTCGGCGATGTCGATGGTGGTCGGCGAGTTGTCGGTGGGAGCGGCGGCGGTGCTGTTCGTCGATTGCTCGGCGTCGCTGCACGCAGCGAGGACGAGCAGTGCGGCGATCGGGACGGCGAAGCGGCGGGAGAGCATCCGGCGAGCCTGCCACGGCCGGCGAGGGCGTGCTCTGTCGGAAAGCGACGGGCGTGATCGTTCGTTCAGCCGCTATCGTGCAGGCGCCGCTACCGGGGTTCTACCGGCAGTCATGGCGACGTGGCCGAGTGGCTGAGGCAACGGCCTGCAAAGCCGTCCACATGGGTTCAATTCCCATCGTCGCCTCCACAGCCCCTGAGCAGGTTCGCCTGTTCAGGGGCTGTTGTGCGTGCGCTCGCCGGTGCCGTCATTACGCTCGGGCGATGGAGTCGATCGCGCTCGTCGCAGCTGGCTGGGCCTCTGGTCTCAACGCCTACCTCACGCTCCTCATCCTGGGTGTCGCCGGGCGCGCTGGGTGGGCCGAAACGCCCCACGACCTGCAGCAGACGTGGGTGCTGGCGGCCGCGGGTGTGGCGTTCGTGATCGAGTTCGTCATCGACAAGGTGCCCATCCTCGACAGCCTGTGGGATCTGGGGCACACGTTCATCCGTCCGGTGGTGGGCGGGCTCACCGGTGCTGCGATCGCCGGCGCCCAGCTGGGGCGGCCGGCGGCATTCGCGCTGGCCGCCGGCCTCGCCCTGATCGGCCACCTCACCAAGACCACCAGCAGGCTGGCCATCAACATGTCGCCCGAGCCGCTCACCAACATCCTCGCCAGCGTCGCCGAGGACGGCCTCGTCGCCGTGCTCGTCGCCCTGGCGATGGCATACCCGAAGACTGCAACGGTCATCGCCGTGCTGGCCGCAGTCATCGGCGTGCTGGTGGCGATCCTGCTGTGGAAGTTCGCCAAGCGGGGTCTGCGACGCGTTCGAGGCTGGCTGCAACAGCGCCGGCCTGCCACGAGCTGAGGCCGGCGCGGCGCCCCCGTACGAGCCGCCGGCGCGCCCGCTGACATGCTGGGGAGGGGCAGTGACCAAGGGGGGCTTCGATGTCGGGCTGGAACTTCGCGGATGTGTACGAGGCGGTGGCGGCGAAGGTGCCGGCACGCCCGTGCCAGGTGCAGGGCGACCGCATCATCACCTGGGGCCAGTTCGACGCCCGCGCCGATGCGCTCGCGGCAGATCTGCTCGCCGCCGGGCTCACTCGCCAGAGCAAGGTCGCCGCCTACCTGTTCAACTGCCCCGAGTACCTCGAGACCTACGTTGCCGCGTTCAAGGGCGGCTTCGCGCCGGTCAACACCAACTACCGCTACGGGCACGACGAGATCGTGTACCTCTTCGACAACGCCGATGCGGAGGCCGTGGTGTTCCATGCCGCGTTCGTCGATCTGGTGGAAGCCGTTCGACACGAGCTGCCGAAGGTGCGCCGGTGGTACTGCGTGGCCGACGGCACCACGGCCGTGCCCGACTGGGCCACCGACTACGAGGCGGTGGTGGCGGTACCGGTGGCCGGCCCGGTGCGCGGCCCGTGGGGCCGCAGCGGCGACGATCTGCTGCTGCTCTACACCGGCGGCACCACCGGCATGCCCAAGGGCGTGATGTGGCGCCAGGACGACCTGTTCAACGTGCTCGGTTCGGGTGGCAACGCGGTGCTGGGCATCGGCCCCGCCGCCACCATCGACGAGGTCGCCGAGCGGTTGTCGACCGACACGGCCGGCTTCGTGCTGCTCTCGGCCTGCCCGTTGATGCACGGCACCGGCCAGTTCTCGAGCCTGATCGCGATGAACCTCGGCGGCTGCGTCGTCTCGTTGCCGTCTCGCCACTTCGACGTGGGCGAGCTGCTCGGCGAGGTGCAGCGCAACCGCGTCAACTCGGTGATCATCGTCGGTCAAGCGTTCGCCGGCCCCATCCTCGAACACCTCGATGCCAGCCCCGACCAGTTCGACCTCTCCAGCGTGGTCATGATCTCCTCGTCAGGGGTGATGTGGAGCCAGGACAACAAGCAGGGTCTGCTGCGGCACGTCCCGCAGGCGGCGCTGTTCGACTCGTTCGGGTCGTCGGAGGCCGTGGGCATGGGAGCTTCTGTCTCCACCGCCGATGGCGCAAGCCAGACCGCTCGCTTCCAGCTGGGCCCCAACTGCGTGGTGTTCACCGAGGATGGCCGCCGCGTGCAACCGGGCTCCGGCGAGCGTGGCCTGGTGGCAGTCGGCGGCTACATCCCGCTGGGCTACTACAAGGACGAGGTGAAGTCAGCAGCGACGTTCCGCACCTTCGAGGACCGGCGCTGGAGCGTGCCCGGCGACTGGGCCGAGGTCGCCGACGATGGCACCCTGCTGCTGCTGGGGCGCGGCTCGGTGTGCATCAACAGCGGCGGCGAGAAGGTGTTTCCCGAGGAAGTGGAAGAAGCGTTGAAGCAACACGCCAGCGTGCGCGATGCAGTGGCGGTCGGCATCCCCGACGCGCGGTTCGGCGAGACCATCTGCGCAGTGGTGGAGGCGGCGCCTGGCGCCTCGCCGGTGCTGCACGAGCTGAGTGAGCACGTGAAGTCGCATCTCGCCCATTACAAGGCGCCGCGGCACCTGGTGGTCGTCGATTCCATCGGGCGGGCGCCGAACGGCAAGGTCGACTATCGGCGACTCACGGCCGTTGCGGTCGAGCGTCTTGGCGGCGCCGGCCTCTAGAGTGCTCGCATGGATCGTTCACCCGCGATGATCGGCGACGACACGCTGCTCGAAGCACCGGCGGCCAAGTGCCCCATCGACCACACCGCTCGCGCGGGCACCTGCCCCGTCGGGTTCGACGGCGAGCCGCGGCCTGCACCGCAGCGGTCACGCGCCGACCTGATGATGCGCTCGTTGCTGCGCATCCACGAGCGGCCGGCGGGCCTCACCTCCGGCGATGCCTACTCCGCGTTCCAGAAGTCGATGCTCATCTCGGCGGTGCGGTGCACGCTCACCTACGTGGTGTTTCCGTTCGTGCTGCCCACCGTCGGGCTGGCAACGGGGGTCGGCCCCGTCATCGGCATCGTCATCGGTGTCTTTGCCATGGTGTGCGACGTGTTCTCCATCCGGCGGTTCTTCGCGGTCGACCATCGGTGGCGGTGGCACTTCACGATCGTCGCGCTGTCGGTGATCAGCCTGTTGTGGGTGCTGCTCATCCGCGACATCGCCCACCTGCTGAGCTGACGGAGGCGCCGGTGGGCATCTATCGCGACCGTGTGCTGCCGCACCTCGTCGACAGGGCCTGCGGCAGCCGTGAGCTCAGCGAGTGGCGGGCACGCGTCACCGAGGGGCTGTGGGGCACCATCGTCGAGATCGGCTTCGGGTCGGGCCTCAACGTGCCTGTCTACCCAGCCGACGTGCACCACGTGTTCGCGGTGGAGCCGGCACACGTAGCGCGCCGGCTCGCCGAGCCGCGCGTGGCGAAGAGCCACGCGCGCATCGAGCACGTGGGGCTCGACGGTCAACTGCTGCCGCTGCCCGATGCCAGTTGCGACGGTGCGCTGTCCACGTTCACGCTCTGCACCATTCCCGACGTGGCCGCCGCACTCGGTGAGCTGCGCAGGGTGCTGCGTCCCGGCGGTCGCTTCCACTTCCTGGAGCACGGCATCGCGCCCGATGCGGGTGTGGCGGCATGGCAGCGCCGCCTCGAGCCGATGCAGCGCCGGGTGGCCGACGGTTGTCACCTCACCCGCGACCCAGTGGCGCTGGTGCGCGCCGCCGGCTTCGAGGTGCTGCGGTACGAGAGCAGGTTTGCTCGTGGCCCGAAGCCGTGGTCGTACATGACCGAGGGCTTCGCCATCTCGGCCTGAGCCGCGCCGGTGCGGCAGACTGACTCGATGATGCGTTCCGACGATCTGAAGGCGCTGCGCGAACAGGTGGTGCGCACTCACATGCAGTCGAAGAACACACAGCAGTTCGACGAGACGATCGGTACCTTCAGCCACCCCTACTACGAGTTGGTCGCGACCGGCGAGGTGTTCGACGGCGAGCAGGCCGTGCGCGACTACTACCGAGCCAGTCGCGCCGCCACGCCCGACCAGCGCAACGAGTTGATCGCGATGCACAGCACCGACGATGCGGTGATCGTCGAGTTCTGGTTGCGCGGCACACCGGCCGGCAGCGCTCGTGGGTTCGAGTGCCGGATGATCGCGATCTTCGAGTTCGATGGCGAGCGGATCGTGAGCGAGCGGGTCTACTGGGATCGTCAGACCATTCGTCGGCAACTGCTGGGCACGTAGGCATCGCGCAGGTGTGGGTTGCGGCGAACTCGCCGTGCCAGATACCCTATGGGGTATGTGCCGACGTGTGACCTGCAAGACCTGTAGCAAACCCAACTGGGCCGGTTGCGGCGCCCATGTGGAGATGGTGCTGGGCGATGTGCCCAAGGCCGACAGGTGTCGTTGCCGCGACACAGCCGCGCGGCCGACGACAGTTGCGAGCGCCGACGCCGGCATGAGCTCCAAGTTCAAGGCCTGGCTGAAGAAGTAGGCGCGGCCCGCGGCCGGCCGGCTCAGCTGACCGGCGTCGTGACGTTGGACCGCAGGCCAGGGAACTGCCCGAGGCGCTCGAGTGCGGCAACAGTGCTGCGCATCGCGTCGGCGGGAACAGGGTGGCTGATGAGGAAGCCCTGTGCCTTGCTGCACCCCAGGTCGCTGAGCACCTGGAGCTGATGCACGCTCTCCACGCCCTCGGCCACGATGTCGAGGCCGAGCGACCGGCCCATGGCGATGATGGTGCGCACCAGGCTTCGATCATTGGGGTTGTCGGCGACACCGTGCACGAATGCCCGGTCGATCTTGATGCGCTGCAGAGGGAACTTCTGCAGCAGCGACAGCGAGGAGTAGCCGGTGCCGAAGTCGTCGAGGGCCATGCGCACGCCCAGTGACCGCAACCGGCGCAGCGTGGCGAGCGCCAGCTCGGGCTCGGTGATCATGACGCTCTCGGTGACCTCGAGCCACAGCAACTGTGGTGACACGCCGGAGCGAGTGAGGGCTTCGCTGACGATTGCCGGGAAGTTGGTGTCGCTGAGCTGCCGTGGCGAGACGTTGACCGACATGGTCGCGGCCGGGCTGCACACGCCGTCGTCGATCCAGTGGCGGAGCTGGCTGAGCGCCTCCAGCAGGGCCCACGACCCGATCGGCACGATGGTGCCGGTGTCTTCCGCGATGGGGATGAACTCGGCGGGCGACACGATGGTGCCGTCGCTCTGCTGCCAGCGCATGAGGGCCTCGAAACCCACCACGTCGCCCGACTGCAGATCGAGGATGGGCTGGTGGAACAGCCGCAGCTCTCGCCGGTCGAGTGCACGGTAGAGCGCCGTCTCCACTGCCAGCCGGTGCGCGACACGCTCGTGCATGCTCTCGTCGTACACGGCCAGGCAGTTGCGGCCGGCATCCTTGGCCCGGTACATGGCCGTGTCGGCCTGGCGCACCACGTCTTCGGGGGACGTGCTGGAGGTGGCACTGATGCTGGCTACACCGATGCTGGCGGTGACGAACACGTCGCCTTGGCTCAGCGCCAGCGGCTCGCGGAAGACCGCCAGCATTCGTTCCGCCAAGGCCAGCGCGGCGCCCGACGACTTGGCGGTGGCATCGAGCACGACGTATTCGTCGCCCGAGAGCCGAGCCACCATCGTGCCCTCCGGAACCGCGTTGATGAGCCGGCGGGCAACGGTGACCAGCACCTCGTCACCGGCGGCGTGACCCAGCGAGTCGTTGATGTTCTTGAACCGATCGAGGTCGACGAAGTACAGCGTGGGGTGTTGATCCTGGCCCCACGAGTTGCTGAGCAACTGGTTGATGCGCTCGAGCAGCACCGTGCGGTTGGGCAGGTTGGTGAGCGGGTCGGTCTGGGCACCGTGCAACAGCTCTGCCTGGGCACGGTTGTTGGCGCGCACGGCCAGGACGACACGGACCGTCACGACCGTGGCAAGGACGAACGCCGAGATCGAGCGCACGATCTTGTCGGTGACGTCGTTGGGGGCGGTGCCGGCCAGAACGATGACGGGGAAGACCAGCGACGACGTGGTGACGATGAGGCGGCCCAGCACCTGGCGATTCACAGGAGCGGAGGTGCGACGGATGGTGGTGATGCTGGGGTGCAGGAACGCGGCCCCCGCGGAGAAGTACGCGGCGCAGTACATCGGCAGCGCGAACCGCTCGACGCCGCTGCCGAAGTGGCCGCCGTCGATGAGCGCGTAGGTGAGGTCGCCCAAGAGGTTGAACGTGAGCCCACCGGCGAGCAACCACATCGACGGTGGCCGGTAGGCGTTGTTGAGCAGGATGACGATCACCAGGAACAGCACGACCGCAGCGGTTGGCTGGTAGACGCCGTAGAGCACGGTGTTCCAGGCGGCGCCGCCGGCGTTGCTGACGATCGGCTGCACCAAGGCCGCCCAGCTGATGATCCAGCTGCCGAGCGCGACGATGAGGCTGTCGCCCAGCAAACCGGGGTGGCTGTGCGCGCCCTGACCGCGCAACAGCACGACCAGGCAGCCGATGATGCACGCGGTGCCGACGAGCCCGAGTGCCATGGCCACCGGTGTCTCGTAGGTGGGGGAGTCGCCCGAGAGCAGCTGCGCAGTGGCGTACAGCAGCCCGACAGCGGCCAGGAGTGCTGCCATCGGCGCAGCGGTGAGGCCCCTACGGTAGGAGTACAGCAGAACCGGCGCCAGTTGCACGGCGGCGACCAGGTACATCGCTTCGCGCCAGCTTGCCGAAGGCAATGCGGCCGCCAGCACCGTGACGATGCCGCCGATCGTGAGGTACCACCACGTCAGGAGAGCTGATTCCCGCTTCATGCGCCTCCGCTGCGCGGGAAGGAGTTGGTATCCACCCGCGGCTTGTAAACGGTTCGTATGATAACCCGAAAGTGCCTAATTCGCGCAATGGGTGATTTCCCACGCGCGCCGCGTATACCGAGACAAGGAGGTGGGAGATGTTCGTCACTCGTCACACGCACGTTGTGGATGCTGTGCTGGCCGACAAGTTGTGGCAGCTGTACGACGTTGCCTATCAGGGTCTCTCGGAACAGGCGGTCACCCGCGAGATGCTGTATCGCAGTGAGTTCGACGAGACGATCGCCGATCCCACCAATCGGCTGTGGGTGCTCTGGGACGACAACATGCCCATCGGCATGTCGCTGGTGGCCACCGAGATCGGCAGCACCCGTTACTTGAGTCGGGCCTACTTCGAGCATCACTACCCCGACCATATGCGGCGCGGCGCGGTGCACTACATCATGTGGCTCGTCGTCCATCCGGCGCACGTGGCCAAGGGGGCCATCATCCGCCTCGCCAAGGAAGGGCTTGCCCTCGAAGCATCAGAGGGAGCCCTTCTCGTGTTCGACTCGCCGGAGATGAACCAGCCCGGCCTCACCGGCGGCTTTGCCGAGATGATGGCGCGCCTGGCCAAGTCGGTGGGCGGCGATGCGCCCGTGCACCACCTCGAGACACAGCACTACTTCGCTGTCGACTTCGCCGACGTCAGCAACGCCGATGCCACGCGACCGCTGGAGATGCCACGATCCGCACGGCGATGAACCGATTCATGCGCCGGGGACGGTCGCTGGTTCGATACCGTGGTGCTGAATGAGCCCAGCATCCGGCCCCTCCGAATGACACCGCCGGCGAAGCCGTACTCCGTCATCGTCCCCGGCGCGCATCTCATGGCTGCGTTCGTCGGGCAACGCGATGCCCATCTGCGGCTCATCGAGGCTGCCTATCCCGATGTCAACGTGGCGATGCGGGGCAACGAGATCCACGTCGATGGCCCGCAGGCCGGCGTCGTCGGTCGGCTGTGCGAGGAGCTCGTGGTCATCCTGCAACGCGGGCAGCACCTCGACGAAGCCAGCATTCGCCGCAGCATCGACATGATGCGTGACAACGAGCGACCCAGCCAGGTCCTCACCGACGACATCATGCGCGGGGCGAAGGGCAAGCCCGTCCGGCCCAAGACCGCCGGCCAGAAGCGCTACGTCGATGCAATCCGCAACAACGTCATCACCTTCGGTCTCGGCCCCGCTGGCACGGGCAAGAGCTGGCTGGCAGTCGCGATGGCGGTGCAGGCGTTGCAGACCAAGAAGGTGCAACGCATCATCCTCACTCGCCCGGCGGTGGAGGCGGGTGAGCGACTGGGGTTCTTGCCCGGTGACCTGATGGCGAAGATCGACCCGTACCTGCGACCGCTCTACGACGCGCTGTACGACATGGTGGAGGTGGAGGGTGCGCAGAAGCTGCTCGAACGGCAGGCGGTGGAGGTTGCCCCGCTCGCGTTCATGCGTGGCCGCACGCTCAACGACAGCTTCATCATCCTCGACGAGGCACAGAACGCCACGCCCGAGCAGATGAAGATGTTCCTCACGCGCATCGGGTTCGGCTCGCAGGTGGTGGTCACCGGCGACACCACCCAGATCGATGTTCCCGACGGGCGCAGCAGCCTGATCGGCCTGGAACGAACGCTCACCGGCATCGAGGGGCTTGCATTCGTGCACCTCACCTCCGGCGACGTGGTGCGCCACCGCATCGTCGCCGACATCGTGGCTGCGTACGAGCGGTCCGACGAGGCCAAGGCAGCGCAGCAGGGTGGTCGACGTGGTTGACCCATCGCGGCCGCGGCTCAACGTTCCGCCTCGGGTTGGTGGCGACGGTGAGCCGGAGGTCTTCTGCGCCGACGAGCAGCGCGATCTTCCGGTCGACCTCGAGCGCTGGCAGGCCCTCGCCGCCAACGTGTTGCGGGCCGAGGGCGTTCGTGGCCTGTGCGAGCTGTCGCTGCTGTTCGTCACCGAACTGGAGATGGCCGAGCTCAACGAGCTGCACATGGGTGCGCCGGGTGCCACCGACGTGCTGGCGTTCCCGATCGACGCCGCCGAGGCGGAGATGGTGCTGCACGGCCAACCGCCCAGTCGTGGGCCAGATCGCGCGCCGCCCGACCCCGCCGACATGCCACTGCTGCTGGGCGACGTGGTGCTCTGTCCGGCCGTCGCCGCTCGCCAGGCACCCGAACACGCGGGCACCGTCGATGACGAGCTGGCGCTGTTGGTGGTGCACGGCATCCTGCACGTGCTGGGCTACGACCACGACGAGCCGACCACTCGCGACGCGATGCGCGCACGCGAGCGGGCGCTACTACAGGACCACCACTGGGGTGGCCCTGCGCCGGAAGGCTTCCGGCAGGAGCAATCGGAATGATCGCCAACGAGTTCAACAACACCGACCTGCTGATGCTGGTCACGATCTTCCTGTTGCTGATCCTGCTCATCTTCACGTCGGTGGCGGAGATGGGTCTCTCGCGGATGAGCAGGCCGCGCGCCGGGTCGCTGGCCGACAAGGGGCTCAAGTCGGGCAAGGCACTCAAGCGGCTGGTCGACCACCCCGAGCGCTGGGTGAACCCGCTGCTGCTCACGGTCAACATCGCCCAGACGGTGCAGGCCACCCTCACCGGCATCTTCTCGGCGCGCATGTTCGGCACCTGGGGCGTCGTCGTCGGTGTGCTGCTCAACGTGGTCGTGTTCTTCGTGTTGGCGGAAGCGGTGCCCAAGACCTACGCAGTGCTGTACCCGCAGCGGTCGGCGTTGATGGCGGCGCGTCCGGTGTCGGCGCTGGTGGCGTTCCCTCCGCTGCGCTGGATCTCCAATGCGCTGATCAAGCTCACCAACGTCATCGTGCGCGGGAAGGGCCTGGAGGCCGGCCCCTTCGTCTCCGAGCAGGAGCTGCTGGGCATCGTCGAGGTCGCCGCCGAGGACGGCGTGGTGGAGCACGAAGAACGTGAGCTGATCGAGAGCATCATCGAGTTCGGCGACACCATCGCTCGCGAGGTGATGGTACCCAGGCCCGACATCGTCGTCATCGAGCACTCCTGGAGCGTCACCCAGGCGCTCGATCTGGCGCTCAGCGAGGGCTACAGCCGGATGCCGGTGCTGAACCCCGACGGTGACGACGTGCTGGGCCTGGCGTACACCAAGGACCTCATGCGCACCGAGCGCGAGGGCGGCGGCGCACGGCCCATCACCGAGCTCATCCGACCGGCGCACTTCGTGCCGGAGAACAAGCCCGTCAACCGCCTGATGCGGGAGATGCAGGCCGAGAAGTTCCACGTTGCGTTGGTCGCCGACGAGTACGGCGCCTTCTCCGGTCTCGTCACGCTGGAGGACTGCCTGGAGGAACTGGTCGGTGAGATCGTCGACGAGCACGACGACGAAGACGCCGAGGTGCAACGGCTCGCCGACGGCGACTACCTGGTCGACGGTGCCATGTCGGTGGGCGACCTCAACGATCTGCTGGGAACGGTGATACCCGACGACGACTGGGACACCGTGGGTGGTTTCCTCTTCGGCACGCTCGAGCACATCCCCGAGCAGGGTGAGTGGATCGTGCACGACGGCTGGCGGTTCGCCGCCGCCGAAGTGGAAGGCCGCCGCATCCGCCGCGTGAAGGTCACCATCGAGGACGACACCGTCGAAGCCAGCGGCCACGCCTGACGGGGGCCGGCTGGCCGACCCGATCGATCACGGACCGGCAAGCAGATCGTCGAGCGGGTCGCGATCGATCGACACCGGCGTGTCGTCCGTGTCGTGATCCTCCGTGTCGACGTCTGTGGCGAACGTGGGCTCGGTGGTCACCGGCGAGTACTGCGTCAGTGCGGCCGACAACGCAGCGTTGGTGAGCCCGGTGGCGACCAGCAGCGAGGCGATCAGCAGCAACGCGGCGGCGGCGAAGTACGGAGCGCGCAGCCCGAAGGCCGTGGCGAGCACGCCGCCGAGGAGTGCACCGAGCGGCATGGCGCCGGTGCTGAACCAGCGGTAGATGCTGTTGACGCGGCCGAACAACTGGCCGGGCACGATCTGCTGGCGCAGGGAGACCGACAGGATGCTGCCGACCGTGGTGGCGAACGCCTGCACCGTGATCATCGCGATCACGAACCACGTGACCGGCCACAGCGCGATGGCGGTGCTGGTGAACACCGGCGTCAGAGCAGCGGTGAGCATCGAGGCCCGCCGGCCGAACAGGCCCACCACCTTGCCGCCGATGATGCCACCCAACAGGCTGCCCGCGCCGATGACGGCCAGAAGGGGGCCGAACGCGTTGTCGGAGATGTGCAGCTCCTGTTGGGCGAACAGCACGAACGTGGCCTGCGTGGTGGCGAACGCCAGGTTCATGACGGTGACCACGAGCGCGAGGGTGCGCAGCAGCCGATGACCCAACAACCAGCGCAGCCCGCCGCGCATGTCGTCGATCATGCCCGTGCTCGGCACTGAGTTGGTCGGGCGGAAGGAACCGCGCAGCGAGGCGGCGAGCAGCGCGGCCACCACGAAGCTGGCAGCATCGACACCGAACGGAAGCCACACCGCAAAGGCGATCAGGGCGCCGCCCAGTGGCATGCCGAGGAATGTGTTGGTGGTCACCTCGGCGGCGGAGAAGTAGCCATTGGCTCGCTCCAATTGGTCGCGCGGAACGATGGCGGGCAGGATCGTCTGGGCCCCGTTGTCGAAGAACACCTCGCCCACCCCGAGGCCGAAGGCCAGCAACCACAGCATCCAGATCTGCACGTCCCAGAACGCGGCGACCACTGCGAGGCCACCCACGAGCACACCTCTGCTCAGATCAGCGATGACCAGCACCTTGCGACGATCGACCCGGTCGATGATGACGCCGACGGGAAGCGCGAACAGCATCCAGGGGATCGTGGCAAAGGTGGCGATGAGGCCGATCGACAACGGGCTGTCGGTGATCCGTGTGGCCAACAGCGACAGCGCGATGACGAACACACCATCACCGAGGTTGGAGATGGCTGCTGCGAACCACAGCCGCCAGTACGCGCCGGGTAGCGGTTGGTCGGTCACGCAGGAGGTGCGGCGAGTCGCGCGAATGCGGCCGGAAGATCCGGGTAGCGCTGAGTGGATGCCCCGCCGTCGACTCGGAACAGCGACCCGCTGACGCTGCGCGACTCGTCACCGGCGAGGAACGCTGCCATGGCGGCCACATCGCCTGCGTGCGGGAAGCGGCCGAGCGTGGTGTTCTCGATGAACTCGTCGACCACCCCGGGCACCATCCAGAACGCACTGGTTGCGTTTGTCTGCACCAGCCCGGGCGCGATCGTGTTGACCCGGATGTCGCGGGCGCCGAGCTCCATCGCGGCGACCTGGGTGAGCATCACCACGCCGGCCTTTGCCGCGCAGTACGCGCTCATGCCGGCAGAAGGCTGAGTGGCGTTGAGTGAGGAGATGGTGATGATGCTGCCGCCGTTCACCATCACCCGCGCTGCCAGCTGCACGGTGAGGAACACGCCGGTGAGGCACAGGTCGATGATCGAGCGCCACTCCTCCAATGGGTGGTCGACGATCGGAGCGAACGCCCCCCGGCCGGCGTTGGCCACAGCGATGTGCAACCCGCCGCGGCGGGTTGCCTCGGCCCCGACTGCTGCGAGCGAGTCGGGGTCGGTGACGTCGCACCGCATCGGTACGCACCGTTCGCCGACCTCTTCGCGCAGCGCGGCGAGGCCGGCGGTGTCGATGTCGGCGGCCAGCACGGTTGCGCCGTCGGCCAGGAGCCGGCAGGAGATGCTGCGCCCGATGCCCGACGCAGCGCCCGTCACCAAGGCCAATCGATCCGCCAGGGACCCCATGCTCGCGTCAGTCATCGACGGAACCTTAGTGCGGCGTCGGTGGCGCAAGAAGGTTGCGCCGCACCTTCCCGAGCGCGGTGCGCGGCAGTGATTCGACCAGGTGGAGCTCCTTCGGGGCGCAGAACGCCGGCAGCGTGGCCGTGACGTGCGCGCGCAGTTCGGTCAGCGTCGGTGGCGTGCCTGCGGGCACGACCCAGGCCACCACGCGTTGGCCCCACTCGGCGTCGGCGACGCCGGCAACGGCTGCCTCTGCCACGGCCGGGTGCGTGGTCAGCGCCGCCTCGACCGGCTCGGGCCACACGTTCTCACCGCCGGTGATGATGAGGTCGCCGGTGCGGCCCGACACGTGCAGGCGGCCGTCGGGCAGCCAGGAGCCCGCGTCGCCCGTGTGCAGCCAACCGTGCGCGTCGACCGGGCTGCTGCCATCGCGATAGCAGCGCAACTGCATCGGGCAGCGCAGGAGGACCTCTCCGTCGGGTTCCAGCTGCACCTCCACGCCGTCGAGCGGCCGGCCGTCGTACACCACGCCACTCCCTGTTTCGGTGAGGCCGTAGGTCGTGTGCGCGTTGACCGGTCGATCTGCGGGCGGATGCGCGCCGCCGAGCACGATCACGCGGAAGAGCGCTGGATCGATGCGGCGAAGCGCCGTCGCCACCAGCGAGACCGCAGTCGCGCCGGCGGCGGCGGCGGCCTCCACCCGTGCCGGATCGAAGCCATCGTGGACGACCAGCGGTGTTCCGGTGATGATGGCGCGGGTGACCACGGACAGGCCCCCGACGTGCGACAGCGGGAGGCACGCCAACCATCTGTCTCCGGGGGTGATGCCCAGGAAGCGGCTGGTGGCCATCGCCGACGCAGCGACTGCTTCGTGAGTGAGCACCACGCCCTTGGGAGTGCCGGTCGAGCCGCTGGTGGCCATCACCAACGCGTCGCCCGGCTCCACGTCGCGACCGTTCGCCAATGCCTGCCGGCCGTCGTCGCGCACGACGAACGCGGGAGCCATTGCTGCCATCAGCGCCTCGCGCGCAGGTGCTGGCAACCGCCGATCGACGGGAAGCACGGCGTTCCCGGCATCCCATTCGCGGCGCAGCGCAGTCACGAACTGCTGGCCACCGGGCAGATCGATCGCGACCAGATGTGGCACGGTGGCGAGACTAGGCGAGAATGACGGGAATGAACCGTTGGCTGCTCGGCGCCCGTCCACGAACCCTTCCCGCGGCGGTGGTGCCGGTGGCGCTCGGTGCCGCTTCGGCCGTCGGCGAGGCCGATCCCGTCTGGTGGCGAGTGGCCCCGGCCTTGATCGTCAGCCTTGCCCTGCAGGTCGGTGTGAACTACGCCAACGACTACAGCGACGGCGTGCGCGGTACCGACGAAGTGCGGGTGGGTCCGGTGCGGCTGGTTGCGAGTGGCCTCGCTGCGCCCGGCGCGGTGAAGCGAGCAGCACTTGCAGCTTTCGGCGTCGCGGCCGTGGCCGGGTTGCTGCTCGCGTCGATCACCAGCTGGTGGCTGCTCGTGGTCGGGGCTGCGGCGATGCTCGCCGGGTGGGGGTACACCGGTGGGCCCAAGCCGTATGGCTACCTCGGCCTCGGTGAGGTGTTCGTGTTCGTGTTCTTCGGGTTGGTGGCCACCGCCGGCACCACGTACGTGGTGTGCCAACGCCTCACCTCGGTTGCCTGGCTCGCCGGCTGCCTTGCCGGGTGCTTGGCCTGCGCGCTGCTCGTGGTCAACAACCTGCGCGACATCCCCACGGACCGCGAGGTGGGCAAGCGCACCCTGGCGGTGCGCTTGGGCGACCGGCTCACTCGCACCTTCTACTTCGGTCTGCTCGCAGCGGCGATGGTGCTGGTGGCGGCGCTGGCGCTGACAGGTCGCCCGTTGGCCGCATTGGGGTTGGGCGGTGCGCTGGTGGCCGTGCCCGCGATCCGCGCGATTCGTGGAGGTGCGAAGGGCGCCGCACTCATCCCGGTGCTCGGTGCCACCGGCAAGGTGCAGCTGGCCACCGGCTTCCTCACCGCGGTGGGCATGACGATCTCCGGCTGAGTCTCGGGTACGGTCGCACACATGAGCGACATGCCGCCCCCGCCTCCGCCGTCGATGAGCCCGCCGCCGGGTTACCAGCCGTATGGCGGCTTCAACCAAGGCCCGCCGCGGTCGCTCGGCAAGGCCACCGCGGCCATGGTGTGCGGCATCGTCGGCCTCATCGTGTGCAGCATCGTCTTGTCGCCGGTCGCGTTGGGCCTGGGCATCTCGGCGAAGAACGAGATCGATCGCAACCCCGGTGCCTACACCAACCGCGGGCAGGCGCAGGCCGGGTTCGTGCTCGGGATCATCGGCATCTGCCTCATCCCCGTCAGCCTCGTGGTGCTCAGCCGCCTCAACAACTAGCCCGCGTGCCGGCTCCGCTACGCGATGGCGTCGGCGATCAGCACGGCGACGGTTTCGGGTTGCTGCAGGTGCGCCGCATGCGCTGCGCCGGCGACCAAGGCGGCCGCCCCTTCGGGTGCGGCGTCGGCGATCTGCTGTGCGATGGCCGCGAACTTCAGGTCGAGCGCACCGGCGATGGCCAGCACCGGCATGTTGAGCTCGCGCAGGCGCGGCCACAGCGACCCTTGTGCACCCGTACCGGCCAGGCGCAGGCTGCCGGCCAGGCCTTCGGGTGTGTTGCGCAGGCGATCAGCCAACTGCTCGGGTGTCAACTGCAGGCCTCCGAACAGCGGCAGGTTGCACCACTCCTGCAGGAAGGCCTCCAGGCCGATGTCGTGCATTCGCTCGGCGAGCGCGTCGTCGGCTTCGCGCCGTTCGGCGCGTTCCCCGGCATCGTCGATGCCGGGGTTGGCACCGATGACCACCAGCGAGGTGACGAGGTGCGGGTACATCAGGGCCAGGTGCAGGCTGGCTCGGCCGCCGAGGCTGTAGCCGACGAAGGCGCCGGTGCCGCCCACCGTGGCCAACATGTCGGCCGTGCGCCGCAGGTCGGCGCGCACGTGTGCCGAGCCGCCGTGACCGGGGAGGTCGACCACGGTGGCCAGGAAGCCCTGCTCGGCGAAGTGCTCCGCGATCGGCTTCCACGAGTTGCCGGTCTGGGCGAAGCCGTGCATGAACGTGATGCGCGGTGCCTGACGGTCGCCGAGCTGCTCTGCGGCCAAGGGGCCGGAATGTGGACGCCAGTCAGACATCGCACGACTCGTCGGTGCAGCTGTCCGCGGCCGCGGAGGGTTCTTCCGGCGCTTCGTCGGCGCGGCGTTGCAGCAGCCGGCGGATGACGTTGACGAAGGTCTCGGCATCCTGTGCACCGGGCACGGCCCAGCGACCGTCGAGCACGAACGTGGGGACTGCGGTGATCTCGGCCTGGGCCGCTGCCTGCAGCATCTGGTGCACCTCCTCGGTGCCATCGTCGCTGTCGAGGAACGCTCGTACCGTGTCGCCCGGCATCCCCACGTCGGCAGCGCAGCGAGCGAGTGCATCGGGGTCGCCGATGTCGATGCCGTCGCAGAAGTAGGCCTGCAGCAGGCGCTCCTTCAACGCGTACTGGTGGCCGGTGCCTTCGGCGAGGAACAGCAGGCGGTGCGCGAGCAGGGTGTTGGCCCGCAGTGCCGTGTCCATGTGGAACTCGAGCCCCTCGCCGGCTGCCACCTCGGTGACGTGGTTGATGATCTGAGCGGCGCGCTCGGGCCCGCCGAACTTCTTCGCGTACGCCTCGATGACGGGCGCCGACTTGCCCGGCGATGCCGTGGGGTCGAGCTGGTACGGCCGGAAGACCACCTGCAGATCAACCTCGTCGCGCAGCTGCGCTGCGGCTGCCTCGAACCGTCGTTTGCCGATGTAGCACCACGGGCACACCACATCGGACCAGATCTCCACTGTCAGCGATGGTCGCATGCGCCTCACGATAGGCCCGTATCGTGGTGGTCATGACGCAGCCCGGCTCCGAGATGCAGCCGGCTGACGTGCAGGCCACCTTCTGCGCGACGCTGGTCGACCAGTGGGCGCGGCTGGGCCTCCACCATGCGGTGGTGGCCCCTGGCTCGCGCAGCACACCGATGGCGCTCGCACTCGCGGCCCGCGACGACCTGACGGTGCACGTGGTGCACGACGAACGCAGCGCCGCCTTCATCGCACTGGGCATCGGGCTGGCCACGGGCACCCCTGCGGCGTTGTTGTGCACCAGTGGTACGGCGGCGACGCACTTCCATGCAGCCGTGGTCGAGGCCGATCTCTCGGGCGTGCCGATGTTGGTGCTCACCGCCGACCGGCCACCCGAGCTGCAGGGCATCGGTGCGCCGCAGACCATCGATCAGATCGAACTGTACGGCGGCGTCGTCCGTCGCTTCGCCGACCCAGGGGTGCCGGCGGTCGCCGGCGCCGATGGGTGGCGCGACCTGGCCGCCGATTGGTGGCTCAGTGCCGTGGGCGCCGACCCCGGCCCGGTGCACGTCAACCTGCCGTTCCGCGAGCCGTTGGTGGGTGTTGCGGGCGAGCTGCCGCCACCCATCCCCACGCCGGTCTCCGACGGTGACGGGTGGTTCATGATGCGGCCCGACCTGGCCGGGCTGGCGGCGATGATCGATCAGCCGCGCGGCATCATCGTCGCCGGCGCTGGCGTCGACGACCCGGCAGCGGTGCAGCGTCTCGCGACTGCCCTGAAGTGGCCGGTGCTCGCCGACCCGCGTTCGGGTTGCCGGCACCTACCGCAGGCGGTGTCGGGCTTCGACTCGCTGCTCCGCGACCCCGGGTTCGCAGCAGCTCACACGCCAACCGTGGTGCTGCACCTGGGCGAGGCGCCGGCATCGAAGGTGCTCGGCCAGTGGTTGCAGGCCGGCGCCGCGGTGCACGTGCAGGTGCACTCGCAACAGCGCATCATCGACCCGCTGGGCATCATCACCGAGCGCGTCTACGGCCAGCCCTCCACGGTGTGCAACGAGCTCGCGCCGCTGGTCGGCGCAGCAGCCGACGGGGAATGGCCGGCGCGGTGGCAGCAGGCCGAACGTGCGGCACAGCTGGCCCTCGATGATGCCCTGTCTGCAGAGCCGGTGCTCAGCGAAGCAGGTGTTGCGCGAGTGCTCAGCGGGTTGGCCGTGCGCCTGGTGGTGTCGTCGTCGATGCCCGTGCGCGACATCGAGTGGTTCGGTCGGCCGGGTGTGCGCACGGTGGTCCACTCCAATCGCGGGGCAAACGGCATCGACGGGGTCATCGCCACCGGCATCGGTGTCGCTGCCGGCTCGGGCGAACCCACGGTGGTGCACCTCGGCGATGTGGCGTTCTGTCACGACCAGTCGTCGCTCACGGCGCTGGCGTCGCGGGGTCTGCCGCTCACCGTCGTGGTCACCGACAACGACGGTGGCGGCATCTTCTCGTTCCTCCCGCAGGCGACGACACTGACGAACACGCGATTCGAGCAGCTGTTCGGCACCCCCCACGGCACCGACATCGTGGCACTGGCGGCGGCGCACGGCCTCGGTGCCTGCGTCGCCACCACCGCTCACGACCTGCAGGCGGCAGTTGCCGACCCCGCGGTAGCGGTGGTGCGCGTGGTGTCGAATCGGGCGGCCAACGTGCAGCAGCACGACCGGCTGCACGCCGCGGTGGCTGCCGCGTTGCGGTAGCCCGCGACGGTGCCTACGGGCGCACGATGGCCGAGAGCATGGCCTGCAGCTTGGCCTGCGTCTCGGCGAGCTCGCTGAGCGGATCGCTCTCCGCGACGATGCCGCCACCGGCCACCAACCGGGCTGTACGGCGGTCGGCCGACAGCTCCGCGCAGCGAATGGCGACCGCCCACGTGCCGTCGCCGGCGGCATCGACCCAACCGACTGCGCCGCCGTAGTTGCCGCGCAGGAAGCCCTCTGCCTCGGCGATCAGTGCCAACGCCTCGGCTTTGGGGAACCCGCCGAGCGCAGGGGTGGGGGAGAGCGCTGCCACCAGTTCCAGAACGTTGGGGCGAGGGTCGCTGAGGTGCCCTTCCAGCTCTGTGCTGAGGTGCTGCACGTTGGCAACACTGACGATCGATGGCTCGGGCTGCCAGTCGAGGTAGCTGCACCACGGCAGCAACGTGTCGTGGATCATGTCGATGACCACGCGGTGCTCGATCTGGTTCTTCTCGCTCGCCAGCAGCTCGTCGGCGGCGCGCCGGTCGGTGTCGGGGTCGCCGGTGCGTGGTGTGGTGCCGGCGAGGGGTCGCGATCGCACGGTGCTGCCCTGCACCGCGACCAGCAGTTCGGGTGAGGCGCCGATGAAGCCGTCGACCGAGTAGCGGAAGCTGCTGCCGAAGGTGGCCTTCAACCGCAGCAGCACGGCGTGCACGTCGATCGGCTCCGGGCTGGTGACCGACACCTCGCGAGCGATGACTGCCTTGGTGAGCCGGCCGTCGCGCACCGCATCGCGAGCGGTGCGCACCGCGGCCAGGTAGGCGCCGATGTCGGTGAGCGGGGAGACGGTGAACGACTGCGCACGAGGGCTGGGCCGCGGCGGCGCTGACAGGTCGACCGGTGGGCCGTCGCCCGGCCCGGCATGGACGGTGGTGACCCACTGCCTGCCGTCGGCGGCCTTGCCGACCAACACCCGCGGGATGATCAGTTCGCACGGCAGGCCGGCTTCGAAGGGCACCACGCCCAGGGCGATGGGGTGCACGCCACCCACGTCGTCGGTGTGCTCGATGGCCGCCAGCACAGCGGCCACGTCGGCCAATGGCACGTGTGCTGCTGCGCCGCGCCCGGCGATGCCCACGCCGTCGCGCACGAACAGGTACCCGTCGCCGCGAGCGACGTCGTTGAGATCGAGGTCGCCGTCGTGCACGGCGGCAAGCGGTCGAGTGTGCGCGCGCATCGTCAGTCGCGCGTGCCGACCATCAGCTGGGTCAGCCCGCCGGAAAGCTGGTGGTGCTGAGCATCGGCGAACCCGGCCGCCCGGAGCTGTGCGACCAGCTCCTCTCGGGGCGGCAGGTAGGCGACGCTCTTGGGCAGGTAGCGGTAGGCCGCGCCGTCGCTGAGCAACGCGCCGATCTTGGGTACGACCTTGCCGAAGTAGATGTTGTTGCCCCAGCGAACCACGCGGTTGTGGGGCACGCCCACATCGAGCAGTGCGATGCGCCCGCCGGGTCGCACCACTCTGTGCAGCTCGGCGAAGAACGTGGGCAGGTCGAGCAGGTTGCGCAACGCGAAACCGCAGGTGGCCCCGTCGACGGTGCTGTCGGCGAGGGGCAGCCGCAGGATGTCGGCCTGCACGCGCGGGCTGGCGCTGCGATCGGCGGCCAGCATGCCGAAGCTGAGGTCGAACGCGATGGGCCGGTGGCCGGCCTTGCGCAGGTCGATGCACAGATCGCCCGTGCCCGCGGCCAGATCGATGACGGTGCTGCCGGCAGGGAGCGCGAGCAGCTTGACGGCCTTGCGTCGCCAGCGCACGTCGAGCCGGAAGGTCATGATGCGATTGACCAGGTCGTAGCGCGGGGCGATGGCGTCGAACATCTCGCGGACGGCCTGCACCTTCTCCTCGCCCTCGGGCAGGGTGTCGCGGTCCCAGGTGCGTTCGCTCACGCGACAGAGGCTACGAGCAGCGCGCGGCAACCGCGACCGCCGGCGTTCCCGCCACGATGATCGCGCGGGCGGTTGTGGCAACATCGCACGATGAGCAACGAACTGTGGCGCAAGGGTGCACTCGAACTGGCCGGCATGATCGCGCGCAAGGAGGTGTCCAGTCGCGACGTCGTGGCGGCCCACCTGGCTCGCATCGACGAGGTCAATCCGTGGTTGAACGCGGTCGTGCGCCGCTGGGACGACGCTTCGCTCGCTGCCGCCGATGCGGCGGACAAGGCCGTTGCGGCGGGTGATTCGTTGGGGGCGCTGCACGGTGTGCCGGTGACCGTGAAGGAGAACATCGACCTTGCCGGCACCCCCACCACGCAGGCCGTCGCCTTCCTCGCGGAAGCTGTCTCCACCTCCGATGCGCCGCTGGTGCAGCGCGCCCGCGCTGCGGGTGCCATTCCGATCGGTCGCACCAACCTGCCCGATCTGGGGCTGCGCATCACCACCGAGTCGTCGCTGCACGGCGTCACGCACAACCCGTGGCACCCCGGTCGTACAGCGGGCGGTTCCAGCGGTGGTGAGGGCTCGGCGCTGGCCAGCGGCATGTCGCCGCTGGGGTTCGGTAACGACATCGGTGGGTCGCTGCGCAACCCGGCCACGTGCTGCGGCATCACCTCCATCAAGCCCACCACCGGCGTGGTGCCGTGGGCGACGGAGATCCCGCCGCAAGACCCGGGCATCGCTGCGCAGCTGATGCTCACCGACGGCCCGATGGCGCGCCACGTGGCCGACGTTCGGGCCGGCCTGCTGGCCATCGCCGGTGCGCACGATCGCGATCCGCGTGCTGTG
>Ga0075163_10001885_pt1 | contig 28363 bp, 26 predicted proteins | sample JI1023141ADNA_FD_71478 | JGI IMG/M metagenome (GOLD analysis project Ga0075163, IMG submission 71478) | Wastewater effluent complex algal communities from Wisconsin, to seasonally profile nutrient transformation and Carbon sequestration -... | ecosystem: Engineered > WWTP > Effluent > Algae...
GGGCAACTGGAGGGGTTTACCGCCTTGCCAGGCCGCGGCATTCAGGCTGGCACCGAGGGCCAGACACTGATTCTGGGCAACCACCGTCTGATTGAAGATCGGGGCCTGTGCAGCCCGGAGATCGAGGCGCGGCTGGCGGTGCACGAGGCGCAGGGGCGCACGGTCACGATGCTGGCAACGGACGCGCAAGTGCTGGCCATCTTTGCGGTAGCCGACACCATCAAGGAGAGTTCACGCCAGGCGCTGGCCGAGTTGCACGCCCTCGGGGTGGTCTCCGTCATGCTGACCGGCGACAACACCGCTACCGCGCAAACCATTGCCCGGCAGGCAGGCATCGACGATGCCCGCGGCAACCTGCTGCCCGAAGACAAGTTGTCGGCCATCGAAGACTTGCAGAAGCGCTACGGCAGCACCGCGATGACCGGGGACGGCATCAACGATGCGCCCGCGCTGGCGCGCGCCGACATCGGGATCGCCATGGGCGCTGCAGGCACCGACACCGCCATGGAAGCGGCCGACGTGGTCATCATGAACGACGACCTGCGGCGTATTCCCGAGGTCATCCGGCTGTCGCGCCGCACCCGCGCCGTGCTGTGGCAGAACATCGTCCTTGCCCTGGGGATCAAGGCGGTCTTCCTGGTTCTTGCGGTATCGGGCAGTGCCACCATGTGGATGGCGGTGTTCGCCGACATGGGTGCGAGCCTGCTGGTTGTGTTCAACGGCTTGCGCCTGTTGCGAACTAGCGGGATGGAGCGTGTGCAATGAAATCCGCGATGGCCAATTCACGTTCCGTTACCCAGCCGGCGAATCGCACGCACAGCCCTGTTTGAGAGCAATGGCTCCATTTATAACTGAGGTACCTGTGAAATGACGCATCCCTTTAACTCCCGAACTCGCTTCACAACCTGGGGCCTGTGGATACTGGCGGTGATCATGGCGGACCAGGCGATCAAGGCCACAGTTGAAGCGTCCATGCCTTTGGGCACGTCCATCGCCATCACTGCTGGTTTCAATTGGGTGCATGCTATCAATCCTGGTGCGGCGTTTTCATTCCTGGCAGACGCGGGTGGCTGGCAGCGCATTTTTTTCGCGGGCGTGGGCCTGACGGTCAGCGCGATACTGGTCGGGTGGCTATGGCGGGGTGTCTCAACCCGCGTCGAAACGGCAGCCTGCATCCTGATCACAGGGGGAGGCATGGGCAATGTGATTGATCGCCTGCGGATCGGCGCAGTGGTCGACTATCTCGATTTCTATTGGAGAAATTGGCATTGGCCTGCGTTTAACCTGGCCGACATCGCGATCGTTTTCGGTGCCATGCTGTTCGTCTGGTCTTCTTTCACCGTGAAAACGGGTGCTGACGTCCCAAGAAAAGCGTCTGGTTCCTGTCGCTCGCGGTGTTCGACAAACTAAAGATGCGAATGGCCTTGTTTGCCGACAGGTGCGCCAGCCTGCGGGCAGGGTTCAGCGGGCTGTTGCGCGCTCGTACCTCGAACCGTCCTGCGCCGCCGCGCAACGGTCACTATAATCCGCCGTCATGCGCCGCTGGCTAGTCATCGTCATATTGCTGGTTTTGCCCCTTCAATTCACATGGGGGGCGGCTGCGCCGTATTGCGCGCATGAAGCCGCAAGTGCTGCCAATGCGCATCCGGGGCACCATCAGCACGTCCATCAAGGCGGCAGCAATGCCACCAAAGCCGGCGACGATGGCGCCGACGTCGGTGCTAAACACCCCGACTGCGCGAGCTGCCACGCCGGAACTGCGACAACGTTGCCGTTGCCTGCGGCCGAGCTGGCCATTGCTCCGCGCGATGGGTTGCGCGAGCGGCCCCCGGCACGCTACCGATCACATACCCCTTCAGTGCCGGAGCGCCCGGACATCGTCTGACTCACCCCTGCCGCACGCTTCGGCGGCGAGGTTGAGTTGCGTCCGCTAAACAGCTGGCGCCGTCCCTTCCTTTGCCTGCCGAATCGCTTTGTTGTTGTGAGACAAAAAGGATGATTCGATGCGATTCCCCCTCGTGGCGCTGGCCCTCGCGCTGGCCGCCATTGCAAACCCCGCGGGTGCCCAGCCCGCGGCCGCCCCAACTACGCTGACCCTGAACGAGGCGATGCGCCTGGCCGAGGCCGCGCACCCGTCGGTGCGCGCCCGCGAGGCGCAGCTCGCCGCCGCCGAAGGCACGCGCAGCGAAGCCGCTGCGCTGCTGTTCAACAACCCCGAGCTCAGCACCGAAGCGATACGACGCCGCGCCGACGCGCCCGTCGGCTCGTGGAACGAATGGAGCGTCGGCATTTCCCAGCCGTTCGAAACCGGCGGGCAACAGGCGCGGCGCCGCGAAGCCGCCGCCGCAGGCCTGGATGCTCTGCGCGCGGAAATCGACGACGTGCGCCGGCAGGCCCGCGTCGAAGCCGCGACACGCTTCCTCGCCGTGCTGTCGGCACAGCGGCGCGTGCAGCTGGAGCAGCGTTCCGTGGACCTGTTCGAGCGCAGCGCGCAGGCGGTGGCCAAGCGTCGCGCAGCGGGCGAGGACACGCGGCTCGACGCAAACGTGGCGCTGGTCGAGGCCGAACGGGCGCGCAATGCGCTGGCGCTGGCGGGCGAGCGCTTGATCGATGCTCGCAGCGAACTAGGCACCGCGGTTCGCCTGCCACCTTCGGCGTTGCCTGAAGTTGCCGGTGAACTCGGCACCAAAGTCGACGACGCCCTGCCGTACAGGCTGGAGCAGTTGCTCGCATCGGCGCCGAACCTGCCCCGGCAGCGCGCTCTCGCAGCACGCGAAGACGCCGCCCGTGCCCGGCTCGGCGTCGAGCGTGGCAACCGCAACCCCGATGTCACGATTGGTGTGCACGCCGGCCGCGAGGGCCCGAGCGACGCCAGAGAACGCCTGGCGATCGTGTCGCTGTCGGTGCCGCTGCCCTTGTTCAAGCGAAACGACGCCGCCGTCGGCCAGGCGATAACCGACATGACGCAGGCCGAGGTCGAGCGTGCCAGTGCGCTGCGCGACGCCGAGGTGCGCGTACGGCAACTCTGGAGCCGGCTGGCCAGCCAGCGCGAGCGCATTCAACGCCTGCAGCGGGTGTTGGTGCCGGCGTCCACCGACAACCAGCACCTGTCCGCCAAGTCGCGCGAGGCCGGACAGATCGGCCTGCTCGACCAGTTGATCGTCAACCGCCAGGCGATCGACGCCGAACGCGACCTGATCGACCTGCTGGCCGAGATGCAAACCACCCGAATCGAACTCGAATACGCGGCCGGATGGCCACAACAAGGAAGCTCACGATGAACACCCTGACGAAACTCAAGGACGGTCGCCTGCGGGCGGGCCTGTCGGCTGCCGCCCTGCTGGTGGCGTTCGCGCTGGCCGGCTGCGGCAAGAGCGGCACGAAGGATGAACACGCCGGCGAAGGCGACAAGCAGGCCGCACATGCCGGCGAGAAGAAGGAAGGCCACAGCGAGGCTGAATCCGAGCTGACGCTCACCACCGAAGAGGCCGCACGCGCCGGTATCAAGGTGGAAGAGGTCAAGCCCCAGGCACTAGGCCAGACGCTCACCGTCACCGCTACCATTCGCCCCGACGCTGACCGGTTGGCTCATGTGGCCGCACGCATCGAAGGCCGCATCACTGCGGTCCCGGCAAAGCTGGGCGACAAGGTGCGCGCCGGCCAGACGCTGGCCACGCTGGACAGCGTGGCCGTTGGCGAAGCGCACGCCGCCTGGATCCAAGCCCAGGCCGAGCTGGGCATCGCCGACGCCGACTTCAAGCGCGCTGAATCGCTGAATGCCGAAGAGATCATCCCGCGCAAGGACTACCTGCGCGCCAAGGCGGATCGCGACAAGGCGACTGCAGCCCTGCGCGCCGCGGCCGGCCGGCTGCGCCTGCTTGGCGGGTTGCCTAACGCCAGCGGCGACGCGGTCTCGGCCTTCGCCGTCACCGCGCCCTTTGCCGGCACGGTGATCGAGAAGAAGGCCACGCTGGGTGAACTGGCCAGCCCGAGCGAGCCGTTGTTCAGTGTCGCCGACCTGAGCCGCGTTTGGATCCAGGCCGACCTGCCGGAAAGCACCCTGGCCAAGGTGCGCATCGGTGCCACCGCGAAAGTGACGGTGCCGGCGTATCCGAACGAGGTCTTCAGTGGCCGTGTCGGCCACGTCGGCGCCTCGCTCGACAAGGAGACGCGCACCGCCGCGGCGCGCATCGAGGTAGCCAATGCCGATGGCCGGCTGAAACCCGAGATGTTCGCCACCGCCAGCATCGAAGTGGCCGGCGACAAGCGCGATGCCATCTCGCTGCCGGACGCGGCCATTGTGCTGCTGGAAGGCAAGCCGACAGTCTTCGTCTACGCGCAAGGCGCCTACGAAGCGCGCGAGGTTGAACCCGGCGAACGCATCGGCGGGCGTACGGTGCTGAAGTCGGGCCTGATGGCCGGCGACCAAGTCGTCACCTCGGGCACCTACGTCCTCAAGGCACGCAAGCTGAAGTCCCAGCTCGGCCACGGGCATTGAGAAGGAAAACAGACCATGCTCAATGCAATCGTCGATACCAGCCTGCGCTACAAGGTGCTTGTGCTGGTGGCCTTCGCCGTTCTCGTCGGCCTGGGTGTCATGGCCTACCGGCAGGTGCCGGTGGATGCCTTCCCCGATGTCACGCCGACCCAGGTGAACATCTATACCGAATCGCCCGGCGTCGCCGCCGAGGACATCGAGCGGCTGCTCACTGTGCCTATCGAAGCCGCGATGGCCGGCCTGGCCGACGTGGAGGTGGTGCGTTCGGTGTCGCTGTTCGGCCTGTCCTACGTCGCCGTCTACTTCAAGGACAACGTCGACATCTACTTCGCGCGCCGTCTGGTGGGCGAGAAGCTGCAGGAGGTCAAGGGCCGGCTGCCCGAGGGCTATGGCGAGCCGGAGCTCGGCCCCAACAGCTCGGGTCTGGGGCAGGTGTTCTGGTACACGATCGAGGACGCGGACAAGAAGCTGAGCGCGATGGACCTGCGCACGCTGCAGGACTGGACCGTTCGGCTGATCCTGCGCACCGCGCCGGGGGTCGATGATGTCACCACCTGGGGTGGGCACGAGAAACAATACCAAGTGCAGATCGACCCGCGCAAGCTGGTCAAGTACGGCGTGTCGTTCAAGGAGGTGATGGAGCGCCTGGCAGCCAACAACAAGCAGGTCGGTGGGCAGTACCTGAATGTCGGCGTCGAGCAGTACCTGGTGCGCGGGCTGGGGCTGGTGAGCAGCGCCGCCGACATCGGCTCCATCGTCGTCGCCGAGCGCAAGGGCGCGCCGATCTACGTGCGCGACGTCGCCGAAGTCAAGGAAGCCCCCGCCGTGCGCTTCGGAGCGGTCACGCGCAACGGCGAGGAAGTCGTGCTCGGCATCGCGCTGTCGCGCATCAACGAGAACGCAGCCACCGTCGTCAAGGCAGTCAAGGACAAGCTCGCCATCGCGCAGGCCGCCCTGCCCAAGGGCGTGGAGCTGAAGGCGGTGTACGACCGCACCGAGATTGTCGACAAGGCGCTGAAGACCTCCACCAACGCCCTGATCGAGGGCTCGATTCTGGTGGCGGTGATCCTGTTCCTGTTTCTCGGCGAGTTCCGCTCGGCCATCGTCGTCATCGTCACCTTGCCGCTGGCGATGTTGTTCGCATTCATCATGATGCAGCGCTTCGGCATGTCGGCCAACCTGATGTCGCTGGCCGGCCTTGCCATTGGCATCGGCATGATGGTCGACGGGGCGGTCGTGATGGTGGAGAACGCCTTCCGGCTGCTGTCGCATGCACGCGAGTCGGGCCGGCCGATCAACCGCACGCGGGTGGTGCTGGAAGCGGCCCGCGAAGTGGCCAACCCGATTGCCTTCGCCATCATGATCATCATCGTGGTGTTCTTGCCGCTGTTCTCGCTGACGGGGCTGGAAGGCAAGCTGTTCAAGCCGATGGCGCTGACCATCACCTTCGCGATGGCGGGCTCGCTGCTGTTGTCGCTGACGCTGGTGCCCGTGCTGGCTGCGCTGATCCTCAAGCCCAAGGAGGAGAAAGACACCTGGCTGGTCCGCTGGGCGAAGAAAGCCTACCTGCCACTGCTCGACTGGGCGCTCGATCGCAAGAAGGTCGTCGTCGGCGCTGCGGTGGCGCTGCTGCTGGGATCGCTGGCGCTCTTCCCCTTCCTGGGCAAGGAGTTCATGCCCACGCTGCAGGAGGACGCGATCATGTTCCGCGTCGTCGGCATTCCGTCCACCTCGCTCGACGAGTCGATACGCGTGGCCAACGTGATGGACGCCAGCTTGCGCAAGAAGTATCCGCAGGTGAGGTCGGTGCTGGCCACCATCGGCCGCGCCGAAAAGGGCGAAACCGCCGATGTGAACTACATGGAGGTGCTGCTGGACATGAAGCCGCGGGAAGAGTGGCCAACGCAGCAGACCTATGGTGCGCTCGGCCGCGAGATGCAGGAGTTCTTGGAAGGCGAGGTGCAAACCGCCGTGTTCGGCGCGACGCAGCCGATCCAGATGCGCGTGGAAGAGCTGATCTCCGGCGTGCGCGCGACGCTCGCGCTGAAGATCTACGGCGAGGACCTTGACAAGCTGGAGGAGCTGTCTGCGAAGTTAAAGACCGTGGTGGGCGGCGTGCCGGGCGTGGCCGACCTGTCGGCCGAGGCCAACAAGGGCAAGCCGCAGATGGTCATCAAGGTCGACCGCCAGGCCGCGGCGCGCTATGGGCTGAACGCCGACGACATCCTGGCCGTGGTGCAGGCGGGCATCGGCGGCGAGGCGGTGTCCACGCTGATCGACGGCACGCGGCGCTTCGACATCGCGGTGCGGCTGCCCGAGGAATTCCGCTCCAGTCCGTCGGCGATCGCGGCGATCCCGATCCGAACCGCCGAAGGTGCGATCGTGCCTTTCTCCAGCGTGGCGAAGATCGAGCTTGACGAGGGCTACACCTTCGTGCGCCGCGAAGCGCTGCAGCGCTACGCGGTGCTGCAGATGGACGTGCAGGGCCGCGACGTGGACAGCTTCGTGCGCGACGCGAACGCGGCCATTGCCGCCAAAGTGACGCTGCCGACCGGCTACTGGGTCGAATGGGGCGGTGCCTTCGAGAACCAGCAGCGCGCAATGGAGCGGCTGGGGGTGATCGTGCCGCTGACCATTGGCCTGATCTTCATCCTGCTGTACACCGCGTTCAACTCGGTGCGCCACGCCACGCTGATCATCGCCAACGTGCCCTTCGCGATCATCGGCGGAATCGTCGGGCTGTTCATCACCGGGCAGTACCTGTCGGTGCCTTCGGCCATTGGCTTCATTGCCGTGTTCGGGGTGGCGATGTTGAACGGTATCGTGCTGGTCAGCTTCCTAAACGACCAGCGCAAGCACGGCCTGTCGATACGCGACGCGGTGCGCCAGGGTGCCGCGCTGCGGCTGCGGCCAGTGCTGATGACGGCCTCGGTGGCGATCCTTGGCCTGGTGCCGATGCTGATCTCGACCGGTGTCGGTGCCGAAACGCAACGACCGCTGGCCACGGTGGTGATCGGCGGGCTGATCACCTCGACCCTGCTGACCTTGCTGCTGCTGCCGCTGATCTACGAATGGTCGGAAACCCGGGCCGAGGCGAAGCAGCGCGCCCGCGATGCCGCGGCCGACGTTGAGCAGGCCGAACCTGTGCCCCTTCCACCACAACCGACCCCGGAGACACCATGAAAGAGATCAAGGCCTATGTGCACCGCAGCCGCATTGCCGACGTGATTGCCGCGCTGAAGGAGTCGCCCGCCTGGGGTGGCGAACGAGGTGGCCGGCGCCACAACCTGGCCATCTACATCGTTAAGGGCTCGCTGCTTCCGCTGGACAGCAACGAGCAGCATTACTCGATGGACCTCGGCGACGAGGTCGTCAACGAATACAAGCTGGAGCTGCTCTGCGAGGACAGCGAAGTCGAGCCCCTGAAGGCAGCGCTGGTGGAAGCCGCGCGCACCGGCCAGGCCGTCGCCGGCTGGATCACGGTCATCGACGTGATCAGCGCGACACCCATCCATTGAAATGCCGATTTATCCACAACCCACCCTGAAAGGAAGAACCATGAAGAAGAATCTATTCGCTCCGCTCCTGATCGCGACCGCGCTCGCCCTGCCCGCATTCGCCGCAGAGGACCACACGCCCAAGCACGGCGGTGTCGTTGTCGAAACCAAGGCCGGCGATCTGGAACTGGTCGCCAAGCCCGAACTGATCGTCATTCACGTCAGCGACCACGGCAAGCCGATGAAGCTCAGCAGTGCCAGCGGCAAGGTGACTGTGTTCAACGGCAACGACAAGACTGAGGCGCCGCTTGCGCTGATCGGTGACAAGCTGGAGGCCAAGGGCAGCTTCAAGCTCGGTGCCGGCACAAAGGTGCTGGCTGATTTGACAGTGAACGGCAAGCCGGCAGTCGCGGCGCGATTCACGCTGAAGTAGTGGGCATACGGGGCGGCCTGACGGTCGCACCTTGCCGACATGAAGGAGATGCTGATGAGGTATTGCCTGAACGCGACTGCTCTTCTTGCCGCAGCGCTGCTTGCCGGATGCGCGAATGTCGTGTACGAAGGACGCCTGTCCTGGAAAGATGGCTGGCGGGAAGGATGGGTCACCGACGTTGGAAAGGGGGCTGCAATTGCGGGAAAACTTGCCGAAGATTGCAAGCTTGTACCGTTGATGCGCTCAGAGGGCGTCCAATACGTGACGATTCGGTACTGGCGGAGCGGCCGCGCGACCTTGCGCACCGTCCCGACTACGGCTGACTCGCATTGGAACGTGAAGGATCTGGTGTACCTGAACCCGAGAGACTGCAATGCTCCTGTGGAGCGCAGAGGAAGTTGAATTGGGGGTCATGCCGTCGTGGCTGAACCGATATCGGAGCGACTGTATCGGCCTTGTTCGCCGACAAACTCGATCCATCAACACGTCTGGCAACAAAAAAGTAAGGACACGTTTATGACATCCACCACATCGGTCCAGGACAAATCCTGGCTTTGGGTATTTCTGGCCTGGCTGGTCGCCTTGACCGCCACGCTGGGCGCACTTTTCTTGGGCGAGGTCATGGGAGTTCTTCCTTGCGTGCTGTGCTGGTACCAGCGCATCGCCATGTTCCCGTTGGTCATCATTCTGGCGGTGGGACTGATGCCTTTTGAGGAGCGATGCGTGCGCTACGCGTTGCCGCTCGCCGTGGTCGGCTGGATTGTTGCGCTGTATCACAGCCTGCTGTACTGGGGCGTGATCCCGAAGGATCTTGTGCCTTGTGGCGAAGGTGCCTCCTGTACCGATGTCAAAGCGGTGCTGTTTGGGTTTGTCCCCGTCCCTCTGCTATCTATTGCAGCCTTCTCCCTAGTCGTGGTCATCCTGTCAATCGTCAAAAAAGGATCCAGAAATGAATAAAAGAATATTGGTCGTCTCTGCCGGCCTGCTGGCGCTGGTGGTGTTTGCACTGGGCGTTTTTTTCTATACCCAGCAACAGGCCCAACAAGCCGCGCAGTTGGCGCAGGCCAACCGCACAGCCCTGGTCCGGCCTCATTCGCCCGCCTTTGGCAACCCCGGCGCCAAGGTGACGATCGTTGAATTCATTGACCCGGCCTGTGAAACCTGCAGTGCGTTTTTTCCGCTGGTCAAAAGCCTTGTCGGCGGCAGCTCCGGGCAGGTCAATCTGGTGATGCGCTATGCACCCTTGCACAAAGGGTCGGACGAGGTCGTCAAAATTCTCGAAGCGGCCCGCATGCAGGATTTGTATTGGCCGGTGCTGCAGGCCCTGCTCAAGTCACAATCCGTGTGGGTTGTCCATCACGAAGCCAGGCCGGAGCGTGTCTGGGATCTCATCCAGGATACCGGGCTTGACGTCGCCAAAGCCAGGGCAGACATGAACAGTCCGCGTGTGGCGGAAGTCGTGGCGCAGGACATCGCTGATGGAAAGACCTTGAAGGTGACCAAAACCCCGGGATTCTTTGTCAACGGAAAGCCGCTGGTTGACTTCGGCTCCGATCAGCTCAAGGCTTTGGTGGCGAGGGAAGTTCGCAGCGCCTATGGGAAATGAGAAGCGATAACATAGGACGCTCCGCAGTAAAAGGGCATGGTCATCGATGCGCGCGGCGCCGATCAACTCGCCAGGGCGCCTTCGCGCAGTCCCCGTTCGATAGTTTCTTTTTGCTGACTGAAAAGTGAGCCTGTCGTGACCGCTTTTGGGCCTTAAGCGGCCCAAAATTTTGTAATCTCCAGTGTCCTCCGACCCAACGCGGTCATTCGTCCCTTCAGACGCATCGCCGAAAGGCCGACGCCTATGTAAAAGTGTTTGCATACTCAATTGAATGGGATATATTCCCATTTATTGAAATTTAAATCGCTTGCAGTCCATGTCCGAATCACGTGCCGATCTTTCCCTTGCCGCCGCCTTGCGCGTGATGGCACCGATGGTGGAACTGCTTTTGCGTGAAGGTGTGACTTACCCTCGTTTTGCCAACGCACTAAAGAAGACCTTCCTTGAGGCAGCACCAGGTGTGCTCGATGCCAGTTCGACGCGGGTCAATGATTCAAGCATCAGTACATTGACCGGCATTCACCGCAAAGACGTGCGGGAATGGCGCTCGGTTGGCCAGCCGCTGCCTCAGGCTAAAAGTCTTGGTGCTGTTATGGAAGTCTTCACCCGTTGGGCGAATGACCCAGAGTATTGCGATCAGCAGGGACGACCGCGTGTGCTCGATCGGGTAGGTGGGCCCGGCACGTTTGAAGCGCTGGCGGCGTCGGCATCGAACGATGTGCATCCTCACACTTTGTTGCAGGAGCTCATACGTCTAGGTGTAGCGCGTCGCGATGAAGCAGCGTTGAAAAACGGTGACGACAAGATCAGTTTGTGCATGGATGCCTTTGTGCCCAAGGAAGGCGTCACAGAGATGTTGCAACTGCTTTCCGACAACGTCGGTGACCACCTTGCGGCGGCTGCAAGCAACCTGACGGGAACCAATGATCCCATGCTGGAACAAAGCATCTATGCCGACAGCCTGCGCCCAGCATCGGTGACAGCACTGAAAACCTTGGCGCGCCAAATTTGGGCCAACGCTTTCCATGACATCGTGCGGGATGCTACCGCGCTGAGTGATCAAGATCGCGGTCAGGCCGAGGCGGATCAACGCATTCGCATCGGCATGTACTTCTATTACGGCGCCAACTTAAAGCCCTAACAAACAGGGTCCCCTTTTTTTTGAATTCTTCAGGAGTTTCAAATGTTAAATTCTTCCTCTCCTCGTATTCGGATAGTCAGTGCATTGGTCTTGACATTGTTGCTCGCGGCCGGGTGCGGAGGTGGCGGCACGAGTACCGATGTGGTTGGCTCTGGTGGCACGGGCAGCATCAGCGGGGTGGTGACGAAGGGGCCGCTGAGCAATGCCACCATCACGGGTTATGGCATTTCGGGCGGCCAAATGGGACCCCAGATCGGGATGACCACCACCGACGCCAATGGGAAGTTCAGCATGCCCATTGGCACTTATGCAGGGCCCGTCATGTTGCAGGTGAGCGGCGGAGCCTATAAAGACGAAGCGACGGGCTCGTCCATGGGGATGGCGGCAGGGGATGTGATGACGGCCGTCATGCCAAGCGTCGTTTCTGGTGCGAATAGCAACGGTATTCAGGTGACCCCTGTCACCGCCATGGCGCAAGTGAGGGCGCAGTCCATGACCGGCGGCATGACAGACACCAACATTGCAGCAGCAAATGCTGCCATGGGGAGCTACGTCATCGTGAACGACATCTTGCATGTCCAGCCCATGAATCCATTGACGACCGGCTCTGGCACAGGCGCAAGTCAGGATGCCCGCAACTATGGCATGACGTTGGCCGCGATGTCGCAATACGCCAAGACGCTCAATATGTCGATCTCATCGGCGATGGTCACGGCCATGATGAATGACGCCTCCGACGGTGTCATGGACGGCAGGAAAGGTGTCAGCCAGATTTCCATGTCCATGGGCGGCATGATGGGGACCAGCATGATGAGCGCGACAGCAGGCACCAACGGTCTGGCAACGGCGATGACAGATTTCATGGGATCTGCCGCCAACGCTTCCGGTGTGACCGCGGCGGACATGACGGTGCTGACGCAAAAGCTTGCCAAATCCAATGGCCACATTTGATGAAAGTTTCGTTGGAAGGATACCGGCACGTGTAGCGCTCTCGGCCATTCAAATGTCGACCGCAGGACTGGACCATTGCCCACGCGGTGGATTGAGCGGTCAGATCGCGGTGCGGTTTCTAGCGTGGCGCGAGCGCCGCCATACGGCACGGGCGAGCGACGAAATGCTGGCGTTGTATCGCACCGCATGTGCCAATCATCCGGAACTGTCAGAGATAGAGCGCTACGCGTGGGTGGTCATGAAACGCACCGGCTGCGATGCGACGGCGGCCAATGAAATAATGGCTTTTGCGCGGGACAGCTTTGCCGAATGGCCTGCGAGGCGTGAACTTACCATATGCGATGTGGTGCACTACCTTTCGATGACGGAGTTCCTGTTGGCTCATGAAGACGAGAACTGGATCCATACCAACCTGACGCTCGTCGTCAAATCCCGCATCCCGAAAGCGCTTTGCGTTGCCCGCCGGACACCTTGATCGGCCGAGCTCGCGGTCACGCAATCGCGACATTTCGCAATGACATGCAACCAGCGAGGCAAATCTCCCGACGTTGAGCGAGCCCGGCATGGACAGCCCAGTGCACGATAGCCGGATGATTTCCCATCACCATGGTTGAAGGAAAACTGACATGAAGAAACTCAAAGACGCACCGCCACCCATACCGGGAGGGGAACCTGCTGACGCGGTTCGTCGCCGGCTGGTATTCGCTGGCATCGCCACCGCCGGGCTGGCCGGCTGCGGCGGAGGTTCATCAGGCACCCACATGGCCGCTGAGTCGCCTCCCGCGCCCAACGTGACCGCGCCCACCGGAAGCGGTTGGCCAAGCTTGCCGATGTTGCAGAACACGTCTGGTCCGGGTCAATTTAGCGCCGCGCTGACTGCATCACCGACCACCGCGAACTTCCTGCCTGGCATCGCGACACAGATCCTTGCCTACAACGGTACAACTCCCGGTCCGATGATTGACGCCTATGAAGGTGACGCGGTACGCATCAGATTCACAAACCGTCTGGACCAGGACACCACGGTGCATTGGCATGGATTGCCGGTGCCCGCATCTGAAGACGGAAACCCGATGAATCCGGTCGCCCCGGGAACGTCGCGAGACTACGCCTATACCTTGCCGATCGGTAGCGCAGGCACCTACTGGTATCACCCGCATCCGCACGAGACGACGCCCGAGCAAGTCTATCGCGGGCTCGCTGGAATTTTCATTGTGCGCAGTCGCACCGATCCACTTGCAACGCTTCCAGAGCGCCTGGTCGTCATTACCGATCTGCGACTCGACGCGACGGGTCAGATCGCAGCCAATACCGCTACCGATCTCGCGAACGGACGCGAAGGCGACCAGGTACTCGTCAACGGCGCGCACCAACCGGTCGATACCATCGCGCCGGGCGCCACCGAGCGCTGGCGCGTGCTTGATGCCACCAATGGCCGCTATCTGCGGCTGGTTCTCGATGGGGGGCCGATGTGGGTTGTGGCGCTTGACGGCTGTTCACTTCCAGGTCCGATGGCGGTCAGCGAACTGCTCCTGGCGCCTGGACAGCGAGCCGAGGTGGTTGTGCGCGCACCCGTTACCAGCGGCCAGAAACTCGTCCTTCGCACGATCGCATACAACCGCGGAGCGATGGTTCCTATTGCTCCACCCGTAAAGTTGCTTGAAATCACGACGACCCAGGCGGCGGCACTCGCGCCAATCACGCTTCCTGCAAGCCTGCCTGCACCGCCACCGCTCCCAATGAACCTTGCCACAGCCCAGACCGTGGTGCTATCCGACATGGGCATGGGCATGGGCGCATCTGGCACTGGCCGGTTCACGATCAACGGCAAATCGTTCGACCCGACGCGCGACGACATCACCATGAAGGCCGGCGTGCCTGAAGAATGGATCGTGCGCAACGCCGGCATGATGGATCACCCGCTGCATATCCACGGAACGTCGTTTCAACTCGTTGCTTCGACGCGCGCCAACATCGCGTCCGATCCGCGACTGAATGCGTTCATGGACACGGTGAATCTGATTTCCGGTGAGCAGATTCGCATACGTTTGCGCATTGATACCCCGGGCCGTCGCATGTTCCATTGCCACATTCTGGAGCACGAGGCGCAGGGCATGATGGGCGTCATCAACATCGCTGCCTGACAGACTGTTTTCGAAGCTTCGCCAGCTTGGATCACCCGACGGGAAAATGCCACCGGTCTCAGCGGGCCGGAAAAGACAGGGTAAAACGGGTCTTGCCATCAAACGATGACACGGCGGCAACCCCCCCGTGGGCCTGAACAATGGCACGGGTGATAGAAAGTCCCAGACCGGCCCCGTCACTATCCGGATGCGACCGCGATTTGTCAGCCCGAAAGAAACGGTCAAAAAGGCGTGGCAGCAACTCGGGACTGATCTCGGCGCCTGTGTTTTCAACGCTGAGCGAGACCAGCGCGCCAGTGGTCCCGATTTCAACGCGGACTTGTCCTTGCATAGGCGTGTAGCGCAAGGCGTTCGAGAGCAGGTTGCTGATGGCCCGGCGCAGCATCAAACGATCACCCTTGACATAACCTTCGCCCGTCAAATTCAAACTGACGCCTTTCTCGTCGGCGAGCGCCTCGTAAAAGTCAAAAAGCGCCTGAGCCTCTGCAGCCAGTGAAATATCTTCTGCACTTGGCAACAAAAGGCCATGTTCTGCCTTGGCCAGCAAAAGCATGTCGGACACCATGCGGGCCAGTCTCTGGAATTCTTCCGCATTCGACGCCAGGATGTCCCGATAGGTGTCCGCGTTGCGTGGCTGGGATAGTGCGACCTGGGTCTGGGTCATGAGGTTGCTGATCGGCGTTCGCAACTCATGCGCCAGGTCAGAAGAAAATTCCGACAGGCGCTGAAAGTCTTTCTGCAAACGCGCCAGCATGTCGTTCAGGGACTCAGCCAGATCAGCCATTTCGATGGGAACGGCCTCAGCCGGCATGCGCTCATCGAGCTTGTGCGCCGTGACGGCCTGGGCTCTCGTCTTCATGGCCCTCAAAGGCGCCAGGCCCGTCCGCGCAACCCACCAGCCGAGCAGGCCGCTCAGCATGGCCGCAAGTGCCAGATAGGTCCAAAGGGTCGTCTGCAAGGAACGGATGAAATCGGCGTGGTGGTGCGTGTCCAAGGCAGCCCATACACGCAAGTCACCTCCCAAGGGATCATGGCGCGGAACCAACGCACTCAATGCCCGATATTCCTGCTCCCCGTCGCGCCACGTTGTGACCGCCTGCAGCGAAAGGCCGGCCGGCGGCCTGACCAGCCAATCTGGAAACCGGAATGCCGAACTGGCGAAAAGGGAAGCACCCGCTTGATCGTCGATTTGCACATAGAGGCCCGGGTGGTTTTGCAGTGAATCCTCCAACCGTTCCCGAAGGTCGATTGGCGAAGTGGCCTTGGCGACGATGCCCTGTATCAAATGGATCTTGTCTTGAAGGGTGTCCCCGTCCAGTTCCTCAAAGTGGCGGCTCACCGTCATGGCGATGATCCAGGCCATCCCTAGAAGGACAAGCGCCGACACCAGGGTGTAGATGACGGTCAGTCGCGTGGTTAACGAAAACCGTCGAAGCACTATGCCCCCGCCGATTCTTCAAGAACGTAGCCCATGCCCCGCACGGTCTGAATGAGTTTGGATTCAAAGCCATCGTCGATCTTGGCGCGCAGGCGGCGCACGGCGACTTCGATCACGTTGGTGTCGCTGTCGAAGTTCATATCCCAAACCTGCGAGGCAATCAGCGAGCGGGGAAGGACCTCACCCTTCCTGCGCATCAGGAGTTCCAGCAGGCCGAACTCCTTGGCGGTCAAGTCAATGCGTTTGCCGCCACGAGTAACCCGCCTGCGCAGCAGATCAAGACCCAGGTCCGCAACTTGAAGGGTCGTCGCTTCAGTGCCACTGCGCCCGCGGCGCAGGATCGTTCGCACCCTGGCCAGCAGTTCAGCAAATGAAAAAGGCTTGACCAGGTAATCGTCGGCGCCCAGTTCCAGCCCCTTGATCCGGTCTTCCACCTGATCGCGCGCCGTCAGGAACAGCACAGGCATCTCCTTGCCCTGGCGCCGCAGGTTTTGCAGAACTTGCCACCCATTCATGCCGGGCAACATTACATCCAGTATGAGCAGGTGGTGGTCGCCCTGCAGCGCGAGATGCAGACCGTCTTCACCATTGTTCGTCAGTTCAACGGTGAAGCCTGCCTCGCGCAAACCCTGGCGGAGATAGTTTCCGGTCTTGGCCTCGTCTTCGACGATCAATATTTTCACTTGACTGGCTTTTGTGTATCAACAGGCGCCAGTGTGCCCAATTTGGGAGCGCATTGCCAATAGATAACCAATTTGTAATCTGCTGGTTAGGTTTCTGTTGGGGAAAGAGATTCAAACTTCAACATCACGAATACCCCATGAATCAAAGGACACAGGTATGACATCTTTCTTGCCATACAGAGCTGGAGTCTGGTTGTTGACGCTGGTGACAGCGACAGTGACTGGCGTCGCTCAAGCCCAGGTCAACCAGAGCCCCGAAAGCAATACCGCCAGCGCCGTTGGGCTGGCGTATAGCTCAACACTGGAGAGCTACCAGCCCTATTCCGCCCAGCAGGTACAACCCTGGCGCGAATCAAACGACAACGTGGGACGGATCGGCGGATGGCGGACCTATGCTAAAGAGATGAGCCAACCAGATAGCGCGGCATCGCCCAAGGTGGAGGCCGGCACGCCCGCCGGGCATCACGAGGGCAAGCAATGATTCCCGGCCCACGTTCTTTCAGATTGCCGCTCGCGGTATCGGCAGTAGCGGTGCTGCTTCTGACCGGTTGTGCCACGGCGAACCTTGAGCAAAGTCTGGCTCGCGCCAACAAAGACGCAGCCAGCTTCACCGGCGGCAAGTTGAGTCTGGCACGCGACGAAGACGAGCAAGAAACGCGACGTCAAGCCGCCTCGACCCTGTTGTCGGCGCCAGTCGGCCAAGAGGAGGCGGTCCGGTTGGCCCTGGTCAATAGTCCCGCGCTCCAGGCCTTGCTGGCGCAGAACTGGGCTGATTCAGCCAGCGCCGCGCAATCTGGCCGCATCGCCAACCCGGTATTCAACTTCCAGCGCATCGCCTTTGAAGGGGGGCTGGATATCGAACGGACGCTGGCCTTCGGCTTGCTCGACTTGCTGACGCTGCCACAACGCCAGCGTGTCGCGGACCAACGTATGGAGCAGGCTCAGCTTCGGCTGACTGGTGACGTGATCGATCAGGTGACCCTGGTACGACAAGCATGGGTGCGCGCTGTGACTGCGCAGCAAATCGTGAAGTATGCCAAGCAGGTCTACCTCAGCGCAGAGGCCAGTGCGGAGTTGGCGCGGCGCATGGAAGTGGTGGGAAACTTTAACAAGTTGACGCGTGCTCGGCACCAGACGTTTTATGCCGACGCTGCGACCCGTCTGGCCAGCGCCCAGCAAGAGGTGAGGTCCACACGCGAAAAGCTGATCCGTCTGCTGGGTCTCGACGACGCGCAAGCACACCAATTGAAATTGCCGGAACGTCTGCCGGAATTGCCGAAGCAGCCTCATCAGCCCGAACAAGTTGCACAGAAAGCCAGCGCAGGTCGTCTGGACATACGTCTGGCTCAGTCTGCCCTGAATTCAGCCGCAAAGGCCCAGGGGCTGAACACAATCACCAGTTTCACGGACATTGAATTGAGCCTCAAGCGCAACACCGTTTTTGAAAACTCGGGGCCGACCACATCACAGCGGGGCTACGAAATCGGCTTGAGCTTGCCGATCTTTGATTGGGGCGACATGCAGCGCGATACCCTGAGCGCCCAAACGCTGGCAGCCGCCAATCGCCTGGAAGCCACTGTTCGAGCAGCCGGAGCGCATCTGCGTCACAGCTATTCAGCCTACCGCACGGCCTACGACATCAGTCGCCACTACCGCGACGAGGTGGTGCCGTTGCGCAAAACCATCGCCGAGGAGAACCTCCTTCGCTACAACGGAATGATCATCGGTGTCTTTGAACTCCTGTCTGACTCACGCGATCAGGTTGGCGCCGTGATCGCCGCGATTGGCGCGCAAGAGCAGTTCTGGCTTGCCGATGCGGCCTTGCAGGCGACCCTCGTCGGCCGGCCGACCAGCGCCGCGGTTGCGAGTCCTGGCGGTGGACAGCCTGCAGCCGACACGAAAGCTCACTGATGAACAAGGAATCCGACGTGAATTCAAGAAGAGGGTTTTTCAAATTTGCCGGAATCGCAGGGGGTGCGGTGGCCGTAGCCAGCGTCAGTCGCGTGGCCATGGCCGCGCTACCGGAGCCAGTGATCCAGACTGGCACGGATACCATGGCACCGCTTGTTCCCAACACAGGCCGCCCCTACAACCCGGTGGTCACCCTCAACGGATGGACCCTGCCGTGGCGCATGAACCAGGGTATCAAGGAATTCCACCTGGTGGCCGAGCCCGTGGTTCGTGAAATGGCGCCTGGCTTCAAGGCGCATCTATGGGGCTACAACGGCCAGAGTCCCGGCCCCACGATCGAGGTGGTCGAAGGCGACCGGATCCGAATCTTCGTGACCAACAAGTTGCCCGAGCACACTTCGGTGCATTGGCATGGACAACGTTTGCCAAACGGCATGGACGGCGTTTCAGGACTGACCCAGCCCGCAATACAGCCAGGGAAAACCTTTGTCTATGAGTTCATCGCGCGTCGGCCCGGCACCTTCATGTACCACCCTCACGCCGATGAAATGACGCAGATGGCAATGGGAATGATGGGCTTCTGGGTCACTCACCCCAAGACGAAGAATCCCTTGATTGACGAAGTGCAGCGGGATTTCTGCTTCTTGCTCAACGCCTACGACATCGATCCGGGCAGTTACACACCCAAGATCATGACCATGATGGACTTCAACCTGTGGTCCTGGAACAGCCGGATTTTTCCGGGAATCGACAGCTTGAACGTGCGCTTGAACGACAAGGTTCGTATTCGCATCGGCAATCTGACGATGACCAACCACCCGATTCACCTGCATGGCCATGAATTTCTGGTCACTGGAACCGATGGCGGGCCGACCCCAAAAAGCACACGCTGGTATGAGGTGACGACAGATATTGCGGTCGGCCAGATGCGGCAGATTGAATTCTTGGCCGACGAAGAAGGTGACTGGGCCTTCCACTGTCACAAGAGCCATCACACCATGAACGCCATGGGTCACGATGTTCCAACCCTGATCGGCGTGGATCACCGGGATGTCGCCAGGAAGATCAGCAGGCTGATTCCCGACTACATGGTGATGGGTGAACGCGGCATGGCCGACATGGCTGAAATGGAAATGCCCATCCCGGACAACACCGCTCCCATGATGACAGGACAGGGACCCTTCGGCAGTGTGGAGATGGGCGGCATGTTCAGCGTGCTGAAAGTGCGCAAGGAGCAAAAAACGGGGGATTACAAAGACCCGGGGTGGTTCAAGCATCCCGCGGGCACCGTGGCGCACGAATACACCGGCGCGATTGCGGAACCGGCACGCTTCAAGTCCGAAGGGGGTCAATCAATGCCGCGTGCAAACAAGAACACCTCTGACACGGTCGTCCAGGTGCGAAAGCCCTCCTCCCATTCGGATCATTGATCCCTGCCAGATCCCCAAATCCGACTCGATGACCGATGCTTTTAACCATGCCCAAAAGATCAGGCATGGCGGACATTGCGATTGCGAGTTACTCGCGCAAGCCCTCGGCATTGATTCGCGCGCAATCTCGTTTGACTACTGCACCCGTGTCCTTCAAAAGCGCTGGCGAATGACCTGTCGACACGGGTGCTTAGAGGCAGTGACCGCAGCCTCCGGATCAGGCGAGCGATGGCACGACATCGGACCTGTAGATGCGGTGAAAGCAATTCTGATAAGCAATGATCCGACCGTGGATCACCCCCAACTTGACAAGGGAGTCACCGTCCATGGGCTGGAGCCACCAAAGAAATGACAAATTTGTAATCGACCGGTCACGTTTATGTCGGACACAGAAGGTCAAACTTCATTCCTGAGAAACCTAAATGATATTGGTCCCAGATTACCGCCGCGCTCACATCACCACCACAAAGAACCTTATGAAACCCAATTCAACTCAATTGCTTGGCCTTGGTCTCTTGACAGCGCTTGCATTGTCTTCCGGCGCACTGGCCAGCGGCACACACGCAGGTGGTCATGGGGATGAGGACACCGCGATTGGAAAACCAGGTGTTGCGGCCAAAGTGAGTCGAACCGTCAGCGTCGAGATGAGCGACAACATGCGATTCACACCCTCGGAAATCAAGGTCAAAAAGGGTGAAACCATCCGCTTTGCCGTGAAAAACGCTGGTCAGGTGAAGCATGAATTCAGCCTGGGCACGAAGAAAGAACTCGCCGAGCACTACGAGCTGATGAAGAAGTTCCCTGACATGGAGCACGACGAGCCGAACAAGGTGTCGTTGGCCCCAGGTAAGCAAGGGGAAGTTGTCTGGCAATTCACCAAATCTGGCAACGTGGACTTTGCATGCCTTCATCCGGGCCACTATGAAGCAGGGATGAAAGGCCTGGTCAAGGTGACCAGGTAGCAACTCAACTTAACGGATCACTTAACACCATGAACATCATCAATATGCAGCGACGCCTGTTATTGGGCAGCATGGCCGGTATTGCATTCGCCTCGACCGGTCTTGTGCTCGCGCAGCAGTCCAAACTCATTGAGGTCTGGAAGGATCCAAGTTGCGGATGCTGCAAGGACTGGATTGCTCACATCGAAAAAAGCGGTTTCAGAGTCACGGTGCATGAATCCGGCAATAACGTCGTTCGGGCTCAACTGGGTCTCCCGAAAAAGCTGGGCTCTTGCCATACGGCGCTGATTCAGGGCTATGTGATCGAGGGCCACGTCCCTGCCAGCGACATTCAAAGGTTGCTCAAGGATAAGCCTCAAGCCCTGGGCTTGGCGGTGCCGGGCATGCGAGTCGGATCGCCGGGAATGGACGGACCGGCCTATGGTGGCCGCCACGACCGCTACGAGGTGTTGCTGGTCCTCAAGGACGGCAGCAGCAATGTTTTCAACACTTACTCATGAGGAAACCATGAACGCCATCAAGAAATTTCTCGCCCTCTCTGTACTTGCTGTGGGTGTTGCCCTGCCTGGGGCTGGCTTTGCGCAAGCCACGGTGGATCACAGCAAGATGACCATGCCGAAAACCGCAGCCATGACAGACGGCGAAGTTCGAAAAATCGACAAGGATGCCGGAAAAATCACCCTCAAACACGGCGAAATCAAGCAGTTGGACATGCCCCCAATGACGATGGTGTTTACCGCCAAAGACAAGGCCTTGCTTGACGCCGTCAAGATCGGCGACAAAGTCAAGTTCATGGCCGTCAACGACAACGGGATGATGGTCGTGACTGACATCCAGCAGGCCAAATAAATGAAATCTCCCGGACGTCGAAAACCGTCCGGGGATAAAGGGCTGACTACCAGCCCTTTTGGGTACCTTGGCACTGCGACCCGATTGCCAGCGACAACGGTGCTTTCCTTTGAAATCAACGATCGGAGTTCATCATGTCAAACATTCGCAATGCGGTCCTGAGTCTACTGGTGGCAGCGGCTTCCCTGGGGGCGGCGGCGCAAACCGCCGCTGAACACACGCAGCATCATCCCGCTGGTTCATCACCGGCTCCCTCTGCGTCCAAGGTTGCGCCTTCACCGCAGGCCATGAGCCAGGGGCAGATGGCTGGGATGGAACAGCAGATGAAAGCGATGCAGGTCATGCACGAAAAAATGGCCGCAGCTAAATCTCCGGAACAACGTCAAGCCTTGATGGCTGAGCACATGAAGCTCATGCAGGATGGAATGGCCATGATGGGCGGTGCCAGTATGGGAGGCATGGGTGAAATGCAGGGTCAAAAAGCCAAACCGATGAGCATGAGCGACCGCCAGAAGATGATGGAAATGCGCATGGAAATGATGCAATCCATGATGCAAATGATGATGGATCGCATGCCCGCGTCAGCCACCCCGTAAGGGAGCGATCGCCATGAGCAACAACCACGAAGAGCATGAGCGGCCACCCGGTTTTTGGGGTTCCCGCTTTTCAATTGGTTTCATGTTCATTGGCGCGGTCGCGGGCTACTTACTGTTGACGGAGCACCTGGCGCATGTCGTCGGCGCATTGCCTTTCTTGCTGCTGCTTGCCTGTCCGCTGATGCATGTCTTCATGCACCACGGTCACGGCCATCACCAAGGTGGCAATGGGCCACAAACCGGTGCTGACAAGCCGGAGCCGCCGAAGCCGGGAGCGTCGTCATGAGCCACGATCAGTCAGCCTACGGCCTCTGGTTCCTGGTGGCCATCAACTCGGCGATCTTTATCATGTTTACCTACAGTTTTTTCAAACCGGCAACAGCGCGGGACTGGCGGACTTTCGGGGCTTTTTCAGCCTTCATCGTGGCCCTGTTCGTCGAGATGTACGGTTTCCCGCTGACCATCTACGTGCTGTCGGGATGGCTGCAAACCAGGTACCCGGGTCTGGATCTGCTGTCCCACAATGCAGGCCACTTGTGGTCGACCTTGCTGGGCGAGAAGGGCAACCCACACTTTGGCATCTTGCACATTGCAAGTTACGTCGCCCTGGCCTGCGGTTTTTACCTGCTCTCCAGCGCCTGGCAGGTCCTGTACCACGCCCAACGCCGGAATACGCTGGCGACTGCAGGTCCTTATTCAGTCATCCGGCATCCGCAGTACGTGGCGTTCGTGCTGATCCTGCTGGGCTTCCTGTTTCATTGGCCGACGTTGTTGACTCTGCTCATGTTCCCGGTCCTGGTGGCCATGTATGGACGCCTGACGGTCACTGAAGAAGCAGAAATGCGTGACCGGTTTGGGGCGGACTTTGAGCGCTACGTCCAGGGTACGCCACGGTTCTTTCCCCATTGGCGTCAGAGATCCAGCGCCAGCTAGGCCTTTGAGGAACGTCTTTACCAATTTTTAAATTTTCCTACCTCGAATTGTCCATGCGTTCGCTTGGGTCACCGACAACGTCCATTTTTTAACCAAAGAAGTCTCATCATGAAAACCTCTCATCTCATCCTGGCCGGCCTTGTTGCAGCCATCAGCAGCATTGGTGCGCACGCGCAGCAAGCTGCACCTGCAGCCGATGCACCCTCAACGACTGTCGATTGCGCGAAAGGAACTGTCACCCCTCACAGCCATCCCGTGGACAAAGGCCTGGTTCCGGCATCCAAGAAGCCCTGCACTCCAGCCAGCGCTGCCGCAGCACCAGCGAGCGCTGCATCAGGGACCAAGAAGATACAGGGCCACAACCACACCACGTTCCATAAATAGGCCCTGACGGCTGCCAGTCATCGGGACCAAGGCGGGCTGCATGAAGGACGACATGGACGCCGCGCCCTCGATGTTGGCGTACCGGGGTTGACGGATCGCCGCCATTTTCCGGCGCAAAAGAAAAGCGCTTTGCGGTCTCGCCTTCCAGTTTTCAGGAGTCAGGCCATGAGCAAGAATGAATTGAACGATCCCACACCCCCAGAGCGCCTCCCAGAGCACTTGACTCACAAGCCAGAGGCCGACGGGAATGTCGCGCCAGCACGGGCGCTGACAGACCCGGTATGTGGCATGACTGTCACAGATCAGTCGCAACATAAGTTGGCGCTCAAAGGTCGGACCTACTTCTTCTGCAGCGCAAAATGTCAAGGCAAGTTTGCTACCGATCCGGCCAAATTCGTGGCCCCCGCCGCAACGGCTGAGTCGCTGCGCCCAAAACAAGTTGTGGCCGCACCGGGCACGATTTACACCTGCCCCATGCATCCTGAGATACGGCAGGACCATCCCGGCAACTGCCCCAAGTGCGGCATGACGCTTGAGCCCTTGCTGCCGGATCTCGATGACGACGACAACCCCGAACTGCGGGACTTCCAGCGCCGGTTCTGGTGGACCTTGCCGCTGACGGTGATCGTCTTTGTGCTCGCCATGTTGGGCCATCGCCTTCAGTGGATGGACATGGCCATTCAGAGCTGGGTCGAGCTGGTCATCGCGACGCCCATCGTGCTATGGGCCGGCTGGCCGTTCTTCAGCCGTGGCTGGCAGTCGGTCGTGAACCGCAGCCCGAACATGTGGACGCTGATCGGCCTGGGCACCGGCGCCGCGTTCGTGTACAGCGTGGTGGCGACCATCGCGCCACAGGTGTTTCCCGCCTCGTTCGTCTCCATGGGCCGCGTGGCGGTCTATTTCGAAGCGGCAGCCGTGATCATCTCGCTCACCCTGCTGGGCCAGGTGCTCGAACTCAAGGCCCGGTCGCAGACCTCGGCCGCGATCAAGTCGCTTCTGGGCCTGGCGCCCAAGACCGCCCGCCGCATCCGCGCGGATGGCGTGGAAGAAGACGTGCCCTTGAACCACGTCCACGTGGACGACCTGCTGCGCATCCGCCCAGGTGAAAAAGTGCCGGTGGACGGCGTAGTGGTCGAAGGCAGCAGCGCGGTCGATGAATCGATGCTCACGGGTGAACCTGTTCCGGTGAGCAAGCGAGCGGGTGACAAAGTGATTGGCGCCACGCTCAACACCAGCGGTGCCCTTGTCATGCGCTCTGAGCGGGTCGGCTCAGCCACCATGCTGGCCCAGATCGTCCAGATGGTCGCCCAGGCGCAACGCTCCAGAGCCCCGATGCAGCGTATGGCCGATGTGGTGGCAGGCTACTTCGTTGTCACGGTCGTGGCCATTGCCGCACTGACTTTTCTGGTCTGGGGATTCTTTGGTCCGGAGCCCAGCTGGGTATTCGGCCTGATCAACGCGGTGTCGGTGCTGATCATCGCCTGCCCCTGTGCCCTGGGACTGGCCACGCCGATGTCCATCATGGTCGCCACCGGGCTTGGAGCGACCAAGGGCGTGTTGTTCCGCGACGCGGCAGCCATCGAGAACCTGCGGAAAGTTGACACCCTCATCATCGACAAGACCGGCACCCTGACGGAAGGGCGACCGGCGTTCGATCGCGCGACCCCCGCGCCGGGCTTCGAGGCCGACGAGGTGCTGCGCCTGGCCGCGAGCCTGGACCAAGGCAGCGAGCACCCGCTGGCCGAAACCATCGTGCGTGCGGCCCGCGAGCGAGGCATGTCGCTGGACAAGCCGCAGAATTTTGAATCCGGCTCGGGCATCGGGGTGCGCGGACAGGTCGCGGGGCACCAGCTTGCCCTCGGCAACACGACCTGGATGCAGCAACTGGGTGTCGCGGTCGATGCGCTGGTGTCCCAGGCCGAAGTCCTGCGCGCGGAAGGCGCCAGCGTGATGCATCTGGCGGTCGATGGCCAGCTGGCGGGCCTCCTGGCCGTGTCCGACCCCATCAAGAGCAGCACCCCGGAGGCCCTGGTGACACTGAAAGCGGCCGGAATTCGCATCGTGATGGCTACCGGCGATGGGCTGACCACGGCCCGGGCGGTGGGCGTGCGTCTGGGCATCGACGAGGTCCATGGCGAGGTCAAGCCAGCAGACAAGCTGCATCTGGTCGAGCGACTGCAGAAGGAAGGACGTATCGTGGCTATGGCGGGGGACGGCATCAACGATGCGCCTGCATTGGCCAAGGCCGATGTCGGCGTTGCCATGGGCACCGGAACGGACGTCGCAATGAACAGCGCTCAAGTCACGCTGGTCAAGGGCGACTTGCGCGGGATCGCCATTGCGCGCGCGCTGTCTCAAGCCACAGTGGGCAACATGAAGCAGAACCTGGTGTTCGCCTTTCTTTACAACGCGTTGGGCATTCCTATCGCCGCTGGCGTGTTGTATCCGATGACCGGCTGGCTGTTGTCACCGCTGATCGCGGCGCTGGCAATGAGCTTCAGTTCGGTGTCGGTGATAGGCAATGCATTGCGCCTGCGCCGCACCGGGGTTGATTCTGTGCTCCAGTCGCGACAGCCCACGCAGTCTGAATACTCCCGATAAAGTAGCAGAACATGACCAACCGACGATGGGATGAGCACGATTTCCCTCCAAAACCTTGGCGGATCAGGTCGCTGCGACGACTTGCGCATCCAGCGGCCAAACCCGAAATACAAAAGGGACACCTCGAATGAAATCATGCCTGATACACCGAAGCCTCGTGTTCACGGCCACCCTGGCCGTGTCGGCCCTGGCCGCGCACGCGCAGGCGCCCTTGCCTGGCGCGGACCTGCCAACGCTGCTGGCCATCGCCCGGGAGCGAAATCCCGAGTACGCCAGCATGCGCTCCGAAGTCCTGGCCGCCACCGAACGCGTGACACCCGCCGGTGCGTTTCCCGACCCCCGCTTCCGGCTGGAACTGATGGACATCACCAAGGGCGGCGAGCAGAACCCGAATCTGTGGCCCGGCAACGTCGGTGGCACAAAGTACACGCTGACGCAGGAACTGCCCTGGTTTGGCAAGCGCGATCTCAAACGGGAGATCGCGACGTTCGAGGCCGAAGGGGTCCAGGGCAAGGCGCAGGGTACCTGGGCCGAGCTGGCGGCCAAGGTCAAGATTGCGCAGGCCCAGCGCTTCTATCTGCAAGGCAACCGCAGACTGACGCTGGAAATACTGGATCTGATGGTGCGTCTGGAAAAAATCGCCCAGGTGCGTTACGCCAGCGGTCTGGCGGCCCAGCAGGACGTGATCCGGGCGCAGGTCGAGCAGTCCAACATGCGCAGTGAACTGGTCACACAGGACGCCGAAGCGCGCCAGGTGAACGCGCGCATGAATGCCTTGCTGGCGCGCCCGGCGTCGGCGCCCCTGGCCGAGCCGACGTTGGAACGCCCCTGGCCCGCCCCGGCACAACTCGACTTCGCCACGCTGGAAGAGCGCGTGCGCAGCCGAAATCCACAACTGTTCGCTGAAGAGGCTCGCGTCAAGTCGGCCGAGAAAGGTCGCGAACTGGCCTACAAAAACCGTATTCCCGACTTCATGATCGGCATCCAGCCCACGCAATACCAGACATCCTTCAAGGAGTGGACCCTGATGCTTGAGGTGAACATCCCGCTGCAGCAGGAAACAAGGCGCGCCCAGGAACGCGAGTCCGAGGCCATGCTCGCGGCTGCGCGTGCGCGCAAGGAAGCCGTGGCCAACCAGGTGCTGTCCGACCTTTCCGAGAATCTGGCGGGCATCGAGGCCACGCGACGCATTGAAACACTGGCGACGGCAAGCCTGCTGCCCCAGGCTGAGCTGACTTTCAATTCCGCCCTGGCGAGTTATGAAAACACCAAGGTGGATTTCGCCACGCTGCTCGATGCGCAGCGAGCCATCCGCCAGGCCCGGCAGAACCAGATCAAGGCCCGGTTTGAGGGGCAGGTCCGGCTGGCTGAAATTGAAAAACTTTTGGGAGAAGATCTATGAAACATGGTGCCGGACTGGCGATGGGCATCGTTGCCGTGGGCCTGCTGGCCGCAGGTGGCGGCTACTGGCTGGGCAGCAAGGGGGGCACTGCGACGAGCGCTGGCACAACTGCGGCCCCGGCGGGGGCCACGACTGCGGCCGGAGAGGCCGGGAAAAAGGAAAGAAAACTTCTCCACTACCGCAATCCGATGGGCCTGCCGGACACTTCGCCCACCCCGAAGAAAGACCCGATGGGCATGGACTACATTGCCGTTTTCGAAGGTGAGGACACGGGCGAGCCGGCCGCAGCCGGTCAGATCAGGATCAGCACAGAAAAGGTCCAGAAGCTCGGCGTTCGAACACAGGCCGCCCAGTCGCGCACGCTGGACCGGACCGTGCGTGCCGCGGGCCGGGTCGAGCCCGACGAGCGTCGGCTCTATGCCATCGCGCCAAAGTTTGAAGGTTACGTCGAACGCCTGCATGTCAACGTCACGGGGCAGCCCGTGAGCAAGGGCCAGCCGCTGTTCGAGGTCTACAGCCCAGAACTGGTTTCCGCCCAGCGCGAATACGCCATTGCCGTGCAGGGCGTGGCCTCGCTGAAGGAGGCCGGCGGCCCTGCGCTGGCGGGCATGCAGCAGCTTGCCGGATCGAGCCTGCAACGCCTGAGAAACTGGGATATCTCCGATGAGCAGATCAAGGCGCTGGCCAGCTCGGGCGAGGCGAAGCGGACCCTGACCTTCCGCTCCACAGCCTCCGGGATCGTGACCGAGAAAAAGGCGCTCCAGGGCATGCGTTTCATGCCCGGCGAGGCGCTTTATCAGGTGGCCGACCTGTCTTCTGTCTGGGTCATCGCCGATGTCTTCGAGCAGGACATCGGGCTGATCAAGTCTGGTTCCACAGCGAAGATCAGGATCAATGCCTACCC
>Ga0075163_10001886_pt1 | contig 28361 bp, 21 predicted proteins | sample JI1023141ADNA_FD_71478 | JGI IMG/M metagenome (GOLD analysis project Ga0075163, IMG submission 71478) | Wastewater effluent complex algal communities from Wisconsin, to seasonally profile nutrient transformation and Carbon sequestration -... | ecosystem: Engineered > WWTP > Effluent > Algae...
CTCCGCTTAAAAAGCGCAGTTTTTCTAGGGTTTCGGCCTGCTCCATCGCAATCAGAAGGATAGGGGTATAATCGTGAATAAGAATGATCTCGTTGCTGCTGTCGCCAACAACACTGGCCTATCAAAGGCCGATACCGCAAAAGCGGTTGATAGTGTTTTCGACTCAATCACCAAATCCCTAAAAAAGGGAAATGAAGTCCGCTTGGTCGGCTTTGGTACTTTCATTGTAGCACAGCGTGCCGCAAGCGAGGGTCGTAATCCCCGCACTGGCGAAAAGATCAAGATTCCTGCCTCCAAACAGCCAAAATTTAAGGCTGGTAAGGCTTTGAAGGATTCAGTGAATCGCTAACGCGGTTACTGCATAAGTCCTGTAGCCGGCCGTCCTTGTGACGGCCGGCTGCTTTTTGAGGTTTTGCATTTTAGCGCCACCAGGGTATATGGATCGACGCCAGGCAGATAAGGGCGGTTAGCTCAGCGGTAGAGCGCCTCGTTTACACCGAGGATGCCGGGGGTTCAAATCCCTCACCGCCCACCACTGCTGGGTCTCGATCTTCGTAACGGATCCACGCAACGTGAATTATCGTCACGCATACCATGCCGGTAACTTCGCAGACGTCATAAAGCATGTCGTTTTATGTCGCTTGCTATCCTATCTGAAGCTTAAAGATAAGCCTTTCTTTGTTCTGGATAGTCATGCCGGTCGTGGTCTTTATGATCTTAGTGCTGAGGAAGCTCTGCGCACACAAGAAGCGCAGGATGGTATTTTCAAGTTAGACAAAGCAACGGATGTACCATCTGAAATAGAAACTTATCTTTCCTTAGTGCGTAGGTTAAATCCTCAAAAAGGTGAGATTAACCAGTATCCGGGATCTCCCCTAATCATCAAAAATTTTCTGCGTGAAAAGGATCGTTTGGTTGCAGTAGAGCTTCATCCTCAAGATGTTATCTATTTACGCAAAGCGTTGAAGAACGATTATAGAATCCATGTCGAAGCCCGTAACGGCTATGAGGCAGTTAAAGCCTTGTTGCCGCCGCTAGAGCGTCGAGGATTGGTTTTAATCGATCCACCTTTTGAACAAACCGATGAATTTCAAAATTTAAACAAAGCTTTAATCGAGGCGCAGCGGCGGTGGCCCACGGGCACCTATGCAGTCTGGTATCCTATTAAATCACGTCCGCCCGTCGATAAGTTCCTAAAAAGTTTGAGTAATATGGCCTTTAAGGAAATCTGGGTGGCTGAGTTAGCGCCGTTTTCTTATGACAACCCTCAGCGTCTAAATGGATGCGGCCTTGTGTTGATTAATCCCCCTTATGTGTTTGAAGCTGAGCTCACCCGTATCTTGCCCTGGCTCTGCCATCTTCTCAGTCATGAGGCGGGAGCCTCTTGGCGCTTAGAGCGGCTGATTCCAAACGAAAATGAGGGGAAAAATGCGCCTTCAGCTTGACACCTTGGGAGGGGTGCTCTACACCACCCGCGAGCCATTGTGGCGGCCCGAGTGGGGGCGTAGTTCAGTTGGTTAGAATGCCGGCCTGTCACGCCGGAGGTCGCGGGTTCAAGTCCCGTCGCTCCCGCCACTCACTCCTTGATACAAATGAAACTTTCCCTTGAGATAGCGCAGGGCTTGGCTACGCGTACCCTGGTTGCTAACGGTACAACCGCAGCCAATGCGGCTACGGTTGCCGCTGCCTTGGTTGCAGCAGAGGCCGATGGCCTTGCCAGTCATGGTTTTGCTCGGTTACCAGCCTATGCTGATCAGGCTGCGGTCGGTAAAGTTAAAGCGTCCGCAACGCCTATTTTGCGTCGGACGGCTCCCGCGGCCATCATGGTGGACGCGGCAAGTGGTTTTGCCTATCCCGCAGTGGCTGTTGGCCTAAAGGCCGCGGAAGAGGTGGTAAGAGACCAAGGCGTTGTGGGCCTTGGTATTGTCAATTCTCATCATTTTGGTGCCGCTGGATATCATATCGAACCCTTGGCTAGGCGTGGCCTCGTCGCCTTGGCCTTTAGCAATGCCCCGGCGTCAATTGCTCCTTGGGGTGGCACCAAAGGTTTGTTCGGAACTAACCCCATTGCTTTTGCCTGTCTATGTGGACGGGATAATCCTTTGGTCGTTGATCTTTCTATATCTAAAGTTGCGCGCGGCAAGATTATGGTCGCTGCTCAGCGTAATGATCCAATTCCAGAAGGCTGGGCACTGGATACTGATGGAAAGCCCACTACGGATGCTAAGGCCGGACTTGCGGGGACCATGATTCCCATGGGTGACGCCAAAGGAGCTGCTTTAGCTTTAATGGTTGAGATACTTGCAGCAGGATTAACGGGGGCGAACTTTGCTTATGAGGCTAGCTCATTCTTCGATGCAGAAGGTCCTTCGCCCAATATTGGGCAGCTTTTCTTGCTGATTAATCCGCAGAAATTTGGCGGCGCCGATGTGGCGATGCGGATCGCAGAGCTGGGCGGCGAAATTCTCAAGCAGCCGGGAACGCGTCTTCCAGGCGAGCGACGTTTCGCGCTGCGTGCGAAGGCTCAAGCAGAAGGAATCGAGATTCCTGATGCGCTTTATGCAGAGATTTTGCGTCGTGCTGAGCGAGCTACGTCGTAAAGTCTAAACACTAATCCCGCCCATGCAGAGATATTTAATCTCCATATAGTCTTCGATACCGTATTTCGAACCTTCGCGTCCGATACCGGATTCTTTTACGCCGCCAAAAGGCGCCACCTCGGTTGAAATAATACCTTCATTGATGCCGACAATACCGTACTCCAAGGCTTCGGCAACACGCCAGACGCGGCCAAGATCTCGTGCATAGAAATAAGCGGCGAGGCCAAACTCGGTATCATTAGCAAGATGGATCGCTTCCGCTTCATCTTTGAAGCGGAACAGCGGTGCTACAGGGCCAAAGGTTTCTTCACGCGCAACGGCCATATTAGGCTTCACATCAACCAACACGGTGGGTTGAAAGAAATTTCCACCAAGTGAGTGTCGCTTGCCGCCTTGAACAATGCGGGCGCCCTTTGCTACAGCATCGGCGATATGGGCTTCGACTTTTTCAACGGCTTTAGCATCAATCAAGGGGCCTGTAGTTACGCCGGCATCAGCACCATTACCCACGTTAAGTTTTGCGACAGCAGCTTCAAGTTTTTTCGTAAAGACATCATAAATTTTGTCTTGTACTAGAATGCGATTGGCGCAAACACAAGTCTGCCCGGCATTTCGATATTTAGACGCCATAGCGCCATCAACCGCCGCATCAAGGTCCGCATCGTCAAATACGATGAAGGGGGCATTGCCACCAAGCTCCATGCTGACTTTCTTCACTGTGCTGGCGGCTTGTGCCATCAACACCTTGCCGATTTCCGTAGATCCTGTGAAAGTTATTTTGCGTACAATGGGGCTTGAGGTCATTTCGCCGCCAATGGCGGTTGCGCTTCCGGTAACGACGCTAAAGACGCCGGCTGGAACGCCCGCGCGCTCGGCCAATTCAGCCATGGCAAAGGCAGAGTAAGGTGTTTGCGATGCAGGCTTGGCCACCATGGTGCATCCGGCAGCAAGAGCAGGCGCTACTTTACGCGCAATCATTGCCGAAGGAAAATTCCACGGCGTAATCGAGGCGCAAACGCCAATCGGCTGTTTTAAAACGACGATACGCTGGCTGTTTTTAGGAGCAGGAATAGTGTCGCCATAAGTGCGTTTACCTTCTTCGGCAAACCATTCAAGAAATGATGCAGAATAGGCAACTTCACCGCGAGACTCAGCTAGAGGCTTCCCTTGCTCAGCAGTCATCAGTTGCGCCAGGTCTTCTTGGTTAGCCAGCATAAGCTCAGCCCATCGCCGTAGGATCGCGCTGCGATCCTTGGCGGGTTTGACTGACCACGTTGGAAAAGCCCTATTCGCGGCCTCAATGGCTCTGCGCGTTTCTACGGTGCCCATCTTTGGTACGGTGCCGAGATTTTTGCCAGTGGCGGGATTATCGACAGCCAGAGTCTCACCCTTGTCGGCATTAACCCATTTACCGTCGATATAAGCCTGGGTGCGGAATAACTTAGGATCATTCAGTTTCATTATTCAATCTCCTTCGTCATTCTACATTAAACAAGCATCGACAGTAAGGTTTGTCGACCGCCGCAGCTATACTAATCCTGCATCCATGCCTGACCTGCCGTGCATGAAAAAAATACTGCAGCCCCCTAGACTAATATATATTATTACTCAAAGTTCCATCGAAAGTAAGAGAATCGCACATTTTCACTTTAACGGCTTGTTCGGCAAGCTTAGAGACGTAGTCGAAATGACGATGACTGCAGTTTGATTTTTTAAAGATAATTAACCTCTAAGGTGGAGATAGTTTAATGGAGTTGCCGCATAATCTTTTTAAAGAGCGGTTAACCAAACCGGAGCCGCAAATCGGTAGCTGGTTAATGTCCGCAAGTCCACTTGCGACTGAGGCAATGGGATGTGCGGGTTTTGATTTTCTTGTAGTTGATATGGAGCATTGTCCGGTCGATTTGCCACAAGCCTTATCGTTACTTCAGGTTTTGGCAGGAACTCAAACGCCGCCAGTGTTGCGCGTGCCGTGGAATGATGCCGTAGTTGTAAAGCGCGTTTTAGATGCCGGTGCTCAGACTCTTATGTTTCCTTTTATTCAAACAGTTGAGGAGGCGAGGCAAGCTGTCGCGGCTACGCGGTATCCCCCCAAAGGTATTCGCGGCGTCGCGGGTATGCACAGAGCAGGTCGATTTGGGACGGTAGATGATTATGTTCATAAAGCTGCCTCAGAGCTTTGCGTGATTTTACAGCTAGAGACGCCTTCGGCCGTGGCATTGCTGCCAGATATTGTGGCCTTAGAAGGAGTGGACGCTATTTTCATTGGGCCAGCTGATCTTTCGGCCAATATGGGTCTTTTGGGAAAAATAGATGATCCTAAAGTTCAAGCTGCTTTGTCAGCAGCCGCAAAAGCTGCGAAGCAATGCGACAAGCCTTGCGGTATTATCGGTCAAGACGCGGTGGCTGTACAAAAATACTTAGATATGGGGTTTACTTTTGTTGCTATGGGATCCGATGTTGGTTTGATGATGCATCAAGCAACCCTGGGACTTAGTACCTTGCGGAAAAGTAAAAAGGCTTCGGCAACAGGCGCATATTGAAAGAAGTTATTTTGTCGAAACCATTATTCACTTTTTCTATTGATGTTGAGAGTTGGGTTCATGGGCGCTGGGCATCGGGGTCGGCGAAATCACTGTGGCCAGATTCTCTAGCAGGATATAAAGCGGCTTTTAGTGCCGATCGTCCGTTAGATTTTCCCCCCAGCCTTGAGGCTACTTTAGGACTAATTGACGAGCTCAGCATTCCAACGACTTTTTTTGTTCTGGTAGAAATGGCGGAACTGTTTCCGGCCGTCATTCGCTCTATTAAAGAACGCGGTCATGAAGTAGCGCTTCACGGATGGCACCACGTAGATAACACCCGATTTAGTCCGGAAGAATTTCGTAGCGTTATTCGTCGGTCTCGTGCGCGGTTAGCGGAAATTGCCGAACAGGAGATAGTCGGCTATCGGGCGCCTAATCTTATTATTGATTCAGCCCAGATGGCGATTTTGGACGAGGAAGGCTTTCTTTATGACAGCTCGGTTTGTCCGTCACGTTCTTTTCTCGGAAAATTCTCGAATATGACGGGGGCGCCAACAGTACCCTATCATCCAGCACGGCATAATCTTGCTAAGCCTGGTGAGCTTGCGATTGTCGAACTGCCGTTGCCAGTTTTTCCGGGCTTATTATTGCCGGGGGGAACAGGCATTCTTGCGCGTGCTTTCGGTGGCTGGTGGGCGAAGATGGCGGTCGAGAGCAATCTTCGTAAAGGATATGGTTTGTTTTACTTCCACCCTTATGAAGTCGCTGAACCGTTTATTCTCCCACGCCGTACCCCGTATTTGCGCTTGTTTACCCGCAACATTGGCACCCCTTTTCGCGAATTCGTTAAGTCGTGGTTGGGAGGATTAAAAAGCCAGGTTGATTTCGTCACCGCGCACGAGTTAGCAAAGCGCATTCGCGCAGGTAAAGTCAAATTCAAGCAGGATTAGTAATGGCTGGGTAATCCGCGCGCTTGCCGGGCTTTTAGCCAAGCTTCTCGTTTTAGCAGATACAAGATTCGATCATGATTAACGCGGCTGCGAGCCAGCATCTTTGCCGAAAAAGCAGTGGCCAGGAGGGCAGCGCCAACTACAAGACAAGTACCCCCAAAAACGCCGAACCAAACAGCCGGTGTTGGAGGTTCTCCTCGTAAATCAATTTCAAGCAATAAGCCTAAGGGTATCGTTCCTACGCTGATAAACAGCGCGGATAGAATAGCGTAAAAGCGAAAAGGATAACGATCGCGGTATGCGCTGGTCAAGATCGATAAGGTTTTGAATCCATAGGCTAATAAATTATTGGCGACCCGCGAGCGGCGATCCTCAAAATATTTTACCGGCAAAGGTACTTCAAGAATGTTGAGACCTTTGTGCGTGAGGTCGAAAAAAGTTTCCTGAGTATAGGTGAAGCTCCCGTGCAGATTAAGCTGCAGAAGCGCTTCCCGACTGAAAGCCCTAAAGCCACAAGAAACATCTTGAAAGCGGCGGCGCGTTAAGGCGCTAACCAGTAGAGACATTGCCCGATTACCATGCAGTTTCAGTTTTGGCATGTTTGGCAATAGAGCTGGGTCAGCAAAACGTGAGGCGGTTACCATTTCAGCTTCTTCCGTGAGAATGGGCGTAAGAAGCTGGGGAATATTTGAAGGATCAAATTGCCCATCGCCATCGATCCAAACCATCATATCGTAGCCGTTTAAAACGGCATGTTCGACGGCGGTCTGAAAGGCGGCACCGACACCGTGATTGGTACCATGCTTAATGACTCGGGCGCCCTTAGAAGCCGCAATAGCTGCGGATCGGTCTATGGATCCATCATCGATCACCACCACGTCAATTGATCCTACACCGTCAATACGAGAGGGCACGCGATCGAGTACGCCACCAATTGCCTTTTCCTCGTTAAGACAAGGAATGCCAATAAGTAATATGGGGGATAAGGGTGCAGTCACGTGTAGGGAATTCTCATAAAGTCAAAGATAACCCCCACACAAGTACTGCAACTGAGCGCGGAATGCTAGAAGGAGGTGGCTTGCCGATCTCAGAGGTTTGCCATAGCCTTCAATTTCCTTTCCCTATCCAAGTTGGCCCATGTCCCGCGATCTTTTGGCCCAAATTGCTTTGGCCGACATTCCAAAACTCCTTACTTTACAAGACCGTAACCGTCATAGCCCTACCTATGGGTGTTTTGATCGCAACTATTGGCAGTACCGTATATTGGATTTTCCTACGGGTATGGCCCAAGAGTTTGTATGGCCCCTGGCGCTGGTTTGGCACTTGCCTTTGCCCCATAATCCGTACCAGGGATGTGCTGCGGTCCGTGATTGGGTGATTGCTGGTCTAGAGTTTGCCCGTCGGAGCAGCCATGGCGATGGGTCATGTGATGATTTTTTTCCTTTCGAAAAAGCAGCCGGCGCCACAGCTTTTTCCCTTCTTGCCTGTCTCGAAGCATCGACGCTGGTGGGATACCGTGATCCAGAATTTGAGGCTTTTCTTGCCCGTCGTGGCAAGTGGTTGGGCCGAAACCACGAAAGTGGTCGTTTAGCCAATCATGAAGCGTTGATTATTTTGTGCATGGACCTCCTTGCTGAACGGACAGGTGATGCGGAGTTTGGGCAATTGTGTCAGCTGCGGTTGAAGCGGTTGCTCTCTTGGCAGCATGCAGAAGGATGGTTCTGGGAATATGAAGGCTGTGATCTTGGATATCAAACCTTAACGCTATCATTATTAGCGCGATTATATCAGCGACGTCCTGAGCCGGTTTTGCGCGAAGTTTTAATCCGTGGCGCCCAAATGATAACAGAGTTTGTCCATCCAGACGGTTCTTTTGGCGGAGAATATTTTAGCCGCAATACTTATAATTATTTTCCTCACGGACTCGAATTGATAGGGCAGCTCTATCCCGAAGGCCTTATGGCAAATGATCTTGCCTTATCTGGGCGTTCAGAAGGGCGCGGAGCTTGTTATAGCGATGACCATATGGTGGGGCATCATTTATGGAATTGGCTTCTTACATGGCAAGACTGGGCAGAGATCCGGCCAAAACCCCTTAAGCGAAAGCAGCGTAGCTACTATCCCGGCGCAGGTCTTCTGGTTGAGCGTCACGAGAATACGGAGCTCTACCTTGCAACAAACAAAGGCGGAGTATTCAAACTGTTTCGTGATAAAAAGATGGTGGTATCAGACACACAATTATCGTTTCATTTAAAAAATGGCCGCACGGCTGTATGCCATCTGATAGATGATTATGCCGTTAAAATTGAACAAGATAAAATTATAATAACTGGTGAAGCGGGATGGGCGAAGCAACGTCTTATGGGGATTTTTGATAGTATTCTATTGCGCATTTTTATGCTGACGGTTGGCCGATTCTGTTCAGACTTGGTGCGTAAAATTCTTCAAACTATATTAATAACGGGGAAAAAGTCCGCACCATTCCAGTTTCGTCGTGAGTTGGTACGGCAAGGTCATCAATGGTGTATTATTGATGAAGTTACTTCTAATTCATGGCCTGATGTGGAATCGGCTGGGATTGGTGGACATCAAACATCTATCTTTGTTATCCAAAGCCGAACATTTCAGGCCGGTCAGATGGTCGGCGATTGGCAAGACCTCACTCAAGAAATCAGAAAGCTAAGTCCTGGGGCAACTTTACGAGTTGAGCGAATATTTTGAAATCAGAAAAATATAGCGGTGTGTTGATTAGCAGTTGGTTTAGTTTGCAAAGTCATGCGTAAACTCATTGGCCTTATCGTCAGTTTGATTTTAATTGCGGCCATTTATTGGCGGATTGATCGAGATGCACTTATCCTCACTTTGCGTGATGCCGATGGGTGGTGGCTTGCCGGCAGCTTAGGAATGATCGTTCCGCTAATGGCTGTGACGGCATGGCGGCTCCGACTTTTGATGCCTCATCCAGAAAGACTCAGTCTTGCAGAAGCAATGCGCCTTACGTTGATTGCTGCAGTTCTGAATATGGTTCTACCTTCAAAGATGGGTGATCTTGTCAAAGCTTATGCTGTAGCAGATCGATGCGGTGTTTCGGGGTCACTAGCGTTGTCTCTGGCGGTATTTGAAAAAGCCTGGGACATGGCATCGCTATTGGCGTGGTGCGCGCTCGCGCTGCTCATTTTTCCGGGTGATGCCGCCCCGCTCAGATTGCTGGGTGTCGTAATTGGTATATTTTTGGTTTTGACGATATTGCTTTTAACACCAGGATTTTTCCCTCGGCTGGTTTTTCGCTTGGCTCGCTGGGTGTTGCCGCAGAAATTTTCACTTCGCTTAATCAATCTTGAAACAGCGTGGCATGAAGTTGTTGGTTACGCGTGGCGTCAACGCCAAATTTGGCTCGTTATCGTCTCATCAATCGTTCTGTGGTTTTTTCATCTGGCGCAGATTTGGGGATTTGCTCACGCTTTGTTGGCACCTGTGCCGTTTATAGCAAATCTTGCGTTGGCCCCGTTGGTGATCTTAGCTGGTTTATTACCATTCACATTGGCTGGGGTCGGAACACGCGATGCAGCAATCATTGTTCTTTATGCGCCGTACATGCCGCCGGCTGTGGCTGCTGGCTTGGGGATTTTGTGCACAATGCGTTATGTGATTCCAGCAATTATGGGCATTCCTTTTATTGGCGCTTACGCCAAAACAGTCCAATCGCTTAAAGCATCTCGAGTGACTAAGGGTTCATAATGCAAAATCTATGGCGTTTTTTTACAGATCCTATTTTTGGACGGAATGATCGCCGTGAACGGCCGTGGATTCTACTAACATTCAGTTTCACGGCAATCATTGCTGTGAAATCTTTATGGGAAGCCTACGCAGCGCCCTATACCGTTCAAGATGATGCGCGCCAGTTTATTTTTTGGATGGCAAAATGGCGAGATCCTGATCTGTTTAAGAATGATATGGTGGCGGCTTATTTTGAAAGCGTTTCGCCTCATGGATTTACGGCTATTTATTGGATTGCCGATCGATTGGGTTTCGATCCGATAACAGCCAGCAAGCTCTTTCCACCTATTTTGATGTTTCTTTTGGCATGGCTAGCTTTTCGATTTTCTATGCGTATTTTTCCATCACCCCAGGCAGCTTTTGTAGCTGCATCTGTAACTGCATTATTTATGTCGCTAAATGACATCGTCTTTAGCGCAACGCCCCGAGCTTTTGCGGTTCCATTCTTTCTGGCTTTTTTAATCTTTCTTTTGCGCCAGAGTTTTTGGGGTGTGGTTTTGATGATCGGCCTAATGGCCTCATTCTATCCGCAGGTTGCTTTGGTCGCAGTTGGCACGCTGTGCTTGTCTATTTTGAATTGGCAAAGTGAAAATGGGAAACCAAGATTTACCCTCGATCTATCACGGCGCCGCATTACATTAGTTTTGGGTGGAACAGCCATGGGGTTAGGGTTGTTATCGCTTTTTGCTTTAGATTCCTCAGCTTTTGGTCCGAGCGTAACTTTGGCGCAGGCTAGGCAATGGCCAGCATTCGGCCCAGGTGGTCGTTCAGAAATATTTCTATCCGATGGATCTGTGCCAATCTTATGTGACGGACGCACTGGGTTTTTGCCGCGAGAATGGGGCTGTGTTCTTGCTCCAACAGTTTTATCTCTCATTCATGTGGTTCTTGTTTACGCTATTCCGTTTTGGCTTGTTTGGTTGGCCCATCGATCGCGGGCGTTGCCGCGCCCTCGACCAGAAGCGGCTATTTTAGTAACGGTCTTAGCCGCCATTTCTGTTCTTTACGCCTTGGCTTATCTCGTCATGTTTGAATTACATTTGCCGGGCCGTTACTCGACGATTGCTCTAAGGGCGACAGGACCTCTTGCCTTTGGCCTGAGCCTATTTTTATGCTGGGCATACACCGTTAGGTGGGCGGGCCCAAAGATCGATCGAGAACAGTTAACAGGTCGACAAAAAGCAGTTCTAGTCTTGGCATTGGGTTTTTTGGCTTGCCTCATCGTAGCGACTATCCCCCCAAAGATAGCGCCCAGAACACTTTATCAGGCTGGGCCTAATCCCCAGCTTTATGAATTTTTACGGCAGCAGCCAACGACGATACTCATCGCTTCATTGGCTCCGGAAGCTGACTATGTTCCTATTTTTGGCCAAAGATCAGTTCTTATCGCGCAGGAATATGCCATTCCCTATAGCTCGGGCTATTTCTTAAAAGTTCGAGAACGGACAGAGTCCACGATTCGGCTATATTTTACCCCTTCAGCCGAAGAATTCAGATCAATAGTGCAAAAATGGGGGATAAATTTTATCCTCGTAGAGGAAGATTCGACTTCTGTAGCCGCTTTAAGGGCAGGATGGTGGAACCTAGAATATCCGCAGGTTTCACAAGAAATGCAGAGCATTTTAACTAGTGAAACGCCCGATTCCTTTTTGAGTAAAAAACTTATAAGTTGTTCTATTTTAAAGGAAAAATTGATAAATCTTGTTGATGCAAATTGTGCGATAAGGGAATAGTTGCACCTTTGCAACAGAGGGCGCATCTCCTTAACTAAATTAGGCAAACGCATTGGCGCAGGATGCAAAATCATGGTAACCGAACAATGAACGGGGAAGGAATATTCCATCGCCGCTTGATTAACTTGCTTCCTGACTAAGGGGCGAGGCGTGTTTGACTTGTGGAAAGGCCTCATGACGACGACTAATTTCCAAGACAAGCTAGGCAGATTGCGGGGCGGCATTGCAGCGCTCCTTGTTGTTGGTGCTCTTGTTTCAGGCTGTGCTTCTGCACCGCAAGATCCAGAAGCACGTGCTGCTTGGGAAGAAGCCAACGATCCTTGGGAAGATTATAACCGTTATATGTTCGAGGTGAACTACGGCTTGGACCAATTGGTCTTGCGTCCCTTTGCGGGATGGTACCGCATCGGTGTGCCGGAACCCCTACGTGACATGATTCACAACGGTCTCAACAACATCCGTTCGCCGCTTATTTTCGTAAACGATCTGTTGCAAGGTGAGGGCGAGAGAGCAGGTATCACCCTTGGCCGTTTCGTCTTGAACTCCACCGTAGGTCTGGGCGGATTGTTTGACGTCGCCGATATGTGGTTGGGCTGGAAATATCATAGTGAAGATTTTGGACAGACGCTCGCCGTTTGGGGCGTAGGGTCAGGTCCTTATCTCGTATTGCCGCTCTTTGGCCCATCCAATCCTCGGGATGCCGTGGGTATGGCTGTTGATGGTTACATCGATCCAATGAAGTACGTGTTTGAGGCGATTGGCGATGATGTCGGTCCTCGCGCTAAGACTGTTTTAAGTGCTTTAGATCAACGCAGCCGCGCTTTTGATGCGCTTGATGAAATCGAAAAAACCTCCATCGATTACTATGCAACAATGCGTAGTTTGTCGCGCCAACGCCGTGCTGATGAAATCCGTAATGGCGAAGACAACACAAAAGAGCAGCTAACTCCGAGTTATTCTAAGGGAGAAGGCAACGACGATATGGATATGTACAAAGATGCCAGTAAGTTGCCGTCTAAAAAGCAGCAGTCAATGGCTTCGCCAGCGCTGGATCTTCCACCGGCTAATTAAGATTAATCATTAATAAAAAAGGCGCCCTTCAAAAGGCGCCTTTTTTATTATCAAAAATCTGCGATGTGTTACCAAAGACCTGTCGGTCTGCCGTGCTTACAAAAGGGTGTTTGTAGCACCGCTTTAAACGTTCATGCAGAAACTTTACTGCTTTTGCGGTGCATAAGCGACCGCCATAAGAGCAGGTAAAACCAGCAGAGTGCAGACTAAGGTCATGCTGATAGAGATGGTGAGCAGTATTCCCATGCTGGCTGTGCCCGCATGAGATGACAGCCCCAGGGTTCCAAAAGACGCGATGGTTGTTAAAGTGCTGTAGAGGACAGCGCGTGGGGTGCTTGTCGCTAAGACAATACCATCGACACCTTCTTCACGTTGTCGCGATACGAAATGAATACTGCTAGCTACGCCTAATCCGAGAAGTAGGGGGACGACAATAATGTTTGCAAAGTTGAGCGGAATGCCGATCGCTACGGTGGATGCTGCAGTTAATAAAGCGGCCAAAATAATAGGCGCAAGGACCAAAACCGTATCGCGGATACTTCCAAGCAAAAGAAGAAGTACAACAGTAATTAATACCAGGGCAATACTGATAGCTGTTATGACAGACTTGATGACAGTGCGGCCTGCTTCAATGATTGCTATAGGTCCTCCAGAAGCATCTGGGGCGATTTGTTGTACAGCACGGACGAAGTCTAGCATGGCGTCATGATCGCCAATGTCTGCCTTGGGGTAAACCTCCACCTGCGCGCTTCCATTAGTGCCGATCATCCGCTCGCTGAGTTGAGTGGGAATATTTTTTAAGGTCACAGGTTCAGCGGTTAATGCCTTGCGCAGTGCAGCGATGCGCGGGGGCAAGCTGCCAAGAAGTCTCTGTTGCAAGTCTTCAAAATTTTGTTGTGAAGGCTGTAATTTTTGCAATTCGTTATACAGAGCTTGCATTTCTGGAAACTTAGTTGCTCTCGAGGTTGCAAGTAGAGCGGCAAGATTTGTCTTAAGTTTTTCCAGGGCAATGGTAATTTCTGCTGCATTCGGTGCGGGTTTGGGGGTTCGCGTAAGAATGGGTTGCATGAATAAAGAAGCGCCGGCAATCATATCAAGTTTTTCTTCTTGATTGGTCGGAACATAATTATTCAAGGTTACTGCACGATCTACTTGAGGCAAAGCACGCAGCTGCTTTGCTAAGGCCTCCGCCTCATCCAGATTATTTCGTAAGATATTGATTGTCAGATTGCTCGCGGAGCTATCTGCGAGTAACTCACGAATGGTGCGAACAGATTCTGTTGTCTGATCTTTCAAATTTAGCGGATCTGGGTCAAAGCGGACGAAAGGCAAGGCAACAAGGCTGGCTAATGCCAGTATGCCGGCGCCTGCAACGACAAACCGAGGTCGGAAAGCTAGCCAATTATGAACAGAAATTCCAAAACGGCTTCCGATGCTAAGTTTTTCTGGTTCGGTACGGAGCTTAAGTGGAACAAGGGTTAGTACCGCTGGCATTAAAGTGAAGCTGACGATAAGTGCAATAAACATCCCGGCACCGGCAATAATGCCCAGCTCAGAAACACCTCGATAATCAGTTGGAGCAAATGCAAAGAAACCAATTGCCGCCGTAATTGCGCATAAGGTAAGCGAACTTGCAGAGCTATGAATAGTCTCAGCTAGGCTCTTCTTGTGATCAAGTCCGCGCAAACGCTCCTCTCGATAACGTAAGGCCAGATGGATGGCAAAATCTTCCCCAAGACCAACAAATAGAACGGCAAAGGCGACAGAGATCATGTTAAAATGACCAATGACAGCAACGCCAAAAAATGCCGTTAAAATAAGTCCGACCAACAAAGTTACTTGGCTCGCAAGAACAAGACGCAGAGATCCTAGCCCCATAATTTGAAGAACCGCGACGAGCAGCAGCGATAGAAGACTTGACGAGGTCATGTTTTGCGAAACGCTTTTGAGCTCTTCGTCATTTAAAGCCACGTTGCCAGTTAAACGAAGGCTCATGCCATTTTCGCTTGTGATTCCAAGCGCTTTACCCTCTTCGCGGACTTTATCCATTGCATCACCAGCAGGGCTGAATGAGCTAAAGTCACTAACGGGTTGCACGATAACAAATCGGCGTAAGTCATCTTTTTCAACTTTTCCGCGCGCCATCGCTGTTCGCCACGCTAGTGTTTCAGGACGGCCCTGGGCTTGTGCCTGCATAATTTTTACAATGTCGGCGATAACGGGGCGGAAATCTTCCGTGCGGTCATTACCCTCTTGAGCGGCTTTCAGGGCTTCTGCCAAAAGATTAAATAGTCCGCGTAGTGATGGATCATCCATCAGCGAGCCCAAGAGAGCCTGACTGTCAGCCATCTTGGTAAGTAACTCGTCCAGTTTCTGGGGGCTTAAGTAAAGTAATCCATTTTGCGCGAAGAATTCCAAACCTACGGGATCAAAAACGGTTTTAAATAATTCGGGCTGTTGCCGAAGACGCTCGGCTAGAGCCTTGCCCTTGTCATCAACGGCATCTGGATTTTGTCCGTCAATTACAATAACCAAAGCGCGAACCGTATGGGGAAAAGCCCCCCACATTGCTTGCTCGGCTTTTCGGAAAGGAAGGTCTTCTGACAGCATGGCGCTGGTCGAGGTTGTGATAGAGAAATTGTGAACCGTGTAATAGGCGGCACCGGCTGTAATTAAACTAACTACCCCTAAAATAAGAACGGCGTGTTTACGAACTATATCACCCCAGTAGGTTAGAAGGCGGGCATAGGACTCTTTAGCGGCGGCAAAACGAAGACTTAAGGTCACGATGCGAGATCTCTCTTTGGCTTAAAACAAGGCAAATTTTAAAGAACTGGCCAATGTGGCCGCGGGCATAAGACCGCTGTCATAGCTTGGCGTCAAGGAGAGGTGTTAGAGCATTTTTCCACCGGTGACGCTTTTATAAGCAGGTAGGGCTCTTGCGTATCTTAAAACAAGGCTTTACCAAGACAGTAGCCGCTGTACGACCAAGATGAATTTCCATAATAACCCTATATCTCAACAGGAAAGCCATGGCTGACGATACTGGTAATAGGGCCAAATCAGACCTGGAACCTAAGCAGGTTAGTCATACAGGTATAAGAAGATATTGGCCTTGGAAATTGGGCCCCGAGGGTAAGCGCCGATGGTATCCGCGGTCGTCGACCTTGATTGCCTTGGTATTAATGTTCGGGGCGGCTTTCCTCATCCAACAACAGTCTCCTATTGCCGAGGCCGTCCAGGTTAAGGCTTTTGACGTTTATCAGAATATTCGTCCTCGCCAGCCCTTAGAGGGTAATCCGGTAGTCATTCTCGATATTGATGAAGCCAGTTTAGCCTCAATAGGTCAGTGGCCGTGGTCGCGCACGATCATTGCGCAAATGATTGATCGCCTCACTGAGGCGGGTGTTGTTGCGATCGGGTTCGACGTTGTCTTTCCTGAGCCGGACCGGCTGTCGCCCCGGGTCGTAGCAGGCTCACTGCCGCAGATCGATCCCGAGGTAATGGCGAAACTTGAATCATTACCTTCAAATGATACGGTCTTTGCTGAATCCCTTCGCCGCTCGGGACGTGTGGTCTTAGGTAAATCGGGTTATATCGAGGAAGTTCAGGGTGGAAAAATTCCAGCGCCGGCAAAATCCATTGCGGAAATCGGCGAAGATCCTCGACCGTATATTACGCGGTTTCCGTCTCTTATCGATAATGTGCCGGAATTGACTGATGCCGCCAAGGGCAGTGGCCTTTTCTCGATCTTGCCAGAATTTGATGGGATTGTGCGCCGTGTGCCGCTGGTGGGCATGGTCGATGACAATATCTATCCCGCATTGACGGTGGAAATGCTGCGGGTGGCGGGTGGCGTGCCAACGGTGGCATTACGAACAGATAATCTTGGTGTGCAGAGTTTAGCTATTCCTGGTGTCACGAATATCCCAACTGATGCGCGCGGGCGAATATGGGTTCACTATACACCGCATAATCGTGATCATTATATTCCAGCCAAAGACCTTTTATCAGGCGCTTATGATGCATCGCAGCTGGAAGGAAAGTTGGTTCTTATCGGCACCTCAGCTGTGGGTTTGTTGGATATCCGGTCGACGCCACTGGATGCATTTATTCCCGGAGTTGAAGTTCATTTAAATATTCTTGAATCGGTCATGGCGGATGAATTATTAACCCGACCAAATTATTCTAGCGGCATTGAAGCCTTGACCATTGTCGCTATGGGGTTGCTGCTGATTGTACTCGTCCCGCGGCTTGGCGCTTTATATACGTTATTATTGGTAATGGTGACGCTAGGAGCCTTCGCGGGGATTAGTTGGTATATGTACATCGACCATAAGACGCTTATCGATGTTTCGGTCCCAGGCATCAGCGCTATTGTCATTTATTTCTTGTTAGTCTTTGCGAATTATTTGCGCGATGAAGCAGAAAAGCAGCGTGTCCGAGGTGCTTTCTCGCGATATATGTCGCCAGCTTTGGTAGAGCGTTTGGCGGAAAACCCCGCAGGCCTTAAACTGGGTGGTGAAATGCGCGACATGACGCTGCTGTTTTCAGATATCCGCGGTTTCACTACTATTTCCGAAGCGTTCTCAGCTGACCCTGAAGGCTTAACGGCTTTTATCAATCGATTTTTAACACCGATGACAGACATCATTCTGTCATTTCGCGGCACAATCGATAAGTACATGGGTGATGCCATTATGGCATTTTGGAATGCGCCGCTGACGGATTCTGACCATGCGCGGAATGCCTGTAAAGCAGCATTGGCAATGATCAGTCGGGTAAAAACCTGGAATGAGGAAATGCAGCGCGAAGCCGCCGCGCAAGGAAAACAGCATTATCCTATTGCCATTGGTGTCGGACTTAACACCGGGCAGTGTTGCGTTGGCAATATGGGATCGGAACAACGGTTTGACTATTCTGTGCTGGGAGACACTGTCAATTTGGCATCCCGCATGGAAGGTCAGTCAAAAACCTATGGTGTACAAACAGTGATTGGCGAAGGCACCCTGGAAAAGGTGCCGGACTTTGCGGCGCTTCCGCTCGACAACATTCGGGTCAAAGGTAAAACACGGCCGGTGTTTATCTATACGCTACTGGGTGATGCGTCGGTAGCGAATAGTCCTGATTTCATCAAGCTTAAATCATCCCACGATACTATGATGAGCTCTTACCGTAAGGCGCAATTTGCCGAGGCTAAAAGTTTGATTGCCCAATGTCGTCAGCTGGCGGGAAATTGGGGTTTGGGTGCACTTTATGATCTTTATGATGAAAGAATTGCCCATTTTGAGTCGGATCCGCCTCCGCCCAATTGGGATGGCGTCTTTATTGCGACATCAAAATAGCGGCATATACTAAAGGTTTGCAGCTGAAAGACTTGCAGTTGACGGCCGAAAACCATAGGTTTTGCCAAGAATGCCAGAGGCCAGGAATTATAAGGGTTAGCAATATGCACGTGAGACTTTACAAACCAAGCAAAACAGCCATGCAATCTGGTCGTGCCCAAGAAAAAGAATGGGTGTTGGAGTTTGCGCCGGCGGCGCGACGCGAAGTCGACAAGCTGATGGGCTGGACGTCGTCAGCTGATACGACGCAACAACTCAAAATGAAATTTCCAACTAAAGAAGACGCTATTGCCTTTTGTCACCGCAATGGCCTGATGTACACCATGCACGAAGAAAAGACCCGGACAGTCAAACCGAAAGCCTATGCGGACAATTTTGCTTTTGGCCGAACAAAATCTTGGACCCATTAATCCTGACGCATTAATGGAAGGTGAGTTTCACCTGCGATATTGAAGTTGCATTATTATAAGTGGTGTTTTGGCCCCGTAGCTCAACCGGATAGAGCACCAGCCTTCTAAGCTGGGGGTTGCAGGTTCGATTCCTGCCGGGGTCGCCAATATATCAAGTAGTTAGATGGAATTTCGATCTGGCTGTAAATCTCTCGTAAATCTAACCGTAAATTTCTGGATTTGATGTTCACTCCTCGTTCTCAGTTTCTGTAAATTCTTTTCGTAAAGCTTGGGCGGTTTTTGCTGCAGAGAGGCTTGGTACCTCATAAACCCTTAAAACAGGGGAGCCTGGTTCATGGCCGGTTATAGGCTCTGACCTTCCACCGCCAGCCAAAATCTCCGATGCAACAGTTCTACGTAAGTCTCGGAAGGTAAGATCCCTTGTTATGCCACTAGCCGCTTTAACAGCTCGAAATGCGTTGTTAAAAGCTTTTCTATCCCGATAGGGCTGACCATCGCGATCAGCAATGATAGTTACGCTGGCATGAGTCATTTGATTAATAAGATCTATTGATTGCTGCCGAAGCGGGATAATGACGTCTTTTCCGGTCTTGCTTTGGTGAAACTTAAGAGCTCCCCCGCTAAAGCGTTTTCTATTTACTTTTAAAATATCACTTAGCCGTTGGGAGGTGTCGTAGCCTATGGCGGTGGCAAGAGCTATGCCGTGCTCGTTCATTGCGATGGCAGTTTTGATAATTAAGCGTACTTCTTCTCCAGTCCATAAAACCCGGCGAGGAGGGTTCTTTTTAAGATTCATTTTTGTTGCAGGATTAACTTCAATCAATCCAAGCTCGATACACCAAAACAAGACACGTCGAAGAACTTTGATAACTCGATTTGCTTTATCACGAGATAGACCTCGATTTATGCAGCCATCATAAAGCTCACGCACTTGTTTGCGCTTAATGCGCGCAACATGAATATTAGCTATGGGTGTATCGCGCAGAAATTTTAATAATGGATCCCATTCCTGGTTCTTGGTGCTTTTCTCTAATTTGTTATACCAGTCACTCTTTTCGTAATCGTCTATTGCCCATTTTAAGCTACCGTGGTGCGTACGAGAAACCTCTATGAACTCGGCTTCATAACCATCTGTCAGTTGTTTGGATCGCATAAAAGCTTTGTCTGTAAGCTTATCGTCAGGAGTCAAATACTCGCCTACTGCTCCTTTTGCGCGCATCCATTTCGGTGGTATCCAGCGCCAACGCCCACGGATTAAGTGAGTGTGCTTCAATCTGATGACTGGGCCCATTTTTCAAGCTCCTGTTCTGCCCTAGAACTGATATGGTCCGAATGGCCTGATATTAGATCGCTTGCCCGGTCCAGAGCCAGTCTATCCCAATAAAGGTCTTTGCCTTGTTTATCCCCAGGAAGCGGCCATTTTTTACCTACTTCTTTCAAGAACTTACGTACAGTTCGGCCCAAGTAGGCAGCCGCTAGCTCTTGATTAAGCCAGCGTGGCCAAGAGGGCAGATTATCAGGGGATAACATGGCTAAAAATGCCACGACCCAAGGCTAGCTGCTAATACCAGCCCTTATATGGATTGGTCGCATAATCTGGTTTTGGTGCGACCCTCATATAGGGATCAGTAAGTAAATTTATTCTGTAGTTGTTTACCATTGAATCACCATACAACGTTGACGGCCTGTACTTCTTGGTTAGGAGCCAGACGTTTAAGTTTCAGTTGTAAAAGAAAATCTCTCCTATAAGGCATTCAGCCGTTTTAGGGAGGGCCTAGATTGATTATTTAGGCATTATCTGAGCACGAGATGCAGAGCAGGGTGTTGCGCGTTGCCTGTTGCATTAATTTTGAAGTCACCTACTAGATTTCTCTCAGGCACTTGCCGCCCGTATAGCAAATAGGGTCGGGGAAGGACCCGTAAAGCTTCCATGTGTTCATAGATATTTGATACAAAAAAACCGCCTCGTAGGCGGGTCAAATACTTTATCATGAGATATAGAGTCATTTTTTATTTCCTTCATGAGAAGGGCTATTTTGCAACCATGGCTCTTTTGGCATTACTAAAGGCTCGATTACGATCCCGTCTAATTTAAATGGGCCGTCGCTCAAAAGGAAGCGCAAACGCTCAATCGCTTCCCACCACTCAACGTATGTCTTTCTTGCAAATAGGACAGGCTCGACTAAGTCGTTAACAAGACATAGGACAGGTCGAGACGAATAAGCGCCTCGAGCGTAAATATATTTTAGTCTACCATTTTTGCGGCGACAGGCTTCATATCGGGGCTGCTCCATGGCATCAGGCATACCGGGCATTAATCCAGTTTTAGCAAAACTCAGAATCAAAGCCTGATCCAATATAGGGAGTTTCTTTAGCGTTTCGTGGATGGCCTCAGCATCGGGATGTAAATCACCTGAGCTAGCACCCGACATATTTGACCGTATACCCAGAGATGCTGACTGGAATACCCTTTCTGTACAGTCACGTTCGAAAATATCTATGCCCGAAGCTAATCGCTCAATTGCATGTAGGCCAACCCCGCGGTCTATAACGACATCAGCGAGTTGTTTCTGGTATGTCCAGTATAATAGTTGGTCTATTCGTTTGTGCCTGAGGGGCATCCGCTTCATCTGCTTAGTTGATTGGTATAAAACCATTCAGAATTTTCCTTTCCAGCATGAGATCTTAGTTTTGTTAATCAAAGGTTTACGTATTTAGTTATTCCATATTCTATTTCTCCTATACTCATATTAATAAAAGAGCCTCTATAAGGTTCTCACACTTAGGTTGCAGAAGTTGGGAATAAGAGAATGAGAAAACATCTAAGCTATAGAAAGCTTAGATTCTCTTGGCATTCTTATTTAAATTTTTCTTCGTTCAATTAGCATAATCATCATTTTCCCCTCGGCGATAACCGTGGTTGGCTTCAAGATAAGCCCGGGCTGCTTCTGTTAGGCCTATGTTGAGATAATGAGTCGTGCCCCCAGGCCGAATTCTCTCAAAAGATTTTTCGGCCATCTTTCGACTAAAAGCATTGTGCGATATCGGATCGACTGCATTCTCTTTGCACCAGTTTTTGTAGGCATCATAAATATCTGATGCGCGGGTTAAAACCCCCTCTGCTTTGACGATGCAGCCGTCTACAAAAAGACCGATACGATCACTTTCACTTCGATACTGTGCGGTTGCAGAGCGGATGGCTTCAGGTGGATCAAGCCCACGCTCTCTCCACATTAAAAACCCATCAATTAGCCAGTTGAGTATACCAGAGGCTTCTTTGCGTAGCTGACGATCCAGACCACCGATGCGCTCTGAAGGTGGTATTTGGACATCAAATGGGACTAACAAGAGTCGGCGCCAAATGCCCTCATCCTGTCCTTGAATATAAGGCTTATTGTTGAAGGACAGTACCAGTTTAAATTCTGGTTCAAATTCAAAGAATTTATTATTTAAATGCCGCGCGGTGATTGTTCGTTCACCGGTTAGCATTTTGATTGTTGATTCACTGAACTTGCTACTGCTGTCGGGTTCAGAGGCGCGAACTAACCTCACGCCTGGAAGTCGGGCTATATCGGGTGTGGCATCTCCGCCTCGACGACGATCGTCTTGGAGAAGTGAGCTAAAGGGTAAGACCACTGCATAATCACCGAGTACCCAAGAAATGAGGTCAACTAAGGTTGATTTGCCATTCGCGCCACTACCGTGGAGTAGGATGAGGGCTTGCTCGGAAGTATCTCCTGTCAGGCAATACCCAAGATAGCGCTGCACAAAGGTCATGATCTCAGGATTGGGTAATATTTTGTTTATAAAGTTTAGAAAATTTGGCGCTCCAGCTTCTGGATCATATTCAGCATTACAAACACGTGTGATCAGATCATGCGGATCATGAATCAGTTTTTCCACTGGTGGAATATCTGCTTTGGAGTTTGGTGGTGCTAAGCATAGTGTCCCATTTTTGGTATTGAAAAGCCATGGATTGGCGTCCATGGCGTCTATATTTTCTTCAAGATGAGGCTGAGCTTCTCGTACCATAGACATTAAGCGATTAGAGTTACCGCTAGAGACCGCCCATTTATAGTGTGTATCAATTCTATCTTTAAAATCTTTATCGGACTCTCCTTTGAGAGAACCGTAAGCTTCCATAGCCTCAGCTTCTTTTCTAATAGCGTCACTCGTTAATTGTGCCGCTATTGCTATTTCATGATCTCCATCGCGGCTGTTCCAGCGGCATTTATCCCATACGTGCCAACGATGATGACGAATGGATCGGAACTTATGGCCATATCGCTGGCGTAAGCGTTCACTGTTACCGATGTCATTGCGGAACTTAAACGCTAATGACAAATCTTGGTCGCCTATACTTGGTAGATTTGATGGTTTTACGCATGCGGATTTATTGCGAGAATCATTCGCTTTGCTCATGATGATTACCTTGTTGATTGTGAGAAATTAGCGAGAATTAAGTCTCTGGTTGCTTAATCCCGAGATTCGAAGTGCATGATAGGCAGCAGGCATCATGCCGTCGTTGGGGTACGTGGCATTAACTTGCTACCTGATTTTTACGAAGCACTGCTACTGCACGGCCAGAATTATGTTCAGCAAGAGAAAGCTGATAACGCTGCAAACAGAAAGTAGCGGATTTCTATCTGTTGACTGCGGAGAAGCCGGCATGTCGCCGAGCCTCTAGGCACACTTCTCGATCGTTTGGGTATGAAGTCAAATTTTGTCGACAGCGTCAAGAGGGCTATACGAAAAGCTTAGGGTATCTGCGGATCTTAGAAGCTAGGGACGAATTAGGACATAAGTGTGAAGGAATTATTTCACCCGAATCGGCTATAGCTGTTGATTGTGCGAGTGTTAGGAGAGCCATGTGCTGAGCCGCAGACGCGTTAGAACAACGGCTGCTGCACTTGTTTCGAACAAACTTCTTGATTATTCGGACAAGAAGTCAAGTTTTTTCCCCAGGGTCAAGAGGCTTGAAATAATTCTAGGATTCTTGCGGTGCTTACAAATTAGAAAGTAATTGCATATCGATATAGAAAAATTGTTTTGGATCCGAGTCTAACATAATGACGGTATAGGTATAGAAAGGTTGTCCCGCTCCAAGTCGGATTAATGGCAGCTAATGAGACCTATTATGTCGCTTGCTAGCTAGCACTATGGTGAGTTGTTATGTCGCCAAAGCTGTCGACTAGTTGCGAAGTTAAAAAGCCCCTCATAAATTGCTCATAGGTGTAAATGAGCAACCATACGGATGGTTTTTGACAGAGTATATTATGATTAGGGGAGCCATCACAGCGCTATGAACGAGATGACGGCAAGGATGTGGGCGCAGCTCTCGATCGTTTGTAGAGCTTGTCAAAGTTTTTCGCCACGTGTCAAGGCGCGTTCTATAATGCCAGGAATTCTGCGGCAATCACACAGCAAGAAAGACACAGTGCTATTTTGAAGGTCTCATCTTAAACCCGAGTCGGTATTCGTCAGATAATTCGCGGCAATGACACAATCAAAAGCCATAGCATGGATAGGCAGGAGTAGAAGCGTATCTGCACAACTATTAGCATTATAAGTGTAAGGTCAGTTGCATCCGACCAGCCTATGCGCATCATGCACACAACCAACAGGCAGCTTTAGAAGAAAAGATGTAAAGCTGGTTGCATTTATACGTTTTACTAAACTCTCGAGCAATATTGTCGGCAAATATGCCTGCTGATTGTCCCTACATGAGGCAACCTACAAGCGACATCTCTAAAAAGGCGTAATGGCAGTTGTGCTGACCGAAAAGCTAGCTTTACACAACCAGCAAGAAACATGAGTAGTAAAGTATCTTGGTAGTTGTTTTTATTCCAAGGACTTTTGGCCATAAACTCTACACCTTTAACGATTATTCCATTGACGGGCTCATTGATCCGACGCAAGCTTATTGAGGAAATATGATCCAGCATAAAGACTTGGGATACATGTACAAAATAGACTTCATTGGCGTCATTTTTATTATAATGCTTATGAGTGCCGCTAGCCCAAGTTTTGGGGCAGGGCGCGATTGTTACATTGGTACCGAACGTACCGATTTATGGGGCTCTATAGAGGAAGCGGCGGGGCACCCAGATAAACTTTTGATGATTAATAATATTGAAGATAGAAAAGCTGTATCAGACATTTTTAAAAAATTAGTGACTAAAAAAGGTGAAATGGAAATTAAAATAAAAGAGGGTGATGATTTAGTAAAGAAATACGAAGAACTCAAAAATACATACGACGATAAAGCTAAATTGGAAAAAAAACTTCAAGAACAATATGATCAATTATCTTACGCAGAAGTCACTAAATTAAGGTCAGAAATACAAATTAAAAAGGATGAACTGGTTAATATTTATGAAAAAGGTAAGTTTAGAAAGCTAGCAGACGTAACTGCGGAACTAAAAATTATTGTTACGGATATGGCAGGTTTACAAAAAGAGCTGCTTAATAATATTGATGAAATAAATAATAAGCAGCAGGGACTGCTCTTTAAAAGTGCACTTTTTGGAAAAATTACTGAGATTCGATGTGAAGGGTAACATTACCCAATAACAAGCCATCGATAGTAGCATAAAATTTTATTTACACGGCTTGTTTCGTAAGACATCCTAAGAGAGTATTTCGAAAGATAAATTTATTGGGGGAAATCATGGCTGACGGCAATGGGTCAAATGCTGATAAAGCAGACAATGCATCTTTGGATGCTATGGATCGCAGCAATTCATCTGGAGGCTCAGATGTAATTTCTGGTGAAGTGGGCCAAGAGACTATCGGTAACCCAAACGCCAAACCTTCAAACAGTCTTATGAACAGTCCCGAAGTTGGAGGCGTGAGTACTAAGCCTTCCTCTATTGGAAATAGTTTAATGGATGAACTTAACCCGGAAGTTGGTGGAAAAGCAGCAAAGCAATATGAAGAAAATAAACCAGTAATCGATAAACTTGTTCAAGAGTACCGCAGCGGTATAGATCGTGCGACTTGGGAGGCAATGAGGGATGCGGCCATCAAAGGTGCCGCAGGTATGGATCCTGAAGATAAAATTGGTTCTATGGTTAGATCATCCATAAACGCTATGAATGAGATAGACAAAGCCTTAGACCGATATGCTCATGATCAAGCATATCCAAATGGAGAATTTCCGGCTGGTTACCCTGTGGTTCTGGATCTAGATGGAGATGGCCTAGACTTAGTCTCTATCAATGAATCAAAGGCTCTATACGACATTGACGGTGACGGGTATCTGGAGAACGTCGGTTGGGTTGGTGATGGCGACGGGTTCTTGTCGGTCGATCTCAACGGCGATGGCTTAATTCTCGATCCGAAGGAGCTGGCGTTTGCGCTGTCGACTGATGATCCGAACGACACGGATCTGGAAGGTCTCGCCGCCACCTATGACACCAACAAGGATGGCGTGCTCGACGCCCAGGATGCGGATTTCGCCAAGTTCAAGGTGTGGCGCGACATCGATCAAGACGGTGTCTGCGACGCGGGCGAGGTCAAAAGCCTTGCCGAGCATGGGATCACCAGCATCAATCTGACCTCGGATAAAAAAGAAGAAGTGATCGCCGGTAATAAAGTCTACGGCAGCACGACCTATACCAAAACCGACGGCACCACCGGTAAAGTCGGCGATGTTGGATTGGCAACCTCTGCCGCGGGATGGAAGAAGGAAGAGGTTACGGGCGGGATCAAGTTCAATTACGAAGGTACCGGAGATAATGCGGGCCGCGCACTGTTCGAAGCTGCAGCGGCGACGGCCTTGATCATGGATGTTGCGGCAGCTGGTTTGGCGGGCGCCATGGGTGCGGAGCTGAACGACAGCCTCAGTACATCGGGCGATAAGGATGTCTTACTCGGCGGCGGTGCGGGGAACGACACCCTCACCGGCGGCGCGGGTAACGACTGGCTGGCAGGCGGCGAAGGGATGGACAGCCTCAATGGCGGTGCCGGTCACGATATTTTGTTTGTGGATAGCCAAGATAAGATTCAAGGTGGTGAGGGTTTCGACGTCGCGATCGTCACGGATGACAAGGCGGTAAATTACGATCTCGCCAAGATCGGCATCGAAGCCGTCTCCGCCGGAATGGGCGATGATGTGCTGAACGCCGCGAACAGGAATGCCCAAAAAGTTATATTCGCGTTTGCAGCATAATCCTTACATCCTATACGATTATTTTATTGACGTAGTTGGAAGAGGCAAAGCAAGCTAGCTTATCCATCAGGAAGGCCAGTCGGCGACATGGTTCTTTAGGATGCTCATGGTGATCAAGTGATACTAAAGTTTAAATTTTTAATAACATTGGGAATTATTGCTTTAGGCAGCTTTCAGCCATCATTAGCAAAAGCGGCGGATATAACTTATAACGAAGCGGAAGTTTTATTAAATAACTTATCTAAAACGAAAATTGGAGAGGATGATCATAATGTTCGATGGGTAAAACCTGTTAACATTATTATTAACGTAAATGAAAAAATATTTTTTGAGTATCTGGATCAGCAAATTAAATTAATTAACAAGCATAATTCTTCAATATCTCTAAATTTAAAAAGCAAAAATCCTAATTTTTATATCGAAATCGTTGATGAAGAAACGTTTACAAAAAAAGCTACAGCTCAAGGATTAATGCAAGCTTCTCGAGAAAATTGTGCTTATCGCATTGACGGGGCCGAACAAGAAATATTGCAGGCTAACGTATACATCAAAGATAATATAAATATATCTGAAATGCTTAACTGTATAGGAAGAGGCATTATGAAGGGATTGGGAATAGGAGATTCTCATCAGAATGGAATCCTATTATCAAATTCAGCACTAAATCCTTACGTTCGTTCAGATCCTGATCTTACTAACGTTGATATTAGTATATTAAATTTTCATTATGCAGAAGATACGGAGCAAAAAAGCGATTCTATTAAAGCATTTCAAAAACACATACTTTTAAAATAAATTTAATAAGGACATCTATTGCTAATTTAGACTTAATACATGACATAAATTACCCCTAAGAAGGGTATACATATCTATTTACCCGTACTAAGATTAAGCTCATAATTAAGCAAATTTACTCCTAGCCAATGGAGGGGGGTGCCATGGCTGATGGCAATGGATCGATTGCAGATAGAGAAGACAATAAATCATTAGATGCCGCAGATAATGCAGGTATTTCTGGTGGAACTGGGAATGAGACCGCCATTGGAGGAAGCCGACCTGTATGGTCTGCCGGAGGATATATATCTGTAGCCAATCCTACGGCTGGCCCTAGTATATCCACCACAACACAAGTGGACATAAACGGAAAAGTTACCACGTCCACAGGTGTGCAAATGGGCGTGGGTACGCCAGGCGCTGGTGTAAATTTCTCCGTAACAGGTGATTTAACTGAAAATCCGTCTCTCACTTATGGAGTAGGCGGGAATGTCGGTATGGTTCAAGGCGGCCTATCACTTGATCCAACAAAAGGTGTTGCCACAAGTAGTTTAGGTCTGACTGGCGGTGGATGGATAAGTGGCGGCGCATACGTCAGTTTTGATGCTTTGGCTGCGGCTATGAATGCAATTGATGATGCTATAGGTCAAATGCACAACTCAATGGGGCAACAGGGCTGGGGGAATTCTGGTAATCCTTTGGGCGGTATGTCGCCCCCCATCGTCCTCGACCTTGACGGTGACGGTCTCGACCTCGTCGCGCTCGACAAGTCTAAAGCCATGTACGACATTGACGGCGATGGGTATCTGGAAAATGTCGGCTGGGTTGGCGACGGCGATGGGTTCTTGTCGGTCGATCTCAACGGCGATGGCCTGATCCTGGAGCCGGTGGAGCTGGCGTTCGCGCTGTCGACCGAGGATCCGAACGACACGGATCTGGAAGGTCTCGCCGCCACTTATGATACCAACAAGGACGGCGTGCTGGATGCAAACGATGCGGAGTT
>Ga0075163_10001888_pt1 | contig 28349 bp, 24 predicted proteins | sample JI1023141ADNA_FD_71478 | JGI IMG/M metagenome (GOLD analysis project Ga0075163, IMG submission 71478) | Wastewater effluent complex algal communities from Wisconsin, to seasonally profile nutrient transformation and Carbon sequestration -... | ecosystem: Engineered > WWTP > Effluent > Algae...
TTGCGCCGTGGTCAGCAGGATGTTCAGGCTGGCGTTCAAGCGCCGGTGTTGCAGTGCATCGTCCAACACCACCGCCTTCACTTCCGGCACGTCGCTTCGTATCTTTTCGATCGCCTGCACGCGATCCGCACCCACGAAGACACGCACCTCCGGGAAGTTCGTCTTCACCTGCACAGGCTCGTCGCCGCTGTGTGCCGCACTATCGCCCTGTCCGACCTCGTGGATCGTCTTGGTCTTCCGTCCGTAGCCGCGGCTCAACGTGGCGATCGGTGCGGTACCCTGTAAGGTCCGCAATAGCAATTCCATCATGGGTGTTTTTCCCGTCCCACCAAGGGCAAGGTTGCCGATGGCGATGGTAGGTATGATCGGGCGCGAGCTCTTCAGGATACCGATGTCGTACAGGCCATGCCGCACCAGCAATAAGGCCCCATAGAACACGGTGAACGGCCAGAAAAGGATCCTTCGGAGCAGCATCGCGTACTTTGCGGGAACGATCATTCAAGGCGAAAGATGCGCATCAAAGAGTTGACCGCGGCCCTCGAGGCCTGGGCCCCACGCTCACTACAAGAAGACTACGACAACTGCGGCCTCCAAGTGGGAGACCCCGAAGCCGTGGTGGAGTCCGCTCTCGTGTGTCTGGATTGCACCGAAGCCGTGGTGGAAGAGGCGGCGCGCCTGGGTTGCGGCCTCATCATCAGCCACCACCCGGTCATTTTTCGAGGACTGAAGAGCCTATCTGGTAATAGCTATGTGGAACGGACGATCCTGGCGGCCATCAAGCACGGCATAGCCCTTTATGCCATTCACACCAATTTGGACAACGTCGCTTCCGGGGTGAACGCGGAGATCGCCGCGCGGTTGGGACTGAAGAAGCTGCGGGTGCTCGAGCCGAAGTCCGGGCAATTGCGAAAGATGGTGGTCTATGTTCCGGTGGAACGTGCAGAAGCCGTTCGTGCCGCCATGTTCCAAGCGGGTGCCGGGCGGATCGGCAACTACGATGAATGCAGCTTCAATGGCGAGGGAATAGGCACCTTCCGAGCTGGCGAAGGCACCATGCCACACGTGGGCCAACAGGGGGTGCGCCATTCCGAACCGGAGCACCGCATCGAGGTCGTGGTTCCTACGGCATCCGTGGCGGCTGTCGTCACGGCCATGGTCAACGCCCATCCCTACGAAGAGGTGGCCTACGACCTGATACCAGTGATGAATGTGCATCCGGACATCGGTGCCGGCCTCGTGGGTGAATTGGATAAGCCGCTGGAAGAGAGTCGGTTCCTGGCGCAGGTGAAGCAGGCTTTCGGCCTTCAGGTCATCCGCCACACCAAACTCCTCGGAAAGCCAGTGCAAAAGGTCGCATTGTGCGGAGGATCAGGTGCTTTCCTCATTGGCAAGGCCAAAGCAGCCGGGGTCGATGCTTACCTCACCGGCGATGTGAAGTATCACGAATTCTTCGATGCCGATTCCAAGCTGCTGCTGGCCGATATCGGGCACTACGGAAGCGAGCAGTTCACCATGAACCTGATCCAGCGCAGGTTAGGCGAACTTTTCCCTACTTTTGCCGTCCGTTTGACGGAAAACGTCACGGATCCCATATACCATTACTGACCATGGCGAAGAGCGATGTGAAGGCTCCAGAGAAGGAAGTGAAGGCCACCAAGAGCGGTGCCGCATCCAAGGTTGATGTCACTGTAGCCGAGAAGCTCGTCGAACTGTTCCGCCTGCAGCACGTCGATTCGCAGGTGGACAAGATCCGCACCCAGCGTGGCGAACTGCCGCTCGAAGTGCAGGACCTGGAGGATGAGGTGGCCGGCTTGGAGACCCGCTTGAAGAAGCTTCAGGACGAGTTGGCCGAAATGGAGAACCAAGTCTCCGACAAGAACAACCTGATCAAGGACGCCAAGTCGCAGATCAAGAAGTACGAAGGCCAGCAAGCCAAGGTCCGCAACAACCGCGAATACGATTCGCTCACCAAGGAGGTGGAGTTCCAGAACCTGGAGATCCAGCTCGCAGAGAAGCGCATCAAGGAGGCCAAGGCTCAGATCGACGGAAAGAAGTTGGTGGTGGAGGAGAGCAAGGCCCGCCACGACGATCGCAAGAAGGACCTTGAGCTGAAGCGCAAGGAGCTGGACGATATCGTGGCTGAGACCGAGAAGGAGGAGAAGGAGCTCGCTAAGAAGAGCGAGGCCGCTTCCAAACACATCGAAGAGCGTTTGCTCAGCGCGTACAACCGCATCCGCAGCAACGCACGCAACGGCCTCGCTGTGGTACCGGTTGAACGCGGCAGCTGCGGTGGCTGCTTCAACAGCATCCCGCCCCAGCGCCAGCTGGATATCAGCAGCCATAAGAAGATCATCGTTTGCGAACATTGCGGGCGAATCCTCGTGGATGAGTACGTGGTGGACCGCGTGAAAGGAGAGAAGTGATCGCTGATCACTGAACTGAAAAGCCCCGGCATCGCCGGGGCTTTTCAGTTATCGTAGGGATCCATGTCCCTGATCACCGAGCAGGAGGCATCAAGGCCGCAGCGCGATAGTGAGCAAGGTGCGTAACGTGTTCCGCTCTTCACGGATCACATTGGCGAACGCAGGGTCGTATGGGTAGTAGTTGGCGCTGCGCTGGATGTAGTTGGCTCCGAGATCCACGCTCAGGTTGGCGGTCCGGTAGCCGATGCCGCCAGCGTAGGTGCGCGTGGCTTGTGCATGCATGAAGTCCGACGTGCGGTAGGCATCGGGCACGAACCCCCAGCCCATGCGGAAGTACCAACCACCACTGCGCCACTCGGTACCGGCGCGCACACTATGCACAGGCCTGAACACCGCGCTGATCACCTCGTTCTCCGCGGTGAACGTGTAGCTGTCGTCCAGCCGTGTGCTCGGTCGGAAACGCATGCCGGTGTAATCCGCGTACTCGTAATCAACGCTCACCAGACCGTGCTCACCGGCGATGTATGCTGCGCTGATCACTGTACGCAGCGGGCTGTTCAACTTGTACGCGAAGATGCCGTCTGGCGAAGCGGAACTGTAACTCGTGCGACCGTCGACCTGTGAAGGTGTGCGGAACGTCGTGTTCATGCTCGTGTTGTACGCGTCGTTCATGGTCATCCACATCGGGCTATGCACCGCGATGCCTGCCCGGAACCGATCGTGGAAGCGATAGATCACACCGGCCTTCACCTCCACGCCATTCCCGGTGATCGCAAGGTCCTCACGGTAGGTCAGGTCCTTCAGGTCCACGTTCTCATCCAATACCGTCTCGGAGTGCAGGCGCGTGTGTTTGTAACGGTAACCCACGATACCCAACGATATACCGATGTACAGCTTGTCCATATAATTGCCGCTGTAGAAGAACGACGTGTTGTTGGTGGCCCCACGCGAGTCGATGGTCATCGTCTGGTCCACCAAGGAGCCGCCTGGGAGTGCAGGCACATAGCTTGTCCCTAGTGTATCCGCCGGGTCCAACGGGTCGATACCGTACGTATCGTAAGCCAGGCCGGCGGCGAAGGGGAAAGCATCGTACAAGTCGTTCGCGCGTGTGCCCTCGGCTTGCCAGGCGAAGTCGTCGAGGATGGAGGTCTGCACATCGCGCCCCACGGCTTGCCGGCCCCAGTGGTTCGTCGCCTGGCGGTCGAACACCACCCCGAAGGTGCTGCTGCGCCAATCGCTGCCAGCACGTTCAGCAGGGGAGTTCAGTACAAGCGCGATGTTGCTGAAGTGGAAGCGCGATTTCACATCAGTGGATGTGATCCCACCATACGAGCTGTTCACCGTGTTCACCTCCAACCCCGGGGTAAAGGAGAGCTCCGTATTGCGATAGAGCCCGAGCCCAGCGGGGTTGATGGCTACCGATACCGCATCAGCCCCCAACGCGCCGAAGGCATTGGCCAGTCCGATGCTGCGCGCCGTGCCACCCGGTGTGGTGCTGCTGAAGCGCAGGGCGTCCACTTCGTTCTGGGCCACGGTCAGTTGCGCGAAGGTGCCGAGCACAGATAGGCTCAGGAGCCGAAGTGCGGTCCGTTCCATGCGTTTTAGGTTAAGATCTATCAACGACGACCAGGACTGGTGCGTGTTCCGCCACCGCCTCCTGTATCGCGCGAGGGGCTTGTACGGCCACCGCCACCATCACCACCGCCGAAGCCTGGGCTGCGGCTGGGAGTGCTGCGTTCAATATTGCGCGAAGGACTGGTCTCGCGGCTACGGTCGCGTTGCGGCGTGATCGAGCGGTCACGTGTCGGAGCGGTGATCGGCTGTTGACGGGTCCGATCGGCAGGCGTGCGTTGCACGGGTGAAGTGCCATTGTAGCGGCCTTGTGGTTGTGGCGCCAGACCGACCGGGTTCCGCACTGCGGGACGTCGCACGCCAGTACCGTTCAGCCCACGGCCAGTTCCCACCGAGGTGCGGTGCCCGATATAGGTGCTGTTCGCGACGCCATCGCCGATGATCACCGGTGCATAACAACCGAAGCAGTTGCCCCATGGGCCTTGGTAGTTGCCGAAGCCCCATCCACCACCGCCCCAACCCCAGTTGTTCCATCCTCCATTGTTCCAGCCCCATGGCGAGTTCCAACCCCACGGGTCCATTCCCCACATGGGCCGGTACCATCCAGAGTAGATGCCAGTGCCATAACCGATGCCGATGTTCCATCCAGAACCCCATCCCATGTTGCCGCCCCAACCCATTCCACCACCCCAGCCTGGCCCGTTCCAACCGGTCTGCCAACCCATGGGGGCGGTATTGAATCCGAAGCGGCCCATATTGTAGAAATACGGGTCGTTGTAGGCGAGATCATAGTAGCTACGATCGTTGACGTATTCCTGGGAGGTTCCGGGGTCGTAGTAATCGTCCGATGGCTGTGGTTCGGGCTGCTCGACCGGTACGCTCTTGGGAACCGCGGCCACGGGAGGAGCCTGTGACGGTAGGAAGTACACGTCGTCCACCACCTCAGTGGTCGTTCGCATGGAACCACACGCTGTGAGTAACAGCGCAGGAAGAAGGACGGGGAGGATGCGATGTGCCTGCTTCATGATCTTCGCCGTGTTATCCGGAGCCATGGACGCCCCGGTGGGTTGTGTACTTTAGCCGCCTCAACTTCAGAACAAAAATAATACCACAAAAGGGGCATGGCGGATATTCTGACGAAGCGGGCGGACGACTATGCGAAGTGGTACAACGATCTGGTGCTCAAGGCCGACCTCGCCGAGCACAGCGATGTACGCGGTTGTATGGTGATAAAGCCGCACGGCTACGCCGTGTGGGAGAAGATGCAATCCGCGCTGGATGGCATGTTCAAGGCTACCGGCCACGTGAACGCCTACTTCCCGTTGTTCATTCCCAAGAGCTATTTGGCCAAGGAAGCCAGCCACGTCGAGGGTTTCGCGAAGGAATGCGCAGTGGTCACCCACTATCGCTTGAAAAGTGATCCGGTCCACGGTGTTGTAGTGGACCCCGAGGCCAAATTGGAGGAGGAGTTGATCATCAGGCCCACCAGCGAGACCATCATCTGGAACACTTATCGCGGGTGGGTGAAGAGCTACCGCGATCTGCCCTTGCTCATCAACCAATGGGCCAACGTGGTGCGCTGGGAGATGCGCACGCGCCTCTTCCTCCGCACGGCCGAATTCCTCTGGCAGGAAGGCCACACCGCCCATGCCACCAAGGCCGAGGCCGTGGAGGAGACCGAACGGATGCTGGAGGTGTATGCGCGCTTCGCCGAGGAATGGCTGGCCATACCGGTCATCCGCGGGGTCAAGACCGCGAGCGAACGCTTCGCCGGAGCAGAGGATACCTACTGCATCGAAGCCATGATGCAGGACGGCAAAGCGCTACAGGCGGGCACCAGCCATTTCCTGGGACAGAACTTCGCCAAGGCCTTCGATGTGCTCTTCACCAATAAGGAGAACAAGCAGGAACATGTGTGGGCCACCAGCTGGGGCGTGAGCACCCGATTGGTCGGTGCGCTCATCATGACCCATAGTGATGATAACGGGCTCGTGCTACCGCCGAAGCTGGCGCCAGTGCAGGTGGCCGTCGTGCCCATCGCAAAGAACGCCGAGCAACTCGATGCCATACGCGCCTATGTGGCACCCGTACTCGCCGCTCTGCGCGCGAAAGGCATCACCGTGAAGTTCGATGATGATGACACCAAGAAGCCCGGATGGAAGTTCGCGGAGTATGAGTTCAAGGGTTATCCCGTGCGCATTGCCATCGGTCCACGCGACATGGAGAACGGCACCGTGGAAGTGGCCCGTCGCGACACCTTGGAGAAGCAGGTGATGCAGGTGACCGACCTCGCCGAGAAGGTGGAGCACCTGCTCACGGCCATCCAGGAGAACCTCTACCAGAAAGCCTTGGCCATGCGCGAGCGCTACACCCGCGCGGTGGATACCTACGATGAATTCAAGGTCGCTATCGAAGAAGGCGGCTTCATCCTGGCCCACTGGGATGGTACGGCGGAGACGGAGGAGAAGGTGAAGAACGAGACCAAGGCCACCATCCGTTGCATCCCCCTGGAAGGCGACCGCACGCCTGGGCGTTGCATGGTAACCGGGGCTCCCAGCGAACGTCGTGTCATCTTCGCCCGCGCTTACTGATGGCCAAGAAGGAATCCATCCCACCGCAACCGCGCGACCTCATCGTGCAGGCCATGTTGGCCAAATCGGCCATGAAGCAGGACGTGTTCAAGGCCACCACCGACCTGTTCCTGCAACTGAAGGAGGTGCTCAAGGAGATCGCGGATGACCTGGAGGGGGCTGTCACCACGAAGGATCAGCGCCTGGCCGTATCCTTCACCGATCGGGGGGCGCTGGCTTGCGAGATCCGTGTAGCCGGGGACACCCTGATCTTCAGCATGCACACCAACGTCTTCCGGCTTGACCAGAGCCACAGCTTGTGGAAAGGGAGCTACCTCGCGGAAGATGAGATGCGCGGTTTCTTCGGTGTGATCAACATCTACAACTTCCTCAGCGACTCGTTCAAGTACAACCGGGAGCGCGATCTGGGCTACCTCGTCGCGCGCCTCTTCCTCAATAAGGAACAGCACTTCATCGTGCAGGGTAAGCGCCAGATGGGCTTCCTCTACAACGACCTGGCAGGTAATGTGATGGATCCTGCGCGGTTGAAGGAGGTGCTCTATTCCCTCATCAATTACGTGCTGGAATTCGACCTGCTCGCGCCGCCGTACGATCAGGTGCAACAGGTCACCGTGAGCGAGATGAACGAGTTGAACGCCAATATGCAGATCAGCACCGGTAAACGGCTGGGCTTCCGTTTCCAGGCCGACGGGGACGATGTGCATTGACGGGTGTTTGGAATTCCGCCGATCTGTTTACATTTGCGCCCTCGTTCGCCTGAACAGTCTTGTTGTGAAGGCATTCTGACATCGTGGCCCGTTCGTCTAGGGGTTAGGACGCGTCCCTTTCACGGATGAAACAGGGGTTCGATTCCCCTACGGGCTACAAGGCCCCGGCATGCGCCGGGGCCTTTTTGCTTCTAGCCACCGGGGCGACTGACCGCCTCAAGGGAACGGCTCAAGAACTGATGCAATGACCCCCCAAGGGCTTATAAGGATGCACCGCCGGTGGCTGCCCCTCATTTTTCCCCTTCAGCCGAGCCACCCGCCTATCTTTGGCCTTGCTCATTACCCAAGGCGGTATCATTTGCGGCTCTCCACGCGTATGAACGGTGGTTGTCGTGGCGGGTACGGAGCACCATAACATCGAACGCATGCGCATTCGGAACGCGGGAGCTTGGGCTATGGTCCTGGCAGCAGTATTGACCATGGGTGGTTGCATCAGCCGCCGGTCCATCAACTATTTGAACGATCCTTCGCTGAGCAACGGCTCCAGCAAACTCTTCGAGAATCGTAAGTTCGAGTACCGACTACAGGTGAACGACGTGCTATCTATCCGCGTGATGGGCTTGGACGATGCCACCAGCAAGTTCTTCAACGTGGAAAGCCAGGCCAACGGGAGCATGGTGACCGATGCCGCGATGTACGTGAACGGCTACTCGGTGGACAAGAACGGCCAGGTGCAGTTGCCCACGGTGGGCAAGATCAAGGTGCAGGGCCTCACCATCGGCGAAGCCCAGGAGCTGGTGCAGCGGAAGATCAACGAGTTCTTCACCAACGCCACGGTCATCCTCAAGATGGTGAACTGGCGTTTGAGCGTCCTGGGCGAGGTGAGTCGGGCCGGTTCTTACCAGGTCTACAACAACCAGATCACCATCCTCGATGCCTTGGCCATGGCCGGTGGGCCCAACGAGTTCGCGGATAAATCGCACGTGACCCTGATGCGTCAGAGCGAACGTGGTGTGCAAGCACTTTACGTGGACCTTTCCGACACGCAGGTGCTCAGTTCGGAGTACTACTACCTACTGCCCAACGACATCGTCTATGTGCCGGCCTTGCGCGCCAGGACCGGTCGTTTGAACCTCGACCTGCTCACCATTCTGGTGGGGGCGACCACGGCCGCAGCCTTGTTGTACACCTCCATCAATGCAGCCCGGTAATGAGCGCACTGCCCTCCACCGACACCATCGACCTGCGGGCGATCTTCCGCAAGATCCAGTCGCGGTGGTGGTGGTTCCTGATCACCATTCCGCTATCCGTGGCCTTGGCCTACGCGTATGTGAAGACCACACCGAAGACCTACGATGTGGGTTCGGTGATGCTCTTGGGCAACAAGAAGCGCACGGGTTTCAGCGAGAATTCGGAGTTCATCAAGGGCACCAGCTACCTGAGCAATACGGTTGACCTGGAGGACAACCTGGCGGTGCTCACCTCCAATAAGATCATGGCCAGCACCTTGCAGCGGCTTGATTTCGGCATCACCTACTACTCCACGAAGTACTTCCTGAAGAAGGAGATGTACGCGTACCCGCCGTTCTTCGTGAAGTTGGACAGTATGGCCATCCAGGTGATCGACCTGCCGATCGAGGTGGAGGTGGATCGTACCGCGCGCACCTACCGTGTGAAGGCCGAAGGCAAGAACGTACGGCTGTACAACGTGAAGACCCAGGAGGTCCTGCCCGAGCTGATCGCCGAGTACAAGATCGATCAGGTGGTGCCCATGGATTCTATGTTCGTGGGCGATCGGTTGAGCTTCCGGATCACCTTTCCTGAGGACCGTTCGTACAACAAGAACACGAAGTACCATTTCGTGATCAACAGCCTACAGGACCTCGTGCGCATCTACCGGGCTATGACCTTGGCCGTGCCGTTGAGTGATGAGAGCAACGTGGTGAACCTCACCATTCAGGTGGAAGTGGTGGAAAAAGGCCAAGCCTTCCTGAACAAGTTGATGGAGACCTACATCGCCTACGAGCTGGATAAACAGCAGCAAAAGGGGAAGAAGACCATCGACTTCATCGACAAGCAGATCGGTACTGTCTCTGATTCGTTGCAGAAGGTGGAGAGCAGTATGGAGCAGTTCCGTGGCGCGAGCGGAGGCATGATCAGTACCGCAGGGACTCAGGATGCCTTGTTCCAAGAGCGCAGTCGATTGGAGGATGAACGTTCGGAGATCCAGAAGCGGCGCAACTACTGTGCATCGGTCCTCAGCAAGATCAGATCCACTTCGGACCTGCGTAACGTGCCGGCACCGTCCTCTTCAGGTATTGATGATCCCGTCCTGAACAACCTGGTGATCGAGATCACGCGCCTCTCCGCCGATCTCGCTGCCCAGAACCTGTCGACCGGAGCACGCAGCAACCCCACCGTCATCGCCATGGAGCGCAAGCTCAACAACTTGAAGGGTTCATTGGCGCAAACAGCGGAGAGCCTGGTGGAACAAGCGGACATCAGCCTAGCCGAGATCAACCGCCGATTGGGTCGCACCAACTTCCAGTACAATCAACTGCCCGAGAACGAGCGCCAGTTGGTGAACATCGAACGGAAGTTCAAGCTGAGCGACAACCTGTACAACTACCTGATGGAGAAGCGCGCCGAAGCGGGCATCGCCATCGCCAGCGACCAAGTGGACAAATCGGTGGTGGATACTGCACGGATGCTCGGCTTCAAGCACGTTTCCCCCAGTAAGAGCAAGATGCTTGGTGGAGCCTTGTTCCTCGGCCTTTTGCTTCCGATCGGTTTCATTTTCCTGCGTGACCTGATCCGCGACCGCATCGACGACGTTGAAGAACTCAAGCGCCTGAGCCGACTTCCGGTCCTGGCGGTCATTCCAGCCAGCAAACGCAAGCGGATCACGGCGGATGAGCCGAAGTCCTTGTTGGCGGAGTCGTTCCGCACCGCACGGGTCAACCTGCATTACCTCAACGCCAACTCGGCGCGCCAGGTGATCGGGTTCACCTCATCGTCCAGTGGCGAAGGCAAGACTTTCTGTGCTGTGAACTTGGCCACGGTGATGGCCCAGGCCGGAAAGACCACCTTGTTGATCGATGCGGACATGCGTCGGCCTAACGTGGCCAAGACCCTGGAACTACCCGAAGGGCCGGGCCTTTCGAGCTGGCTCATCGGAGAGGCGCGCATGGAATCGCTCATCGGTAAGACGGACATTCCTGGGCTTGATGTGATCACGGCGGGTCCCATCCCACCCAATCCGTTGGATCTGGCTGAAGGACCGCGCATGGCCGAGCTGATCACCGCCATGCGGGGTCGCTACGACCAGATCATCATCGATGCATCACCACTTGGTCTGGTGAGCGAGTACGTGTTGTTGATGCAATTGGTGGATGTGACCTTGTACGTGGTCCGAGAAGGCACGACCGGTCGCAGCGCGATGCGCATGATCAATGAGATGATCGCGGAGAAGAAGGTCCAGAACGTGGACTTGATCCTCAACGACGCGCGCAGCCGCAACGGAGACGGTTACGGCTATTACACGAAGTAGTAGGGCGTCTTCATGTTCAACTCGGAAGGCTTCCGGCGCTATCTGAACAACTTTTCCTGGTTGTTCCTTGACCGGGTGGTGCGCATGGCGCTCATTCTCGGCACCACCATCGTGGTGAGCCGATACTTGGGCGTGGAGCGCATCGGGCAGTTGAACTATGCGTTGGCCATCGTCAGCATCGCCATGGTGTTGACTTCCTTGGGTGCCAATGAGATCGTCTCCCGCGACCTTGTGCGGCACCCTGAACGGCGTGATGAGCTGCTCGGCAGCACGTTCGCCATCAAGTTGGTCGGGGGTATCGTCCTGAACCTCGGTCTGCTGGTCTACGTGCTTCTTAAAGGCATGGACACCCTGACCGTGTTCCTGATCATGATCACGGCCTCGGCCGAGTTGCTCAAGTGGAGCACGGTGATCGATTACTACTTCATGGCCCAAGTGCGGGGCAACGTGGCGGCGAAGGTGAACATCGTGAGCACCGTGCTCGCCTCCGCCTACAAGCTCATCCTCGTTTGGATGCAGGCTCCGCTCATCTGGTTCGCCTGGGGTTACTTCGCCGAAGTCATTTCCTACTCGGTTGGTTTCATTTGGGTGTATGAGCGTGATGGACTGCGCATGCGCAACTGGAAGCCCACTTGGCGCATGGTGCGGTACATCCTGGATCAGTCCTGGCCCATGTTGCTTTATGGCTTCGCGTTGCAGGCCCAGCTGAAGATCGACCAGGTGATGATCAAGGACATCCTCGGGCGTCAGTTGGGGGATAGCTTCTCCAACATCGAACTGGGTCAGTATTCCGTAGCGGTGAAGATGCTGGAGGCGATCGCTTTCCTGCCATTGATCCTCCAACTGGCGGTGGCGCCCGCGATCGCCAAGGCACGCGTGGTCGACATCAACCTCTACCACGAACGGCTCACGAACCAGTACCGGCTCATGTTCGCCATGTACTTGATCACGGCCATCCCCATGTTCTTCTTGTCTGAATGGGGCATCGTTCTGCTCTATGGCGAAGAGTTCCGGGAGGCTGGGGTGCTGTTGTCCTTGTTCGCGTTCCGCCTGATCTTCTCCTTCATGGGCGTGGCGAAGGGCAGTTTCATCACGAATGAGGGCTTGTTCAAGTTCTCGCTCATCACTTCCATCTTGGGCGCTGCGGTGAACATCGGGCTCAACGCGTGGCTCATTCCCTGGCTCGGTGCACGGGGCGCCATCTGGTCCTCGGCCTTCTCATTCCTCATCAGCATCTTCATCGTGGATCTTTTCACCGCCCGCACTCGTACAAACTTCCGCCTGATGATGACCGGGATGATGACGTTCTGGAAACTGCGCGCCGTGAAATGAGAACGATACACCTGTGATGGCCACCTTCACACCGTCGGCGCCGCTCCGGATCCCCGTGCTGCTCACGGCCTTCAGCCGTTATGACACGGCGGAGAAGGTCATGGCCTCCATCCGCGCGGCAAGGCCACCGAAGCTGTACTTCGCGTGCGACGGGCCTCGGACCCCGGAAGAGAAGCTGCGCACGGACAAGGTGCGCAGCCTGCTCGAGATGGTGGATTGGCCTTGCGAGGTCCATACCCGCTTCGCCGAAGAGAACCAAGGCCTGAAGAAGGCCATGATCGGCAACATGGATTGGTTCTTCGAACACGAGCCGGAGGGGATCGTGCTGGAGGATGACACCGCGCCGGTACTGAGCTTCTTCTGGTTCTGCCAGGAATTGTTGGAACGTTACCGCGACGACGAGCGGATCTGGTGGATCCTGGGGAATAACTTGATGGCCGACCCCAACGCCAAGCCCGAAACCTCGTACTACTTCTCCCAGCATGGGTACGGTGCGCCCTGGGGCTGGGCCGGTTGGAGGCGTTCGTGGAAGCTGTACGATGGTGATATGACCGCTTGGCCCAAGGTCCGCGACACCCCTGAGTGGAATAGCTTCTTCCTGAGCAAGGCCGAGCGGAAGGAGGCCCACACGCTCTTCGAGGCCACATGGGACGGCTCCATCCGCACCTGGGACTTCCAGCACGATTTCGCGCGGATCCTTCACAAAGGCATCACCATCATACCGGAACACAATCTGGTGCGGAACATCGGGTTCGAGGGCACGGGCACCAATACGGTCCAGGGCTTCGATCCACGCAACGTGGACAATGCCTGTGAAACGTCGTTCCCCTTGGTCCACCCCACGGAGATCGTGGTGGATGAATTGCGGGACCTGGCCTACTTCAACACCTTCATCCGCCCGCCGCTGTTCCGCCGGGTGAAGAGCACGGTGAAGAGCCTGTTGCCGAAACCGGTGGACGAGGCCATCACGCCTTTCCTCTCGAAGTTGCAGAAGCGGTTGGGTGGATAAACCGGCCGTTCGAAGCGCGCGAGTACGTGCTGTGAAGCCGCATCTTTGTGATCGCCGAAACGACCTCACGTGCTGCTTTCCAAGCGCAAGCTGATCAACACCCTATTCCTGCTGTCGTTCCCGATCTACGGGATCGGTATGTACGTGGGCTACAAGACGAGCATCTCGCAAGGTACCGTGGTGGCCGTGGCCGGTTTCCTCGGCATCATCTTCATCCACGTCTTCGATCTCATCGCGCAGCGCCAGCTGAAGAGCATGGTGAACCGGAAGTACTGGTGGGGTCTGTTCTTCCTCATCTCGCTCATCGCTTCCATGTGGAAAGCCTTGGGCGAACGCTTCCCGGGAGCCACCATGGCCAACACGGTGGCCTATACCATCATGTTCCTCGCGCCCTTCCATGCGGCCATCATCGTGCACATCCGCAACCGCGATCAGGAGGATTTCGACTTCTCGAAGATGGTCTTGATCAGCCTGAGCCTCTTCCTCGGCATCAACTTGCTCGGCGTGGCAGCAGGCATGCACAACGTCCTGCACAACATCGAAGGCCGGCTGAACCTGCCCTTCGTACTGGGGATCTACGACGCCGCGCACATGTTGGCGATGATCAACCTGATGTTGCTCTTCTATATGAAGGACTTCGTGAAGCGACCCTTGCCGTTCCTGGGTATGCTGGTGTTCTTCCTGGTGAACATGGTGCTCATGCTGAAGGTGAACAGCCGGTTATCATTCATGACCTTCATCATCCTCACCGGACTTTTCATCTTCAGGATGGTTGGTCGCGCACGCTTGATGTTCCCGCTTTCGCTGTTCACCATGACCATCCTCACGAACTTCGCGTTGCTGGTCTATACCATCCTGACATTGCCCTTCATGCGGGCCATCGTTTCACGGGTTAACAAGGAGGATGTGACCACATTCAATAACCGCACCACCGTGTGGGATGTGGGCTGGAACTGGTTGGAGAAGGACCGGCATGGGATCATGTTCGGGCACGGCTACCAGGGCCAGATCCACCTCAAAGGCTGGGATCACATCGCCGAGGTGTTCAATGTGAAGGATGTACAGAACGTACACATGCATAGCACCTTCATGCAGACCTTGATCAACCAAGGCATCGTGGGCTACGCATTGCTGCTCATCGTGGTGTGGTTCACCTTCACGTACTTCCGCAAGCGGTACCACGAGGGTGCTTTGGAATCCCCTTTGTTCGCACTGGTGGTGTACATGTTGTTCATCCTACAGATCGACATCATCTGCTACGGCAACGATTTCGGCAATGCGTTGTTGCTCTGTGTCTTCGCCATGGTGGTCATGGATCCGAAGCACATCAAGCGCAAGCCGCGTGCCCTAGGAGGAGCATTGATTGACCCCGGGTCGGCACCTAGTTCACCACCAGCCGATGGTGTTGCCGCGTCCCGCCTGCATTGACCACGACCAGATAATGACCGCTCATCAGGTCGGCTGGTAGGGGGATCATAGTGGAACCAGAGGCCATACGTGTCACGTGCACGGAACGACCACCGGCATCGAACAGTTCCACACCGTTGTCGCCGGGCACCGCCTCGCTCAAGAAGAGCGCTTCGCCGTGTGCGAGCGGATTCGGGAATAAATGTGGAGCCATGGCGGAGTCGTTGACCTGTTCGCTCACTGCGGTGGTGAGGTTGCAGAGCGCGTCATCCTCCTTCGCGAGCACGATGGAACCATAGGCGTTCAGCGTTATGCTCCCTGAACGAACGCCTCCGTTCACATCACGCCAGCAGCCATCGAGCGGGAGATCGACGGTGGCGTTGGTGGGATTGGTGAATAGGACGTGGCGCGTGCGTGGGTCCACCGTCTGGATGTTCACCTTGAACAGCTGCACATTGTCCAGCTGATAGCTTGGCTCGTTGAAGTGGTTCGCGAAGATCATCATCCCGGGTTCGCTCAAACTGCTTTGGAACAACAGGGTGATGTCGCGGCGCTGGGTGTCAAAGGGGATATAGCGCGCGTAGATGGAGTTGGGCGTGGCGGCCTGCGACTGTCCTTTGAAGTCGGCGCGCACCGTGCCATGCGTGGTGCTCTGGATGGTGAATTTCAGCTCGTACCAACTTCCGCTCTGTACGGTCATCAGGTTATCGGACCGCAGGTAGAATTCAGGTGATCCAGCATTGGCCGCGTAGGTCACTTTCAAGGCTCCGTTATCCAGCACTCCGGGTTGGTGTTGGATCTGTCCTTGGGTAGGCCAGCCGCTCCAACCGTTGGTGTTGTAATCGAAGGTGCTGTTGGTGATCAGGTTGGCACTGGTGCGCCCGATGATCTCTTCAGCATTCTCCAACCGCGGGCTACGGGTACTTCCGGCTTCCTCGTTGCGTTCCGCTTGCCAGCGTTCCAAGGTGTAGTTCTTCACATAACCGCCTTGTGCGTTGATCACTTTGATGTTCAGCTCCTCGTAGGGATTGAAGTAGCGGTTATTGGTGAAGGTCCCGAAGTCCACCAGGTTGGCGCCATGCACATGGTATTGTTGCACGCAGCGTTGCTCCTTGGAAAGGCAGTAGAGCGTGTTTCCGCTGTAAACATCATTGAAGTTCGGCACGTGGTAGGGTGGCGCGGCATTAGGGCCGTTCACGTTCGATTGATCGGTGATGCTAAGTTGGATGTCGTTCCCGTAGAGCACGTTATCGCGGATCTGCAGATTGGTGGACACCATGGTGTGGTCCACGTGGATACCGGCGGTACTACAATCATGCGCGGTGTTACGGCGCACGATGATGTTCTTGATCACCGAGTTGCCGAAGTAGATGCCCATGCCTAGCGGCTCGTTGATGGCGTAGTCCATCGCCACGCTTTCGATGTTGCCACCCACATGGGAGATGATATTGTCCTGGATGACCGCGCCCTCGGCACTGTCCCAGTAGATCCCGCCCCCATCGTTCACGGTCAACAGCACATGGGAGATCAGGTTCTTCTCCACCAAGGGGCTGCCGCCGAGGAAGAGGGCCGAGTTGCCGGTACGTGTGATGCGGTTGCCGCGGACCACGTTGGTATTGCCGGAGACGTACATGCCGTAGTAGCCCCAGAAGGACTCGCCGAGGCCCGCCTTGAGGGCGATGTCCTCGACCACGTTGTTCTCCACCGTGGTATTGTTGTCCAGGATACCCATGCCCGAAGCATAGGTGTGGCGCACCGTGTTGTTGCTGTAATTGCTGTGGTTGGCATAGGTGCGGATGCCGAAGTAGGAACGCTCGAAGTTGCAGTTGGTCACCGTCACATAAGCGCCAGTATTGTAAACACCGGCATAGCGTTGATGTCGGAAGTCGAGCTCGCGTATGGTGATGTATTGTTTCAACCAGCCGATCTCCACACCGCTCTCGTGCACCGATGCCCGCACCTGCAGCCCATTGGGGTCGGCGTTGCCAGGTGCATGGAAGTAGAGCGTGCCGGTGGTGGCATCATGGTACCACTCGCCTGGGCTATCGAGTTCGCTCAGCTTGTTCTGGAGGAAGAAACCCCAGCCGTAGTTGCCAGGGTTGTATACGATCGCAGGGAATTGAAGGCTGCTGTTCGTATGGTTGCTCACCACGGCGTTCTCGTAGCACCAGTTCGTGCTGCGTAACACGAGCTCTGCACCGTTCCAGTGGCCGCTGGATTGCGTGATGTTGCTGCTGGTGAGCTGCGTGGTGGACGCCGTGTTCACACGCAACCAACCCGTATTGGGATAGCGTGCGAGGGTCATCAGATCGTTCCCGATGTGTACGTATTTCACCGGCTGCGCCACGGAGGCCTTCCAGATGTTCCCTTGGTGCACCGTCCAGCCCGTGACCTCCACCGAGCCCGAGATCACCGGCAGGGCGCCGGCGCCATAGCTGCCGATGACGATTGGTTGTGCTGCGGAGCCGTTGCTGTTCACGGTTAAGTGGCCGGGATAGGTCCCACCGCGCTGGAAGAGGACCTGGTCGCCGGGTTGAAGGCTGGCGCTCACCTGCTGCAACCGGGCTATCGTACGCCAAGGCGTGGCCTGACTGGTGCCGTTGTTGGTGTCGCTACCGGAGGGGGATATGTGGTAGGTGGTCGCTCCGAGTAGCGTTGCCAGGCCAGTGGCGGTGATCAGGAGAGCGTAACGGACCAGGTTCATGTGCAGGGTGTTCTGGCCCTGTTGAACCCCAGCCCGCAAGCCACAGTTGCGAAGATCCGACGAAGGACCTGTGACCATCGACCGGGCTTCTTTTCCCCATGTCGGGCGCTTCCACCCGTTTGTGTTAATACCCGTTGGGCGGCGGTCCTGTGCGGCTGGTCAGCGCCGGTACTTTTGGGCAGTGTCCGCTTCCCGCCCCCTGCTCCGTGTTCTCGTCGTAGGCCAAACGCCACCTCCGCACCACGGGCAGGCCATTATGATCGCACGTCTGCTTGAACTGCGGTCCGACCGGCTGCGCCTAGATCACGTGCGGTTGGCATTCTCGGACGATATCGGCAGCGTAGGCAAGTTCGCGTTCCGCAAGGTCTGGATCCTCTTCACCACCATTCTACAGGTCTGGTCCGCGCGTTTCCGGTTCGGCTCCCAAGTGCTCTACTATCCGCCCAGTGGTCCGGCCAAAGTGCCCGTCCTGCGCGATATCGTGTTCCTGCTGGCCACGCGCTGGCTTTTCCAAAAGGTGGTGTTCCACTTCCATGCGGGTGGTGTTTCGGCCTATGCAGCGCAGCTGCCAGCCCTGTTGCGGCCGTTCTTCCGCTTGGCCTACCGCAGGCCCGACCTGGCCATCCGTACCGCCCCGCAGAACCCCGATGATGGGCAGATCTTCGGCGCCCTGCGCAACGTGGTGGTGCCCAATGGGGTGGAGGATATGCGCGGCAGCGTGCCAGAGCACACCGCATCAACCGAGGAGCCTATACGTATCCTGTTCACCGGTGTGATGACGGAAGGCAAGGGCGTGAGCGTAGCGCTGGAAGCCTTCCGGATGGCCTTAGCCGAGGGCCTGGATGCCCGGTTGGACATGATGGGCAAGTGGAGCAGCGATGCCTATCGCGAGCAATGTGAAGCCTTTGTCCGCCAGCATGGCCTTCAGGATCATGTCCGCTTCATCGGCGTGCTCAGTGGTCCGGAGAAGTTCGCGCGTTTCGCGGGCTGCGACATCTTCTGTTTCCCCTCGTTCTACGATGCCGAGACTTTCGGCCTCGTGCTCCTGGAGGCCATGCAGTTCGCCAAACCGGTGGTCACCACCGTATGGCGTGGCATTCCCTCGGTGGTCAGCGATGGCCACAGCGGTTTTCTGGTACCCATCAAGGACCCGCGGGCGGTGGCCGATAGGCTCCTCACCCTGAGGGATCCGGACCTGCGCCGGAGGATGGGCTTGGAGGGCCGGCGCATCTTTGAGCGGGAATTCACGTTGAACGCCTTTCACCGCAACATGGAACGGGAGCTTCTGGCCCTCGTGCCCTAAGCGCCGAAGGCCTATGATCCCTGTACCCACCACAACTGCACACCTTGTGGACGCGAACGCCCCATTGCCCCAACTGCCGAAAGTACCCGTGCTCACGGCCGGTATCAGCGTGGGCAGTTTCGCGGACCATGTTAGGACCATCGCGGACCATGGCGCAGCGCACGTCTCGTCGTACGTCTGTTGTGTGAACGCCCACATGACCGTTGAAGCCCGCGAGCCGGGTTTCGCGCGGGTGGTGAATGCAGCAGACTTCGCCACGGCCGATGGCATGCCCGTGCTACGGGCCATGCAGCTCTTCCACCGGGTGAAGCAGGAGCGCGTGGCCGGCAACGACCTGATGCCGGCGTTGTTCGAAGAAGCCGCACGCCGCGGGCTGGGTGTCTACCTCTTCGGCTCGTCGGACGAGGTGCAACAGCGGATCGTGGAGCGTGCAGCTCGGGAGCTACCAAGCCTGCGGATCGTGGGTCGGTGGTCGCCTCCGTTCCTGCCCATCGAGCGCATGGACCTTGATGGGGACGCAGCGCGCATCAACGCCGCAGGGGCACATATCGTGATGGTCTCGTTGGGCTGCCCGAAGCAGGAGCGTTGGATGGCGGCCATGAAAGGCCGGGTGAACGGTGTGATGCTCGGGATCGGCGGGGCTTTCCTGTTGTATGCCGGTATCGACAAGCGGGCGCCCAAGTGGATGCGGGACCTTTCGTTGGAGTGGCTTTACCGGCTTTGGTTGGAGCCGCGGAGGCTTTGGCGTCGGTACGTGGTGACCAATAGTCTTTTCCTCGTCCTATTCTTCCGAGAAGCGCTTCGACGGCTCTTTGCGGGCCATAGGGCTGGATGACGGAGAAGGGGCCTTCGGATCTGGCAGGGTTTTTAATGGGATGGTTCGCCCTGAAGCTGGTTGGATTCGACGAATCGAGAAAAGTTATCGACCAATTTGACAAAGGCTCGACGAGCGACCTACATTTGACGCACTCGCAGGTTGATCGAACGGTTCTTGGGCAGGTAACCCATCATGGAAAAAATACTAGGTCCCACGCCACGCATCAGCGGCCGTTCCACAACGGGCGCCGAGTTGAGCGCGGAACTTTCTACCTTGCTCCGTTCAGGCAGAACATCCCTACAGAACGTGCAGACCGGCCTTAACAAAGTGCTCACCCTGGAACCCTTGACCACCGTCAAGGACCTGGTCATCGTGGGCGATGGACCGGCCGCCGAGGAGATCTTCCGTTATTGCGAGGACCAGACCGTTCGCGGCTATAGGTTCCGCGGCATCTTCAACGACGAGGCCATCGATGGGGTCTTGGGCGAGCGCCGTGTGGGCGATGTGGAGGCCGTGAAGTCCTTCGCCATCCAGAACCGCATCGACATCCTGTATTGCGCCCTTCCAGGTACGCGCCGGGCCGACATCACGGACCTGATGGAGTTCTGCGAGCGGAACACCATCCGTTTCCGGGTGATCCCCAGCGCCGAGAGCTTCATCCCGGTGGTGAAGACCTCCGAGTTGGAGTTCCATGGCGATGTACCGGTGAGCAAGATCCGGCGCGAGCCGCTGGACAGCGCGTTCGCACGCGGCCTCAAACGCGCCTTCGACATCGTTTTCTCCTTCTGCGTTATCGTCTTCATCTTCTCCTGGTTGTTCCCGCTCCTGGCCTTGATGGTGAAGCTCTCCAGCAAAGGCCCGGTGTTCTTCAAGCAGGTGCGCTTGGGCAAGGACAATGAGGAGTTCGTCTGCTGGAAGTTCCGCAGCATGCGCATGAACAAGGAGGCCGATAGCAAGCAGGCCACGAAGAACGATCCCCGGGTGACGAAGGTGGGTGCCTTCCTGCGCAAGAGCAACCTGGATGAGATGCCGCAGTTCTTCAACGTTTTCATGGGGCAGATGAGCGTGGTGGGTCCTCGCCCGCATCCCCTGCGCCTCAATGATCAGTACCGCGACATCATCGACAAGTACATGGTGCGCCACTTCGTGCGGCCGGGCATTACGGGCTGGGCGCAGGTGAACGGTTTCCGCGGGGAGACCCGCACTCCGGAGCTCATGGAGCGCCGCGTGGAATTGGATGTGTGGTACCTGGAGAACTGGTCCTTCCTGCTTGATCTCAATATCGTGGTGAAGACCGTGACGAACATGCTGGGTAAGGAGGAGAACGCCTACTGAGCCTGGTCGAACACCTTCGAGCCTCGCTTCGGCGGGGCTTTTTCTTGTCCACAGCTGTCTGTGGATCAGATAACATCCTATATTTGCGCTCCCTTTTCGGAAAAGGCAAAGCACGTCATGGCCAACCACAAGTCCGCACTCAAGCGCGTCCGTCAGACCGAGACCCGCAACGAACGCAACCGTTACCAAAGCAAGACCACGCGTAACGCCGTGCGTAAGCTGCGCACCCTTTCGGACAAGAAAGAAGCCGAGAAGCTTCTTCCGGAGGTGAACTCCATGCTGGACAAGCTGGCCAAGAAGAACCTGATCCACAAGAACAAGGCGGCCAACCTGAAATCTTCGGTGAAGCGCCACGTGAACACGCTGAAATAAGCGGGCGCGCGCCACACCTTACCTTGGGCAGGTCCTCATCACGAGGGCCTGTTCCTGTTTCAAGGCCTGAATGAAGCCCGTGCAAAGCAGCAAGCTCAGCATTCCGGAGTGGTCCAAGGATGACCGCCCCCGGGAGCGTCTATTGGCCCGTGGAGCCAAAGCGTTGAGCGATGCGGAATTGGTAGCCATCCTCATCCGTAGTGGGACACCCACCGATAGTGCCTTGGACCTGGCGCGTATCATCCTGAACAAGGCGGAGAACGACCTGCACAAGCTCGCCGGCTTGGGTGTCAATGAGCTGATGCGGATCCATGGGGTGGGCGAGGCCAAGGCCATGAGCATCGTGGCAGCTCTGGAGCTGGGGCAACGACGACGGGACCTCACGGTGAGCCAGCGCCCCCTGATCTCAGATAGTCGGGCGGCCTTCGAACTGCTTCAACCAGTGCTTGGCGATCTGCCCTACGAGGAATTCTGGTTGTTGCTTTTGGATCGTGGTAACCGCCTGATGAACCGTTGCAAGGTGAGCCAGGGTGGCATGCACGGTACCGTGGCTGATCCCAAGCTCATCTTCCGCGAAGCCTTGGATCAGCGGGCAAGCTCCGTGATCCTGTGCCACAACCACCCGAGCGGTCAGCTGCGGCCAAGTGCGGAGGACATCCAATTGACCAGAAAGCTCGTCGAGGGCGGGCGTTTCTTGGACATCGCCGTGCAGGATCACCTCATCGTGACCAGTTCCGGGTACTACAGCTTCGCCGACAATGGCCAGCTGAACTGACCGATGGCGAAGCCATTACGGATCCTGACGGTGGTGGGTGCACGCCCGCAGTTCATCAAAGCCGCTGCACTGGGGCGTGCCCTTGGTGGCCCGTTCGCGGGGCGTATCAAAGAGATCGTACTTCATACTGGCCAGCATTTCGATGCGGGCATGAGCGATGTATTCTTCAAGGAACTGGGCATGCGTCCTGCCGATGTCCTGCTTTCATCCGGTCCCGCAGAGGCGTCGCACATGGGTCGCATGATGGCGGGGGTCGAACGCACCATCGGGGAGGATAGGCCCGACCTTGTGCTCGTGTATGGCGATACCAATAGTACGCTGGCCGGGGCCATGGCTGCCACCCGCATGGGCGTGCCCGTAGCACACGTGGAAGCCGGACTGCGCTCCTACGACAATACGATGCCGGAGGAGGAGAACCGTGTGATGGCCGATCATGCGAGCACCTGGCTTTTTTGTCCCACAGCAACGGCGGTGAAGAATCTGGATCGGGAGGGTATGAGCGATGATCCAGCGCGAGCGGCTACGCGCAAAAAGCCGCGCATCGTCCAGGTCGGCGATGTCATGTTCGACAACACCGTGCACTATGCCGCGATCGCCCGTGGACGAAGTATCCTGCATGACCTGGGACTTGAAGGGCGCGCTTTCGCGGTGGCCACGGTCCATCGGGCTTCCACGGCTGACGATCCGGATAAGTTGAGCGCTGTGTTCGCCGCGTTCAGTGCCATCCACGCGGCTACTGGCGTGGAAGTTATCGTGCCCGTGCATCCCCGCACCGCGCGAACTCTGGCCGGGTCGAAGGGGGGGCCTTGGAACGGTGTCCGCATCATTCCACCGTTGGGCTACCTGGATCTGCTCGCACTGGTCGATGCTGCGCAAGTGGTGCTTACAGATAGTGGTGGATTGCAGAAGGAGGCCTGTTTCCTGCGCAAACCGTGTGTCATTCTCCGCGACAACACCGAATGGCTGGAACTGCTTGGGATAGGAGGTTCGGTACTGGCGGGAACGGATACGGAGCGTATCGTTGAAGCTACCTCGGAAGTGCTACGGGCGGACCAAGTACCGATCCCTGATGCTTTCGGCGATGGTCATGCAGCGGAACACATCTGTGAGGTGCTATTGAAGACCGCATGATCCGCTCCGCGCTCGCTTACACCCGATTCATGGCTGCGGCACTCGCCGATCCGGCCGCGCGCGCTTTGGTGATGGCGCATAGGAAGCCCGCGCGCGAAGGAGAATTCGACCAACACGCCGCGCTGCGCGATGCGGTGGGGTATCTCTTACGTGCTCAGCAAGAAGGCACGGACAAGGGCATGGGCAGCTTTCACCTCGTCAACGGATGGGGTGCATCTTACCCGGAGACAACAGGCTACGTGATCCCGACATTGATCACAGCGGCTGACCTGCTGGGATGGGAGGATGCGCGCAAAGCCGCCGTACAAGCTGCGGAATGGTTGATCACGATCCAGCAAACCGATGGAGGTTGGCAGGGAGGCCGGATCGGTGAAGGCCGACCGAGCATCGTCTTCAACACCGCTCAGGTGGTGCGTGGGATGTTGGCGGTGCACGAGGTCACGGGACGATCGGAATTCCTCGACGCCGCGCTCCGTGCAGGCAGCTGGATCGCATCGGTGCAGGATGCCGACGGCGCGTGGCGCGGATCGAACTTCATGGGCGCCGCACGGGTGTACGACACTTATGTTGACGCCCCCTTGCTTCGGCTGCATGCGCTCACGGGCGAACCTGTCCTTCAGCACGCGGCCATGCACAACCTTACTTGGGTGCTCAAGCAACAGCGTGGCAACGGTTGGTTCGCGAATGCGGATAACACCATCCACCACAACGATCGACCGATCACCCATACCATCGCCTACACGCTCGATGGGCTCCTCGAGTGTTCGCGTATCACCAACGGTGATCGTTACGCGGTGGCCGCCATTCCCGCCGCCGCCGCCTTGGCAGATGCCTACCTGAACACGGGCCGGATCCATGGTCGCTATGATGCGGATTGGCAGGGGAGCGAACATCCGATCATGACGGGATGCGCTCAACTGGCCATCGTTTGGTCCCGTGTAGCTGTGTTGACCGGGGAGGACCGCTATCGGGAAGCGACCGGCCGGATGCTTCGCTTCCTAGGCGCCGTGCAACAGCGCAGTGCATTGGGCCCTGCGGCCAGCCGTGGTGCGCTAACGGGCTCTTTCCCGCTGTGGGGCCGGTACGAGAAGTTCGCATTCCCGAATTGGGGCACGAAATACTTCGCCGACGCGTTGCTTTGTGCCGAAGGCCACCCACCGGCTTTCTAGCGCCGTGCAAGACCACGACCCGATCCTCCGATTCGAACGCGCTGCGGACCGCTGGCCTGATCGGCCTGCGCTGCGGGTGGAGGGTAGAATCTTCACCTACCGGGAACTCGATGCATGGAGCAATGCGATCGCCGAGCGGCTCATAGCTCGATGCCCGGACGCACAGCGCATCGCCTTCGTGGCGGAGAAGCGTGCCTCCAGTTATGCGGCCGTGCTCGGTATCCTGAAGTCCGGTATGGCCTATGTGCCGTTGCCACCTGATGGACCACAAGCGCGTTGGCAAAGCATGGTGGACCTGGCCGAGGTGAAGTTCACCGTTGGCGACGTGGATCTTCCCGGCCTGCAAGCCATCGCTTCGGATGAAGGCGTTGCGACGCGATCGACCCGTAGCGCCATGGGGCGGGAAGCCTATGTGCTGTTCACCAGCGGAAGCACGGGTGGGCCCAAGGGCGTGAGCGTGAGCCGATCGAACGTGGCGGCGTACCTAGCTGATCAGTTGAACGCACATGCCTTCACCGAGCACGATCGCTTCTCGCAATTCTTCGCGTTGACCTTCGATCTGAGCGTGCATGACCTGTTCGTCTGCTGGTCGGTTGGTGGTTGCTTGTGCGTGCCTTCGGCGAATGACCTGATGCGGGCTGCCACCTTCGCACGTGAAGAAGGGATCACGGTCTGGTTCTCGGTGCCTTCACTCATCATGTTGCTCCAACGCATGCGCGCACTGCCTGCGAATGCGCTGCCCGCCGTACGCATGGCTTTCTTCTGTGGTGAACCGCTCACCTGGCCGGTCGTGCGGGCCTATGCAGCTGCTGCCCCTGCGGCGGAGCTGTCCAACCTCTATGGCCCCACCGAAGCGACGATCGCGATAACGGCCTTCCCCATTTCAAGGGATGCTCTTCAGCATGATGGCATCGTTCCGATCGGGACACCCTTCAAAAGTGCACGAGTGCGCTTGGTTGAGGAAGAACTTCAGTTGAGCGGCCCCCAGCTGGCAGCTGGATATGTGGGCGATACGGCCGCCACGGATCGCGCATTCCTCACGGATCCGGCCACCGGTGAGCGTTGGTACCGCACCGGCGATCAAGTTCGTCAGGATGCCGATGGGAACCTCCACTTCGTGAGTCGCATCGATGACCAGGTGAAGATCATGGGCCACCGCGTGGAGCCTTCCGAGGTGGATGCCGCGCTTTCCAAATTGCGACCTGGCTGTCATGCCCTCACCCTCGCGAAGCGGGCCGGCGACACCGTACGGCTGTTCACATTCATCGACACCGTAGTTGATCACTCGGCGCTGATGCACGAACTTCGCAGGACCTTGCCGGCCTACATGCTTCCGGAGCGGATCATCCACGTGGATCTGATGCCCATGACCGCCCACGGGAAACTGGACCGCAAGGCTTTGCTGGCCTTGATCGATCATGGATAGAACAGAACTCTTGAAGCGGTTGCGTGAGCGCCTTGTTGCGCGCGCTGAACGACTTGGTCTGCGAGCGGATGAATTGGACGGCTCGCTCGATCTGGTGCGCACCGGCCTGCTCGATTCGCTAGGTTTCGTGGACCTGATCACCGAAATGGAGCAGGAGATGGGATGTGAAGTGGACCTGGCCGCAGCTTTCGACAAACCTGGTGCCACCACCTTGGATGGGGTCATCGGTCTTTTCGTCAAGCGATGAACGAGGTCGTCATCATCGCCGTCACGAACCCTTCCGATGATCGGTTGGAACAACTGATCCCGATGTTCGAGGACCTGCATGAGGTGATGCACGCGCATGGCATGATGCAGCGTCTGGCGGCCGATGGCGCGCAACTCTGGTTACAAGGCATCAAAGCCGGGCTCGAGCGCTTCAATCGGATGGTGCTCGCGGTGGATGGCGACACGGTCGTCGGGTTCACCTGTGGATCGATCAAACTGGCGCCTGAATACCTGGGTGGTGGACGCGTGGGCCATTGGACGCACTTGTACGTGGATGCCGCACACCGCCGCGGCGGCGTATCGCGGGCCATGTCTGACCTGTTACACGTCTGGTTCCGCGAGAAGGGTGTATCGAGCATCGAGACCCAGGTGGTACGCGATCATCCCAGTTCCGTGCCCTTCGCGGAGTCCTACGGCTACGCGGTAGAATGGATAAACCTGCGGCTGCAGCTTTGAGCACCACGAACCCCTTGCGCGATCGGCCGGCACGGATCGGTCTGAAGCCGGGCGAGAACGTGTTGCTTTCCGCGGACATCACACGCCTCGCGTGGGTGCACCGACGGTCGGGAGCAGCGCAAGTACCTGCGCTCTTGTTGGATGCGTTCCTGGACCATCTTGGACCAGATGGCACGCTCGCGGTACCCACCTTCAACCACGACCTACGTGATGGTGAGCGGTACGACTCGCAACGCACGGCACCGATCACCGGGATCTTGCCCATAGCGGCTTTGCGGCATCCATCCTTCAAGCGGACGGCTCATCCCTTGCATTCCTTCGCGGTCGCTGGCCGTGGCAAAGACCGTTTCCAAGCGTTGGATGATGCAAGCAGTTTCTCCGCAGCATCCCCATTCGCGCTCTTTCGGAGTGGGCGCTTCAAAGTGGTGGGCATCGACATGGACCTGGACTACGCGTTCTCCTATTTCCACCATGTGGAGGAACTCGAACAGGTGCCTTACAGAAGGTGGAAAGACTACACGATACGGTATGCACGGGATGGAGCCGAGACAACGCGCGCGTTCAGGCTCTACGCCAAGCGTTGGGGCTACGCGAACCGGCTCCGTGATCTGGAGCCTTTGCTGATGGAAGCAGGTGCGCTCGAACGCATGACCATTGATGGGAGCCGCGTCATCACGGTGGATGTTGCCAAGGCGCACGCAGTGATCGAGCAGGACATCCGGCATAACGGCGCACGCAGCATCGTGCATTTCACAGGGCGCAATTGGTTGCGTGACGCGCTGAACAGCATCCGTCCGCAGCGACCTTCGCGCTCGGCCACGCAACTTCAAGATGCCGATGTTCGTCCACATTGAACGACCATCTCCGCGGGCGCGCTACGTGATCCAACACGTGTTGGAACGCATGTTGGGTCTTGATGTGCACTACATCCCGCATGCGGAAGAATTCGGTCAGGCGACCGGACCACGTTTGAGTTACGGCACCGAACGCTTCGCAGGAGCGGTCCATATCCCGTGCTGTGGAGCGATCGATGATCCGCCTGCGCATGATCCGGAGGTCGAGGTGAAAGACGGCCGGCCGGCGATGTTCCTGGTGCAAGGTGAGGAGGACCTGTTCGCGGGTATCTTCTTCCTGTTGAGTTTAACGGATGAGTTGCGCTGCAGCGAGCGGGATGAACATGGTCGCATTCCTTCATCGGCTTTGTTCAGTATGCGGAAGGGCTTCGCGGATCGGCCATGGGTGGACGAACGCGTGATGGAACTGGGGGGCCTGCTCGAAGCCACATGGCCCGGTGAAGTGCACTGTGCCGTGCGCTACCACAGTCATGTGACGGTGGATATGGACAACATCCTGCGTTACGCTGCACGTCCGCTTTCACGCGCCATAGGCGCGAGTTCGAAGGACCTGTTTCGCGGCGAATGGACGGCCGTGGCCGAGCGTTGGCGCGTGCGACATGGAAGAGGCCGGGATCCTTATGAGAATGCGGTAGATGTCGTGGCCAACCATCGCGACAAGGTGGACCGTGCGATCTTCTTCTTCCTCATGCGCGGGGGCGCCCGCTTCGATCATGCGGCGGACCATGCCCATGTCACCACACGTGCCTTGATCCAACGGGCAGCTCAGGTGGGAGAGGTGGGTATCCACCCCTCGTATGCTTCGCGTGAGGATCAGCGGATGGCGCTAGCGGAGCGTGATGCCTTGCAACGCATCATCGGCAAAGCTGTGGTGAATTCGAGACAGCATTTCCTCCGCTGGAACCTTCCTGGGACCTTAAGCGCGATCGAGCGTATGCTCGAGTATCAACAGGATCACACGCTTGGGTTCACCGACCGGGCGGGCTTTCGCGTAGGCACTTGCAGACCTTTTCCCTGGTACGATCTGCAGCGGGAAAAGGAGACGAGACTGATGCTGCACCCGTTCGCCGTGATGGATAGCGCGCTGATCGAACGGCAAAAGATGGGGCCCGATGAAGTGGTGAAGACCATGAACGCGATGAGCGATCT
>Ga0075163_10001889_pt1 | contig 28348 bp, 24 predicted proteins | sample JI1023141ADNA_FD_71478 | JGI IMG/M metagenome (GOLD analysis project Ga0075163, IMG submission 71478) | Wastewater effluent complex algal communities from Wisconsin, to seasonally profile nutrient transformation and Carbon sequestration -... | ecosystem: Engineered > WWTP > Effluent > Algae...
GTCTTAAGCCCGAAGGGCTGGTACATCCTCTGCCGGTGGTGATAACCACCGGTTTTGAAGCGGCCGCAACCAAAAGGCCCGCAGGGCCGACACATGAGTCTTGTTGGACGGGTCGCGCTCAGGTGTATCGGGCCTCCGGGCCTTTTTGCGTTTCTCTGTGATCGGAACCGAGGCCTTCGACCCCAGCAAAGGATGTATCAGCCCTTCGGGCTTAAGACCGGCAAACGTAGGATATGCTGCCTAAGGTAGTAACTATTGGCTGACATCGGGAGAGGGCGTCATTCCCCTGAAAACTCTCTCAAAAAAGATGTGTAGGATAAATAGGGCAGAGCCTTGGAGCGAGTAGACTATTTACTGTTCAGCAACTCAAGAATTTGCTGGTTTACCTTTTCCGCTTCTTTCGCCGCTTCGTCGAGCGGTAAACCAGCTGGAATTCCGGGGCGAACATGCTTCGTGGCGGTTAGCCAAGCGAGCTTTTGCAGGTTTTGTTTTTTACTGACCAAATCCAAAAGTTGCTTGCCGTGCGGGTTCGCTTGAATCAAGCCGAGATCAACTTTCCAGTACCCAGCCAAGGGTTCTGCGATCACAAGCTGACCTTCAAAGTTGGGATGGACTCCGTCCCCCGCAAATGTAAACGTTGGATTCGATTCACGTTGCTTCAGCACGGTAGACTTCATCGCTTCATGGACATCCAATACCACCCAACCTTCACTTTGTTTCGACAGCAACCATTTAGCGTAGGCCGTTAGCACTTCATCGTATCCTTCATAAGGCTGACGATACTCGTCGCGACCTGCGGGCAACAAACGATCCTTGATGGGCAGAGCATCGAAAAATGCAGGCGTCAAATGAATAATCTTGGCCCCACTCTTCTCCACGGCGGCATGCAAGCGTTCCATTCCATTTTTGAAACTCTGGAATCGATCGTCACCCAACGGATAATAAATGCCGTCGTTCATTCCGTAACAGGCAATCACCAACTCTGGCTTGACTTGCTCCAGCACTCTACCCAAGCGTTCATGCAAATCGGGCCTTGGAAACGCCCCACCAGCATGCCCCGGCTCCGACAACCCGGATACTGTTTCACTCGGCAGCCCCACATTCAAAAACTCAAGTTTTACTGTTGGATCTTGCAGCCGCATGGCTGTCTCCAACACAGCCACATAACCTCCGGCGTGCGTAATGCTATCCCCCAAAAACAACACCCGTTTACCCTTGGGTGAAATCGGTTCGTCTGCGTAACTAAGGCCTGCATGTAGCGAAACCAAAACGAACAGCAAAAACGATAACGCAATTTTCATGAATGACTTCCACGCAGAGGATGTTTAGAAAAGTATGCACTGGCCTGCCGCCACGGCAACAGAATAGATTCTGCTCAAAAAGCCGTTATGCCAATCCAATTTCAGGTAGGTCAAATGGTAGGAATTACTTTAGAGCTCGCAATTTCCGAGCCGTTTCTCGGTCCACAGGAAACATTGTCCCATGTCGCACTCCGGGAGGCAACGAAATTTTTACATCTTTGAAGCTTTTGAAATCTTCGGTTTCGACTGCCGCATATCGTCCCGTATTGTACTCGTCAAAATAGACCAACCATTTCGATCCCACTTTCAAAACGGTGGGGCCCTCCGCCCACGATCGCTTATTGTCCGTAAATGGTGCACTTGCTTTCTCCCATGGCCCGAGTGCTCCCCCCTTGGACCACACAACCTTCAAGTTCTTTTCAGGCATTGGCTTGAGCGTTTCATCTTTTACGATCAAGCCGTAACGATCATCAGTCTGAAACAAAAAAGCATCGATGACATTGAAGCCACCGTCATAGAAGAGTTGCTTAGGTTCCCACTCTACGAAATCTTTCGTGGTGGTGACGTACATGCGATGATTGTAGCCATCCTCACTGTTTTCGAGTGTGGCAGGAAATTCGCCTATTCGAGTTGTCGCCCAGAACACCAAGTACTGCTTCGTAGCTTGATCAAAAAAGATCTCGGGAGCCCAGGTGTTGCGAGCTTTGTCATCACCCGCGTTGATCGCTACATACTCTTGCTCTGACCAATTCAACAAATCTTTCGAGTGAGCTATACCGAATCCGTCCCCGGTCCAACTTGTGGTCCACACCATGTGATAAAGTCCATCACCGCCGACTGTCACACTCGGATCGCGAGTCAACTTCCCCCCCACATTAGGCTTTAGAATGGGCTTGCCGGTCGGGATTTCCTTCCAGTCGAAACCATTTTCGCTAAGGGCGAGATACACGCCATCTTGCCCGTTGTCACGAAAGAAGGTGAAAGCGTAGGCAGGGGGTTCTCGTTCAAAAACTGAAGCTACTTGTGCCTGCAATCGCGAACTTGCAAAACCGGCAAATGAGCTGAGAAACAGAACAATTACTAACGTTACCATCAAGAAACTCTGCCGAACCATCCATTCACCTAATCTGAATTCGTTGCCTAATCGATAGGGCGCCGTTACTAGCTTGCAATAACGGGACCGACTCGTCCCGATCATATTAGAATACGTCTTGAACTTTTGTTCGCAAGAAGCGTACGATAGGTAATAGAAAAGCCGCGATGCTCTGCTCGTTGCAATTTCAACGTCCAGTCCGTCGTTCCGAATGATTCATTCGTTGAATTTTCATGAAGTTTGTTTTCAGGTGCTGACATGAACCAACAGTGGAAAAGCCTAACCAGCCTTGTTCTGCTGTTGCTGTTTCTAGGTCACTCAACCCTGAAGGCGGCCGCCTGTCCTTGCTGCACTTTCCATTCTCTTGTTTCGGCAGCAACCCAACATCCGACCACCCCTGCCAAACCCTGTTGCAATAAAGAAGCCGGTGCTAATTCTGAGGCAAAACCTGCTTGTTGCTCGAAGGTAAAGCCCGCTTCAGAATCATGCCCGATCGTACCAACGACTTCAGACCAAAACCCAAGTGATTGCTCTTGCTGCATAGAAGCCTCACCGCTGCCTGTAGTAACACATGACATTGGTAAAGTACTGAATGCTCTTCTTTCGACCTATCTTGTTTTACCACGAGAGCCTTCCAGAACGATCGCAACGCCTGCTGTCGTTACGAAGAACCTCTCTCCACCATCACTCCATCGCCGCTTGGCGATGATTTCTTTCTGGCGAAATTGAACTCCTCAAAATTCAGTAATGTTCGCTTTTTCGAATTTTGAATTTTGATTTTTGGAGTTTTTCAATGTTGACCAAGAGTATCTTAGGGTTATTGGTTGTATGTGGCATCGTTGGCGGAGTTGCTTTTAGCCGAACTTCGTCACCACAGACGGCACCTAAATCATGCTGCAGCGATTGCACTTGCAGTCCGGACGCTTGTGCTTCGGGCGATTGCGATTCCGGCTGCTGCGAAGATAAGTCATGCTGTGCCAATGGCTGCCAAGGCGAATGCTGTGGCACCACTGAAGCCAAAGCCACCGACGGCTGCAGCGAAGGTAGCTGCTGCTCCAGCAAGAGCTAATGTCAGTTGCCTAGCGCGCGTTGGTGTGCGAGCTAATTGGCCCTTACGCTAACGCACGGCTCATTTAACTGCATGGTTGTTTTTCTAAAGCGTCGTTTCAAATCGCAAGGTTTGAAACGACGCCCTCGTAGATGCTACGATTTTTCGCATGCACCCAATTCGATCTTGGGCTACTCGGGCTTTCCGTTCGGTAAACAACTGAGTATCGCCTGTGCATACAGCCGATGTCCAAAATCGTTAGGATGATTTAGGCCATTGCCCGTCATATCCAAAAAGTGTTTCTTTTCATTGAGCAGGGACCAGATCGCGGTCACGTCTGCAAACGCAATCCCTTCGCCTGCAAATTTTTTCATCTCATCACGATAAAGGTCGAACATATCACGCGGCGTGTGAACCCAATCCGAGTTCCCCAGCATGGGCGAAACGATGATAATCTCGCACTCGGAATTGTAGGCCTTGATGCGTTTGACAAGCTCTCCCAGTTGCCCCGAAAACCATTTCGGATCGCGCCGCCCCACATCGTTCATACCATAGGCCACCACGATCAAATTGGGCTCCGCTTTCAGAAGATTATCCAAATCACCAACACCATTCGCCACGCTCCAGCCGGGAACAGATCGATTGGTCAAGACAATCGGGGTCTCAAAGTCATGCTCAAGTTGAGCAGCGACTAACTCGGCATAGCCAAATTGATTCGGGACAGCCTGTGTCGTCCCAGACGCATCTAGGCCCGTAGAAATACTATCGCCAGAAATCGCCAACCGAATAGTCTCTCTTTTGGCAAGTCGCTGTTGGGTTTTGGGGAGCGTCCCATGGGCGAACGCATTTCTGGCCAGCCCGGATTCATCGGCTCGACGATAGGTAATCTCCACATTGCGATCGTGAAACCAGCGACCTGGCGCGTACAACAGATTTTCATCTGGATTCCCCGCGCGGTGACGATAACTTTGCGGCGAACCGGCCGGCTTGAAAAGTTCTGAGTCTGCGATCGTTGGTACCCCGCGCGAATTCATGAACGTTAGCGTTGCGCCGTTGTCGCTTATCGCAAAATCTTTGTTGATTTCAAAAATGGCGTTACGGTTCGCAGCCCGAACCGACAGAATCTCTTTCGCAGGAAACGCTAAGCGTGCTTTACCCGGCTGAGCTCCATCACCCGTCAACAATACGCTGCTCTCATAGCGAACAATCGGCTCACTCCAGCAATACTCTCGCAGTTTTATGGCAGAAAGCTCGGATCGCACCGCCCAATGTTCTGGAGCGTTTTGTGTCAGGTCGTGATACAGAACAGCTACCCATAACTTGGCCGCATTGACTTGACCAATTTCTGAAAAATGCCGACGACTCTGAGGCCCGCCACGATTCTCACCACCGAGTCTGTCTGTATCTGGGCCTGCATCGAAGCCATATTCACCAACCAGTTTTTCATAACCTCGTCGAATAGCATGTTCATTTTGCGGATCGACATAGACAGTCGGATGGAGTGTCGATTTTGCGATCCACCACCGTGGCTTTACTTGCAGTGGGGCAAACGCAGCATCCCTGATGGCGTTTAGATTCTGCACGTACTTTTCGGTGGGGCGTTTGTCGATAACATCGGATTCGCCTTGTTGCCATAACACGCCGCGAAATCTCTTGAGTCTTTCGCTCGCTTCCAACAAATTGCGATGTAGATTTCCGCTGGGCAGCCATTGCTCCGAACTGGTTCCACCATAAGCTACATTGACGAATGCAATGGGCACATCGAAAAGATAGGCTAGTTCATCTCCCACAATAGGCCAAATGGAACCATCTTTTGTTCCATCGACTACCGGCTGTGGATCATGTGCAATTCGCCAGGCGTTCGTATCTCGATCCCAACAGACGACTCGCTGTTGCGGATCTTTGACTTCGAATAACTTATCATTGCAATTCGTGGCATACGATTGGCCGGCGATGACAAAGACTTCGCCAACACCAAACTCTTCGCTCGTGACTTCAGCAACCACTGCATTCTTATTGAGCAACCGCAGAGTCGCGGAATACCAACCGCCTGCGGCTACTTCGACCACACCCGAAACTTTTCCCTCATCACGCTTCACCGAAATAGATTCCCAAGGTTGCACAGACTTGTCACTCAACTTTGTGATCTGTACCAGAGCGGTATCAAATTCGGTGCTGCTCGTTTTCGCTTCCAGCAAAACTCGCGCAAAGCCTTTGACAGGCCCAGCGGCCCTATTCACATAATCAAGCTGCGGAACCCAATATTCTCGTTGAATGACCTCGTATTTTTGAGGCCTGACCCAAGTCAACGTTTCGTCAGCTGAAGCAGTCTGCCCCCAACCACATAACCAAGCTACGCTCCAAAAGATGAGCCCGAGGATCTGTTTCTGCATATTCGCGTTCCCTTATCTTGCGACTGGAGCAGGATTCATTCATCATTTAGCTTCCCACCCATTTTCTCCTTCGTTTGGTAGTCGCGATACGCTGCATTAGGCACCATCTCGTGACATCACCAATAATGATTCGACGCGCAAGCTTGTAGGATTCCCACCATGTCATTAGCTCGGCTGTCACTGGCGATTATTTGCGCGGTCATCTTGGGCGTTGGCATAACCAACGTTGGCAACGCGCAACAACGTGAGCCAATTTTAGACGAGTCGGGCTTTCGCCCGCTGTTTAACGGGAAGGATCTGGAAGGCTGGCAGGGGGCTGTCGATGGCTATTTTGTAGAGAATGGCGAACTGATATGCAAGCAAGGGTCAGGCGGAGTTCTATTCACCACAGAAGAATTTGGCGACTTCGAAGCCCGTTTGGAGTTCTTATTGCCTCCAGGTGGAAATAATGGCCTGGCTCTCCGTTATCCTGGGCAAGGCCGCGCTTCGGTGGATGCGATGTGCGAGATTCAAATTCTCGACGATGAAGCGGAAAAATATAAGACGCTTGATCCACGACAATACACGGGGGCCGTATATGGCATGATCGCCCCACAATGCGGCCGCCTGCAACCCGTCGGGCAGTGGAACGATATGCGCGTTCGCGTTGTCGGTCCCAAAATCAGCGTGCATCTCAACGGACATGAGATACTCAATGGCGACGTTTCCAAAGTCACCGAATTCAAAGATAACCAGGCTCATCCAGGAAAAGATCGTACCCATGGTTACTTCGGATTTGCAGGACATGATGACCCGGTTCGATTTCGCAACATTCGCATCAAACCACTTCCGAAGTTTGAACTGTGCCGTTTCTCTTTGGACGTCACCATTCCCGTCGGTCATCGCTGCATGGGTATTCTGCCTCAAAAATCGAAAAGCGTAACTGACCCATTGTTTGCCCATGGCTTCGCATTGTTTGGGACAGAGAAACCCATCGCCATCGTCGCCGTCGATTGGTGTGAAATCCGAAACGCGTCATACGATCTGTGGCGTGATACCATTGCCGACGCCCTCGGAACAACACGAGAAAGAGTCCTTGTCTCCGCGCTGCATCAACACGATGCGCCTGTCATCGATCATGATGCCGCTCGATTGCTAGATGGAGTAGGTCTTCACAATGAACTTTTTGATGCTGAATTTCACGCCGACGTGTTGCGGCGATTGAGCGACACGATTCGTGTATCATCAACACGCCGCATTCCAGTAACTCATTTTGGCTATGCCGAAACTAAGGTTGTTGACGTTGCCTCCAACCGCCGGATGGTTGAGCCCAATGGCAAGGTACATTTTTCCAGAGGTAGCAGCAGTGGAAAGAATCCAATCTTCAAACAGGCTCCCGCGGGCCTAATTGATGAGAAGTTGCGAACGCTCAGTTTTTGGAATGGTGAGCAATGTCTGCTCGAATATCATTCGTATGCCACGCACCCGATGAGCTATTACGGAAAAGGAGAAGTGACGAGTGATTTCGTGGGCTTAGCGCGACAACGCCGACAACGTGACCTCTTAGACACACTTCAAATATACGCCTCTGGTTGCAGTGGTGATGTCACAGCAGGAAAATACAACGATGGTACACCTCAAGCTCGCGAAGAACTAACGCAAAAGATCTACGACGCCATGAAGGGCGCAACCGCTGCGACGCATCGTGTAGCGGCGGAACAAGTTGCGTTTCACACTGCTCCGTTGCACATACCCTATTCGTCAGATCAAAACCTACAGAAAGAAACTTTGCTTCGAGAGTTGCACGACTCAACTCTCCCTACGGAAAAGAGAATTCTGGCAGCCATGGGCTTGGCTTCAATCGAGCGAGTTAGAAAAAATCAAGCGATCGACCTTCCCTGCTTGGATTTGGGTATCGCCAAGCTGATGTTATTCCCTGGAGAGTCGTTTGTGGGTTATCAATTTATAGCGCAAGAGTATTCGCCAAATATCCCTGTCATCCCTGTCGGTTATGGTGAATGCTGGACCGGTTATATCCCCACCGACGCTGCCTTTGCGGATGGCTTTCACGAATCTTGGTTATGGGCTGGCGAGGGCTCGGAAGCAGCAATCCGCCAAGCCCTCAAGGCGGTAACCAGTCGATAGTCAACACATCTCTCAGGCCGGCCCCCTCTTGCCACTCCAGATGGCTAGCGATACTATTCCCCTGTATAGTAATCAACAGTCCCCTCAACCCATGGCAAAGAAGTGCCAGCGATGAATCTAGAGACGAACCCACAACTTGATTTAGCCTATCAGTACATCTGCAATACCAACAAGCATTTGTTTCTGACAGGGAAAGCGGGTAGTGGAAAAACGACCTTCTTGCATAAGCTTCGCGCGGCTCGCGTCAAGCGAATGGCGATTGTTGCCCCGACCGGCGTGGCCGCGATTAACGCGGGGGGAATGACCATTCATTCCTTGTTCCAAATCGCAATCGGAATGCATCTACCTGGCGTCAATCGCCAACAGCCGCAGGGACGATTCCGCGGCGAGAAAATCCGTATGATTCGTAGCCTTGATCTGTTGGTCATCGACGAAGTCAGTATGGTACGCGCGGATTTGCTGGATGCTATTGATGAAGTGCTCAGGCGAATTCGACAATCGGAAAAACCTTTTGGCGGTGTTCAACTCTTGATGATCGGAGACCTGCATCAGTTGCCACCCGTAGTCAAACCGGATGAATGGAACTTGCTGCGAAAACACTATCCAACTCCCTATTTCTTCGGTAGCCATGCTCTGCGCAAAACCGACTATGTCGCCATCGAACTCAAACACATTTATCGCCAAGCCGACCCTGAGTTCATTGCGCTGCTGAATCAAGTACGCGATAATTGCTTGGACGACGCAGGACTGCGTAAACTAAACAGCAGGTATAAACCCAATTTTCAACCAACTCCAGAACTTCCCTATATCACACTAACGGCCACCAATGCGGCGGCTACTGAAATCAACACGCAAAGCCTCGCACGTTTACCTGGTAAGAAAAGAACGTTCACCGCACAAATCACTGGCGATTTCCCTAATAGCAGCTTTCCCACAGAAGAGAACCTCGAACTCAAAGTGGGAGCTCAAGTGATGTTTATTCGGAATGACACCTCCGAAGCTCGTCTATTTTTTAACGGTAAACTCGGCTCGGTGACGCGAATTACCGACGACAACATCTCGATACGTTGCCCCAATGAAAACCAAGATATCGTGTTGGAACCGATTACTTGGGAGAACATCAAATACACCCTCAATGAACAAACGAAATCGATTGAAGAACAAATCGTCGGCTCGTTTACGCAATATCCACTCCGTCACGCTTGGGCCATCACCATTCACAAAAGCCAAGGCCTCACCTTTGAACGCTGCATCATTGATGCTCAAGCCGCATTTGCCTCGGGACAAGTCTATGTAGCGCTTAGTCGCTGCAAGAGCTTTGAAGGAATTGTCTTGCGGTCTCCTATTCTCTCCAGCAGCGTAAAGACCGATCCAGTTGTCCAAGAATTCAGCGCTGAATCGGACAGAAATGCACCGACAGAAGCCCAACTACGGTCCGCCAAACGTGAATATCAAGCGATGACTTTGCATTCGCTATTTCAATTCAATGAAATCGACGAAATCTTTCGCAAATGGGACCAACTCTGTCAAAGTCCATCGCCAACGCTGGCTCTCGATACAGAAACAACCATCAAAGCCTTGCGACAAAACTTGTTCGCCGATTTGCAAGAAGTGAATGACAAGTTCGCGCCACAACTTGCAGCCTATCTCAATTCGGCTGATCTCCCGGAAGAAAACGAAGCGCTGCAGATGCGACTGAGGAAAGCCTCGAAGTATTTTGTGGATAAGCTCACGCACTTCATCACTGAGACCAAGCAAATATCGATCGAATCTGGTAACGAAGAATTTCGTGATCAGATCTACGGGATGTTGGCGGGGCTGCGCAAGCTGTTGTCCAGCAAGAAGCTCTGTTTTGCTGCCTGCAGTGAAGGCTTTACTGCAGAACGAGTCCAACAAGCTAAATGCGATGCAGAACTTGAAGCGGAGGAACCAGCCGAGACTCGAGATGATGTTAACCGTATCCCTAAGAATTGTCCCCACCCTCAACTTTACGAGCGACTTGTTGCATGGAGGAGTTCAATCTCCAAAGAAAAGGACCTGATGGAACAAGATATCGTTCCCAATTTATCCCTGAAGGAAATGGCCAGCTCGTTACCGACCACCAAGAGAGGCCTGAACAATATTCGCGGAATCGGCAAAGGTCGCTTCCAAAAGTATGGCGAGGATTTGATGCGCATTGTTTCGGCCTACTGCCAAGAAAATCAGATCGCTTCAACAAACTCCTCTGACTCGCAACCGAATGCCGCCGACATTCCCACCCCCAGGCCATCTAAATCGCAAACGAAGAACATCACTTTGCAAATGTTTCGGGATGGGCAAACGGTAGAGGAAATTGCGAAAGCCCGAAGCCTATCTATCTCGACCATCGAAGGGCACTTAGGCCACTTTGTGGAAATGGGTGAGCTCGACATTAAATTGCTGCTGGATGAAGAGAGTTTGGGTGAAATCTCCCATTATCTCAACACGAAACCCGACTCAACACTCGGACAGTCCAAAGAACATTTCGGGGACAAATACAGTTATGGTCAATTGAGATTGGCATATGCGGCGTGGCAGACACTCGCGGAGTAATATGGAAGGCACTGCTTCGTCCTCTTGTTTTTTTGCCCTCAATGTTTCTGCCACAAGAATGTTGTTTCGAAGCACTACTTTGTCAAAATGAGCTTCCCTTGTTTGGTGCGGCGCAGGCGATAAAGCTGCCCCTCGTTTTCGATCCAAATCTCATCCCCACAGCGGCACAAATCGCGGAAGCGAATGATCTTGGGTAGCCTGTCCGCTAACTGTTCCCAGTCGTTTTTCGGCGTATCTGGGACCACATTGTGCTCATCCGACACAGGTCGATTCTCCGGTTTCATTTCCGAATCACTCACCCTAAACTCCTTCCAGCAAATAAGTTACAAAGTTGGCTCCCATAATCCGCACCAATTTTGGCCAATTCTTTGACACCGCCATTGTAATGATACTGAGTCTCAGTAACAATTAGGAGCGAAATAAAGCAAGCGACTGGAGTCTTAGTGTTCGCTCCTCTCAGAGCGACCAGATTTCCTGAGCCAGCCATCGTCCCCCATCCCCTGCGGAACGGCCGCATGGGATTCGATCCTGGTTCATCTCAAGGAGTCTGAGCTCATGTCTCATTCTGTGTCGCCCTGTTACGCGTTTCCAAAGCGTTCTTTACGCCCAACCCGCCAACTACTGGGCTTTACCCTGGTAGAACTTTTGGTGGTGATCGCCATCATCGGCATTCTCGTCTCGCTGTTATTGCCCGCAGTCCAAGCCGCCCGCGAAGCCGCTCGGCGTATGAGTTGCAGCAACAACCTCAAGCAAATTGGACTCGCGCTGCACAACTACGAGTCCTCACACAAGAAGTTTCCCGTTGGCTCTTGGCAAAGTAATTTCATCAGTCCGCTGGTGGCAGTCTTACCGATGTTGGAGCAAAGCAATAACTATCAACAATGGGACTTTAGTCTGAGCTATTCCAACACCTATAACTCGACAGTCGCCAATCAAAAGATTGCAACCTACCTCTGTCCTTCGATGGCTCTTCCTCGCGAAGTTCCTTTTTTGCCTGCCCGAGAAACAGGTGGACCAAGTAGTTATCTACTAAACGAAGGGAGCGATGATTACATGGCCAATGCCGATGGAATCTTTGGCCTTCATTGGCCAAGCTTTGGCTATGTCAATCCTAACCGACGCTTTGCAGATATTCTTGACGGCACATCGACGACGTTTTTCGCAGGTGAAACGGTTTACAACTATAAAGATAGCCTTTGGCCCGCTACGGCTGGTGCACCACACGCAGGCACGGTTCGCTTCGGCACAGCCCGCTGGGTTGTCGGCTATCCCAAGATCGCTCTTGGCTCAACGCTTTTCCCCTACAACGTCCACGTAGCGGCCGCAATGGGGGGCTATGCCAGCCAACATCCTGGAGGAGCCCAGTTCCTCTATGCGGATGGAAGTGTTCGCTTCCTTAGCCAAACCATTGACGTTACCACATATCGAGCTGCTGCCACACGAGCAGGTGGCGAAGTCCCAAGTGCGGAGATCAGTGAATAATGAAATGCCATCCCACTACCTCCCGCTTAATCGAATTGACATTACGATTTGCATGCACGCTCGTATTGGCTGTGTGCGCCCTCGGTTGCAGCAATTCTGAACCACGATTTGAAATGAAGGGGCAAATTACCCTCAACGGAAAGCCGCTCGAAAATGCGACACTGATCTTTACCCCAAAACGGAAAGGACAAGTTGTCGCAGCGATAGTGGTTCACGGAACTTTTACGGTTCCTCAAGCCATCGGACCAACTCTGGGCGAATACTCGGTGCGCGTTAATCCGCTCGATGGACATGGTGATCCCGAGAGCTTCGTAACCCATTCGAAAGTAGGGAAAAACCAACAAGTTATTCCCAAAACTTATCAAGGCGATGGTAAACTGTCGGTCTCCGTTACTGGAACTCCAGGCGAGACGTTTCTCCTGGAACTCTTTAGCGGTGCCACTCAGTCGCATGGAGCCTTACGTCAATGAAGCTTTACCTATCAAAACTTTTCAAGCGCCACTTGATTGCGACAGCGTTCGCTGGTGCTTCCTATATTGCGATGGTTGGAACCCAACTCCTCGCGGCCGACAATAGCTGGACGAGCTTTCAAAATGGTGGGCGTTTATTGACCAATACTCTCCCCGAAGCTTGGGATGCGAGCGGAAAGAACATCGCCTGGAAAATTTCGCTCGAAGGTTATGGACAATCGTCACCAGTTGTCTTTAAAGACCAAGTGTTCACGACCTTCACCAGTGGTTCCAACAAAGAGAAATATCATGTTGCCGCGTTTAGCCTAAAAGATGGGGCGAAACTATGGCAACAAGATTTTGTGAATCCAACTCCAGAGGAAAACAACAGTTATGTGAGTCGAGCTGCTCCAACGCCCGTTGTGGATGAGCAAGGCGTATACGTTAGCTTTGAAGGTGGCGTCGTTGTCGCTCTAACTGCCGACGGTAAGATTCGTTGGAAACATAATCTCGTTGAAAAGTTCGGCCCCATCAAAGCCCGTCACGGTCTGGCAGCTTCACTCGAACAAGACAAGGAACATCTTTACGTTTGGGTTGAACGTGAAGAAAAGCCTTACATCTTGGCTTTGAAGAAAGCGACTGGAGACGTCGTTTGGAATTCGCCAGGTGTTGGTGCAACGAGCTGGAGCAGTCCGCGCATTTTGACCGTTGCCGGCAAACAGCAATTGTTATGTAGTGCGAGTGGCAAGATCGCCGGTTATGATCTCGCGACGGGTAGCAAACTCTGGGATTTCTCCGACGTAGCTAACAACACAACCTGCACACCTATCCCGGTCGGTGACGGCCTGTTCGTCATCGGTGCGTCGGACGGTCGCGGCGAACAAGGGGGTGGCAAGACGGCAGCCTCCAATGGCGTCATCCAAGTCAAACCAACCGACGCTGGAAAATTTGAAGTTGGCTACAAATGGCGGGCCGAAAAAGCTACTTGTAGTTTTGGCAGCCCCATCGTTGCGGGTAACAGGGTTTGGATCGTAAACCGGACTGGCGTACTCTACCAATTGGATTTGGAAACGGGCAAACAAATCTCGGCAGAACGTGTATCGTCCGGGAGCGTATGGGCCACTCCACTCGCCACCGACACTCGTCTCTATCTCTTCGGCCAAAAAGGTTTAACAAGTATCGTCGACCTAGCAAACGCTTCGGAACTATCTACCTGTTCAACGTGGGAAGATCCAACCGATGCGCCTCCTGCGGCCATGGGTGGAGCAGTGCTTTACGCTGCTGTCTCTGCCGGCGACACATTGCTGATTCGTCGTGGCGATGCGATCTTCGCAGTTCGTCAGGCCACCAAATAGTACCGAAAACAAAATAGGAATTTACTACATATGAAACGAAAATTCTTTCTTTCGCTCACACTTACCGCATTGTCTGTTTTTGGCACATCAAGTCCTCTCTTTGCCCATTTCCCATGGCTCATCCGCACGGAGGATGGCAAAGCCGCTTTGTTCTTTGGGGAATCCCTTAACGATCGAACGTACAAACTCCCCAAATCCATTGCAGATGCTGAAATAAAAGTCGTAGACGAGAAAGGACAACTCACCAAAGTTGAAGTTGTTCCTCAAGAAAGCGATCAATTCGTAGGTTTGGTATCTAAATCTGCGATTGCTACCGGCCAATCGCTAACCACCAATGTTACGTTTGGCATTTATCAAGGCATGAAGCTCACCTATTACGCCAGCAATATAAATCAGCTCCCAGAATCAGCACCTACTTCCGCGACTGGAGCCGATCTCTCGGTAGCGTTAGCCAATACGGCTACCGGAGTTGACGTTTTTGTTCAATGGCAAGGGAAACCGCTCTCCAATGCGGAAGTTCGTCTTTTCTGTCATGATGGCGAAGAAGAAGGTAAAGCCACCACGGATGCACAAGGCAAAGTTTCGTTTACCGACGAACAGATTGAAGCTGGCCTCAATGCGGTGATGGTTGGCCACCAGGTGGAAGCCTCTGGAACGCTCAACGAAAAGGCTTACACCAAAGAATCGCATTATGCGACGGTGACGTTCAACGATCCAGAAACTGCGACCACTACCGAAGATTCCAAACTAACGCTGGCCCCCCTTCCCTTCCCTATCACGAGCTTTGGCGCTGCTACTATTGGAACCAAACTTTTTGTCTATGGCGGCCATACCGGTGATGCACACGCCTATGTCAACGACGACCAGAACAATAAACTTCTTGTCCTCGACCTAGCCAGTGACAAACCTGAATGGACAGAACTTTCAACCAACGAACGGCTGCAGGGCCTGGGCATGGTTGCGTACAAGAATGAAGTGATCATCGTCGGTGGATTTACGGCGCTGAATAAAACAGGTGAGAAGCAAAATCTCAAATCGCAAACGTATGTTCGCGCGTTTGACGTGGAAAAGAAATCTTGGCGCGATCTGCCAGCATTACCAGAACCTCGCAGCAGCCATGACGCCGCCATCATCGGCAGCACCATTTATGTTGTCGGCGGTTGGAACATGCAGGGTGACGGCGATACCGAGTGGCATACAACCGCTTGGGCGCTTGATTTGTCGGCTGAGAATCCGGAATGGAAAAAGATTGCAGATCCTCCATTCACTCGCCGTGCAGTTGCCACGGTCGCACATGATAACCTCCTGTATGTTATAGGAGGCATGAATGAAAATGGTGGCCCTACCAAAGATGCCGAGTACTACGATCCTAAGTCCAATTCCTGGCACGATGCTTCCGCCATACTCGGCGAAAAGGCGATGGCCGGCTTCGGAGCTGCGGGCTGGAGTATCAATGACTCCCTCTTCATTACCAGCCATGAAGGAGATGTCGAACGCTGGGATGCTGCCAACAAAACTTGGGTCACCGTCGGCAAAACCAAAGATGCCCGCTTCTTTAATCGGCTATTGCCCATTAGCAGCAAACAACTGCTATCCATTGGTGGCGCGAACATGGAAGTAGGCAAGTACATTGAAGTCGAAGTGATTGACATCAAATAACGCAACAATCGCCCGCCCGTTCGTCTCGCAGTGTGAACGAGCAAGCACAAAAAAACTCGTAGCCCAACTTCGCTGTCGGGTTACGAGTTTTTTGTTTGGTATTAACTTAACAAAGATTCAACCATCGGCTGAGTAGCGATGATTTACGCTTCCGCTGGGGCTCCCCCAGGAATCGACATATGCTTCGCAATATATGCGGGCTCGCCAATCCGCTTGATCAATTCCAGTTGCAACTCCAACCAAGCCATGTGGCCTTCTTCATCAACGGCAATTTTTTCAAACAACATGCGTGTGCCAATATCACCCGCATCTGCAGCGCGACGCGCCGCCCCGGTGTAGAACTCTATCGCATTTTTTTCATCGTCCATGTCATGCTTGAACATCTCTTGAAGACTCGCAGCCACTTTGGGCTGCTTGTCGAACAACATTTGTGGCTCACCTTTTAGAAAGATGATTCGGTTCATAAATTCATCGGCATGCCCGATTTCTTCTTGCATTTCGCCGCGCATTTTGGTTCCCAACAAATCGAGTCCCCAATCAGCCAACACTCCAGCATGGAGTTGGTATTGGTGGGCTGCGGTGAGCTCCATCGCCAATGATTTTTGTAGATCTTTCAGTACATCTGCTCGCGACATTTCTAACTCCTCTTGTTTTTAATCCCATCCTTCAAATTATTCGAGAATGAGAATCTCCACTTTCCTAAAATCGACAGGATGGCTTTCCGATTGCAACGAGATTGTTCCTCGATCCAGTTGCAGCATGCCATCCTTAATAATTCGCTTGGCGCTGCCGTCACCTGGGTCCAACTGCGGTTTTTGATACTCCAATACAACTTCACCATCAACGATGTGCTTAATCACATTATTGCCATCTACGTAGATTTCAGCCGTGACCCATTGATCTCCGTGGTAGGTCTTCGACTTTGAACTTGTGCAATGCCGCGTAACCAGTTTGCCGTCCATTTCTACGTGAGTCCCTGGCGTACAAAGATTCAATGTTGTGCGTGGGTTCTTTCCATCCCCTCCCAACAATTGCACTTCGATCGAGCATGGGAAATCCTGATCTTGTGTCATGCTCTCAGGAGTTTGGCCATGAACCATAACACCGCTATTGCGGATGGCCCAGCCTGGTCCACCGGCTACCTGCTTATCTACGAAACGATATTCGACGCGAAAACGATACTTCGAATAAGTCCCTTCGTGAAACAAATGCCCAAAGCGTTCTTGAAATTCAGGATAAGCGTCATAGCGTACCTTGAGCAAACCATCTTCAACTCGAAAGGTATTTCCGAAATTTTCACCGGAAGGATAGCCCCGAATCTTTGGAGTCCAGCCCGTCAGATCCTTGCCGTTAAAGAGCTGAATCCAATTCTCTTCTTTCTTTTTGGTTTCCTCTTGAGGCTCCGATGCCTGCGTTCCCATGGCAGAAAGAAACACCAACATTAGTCCAGCCAAAAACAATTGCCATTTCATGAGCAAACCATCACTTTCTTTATCATGAGAGTCGACCGCGTACCACACCATATCATACCATAATTGGCATTGAGTGTCTCAGTCCAGACAATAAGGAAAGTTGCTATGTGGGACCGTAGAAAATTTCTTACCACCACCCTGGCTACTGCTGTATCCGCTAACTTGGCCTCTCGTTCTCTTTCTAGCAATACCAACAACCACTATCTCGGATTGGCCCATGGTCAGCTGCAGGCCGTTATTGGCGACAATACGGCCCATGCGGACCACCGAGCGGGCTACAACGGACTCTGGGAGCTCATTCACAAATCCGCACCGAGGTCCATATTCGTACCAGGTATTGCCGGCCTCAACCTGGAGCACATCATCACGGGCGTGCCCTTAAAATCAGACGACGAGTTTTTTGAACCGCGCCGCGCACCCATGAACTTACTGCAGTTGGACTCACAACGAGTTCAACTCCACCAACCACCAACTCCTCTAACGCACGTCGAAAGCTGGACCACGTTCAAATTCGCCGAAGAGTCCACCCTCGATATGGATTTTCGCTGCCGAATACATTCCGGCATTTTTCCTTACGGCTATCTGGCACTCTTTTGGGCAAGTTACATCAACGCACCTGATGATAAGTCGATGTACTTTCTTGGGACGCTGGATGGCAAGAACGAGCAGTGGTTACAACTCAGTACACAAACACATAATGATCAGAGTACGGTTCGACATCGTGACGATACGCTCGATATGCGATTCGCAGCAGATGGGCGGCCAGCGTTATTCAAATCACTCTCCCCCACGAAATATACGCAGCCGTTTTTCTACGGCAACATCGACAACCTCACTTGGTGCGTTATGTTCGATCGACACCAGGGGATACGTTTCACCCATTCACCTAGTGGTGGCGGTTTCAACCAAGATCGAAAATCTTCAAATCCTGCTTGGGATTTTCAGTATATCATCGAAAACCCGCAACTGCTTCACGATTACTCTTTTCGCGCAAGAACCATTCTGCTTCCCCGCCTAACGCGTGCGGAGATATTGCAGCAATTCGCTAACTGGCAAGACCAGCTAAAGAACAAAGAAGATAAATGATCATCCCCACGACTAGACCGCAAGGAACTGTCGTCACCCATGCAACGAAAATCTCTCCAATCATTCGCCAGCGAGCTTTGCGATTGACCGAACCGATTCCAACCAACGCTCCGACACTCACATGCGTTGTACTAACGGGCAAGCTATGAAAACTTGCCGTGCTCACTAATGCACATGTGACTAGATTTGCGATTAATCCTTCACCAGCATTCATTTCAGTGATTTTCTTACCCAACGTTTCAGCCACATTTTTCGCGTCGACTAATCCACCTACCAAGATCAACACCGCAACGAAGGCGAATGCATATAGAGTTTGAGCACCTGGAATAAGCAGCAGAATAGCAACCATCTTGGGAGTATCGTTTAGCCCTCGAGCGAAACTCGCTGCACCCGCACTGGCAAAATGGATCCGATCTACCAGAGGACTTCTTTCTTCTAGCGATACCCGCCCTGCCTTGAGAATCTGGCTTAACAACCAAGCCGCAAGCATGGCCATAAGTGGGCTTATCAACAACGGCAATAGAAAGCTATTGGCAAGCGTATTCCACTGAACATTTCCCGAATCTGATCCCAGCAGCGTTGTCGCAACACCGCAGCCTGCAATGGCCCCCGTTAATGCATGGGTGGTCGAAACCGGAAACGATAATCGAGTTGCTAGAAAACTGGTAAACGCAGCAGCTACTGCGACAGACGCGGCAAACGCGGGGCGTTGAACCACGGCATCAGGCAACACTCCTTTGCCCCCAAAGCTCTTTAATAGCCCTGAAGCAATCCAGAAGGAAACCAGGGATCCGAAAAAGGTAAACGCGTTTCCCCATAAGAGCGCAGTCTTCAGCGTAGCTGTGCCACTCCCATAAAGCGAGGCGACTCCCTTAAAGTTCGCGTTGGCTCCATTGGTAAAAGCCACACCGGCTACCGCCACCAGCAAAACGGCTACGCCGATCATTCTCTGCTCCTGCTCTTATTGAATCCCAACATTATTTGGAATTAGGCTTTACTTCCGCAGGCAAATCTTTCATGGATGCATACTCTTTCCATGATCCCTCATAGAGTCGAACACGTGGATATCCAGCGATGTGCTTTAGGTAGAATCGCAACAAGCTCCCTTCACGAGATGTGCCACAGTACACAATGATCTCTTTGTCCTTGGTAATGCCAGATTGCTCCAGTTCCTGTAAGTTCCTGTCTAACGCTTTAAACTTGTGTGTGTTGTCGGTTTCCATGAGCTTAGCCCAGTGAAAGGAGATCGCACCTGGAATATGTCCTTTACGCAACCACACATCATCGTCACCGACATATTCGTTGTAGGGGCGGGCATCTACGACTAGAACTTCCGCCCGTTTTTGAGCCGCTAAAATTTCCTGAATCGTCGTTCCGATCTCTCCCTTGGCAACGCCTTTGACAGTTCCAGTGGGATTCCCAAAATACTCTTGCGTAACAGGTAAACTCTCTTTTTGCCAACTAGCCAAACCACCATCAACGATTCGAATATCGGTGACGCCATACTTCTCTAAAACATACGCTACCATGCTCGTGCTGAGGATCTCATCATTGGGCAACTTGTCTCCGGTTGCGTAGACGATATGCGTTTTGCCAGGTTGCACACCTGCTCTGTTGAGAAGAAGCGTCGTAATATCTTCGGGCAAGTACTGCACAGGAACTCCCAAGTCGGTTCCTCGCAACGTATCAAAATTCAAATGATGTGCCTTGGGTAGATGACCACGAAAATAGTCTTTGTATCCACCACGGGTATCGAGAACAATCGGACGGTTCTCGGCAGTACTTTGGATGATGAGCTGATGCGCTTCTTGAGGCGAGATAATGGAAATCTCCGCCAACGCTTCCACAGACAGAATTACCCACATCAATAAGAAGCATAGCGCCTTCATTCCTCGCCCCTACCATTTAGTCGCCGACAAAACACACAAACATCGGTTTGATCGTACGAATGTCGTGTTGTGCTGTCAATTACCCGTGGCCATCCTTCCTAGACATCCTTTCGGCCTCTGCTGTATCGAAGGAGAAATTTCTTGAAAATTACTCGCCAAGCCACTGTTTCCAATCATTTTTTGACTTCTGGCAAATATGACCTAAGTTTCCAATGGTTCGTAGATTCCTGCAAAAAATAAGGGCCATTTGATGCAGAAAATCCCATCATACATGGCGGTTGCGTTGAACCGCTTTCAATCTTTACTCCCCAGCCTTGCTAAGCGGCAAGAGGGTAGCACTGCTGTGGAATACGCGCTAATGATCGGGGTTCTCTCCGGGATTATGCTCGCGTCCATACGCGCGGTTGGCAATTCGTCCGCTGGGACTTTTGAGCAAATCGCTCAATCGATGGAAGAGACACGTGAAATGGCCCCGCAAGCAGCCGAAATCGAGGCCCCGACCGCAGTTTCCATTCCTGCCCCAATGCCGGCCCCCTAAGTTCGAAACCCAACTTGAAACGCATTATAGCACTGCTCTGCCCGCACGCTTTGACATCAAAAACAAAGGTCTTCAGATGAGATTCATGACGCTAGTAAAACAGTTGAATCTACGCCAGCTGTTCGTCGAGTCGGGGGCTGTTGGCCATGTGCAAGCAATACCTGCAGCGAACGCGAAATACCAATTTTTTCGATCTGAATCAGGTAGCGTTGCGGTTGAATACGCGCTGATCCTTGGCCTTATTTGTGGCGTAATTAGCGCTTCGGTGCAAACGCTCGGCAACTCATCCGTGGCGTCGTTCCGCTCGATCGACGAAGCTCTTCGCAACGCACCCGAGTTCGCACCACGTATGAAGGAACTAACGAAATCTCCTCAATAATTCGAGCCGACAGGATTTCGACCCACGATCGAAATCAGAGAACCGAAATCGCGACAGATCAAGGCACGGATTGCTGAACGCTCCGCTCAGAGCCATCCTTTTTTCTACCCATATTTGACCTAACGAGAACATGACCTAGATTTCTATTGGTTAGCTCTTCTTATCCCTAAGGGAATTTCTATGCAGATTTTCGTTCCAGTGGCAGCGTTGCAGCCGCATCTGACAGATCAGGCATTACTCCCTGACAGTGAAAGCAAACCGAGAAACAGATTATCCATCAATGCTTTACTACTTCGTTCGGAGTCAGGCAGCACGGCTGTGGAATATGCAGTGATGCTGGGCGCAATTTGCAGCCTTCTCCTCACATCGGTCAGGGCGCTCGGCAACTCATCTTCCGCTACTTTTAACAACCTCTCCGCAGCCATTAGCACTTCACCCGATTTTACCGCCCCAGGAAGCTTCAAGCCCGCTCCAGATCCGCCTGGTGGCGTTAGTCTTCCACCAGGTTCCTGAAATCATAAACGATACCGCATAACATGGTAAGCAGTACTAAATCCGGTTCTCCAAAGCGCTTAGCATTCGTTCGCCCAATGTTCTTCAGTGCATTGCTCGGAATGCTAATCTGGGTCACCAGTCCTGCTGCGCGAATCGACGATGTCTGGTCCGACTTTCTCTTGACATGTCAAGCCAAACCCGCTGCCGGCAATGTAGTCGTTCTTGAAATCTCCGCAGATGACGTAATCGCTCATGGCCAAGAAAGACTTTCACGGGAGTACCTGGCAGATACCCTAGAAAAGCTGAATGACTTACGCGTCAATCGGGTGCTTCTCGATTTCAACTTAGGTGCAGGAGTTACTCCCGCAGAAGAAAAGAAACTCGATCAAGCGATGAGGCGGTTTGGCCCAAATCGTCTTGCCATTGCGTTCGAACGAGACCACACTCTGCGCACAAAAGATTCGTTGCTCAAACACACAACGACGGTCGACTTAGCTTTCACACCTGATGCCGATGGCCGTTTGAGAACCCTCTACAAAGATTCCCTCGACATTCAACCGAACCCAGTGGCTTGGCTTGAAGGGGGCGTCATTCAACTGACGCCAACCTTAATTGATCGACGTATCGACCCCACTACAGTTCCCAAATTGACTCTAGGTGAATTCCATAAAGGTGAGTATCCCCAGAATATGTTCGACGGGAAACTTGTCGTGATCTCCTTGGATCGCCAGCTGTCTAAAATGCGTTCCCAACTCCCGATCCATGGTCGAGTCGATCGCGGTACCATTTTGGCAATGGCAACGGAATCACGCATGGATGGTTATGATCAAAAGGCTGCCATCGCCGAAGTCCTTTCCATGATCACCAATATCATTTTGGTGTTGGGTGGCTATCTCATCGGTGCCCAAGCCCCAAACGTTAAACGAGCCCTCTGGGGCATCTTCTGGGTCTCGACTCTCGCGATTGCATTCTCATGGAATTTATGCATGTTCTATGGAGTCCCCTCGCGCCCCGGCACCATTTTGTTAACTTCCGCGCTCGCCCTCTACGTCGCCCTTGCCTATCGACTCAAAGTTCTCGAATTGATCGGCGGACTTCTTTCGGGTGTTTTGAGTCCAGAAGAGGTTTGGCTATGGCGAGTTTACGGAGAGAAAAACGCACCTGTTGTTCTGTTCGATGCAATGGGGCACATCAAAAGAGCCAACAAGCACGCGATTCATGCGTTTGCTTTGTCCGAAGCTGAATTCTCCTCGAAGACTTCCGCTCTGGCGAAACTTACTATGCCCAATGTGGGCGAACGCTGCGAAAATATTATTTGGTCCGGACCACCCAAATCCGTCTGGAAGCTTGATTGGCCAAGCCATTCACTCCCACTGGCCGTATTCGACGACATAACCTCGCACCAAGAAGAAATCTCACGCCTGCAAACACAGCTTTATACCGACCCCATGACCAGCGAAGCCAACCGAGCTGGTTTTGAACGTGCCATCGCGACACTCAGAAATGCGACGGATGAAACGTTTGCCATTATATTTATGGATATGAACGGTTTCAAAGCCGTCAATGATACTTACGGTCATGATGCCGGTGACATTCTGTTGAAGGTAGCAGCGCAACGCTTCCGCAAAGTCATCGGTCCCAACGCTGTTTTAGCCCGCCTGGGCGGGGACGAGTTTGCCATCATCGTTCGAGACGTCCATTCCCCAAACCAGTTGCTAGACCTTCGAGACAGCCTCGAAGCCAGCCTGGACGAGCGCGTCGATATCGGCCAATGCACCGTTAAAGTGGGCGTTGCCGCAGGCTATGCGATTCGTGAAAACAACCAAGAAGATAGCTCGAACGTTCTAAAGCGTGCCGATCATGCTATGTACGAACGAAAGGCTTTCCTAAAGTCGCGTCCCTCAACATTAGTCTTGCCACAAATGATGACGTCAACTCCTGTCATTGTTTGAACTAGAAGCAATTCAGCGCGCAAATTCAGGGCGTCAGAGCAGCCCGTTTCAGCATCAAAATGCGATCGTTGTAACTGTCGGTAATTACGAGGTTCCCCGAATTCCGATCCACTGAAACGCCATGAGGACGCGACAACATCACCGACTTCGGCGGTGAGCTGAGCTCGCCTTTCCCCTTGGTTCCGTTTCCAACCAACCGAGTCACATTCCCCGTTTTCGGATGATACTTGATGATTAGATGATTCTCTGTATCTGCGATAATGACTCCCTCGTCCGAATCGATGCACAAATGTTTTGGTCCATTAAGCGCAATCTTACTCGCTTCTCCCTCGCCAAGACCAGTTCCAGACTTGCCTGATGTATTGACCACTGTCTCTATAATTCCCGATGGACGCACGACTCGCAACGCATTTCCATTTCGCTCCAAGATGTAAATGTTGCCAGCTTTATCAGCAGCAACTGCGCGAGGATCTACCAACGGAGCATTCACTGCCAACGTTCCGTCGATCGGTTTACCTTTCGAACCATTTCCTGCCACAACCTTTATCGTTTGACTTTGAATATCATAAGCCAATATTTGCTGAAGATTGGCAATATGCAATGTTCGTCGATCGGGGGAAAATGTAATGCAATAAGGTCCCTGCGATCTCCCCTTCGCTTGTTCAACTCCGTAAGAGCCAAGAGAACGAATCGATCCAGTCATCTCGCTCCAGACCCGAACCTTTCCGTTCCATGTATCTCCGATCCAAACTTCAGTTTGGCTACGAATCGCCAAGTTATGTGGTCCATGAAACAACGCTTCGAGCGCGATTCCATCTCTAAAGGTTTCACCACCTTTCTCCTCCCTTGCCCCTTTTACACCTGCAACGTGTTCGAGTACTCCATCTCGATTGATTCTTAGCAAACGGTTCCCTCGAGACATTTCAACGATCCACAGAACTCCGCTTTCGTCGTATTCAGCGGCAAAGGGTTCATTGAGTCTTGCTTCAGTTGCCGCGATATTGACCGTATCCGTTTCGCCACCTGCCAATAAGACCAAAGCATCTTCGCCATAGACAAAGCAAGTTCGTAAGCACATCACGAGACAAATGAAAGCAGACGTTTTATTCATAGCAAAAACTCGTTATTTTGTTTTTCTCAAAACGCGCACGCGATGGTTCTCGCTATCACCAATCCAGAGAGATCCATCATCGTCCACAAAGATTCCGTGCAAGCGATTGAGTCGACATTGTAGCGGTAAGCCATCCGGCCCATCTCCTTTGTGACCATCTCCTACAACGACATCAATGAAACCCGTTTTCATATCAATCTTTCGCACCGAGTGGCTTTCGGTATCGGCCAGAAAAACGTCTCCTGCGTGGTCCACAGCGATTCCTTTAGGCCCCTTAAGCGTCGCTTGCAGTGCAGGACCTCCGTTTCCGGTAAAACCGCTTGCACCCGTTCCAGCGATATGAGAGATGATCTTGGCTTGCATGTCGAAGCGAAAGACTTGATTTCCTTCGCGAGTTGCAAGCCAAAGATTCCCATCCTTATCGAAATCTAAAGAGCGTGGACCGTTCAACGGCGTACCAGCGATGGGTGAACCGTCAGGGGTCTTTCCAGGTTTGCCAGTCCCGGCAAAAGTACTGATTTTTTGGGTCGACATATCCACCATGCGTATGACATGATTCCCAATATCGCAAATGTACAAATTTCCGTTTGGGCCAAATTGAATGGAGTGTGGGTTCTTCAGTTCCGCTTTACTTGCTACGCCACCATCACCCGAATACCCGGCTTTGCCTGTCCCGGCAATCGTTGTGATGACATTCTTTTTCAAATCTACTTTACGAACGACGTGATTGGACATGTCAACAATGAAGAGATTTCCGTCGCGATCGAACCGAATTTCATGCGGTTGATTTAGAGTAGCTTTCAAAGGATCGCCCCCATCCCCTGAGTAACCTTTTTCACCACAACCGACAATCGTTTCTACATGGCTGTCGGCGCGAATCCTTCTCACTCGCTGGCCCCCATACTCACAAAACCAAATGAGTCCGTCAGGGCCGCGCACAACACCAAACGGGTTGTTCACTTCAGCCTGCGTAGCCACACCGCCGTCCCCAGCAAAGCCAGGCTTTCCTGTCCCAGCTGCAGTCTCGACGATCCATTCCTCTGCCAAGACGGTGTTGCACGCCATCAAAACGCCCAACATCACAACCAAGCACAATTGCCTTACATTCATAGGACTTCCAACCGTTCCAAGAAACTCACCGTACATGCTCATCGATAACCAAATCCAAACTTGGGGCGCCGAGCGGAGGATATGATTATGACGGTTGTAGGGAGCGCGCGGTCCCTGCCCCCCCTCAATCGGCGAGAAATTCGTCAAAAATCACGACATTTCATTTCCCTTTTTTTGCGCACACTAACCGTAACCTACATTCTTACAACCGTCAGTGTTCCCATTCCTTATGAAGTGCTTAGAGATGTCGACGCTAACCAATACCCTCGGCCCCGAATTCTTGCCAACCGTCGCTCCGATTGCACCGGAAGCCGTGTTGAATGAAGTCGAGTCAGATGTAGAGAGTCTTTACGCTTCAACCAGCTTGATCGACACGCGCGATTGTCCCAAGATGTCGGAACAGACAGGACCGCACGAGCACGAAGAAGAGGGGCCTCCGCCACTCAACGACTTGCTGCGCGAACGAGACTACTATCGCCAAAAGGCAATTCAACAAGACGTCGAAATTTTTGAAATGCGGGCCTTGCTTCAGTCCGGTAAAGGTCTAAGCAATATTCTCAATCTTCGTCCGCTACTGGATACTTTCATGGCCGTTGTGCGCGAAAAATATAGCGCCACAAACACCGCCGTCTTGCTGAAAGACGACTTGGAAAACACCGAAGATTTCTATCGCGTCAAGGCATTCTACGGACTAGAAGATCGCTTCATCCATCCCAGTGGCTTGGAAGAATCGTTACACATGTTCAAATTTCCAAAGGATAATGGACTGCTGTGGCAGCTCATCCAACAGGGGAATGCATTCAGCGTACGCGATATGCAAAAAGGCCCCCGATTCAAACACGCTTGGAAAAAATGGAACCTCGACGTTCTTAAATCGGACGTCTGGTGCCCACTGATCAAAAGCGGTGAAGTCCTTGGTATCCTAACCGTGGGTGCCCGTGATGACGGATCGCAAATCCCAGAAAGCGAATACGCGTTCATTCAAGAGTTAGCTTCGATTGCGATCACCAATATCGACTCGACGCTCAAATACGAGAAGAACGAACGTATTTTGAAGAATATCCAGACGTTGTACGATATCAATCAACAGATAGCGAATGTCAACGACTTTAAGAAGCTCTGCATTGAAACGCTCAGTAAGGCCGTCGATGTCCTCATGACGCAGAAGGGTAACTTGATGATCTACAACAAGATCACCAAGAAACTCGAAATCCGCGTTGTGTGGGGTAACATCCCGAAGAATGTGCGGGATGAAATCAATAACGGGCTAGTCGAAACGAAGACGTTCGATTTGGGTGAAGGTGTTGCAGGACAATGCGCAAAGACCAAGAAACCGATCCGCGTTAACGATCGCACTCAAATCCCACAAGTTGGACAGCATGCGGTCTATTGCATCGCCAGCGTTCCAATTTTGTATGGCAACGAGCTCGAAGGTGTCATCAACATGACCAACAAGGTTGTGTTCGACGAACAGGGCAATAAGGTTCTCGATCCATTAGGTCGCTTCACGGAAGAAGACATCGGCTTGTTGCTCGGTCTTGCCGATCAAGCTGCCGTTAACCTCAACAAAACTCGCCTTTACAGCCAATCGATCACCGATCGAATGACGGGCCTCTACAACAGCCGATATTTCGAGCAAATGTTGTTTGAATCCTTCACCGAATCGGTTACCAGCGGCAAACCGATGACCATTGCCATTTCAGATATCGACCATTTCAAAAAGTTCAACGACAGCAATGGGCATGCGGCTGGCGATGAAGTTCTCAAACATGTTTCGCGTCTCTTCTCCGAGTGCGTTCGTCCCGATTCGGAAGACATGGTCTTCCGTTACGGTGGTGAAGAGTTCTGTATGTTGATGCCGAACACCACTCCTGAAGAAGCGATGGAAGTTATTGAAAACTACAGAGCTCGGCTCGATGCAACCCCGCTTGATCACATGGGAACATCCTTGAAAGTTCAAGTATCCGTCGGATTGGCAACCTCAATTATCGATGCCACCGATAGCAAACAACTCTTCGAAAGTGCGGATGAAGCCTTATACGCCTGCAAGCACAATGGCCGAAACCAAGTTCGGCATTATGCCAACGGCTCGAAGATCCGTTACCAACCCAGCGGCATGAAAGAACTTATCCAACAAGCCTATAAATAATCTGTTGTAGGGTGTGTGCAGCATGTCTTTCTTGCTGCACCACTCTGTACCGGAACCTTCTCATTCTTGTTCGGTTCCGCAAGCCGAAAACCCGACATGCGCAACACACCGTCGAGTTGACTTAACGCTGTGCACGTCCGGTACAACCTGCACATCAACTCTATAAACCTCAGCCTGTACGTCAACTCCACGGTGTGTTGCGTAAACAGATTCTTCACACGTGATTCGCAATTCAAAAACGAGATAACTCGAGCGCCAAATCGATACGTTAATCGTTTACTTCACACACCCTACTTCCGACTCCTGTAGGGTGTGTGCAGCATGTCTTTCTTGCTGCACCACTCTGTACCGGAACCTTCTCATTCTTGTTCGGTTCCGCAAGCCGAAAAACCGACATGCGCAACACACCGTCGAGTTGACTCAACGCTGTGCACGTCCGGTACAACCTGCACATCAACTCCATAAACCTCAGCCTGTACGTCAACTCCGCGGTGTGTTACGTAAACAGATCCTATCGCGCGTGATTCGCAATTCACAAACGAGATAACTCGAGCGCGAAATCGATACATTAATCGTTTACTTCACACATCTATGACAAGCGGCGTGTCAATCCCAGGAAACGTTTTCTATCTTATTTTCCGCGTCTGTCTTCTATTTTCAAAGGTTTATTGCGGTTTCAGGCGGTTTTGATT
>Ga0075163_10001890_pt1 | contig 28338 bp, 18 predicted proteins | sample JI1023141ADNA_FD_71478 | JGI IMG/M metagenome (GOLD analysis project Ga0075163, IMG submission 71478) | Wastewater effluent complex algal communities from Wisconsin, to seasonally profile nutrient transformation and Carbon sequestration -... | ecosystem: Engineered > WWTP > Effluent > Algae...
CCAGCTAGCGATGCTGCTCCAACCGAGAATCCGCCTGCAGTTGACAATGCTGAAAAGAAGGATGGAGCCTGAGCGACTTTTAGAGTCGTGTTCGATTATTGACCGGGACTACTTTCCAGTCGCATCTTGAGGCGAGCGATTTTGAGACGTTGCAGCGTCGCATTCACGCCAGCCCATGAGCCTGCCAAACCCAGAAGCGTTCCGCCTGTTGCACCTAAGATGGCAATCAAATTGTTGGATTGAATCCAGGTCGACAAGAATAGGCAAACGCCAAAGAATACTGGTTGCAAAAAGCCCAGTAGCCAAAACATGCTCAATGCCCGATTGGAACGTGCATCATCGTAGAGCTTTTGCAGTTCCACATTGCCGTGGCTATCTAAAGGTTCTGGTTCGGCCAGCGAAGCTCGAACGCCGAAATAGAGAACCGCATAGGTAAAGATGACAAGAGCTGGATAACCGAGCATCCCCCAAAACCATAAAAAGCTCTGCTGGGGTGTCCAGGTGCTTTGGTCAATGTGTCTTCCAATCCACAGAGTCGCGAATAAAAGTCCAGTGCATACCACGGTCGATAAACCCCAGTGCCACCATTGAATCGGATTCTTACGTTGTCGATTCACTAGCGACGCAGTCCTCTTTTGTTGCTCTAGCGGAATCGCCGGTTGGAGGACAGCAAATAGCAATCTTGCAATCGGCATCGCGATCCCAAACCACAGCGGAAAGAAAAGTAACCACGCCATCGTGGATAGGAGCTGCAGCAAAGAAGAACGGGTTACCAACGCGATGATCAAGACGATCAACCAGACGGCTAAGCAAGAGAGAGTCGCCAGGCTTAGTGTCCGAATTTTGGTTTTAAGCAATTCGCGATCGGTTGTCTCGTTGCGCCATGTCAACAAGCTGAGTACCATCACTAGTGGTGCGCACAAAAAGATTGGAACGAATAGAAATTGAAAGAAGCGAAGAACGAGGATCGCGGGATCATTCATGGGACACCTTTAGCTAACACCCCAGAGTTTATTGAGTTGTCGTAGTACCAAAAGTTCGATTTCCTTACGGTTCAACCCGGCGATCTTGGCGTCCGCCAAAGCTGAACCCAGAGTCGATTCAATCCGTTTCCTTTCTTCCGCTGGTTTCTCGGTGGTTTTCTCTACGGTAGATAACACGACCGTACCACGGCCGCGACTTGTGGCCAGTAGTCCACAGTCGGTCAGTTCGCGATAAGCCCGCGCTACCGTGTTGAGATTAATCCCCAAGTCATTTGCCAACTGACGGACTGGCGGAAGTTCATCACCGACCTTCAGCGTGCCATCGGCCAGCAACCGCCGAATCTCTTGAACCAGCTGGTCATGAAGCGGAATGGGGCTATTGAGCGAAATCGTAATCATGGAATGATTGTATCGTACTATGATACTTTGTCAATAGCTCGTCGCTGGTCGTGCGTAGCTCCTACGCGTACTTTTAATCATCCTCGTCCTCGAAATCGTCTTCGAAATCGAAATTAACTAAGGTTACTCGTGCCTTCCAACTGCTATTGCTTTCTCGATCGCAGAAATGACTTGAGCGGTCTTGCAATCGTAAGTATTGCACATCACTACCACGCCGGACTTTTTCTCTGGAAAGAAGACCAGTTGCGTTTTCGTTTCTTCTTGCGATCCGTTGTGCCAAACTCGGAGCGTTTGGTCCTCACCGTCGACGCGAACACCCAAACCATACACTGTTTCAGTGTCATCCTTTAACTTTTGCCTTGTCCACATCATTTGAGAGGTTTCACGTGTTATCAGTTCATATTGCATCATTGCCAATGTAAAGCGAGCAAAATCCTCAACATTCGATTTGTAGCCCCCTGCTCCATGTTTCCAATAATGGGCCACGTCCGGTTGCGTTTTGATTTCATCCCCAACAACTCGATAACCGACCGACCAATTCGGTTGGTCGGTGTATTCCAGGTCTAACTGAAATGAGCTAAGTTCAAGAGGTTGGATAATCTCGGCTTCAATTTGCTTGTGCATGGGGAGTCCCCCAGCACTTTGAATCACGGCACTCAATAGGACATACGCGTACGAAGAGTATTCCATCCGGGTTCCGGATTCAAAAATCAAACGGGCGTTTAGGAAACGTGACAAGCTATATAGTGGATCGAGTCGATCGTCACTTGCATCGGGGTATTTGCCAGGAAAGATAAAACCATTCGCATAATGTGGAACACCGCTTTGATGACAGAGTAGTTGCCGTGTGGTGATTTTTTGTAAGTGCTCAGGCAGTCTGGGAAGATAATCGACGATGGGGGCATCAAGTTTCAGCTTGCCATCTTGGACCAGTTGCATCACGCGCACAGCGGCCACAGGTTTGGAGCATGAAGCCCAATTCACGAGGCTCTTGCTGGTCATCGGGGTTTGGGTTTGGCGATTGGCCAGACCATAGCCTTGAAGATAAACAATCGAGTTATTTTGAATAACGCCGATCGACACGCCAACCAGCGATTGCTTTTCTATCTCTTGCTTAATGGCATTGTCGATCTTTTGAGTGTCGATCCAGCGAGCTGGATTTTCGGCAACCGCAAGCGGTGCTATGGTCACGAGGCATAACCACCAACACCACCGGTAAAGAGTATTGTGATTCACAGAATTACTCGCGTGTTAATGGCTGCTTGATGGGACAAGTTGGAGTTGATGAACGGGGGGGCCTGGCAGCAACGGTGAGGCTTTTCCATAGACCCAATCTTCGTAGCCCAAACGATAGAAGGGTGACAGCGGATGTCCCGACTGCCCACCGGGTTGATGATAAATTCCCTTTTCTTCTTCTCCAGGTGAAACAACCATACGCTGTGATGCTCCACCTGATGGTGACTGAACGCGGGGCATGTGATTGTCACCTGGCAAGGGAAGTTCGGGCATATCCAAAAATGACGCTAGTTGCGATGCAGCGGCCGATAGCGGATGCCGGATCTTCGCTTGATTCCTTTGGCCCCAAGTTGCTTTGTCTAGCTCTTTGGATCGTAAAAACAACTCTTCGCTTGTCTGCGCAGCGGCAAGCAGTAATGCATCCCAGCTTTCAAACTCCGTCGGCAGCCAGTGCAGCGGGCGCTCGATGAGTAGTTGATCGGCGACGGCATCGCGCGATATGGCAACGCTTCGAGACAAGCCGATCTTTTTCGCTATGCCTGTGCCCAGGGGTTCCGTTGTTGCGCGACCACGACTTGCATCCAATCCAAAAATGCGCTGTAAAACCTGAAAGCGAAACTCCGCTACAATTCGATAACCGACTGCATCAACGGAGGCATGACTACTCGATTGTTCAACGTGCTGGAGCATCTCAGCCGACAGTTTGTTTTCATTGGCTTTGGCGATATCGAGGAGGCGATCTTTCCATACCGCCATAAATCGCGCTTCATCATCCAATTGGATCGCCAATAAATCTTGTTCATTGAATTGTTCTTTTTCCATAAGGCGATCACGAATCTGTCGCGCTCTTGCCCCTGGATCAAATCGCCCATCGCCAACGGTATTGAGATATTCTTCGCCCATGATGCGGTTGTTGGCAGTCCAAATTCGGCCGCCGGTTGGATTGTAAACACGCGGATGTTCGCTAGGTTCTAAGTAGCCCAGCCATACTCCATTGCCACTCGACCAATCCATCGGAGTTAATGAAGGCTTTCCTGGTCGCTTGGGGATTCTGCCAGATACGGTCCAGCCGATGTTGCCCTCCGCATCGACGGCCGTAACATTTTGGTTGGGCATTCCAGCTCGATTCGCGATATCCAGCACTTCTTCGACGTTTCGAGCCGACTCCATGTCGATGAGATTTAAGTCAAAGGCTTTGGGATCATTCCCAATCCAACAATGCACAAATCGACGGCCATCGCGGATCTCAACGACCGGTCCCCATTCGGACCATTGGTATTCGAGTTCTTCTTTGCCACCGGGATAGAGCAAGTCTTCACGGTAGGTAATCAAATCGCGCGGGCCAGCGGCCGTAAGGTACTCAGTCTTACTTTCTTGGTTGGTTTGTTTCAATTCAACGATGTCGCCGTAGTCGCCGTAGCTGTTGGTGAAACCCCAGGCGACCGACCCGTTGGAGCCTTCGATCAACACAGGCGTGCCAGGAAGGGTGACGCCCACGATCCGGCGTGGTGTGCCATCAACGGCTGGTCCGTCCATCACTGCGCGATACCAGATCGTGGGGACCTGCAATCCAAGGTGCATGTCGGACGCCAAGATGGCTTTGGAGTCACGCCCTACTTTGCTGCTCACGGCCCAGTTGTTGCTACCGATTACGAAATCAGGATCCCAGGCTTCCTCTTCAAAAACGGCATGTAGACTTGTAGGTGATTGCGGTGCGTGGGCGAACTGAAGTGCTGTAGGCCCTCGATCGATGTTTTCACGCAACGAAAAAACTTCAGGTGTTGGAATGGACGGTTTGGGGAGTTGGCTGTCGTCTAGTGCCGCATCCCAATGCGAGCCGGTGCGTACCAAAAACTGAAAGACCTCTGGTGGTACTTTTTCTTGGAGTTCTCCCAGTCCCAATTCCAAGCGACCATCCATCGGTTGCAAGTCGCATAGCATCGTCATCATGACCAAAATCGAATCGGTTGGTTGCCATGGTTTGGGCTTTTGACGCAAAACCAAATACTCAAACGGATAGTCCCCCAAGCTTTTGAGACCAGCATTCACGCCGTTGGAGTAGGCATCGACGATATGCTGTTTATCTTCAGGTAAGCTTCGATAAACATTGTTGGCCAACGGCTCAAAGCGGTGTCTGCGGAAATTGCGATCGCTCCGTAAAGCCATCTGTCCCACCAGTTCACCGAGGCGGCCAGAAGACATTCTTCGCAACAGATCCATTTGAAAGAAACGATCTTGCGCATGAGCAAATCCGAGCGCAAAGGCTGTGTCATCTCGATATTGTCCGCGAATCGTAGGCACGCCTTGCGCGTCGCGGTCGATCTGGACGCTCGCAAGAATATAGTTCGCTCGAACGGTGCCAGAGATGCGGGGTAAACTGGCACGCAATCGCCAATAACCCCAACCAACGACAAAGACGATAACTGCTGCAATTGTCAGAAAGCCACGCAACAACCAACGTTTCCATGCTCGCTTTTTCGGCACTGGAGAAGGCGGCTCTTTTTCTGCTGTTTGGGACATGATGCGAACCCGTCATCGAAGAACTAAATTCAAAGTCGTCAGATCATCAGATAATCGATCTAGGTTTCACGACCTGTGTAGAGCGGCGAGATAACTGTGCCATTCAATAAATGATGGGGACGTTGCAGCGGATCGGTCAATTGCACATCATCCGGGACTCCCAGGGCATGAAAGATGGTCGAGCAAACGTCAGCCGGAGTCCATGGTCGAGTGATTGGATAGGCAGCTTGAAAATCCGTTTGGCCAATCACTTGGCCCCCCCGCACACCTGCCCCTGCAAAGAGACCGGAATAGGCGTGAGCCCAGTGGTCGCGCCCAGCTATTTTTTCGCCTGGCAACGTCGAGATCTTTGGCGTGCGACCGAACTCGCCCATCACAATCACCAGCGTTTGTTCGAGAAGTCCCGAGGTGGATAGATCGGTCATAAGGGCTTCAAGTCCTTGATCCAATTGCGGAAGGAGTGTGTTCTTTAGTCTTCCCCAATTGTCGACATGCGTGTCCCAGGTTTGCACGATACCCATAGTAGCTTGGATCATTGGAACTCCCGCTTCGATCATGCGTCGCGAGAGTAGCAGCGACTGACCGAACTTATTCTTGCCGTAGCGTTCGCGCGTCGCTTCGGGTTCGCGTGATATATCAAACGCATCCGTCATTTTGCCTGAGGTCAACAAGCGATAAGCGATTTCTTGTTGATCTCGAAATGCGGCTAGTTCGGTCGATGAGTTTGTATTGGGCTTGTTATTGAGATGTTGAAGTAATTCGCGGCGACTGGCGAGGCGTTGTTGTGGCACGCCCTCACGAAGGCTAAGTGCGTCGACTTTGAATGCGCTTGCGTTGGGATCGCCTTGGATTTGCCACGGATCATGTTTGGCCCCCAAGAAACCTGCATGTTGCCCGGGCCAAGTCAAAGGACCTTCAATCAGATAATTGGGTAGTGAAACGCCCGTGGGGATACCATCGGCACGTGGGCGCACATAGTCGAGAGCGGCGGCAAAGTTGGGAAAATCGTTGCGAGATTCGACGCGATCCAAGTCGGAACCACCGCGTGGAATTGGTGTGTCTCGGCCTGTCAACGCAACGTGTGTCGCCAGTAAATGATTGTGCTCGCGATGCGACATGGTGCGCAAGAGCGTCCACAAGTTTGTTTGTTTTGCCAGTCGAGGCATATGTTCGCAAATCGCGACGCCGGGAATCGTCGTTCCGATAGAAGAGAATTCACCGCGCACTTCCGCTGGAGCATCGGGTTTCGGATCCCACATATCCAACTGGCTGGGACCACCGCTGAGCAACACGATGAGTACCGATTTTGCCTTGCCGCTAACAGAAGCTAGGTCGAACGATTTGGGTGATTGATTCTCCGCAGCTTGGATGTTGCTTCGTAGCTGCTGCCATGGCAGGATTGAGCCGATGACACCTAAGGCACCTACCTGCAATAAACCTCTCCGATCCAATCGATAACGTGGTGCTTCCAGCATGTAAGAGCTCGTGCGGTATGTGTGGTGGGAATAAGGGAGAACAAGTACTTCTTGTTGTAGTCCATTCGGAGGGCTATCGCAACTCATTGTTTATCCCGTTGCGGCAGCGGAGCAAAGTCTGGGGCTTCATCCGCTGGACTTACGGCGGGGACCACGCTCCCCTGCCCGCTCGCGAAGCGAGACAAGAATGTAGCGTTTAACAGCGAAGTAGCCACGCTGTAACTTGCGAAGAAGCGGCTGACGCTATCTCGTCGCCAATACCTTGCATCGCGTCGTTATTCGCAACCACATCACACTCCAGCCGTGGCCCATTGCATTGCACTAACACTCCATCCGAGCGCGGCTCGTTCTGCACAACACACTCCCCTTACAAGTGCGGTTTTTTGTCACCCACAAAAATGTATTGATACCTACAAAGTGGTGATTGTTATGACAAAAAATTAAAACTTGGACAAAAATATCGACTGGGTGATTGCGAACGCCGAGTCGGTGATTCAAAACGAAGCGAAGTTACGGCGCTCGATCGTTGACTCACTTGCTTGAAAGAGTGCGAGCGCGCGATAGTCATTATTTCATTGAGGTACATCTATGTTGAATCATTGCGTGCGGTGGACATTGTTGTTTGCCACAGCTCTCTGCTTATTGGCTCCCAGCCAGCAAGCCGAAGGGGGCGAATTTTTGAAGAGGTTGTTTGGGAGAAACTGCCGCAAGGTTTGCGTCCCATGTCCAGATCCTTGTGTGAGGTCCGTGTGCTATGGGGTGTCGCCCAAGTTAGAAATCGATGTTTGCCCTACCAAACATGTTGCGACCGTCCAAGTTTACGATGGGACTGAATTTGTATGTGCCTATAAGGTGTTCATCGGAAGCGATTGCCAAAACCAAGTATTTTACATTCACATTCCATGCGAGGTGAAAGAGAAGGTCTGCAAAGACGGTAAGTGTTGCGATAAAGATAATCCTATGATGTGCGACGACATGACTGTTTCGGTGGATGTCGCTGCGGTAGCAGTCCCACTTCCGAATCTTTCACATGATACTTGGATTATGGATATGGTTCCTGGCGCTAAGGACACGTACAAGCACGCGGATCTTTCGATGGGAATTGCGAAACCTCAAAGCTTATCCGAACACGTTGGGGTTAGGTTAAATGTCGAAGTGGGCAATAGTATTATTGAAACTTTCAAGGCGAAGACGGAAGATGGCAAGTATTATGTTTTGAATCAATTGTCTGTGAAACGCCCAAGAGTAAGCGTCTTCGACAACTTTGGAATTGGATATGAGGTGACAGAAGAGCAATACAGGGAGTCTAAAGCAACCGATATCAGCGACAAAATCTACCGAGGAGGAGGAGGATCTAACCCACCGACGACACCACCCCCGACTAACCCTCCACCTCCACCGCCCGCTGATAAGGCGATTAACTTTGGGCATTCCGATGGCACGCATTGGATTTGGAATTACAACGTGGTTGAATTCAAGTGATTCATGCGTTTTCTAGGTGCTTTTGGCGCGATGAACGCGTTTAAGTTCTGGGTTCCAAACGGATATTTTCTTCCAAAACGGGGATTTTAGTTGACCTCCGGCATGGTTTGTGGGCAAACTCGATAGTGGCCCCATTCGATGGGGTTTTTGGGTTTTCCCCCACACACCATGACCTGAGGTAGCTTCGATGCGGCGGAATTCGGCTTCGTTCACTGTTCTTATGGCTCTAGCCTTTGTGCTGTTGGGCTCGGTTCAATTTGCCCATGCTGGCGGTTTGCTCTCCCGTCTATTGGCTGGCAAAAAAGGAGCTTGCAGACCCGCTCCCAAGTTACGCCTCTTTCAACGCTGCCCCACGGATCCATGTTGCCCTCCACCAGTCTCGTATGGCCCACCATGCTTAGATGGTTCCGAATGCCCCAAGCAACTCTTAGGGATGATCAGTGACGTAGATGAAAACGGCGAGACCCACTGCGTGTTCCGCGTGTTCTTAACCGAAAACTGCTCGTCATTGCTCGTCCAAATAGTCAATCTTCCTTGCAATGTGAATGAAACCAGTTGCAACAATGGCCAATGTGGAGAGAACGGAGGCCAAGGTTTGGAAGGCCCGTTCATCGAGATCCGTGCACTTCCTCCCTTGCCCGGTCCTGGACCAGGGCCCGGACCAGGCCCAATTCCTACTCCTGCTCCCACCAATCCTGGCACCAATGGTGTTGTTGTCGATACGAACTACAACGGAATCTCTAATGGGCTTCCTCCTCTGCAAGAGGGTTCCACACGTCAGGTTATTGGCGTTCAAGCCAATCCAACTCTCGCAGGATATTTTGAACATGATAACGGGCTCGGTGGCAAAAAGTATTATGCCCTGTATCGCCTATCATTTGTTCGAGGTAACGAGACCCGTGAAGCGGGGATCGGCTTCGAAGTGAGTTCCGTACCTAATGGCGGAATGATGCTTCCCGGCAAATGGGCAAATGTATTCGGCAAGACTCATCGCGTTGACGAAACCGACCCAATGGATCCTAACAAAGTAGTTTGGACCTACGTGGTTCACGAAAACCGCTAAGTCCTAGTCTTGCGTTGGATAACCCTCGATGCGCCGATTCGAATGAGCCAAGCTCATGGAGTTGGCGATCATCGAGTCACGAAATCGATTGAATGACGACGAGGAAGTAGGTAAGCCTGCTTCCTTGTTTTTTAATGTAGGTTTAATTTCCGCAGTTCGCTTTTCTCTGCCAGCCGTCCGTCAGCAATGCGAAAACATAAGTGGCGTAAGTGTTGCAAACGCAGCCTTCTAACCACACCAACAGTAAAAAAACTGACCACATAATGGGTAATTCCAGCAGGTGGGTATTGAATTGGGGTGTTAGCTAAGCAGAATGCAGTAGTGAATACTCCTTCCCTTTCCTCCCCGCTTGATCTGTTCGGCCTGTTTTTAGCGAGATCATCGACATGACATGTTCACAAGTTCGCGGCTCCGTTGGTTGTCGCCTCGGGGTAGTACTTCTCACTTGTGCTATGGCGATCGCCGCATTCCCATCGAGTGGTTTTGCGCAAATCGGAACACCGAGTATCAAAGGTGGTGGAGGAACATATCCAGATCAAAATGGTGGTTCGCCGAATAATGGTGGGACATCGACTGCCGTCTGCCCAACACGTTTGGTAGGACGCGTGGAAGATGTCGATGGAAATGGAAATCTTGTATGTCGCTATAAGATCTTTATCGCTTCTAATTGCGTTATGGATCAATACAAACTCGACTTGCCCTGTAGTGTCAACAAGACAGATTGCATGAATGGAACTTGCCAAAATCCAAACACTTCGAACTTGATACCAGTTGCTCCACCTGATCCCAACGCAACTCCCAGCAACGGAGAAACCCCAATTCCTGTTGCAGCGCCCGTTAATGATCCGAATACTATTCCTGGTTACAGCAAGACTTATGCTTCCAGTGCATTGAACATGGGTATTGATGCAGTGCCAGCTGGAAGTACACGGACGATTGTTCCAATTGGTGCTGCAACCACAGCGACCGTCAAATTCGCTCGATTATCACAAGCGGGTGTCGAGAAGTATTTCAAGTTGATCCGACTTGAGATTACAGAAACCGATGGAACAAAGACAACCGTCGGGAGCGGTTTTGAAATCCCTGCCCTGCCCGCTGGAGAAACAGCTGTGCCAACAGTTTTCCGCAGCATCCAAAACAAGACGTATCAAGTTGAGGAATACTCCATCACAGGTAACGTCGAATGGACCTACGTCGTGCACGAAAGCAAGTAAGCTATTTGCGCAACATCAGATCATTCACGGATGATGGCATAACGGCACGAATATAAACTCGAAATCCGATGTTGGGCATTTCCTCGCTCATCGGCATGCTTCTGCGAAAAAACGCGTCCTTGTCGTAACCTAAGACCAGCGTGTTCTGAGTTGGTGTAATCGTTGCCTCGTCGGGAAGTACTCGAAAACCCTTCGGGCCATCAGGAATGCTCGCAGCATTTTCATCACCATATCTCCAAACCAGCTCGTTACAAATCTCGCCACCTACATCCTCTGCGAGTTCGATGGCCCAATCTGCCAGAAAGCCAATTACGGGTTCGTTTTCCGCGCCTGGTTGAGTGTATTGCGCCATAACTGACGGAAGTGGTGCGCGATGTTTACGAACATCGCCCCAAGTGACCTCTTGGGTACCAATCAAGATATCGGGCATCTGATAAGCATACTCTTTGTAATAAGGTTGGATGGTTGTTCTGAATTCTCCTCCCGAAACCTTCATGAATTGGCTCCGTTCACTGGGAGCAAAAAGTTTGATACTCGGCAATATGATTTTTTGCCCGTCAAAATGAAACGCCTTGTGCCGCGCACCCCCACTCATATCTTGAGTCGTCTCCGGAACAGTTCTTAAGACTTGGTGATAGCGCTGGTCCGGCGACCACGCGTAAATACGATAAAAACCAGGCGGGAGTTTCGTGGTCACCGGATGCTTGAAGGGCCCTAACGCAAATGGTTCGACCGGATCAGGTAGCCATGTTTCTGGATTGAGTTTCTCGAAGAAGAACTGGGCATCTTTGACATGATCTTCGGTGTCAATCGAAACCATCAGCGCATTTTTTTCCCAATCAGGAGGGTTTGGCATCGAGGCTTGCAGGATGATTCCGCACAACAGGATTATGCTGGCGGCAATCGCAAGCGGTGCGCGATTGATTCTTACCCAACGCCACGCACGGCGACGCAAGGGCCAAGGATCCGCCAAAATTGGTTCGCGTTTCAAGAAACGATCTAAGTCGGCTGCCATCTCCGCCGCACTCGCATAACGAGCACTCGGGTCTTTCTCCGCCGCCTTCTGGCAGATGCTCACCAAGTCGCGCGGAATTTGCTTATCGAGCTTGCGCGGATCGGGAATGTCTTCATGAATCACTCGATAAAGCAACGCACGGCTACCACCTTCAAAGGGACGTTTGCCTGTCAACATTTCATAGAGGATGATTCCCAACGAATAAACATCCGTACGACCATCCACTTGGTGCGACAAACCTTGAGCCTGTTGCGGTGACATATACGCCGGTGTGCCAAGAATCTCTCCGCGAATTCCGACCACCATTACCGTGGTGCTACCATCATTCGATTCCGTAGGACGACGATCACGGCGAGCTAATCCAAAGTCCGTAACGAATGGATTGTCCTGCGAATCGACCATGATGTTCGCAGGCTTCAAGTCGCGATGGATGATCCCGTTTTGATGGGCATAATCGATCGCTCGAGCTACCGTGGCTACAAACCGAGCGATCGCATCATGGTTCCCGCGAAAGCGTTGAATGCACTCCTTCAAAGATAACCCATCAATCCATTGACTGATGATACAAAGACTCCCAGGTTCGTCTTGGAGCCTTCGCTCGCTATCAACATCCGTCTCCGTATGCGCAACCGTTTTATCGCTTTGCGTTTTCTTCGCGGCAGTCGATTCACCCGCCGGTCCACTAACCGGACTGGAGGCCCGCAAAATTTCATAAATGCGAACAATGTTGGGATGTTCTAACTGAGCCGCTGCTTGAGCCTCATACTGAATCATCGAAAGCTGACTATAAGTCAGCGATTTTCGGAACGGAACTTTGATCGCCACATAACGATCGAGCAGAAGATCTTTCGCCTTATAAACTTCACCAAACTGCCCCTTGCCTGATTTGGTGACCAGGTTAAATCGATCTCCCAGCCGTTGATGTTGCAACTCCACCGTAAGCGTTTGCGTTACATCGTCGGCCACCACAATGCGGCTGCCGCACGATGGGCATGAAATCGATTCGTCAACGATTTCAGGAAAGTTGATTTCGCAATCGCAGTTCGGGCAATGCGTTTTCATCGTTCCTTTTCCTACTCCAATTGGGTTCTCTTTGAACTCGATTCACCCGGAATTAGAAACCAATAGCGAGCAAATAGCAATTCCTTACCGGCTACATTTGGGGTACTTAGTCTAGGTGTACTCCCAGGGGCGGTTGGAGATGGGAATTATTGGGGCTGTTCCCCATGAAATAGGGGGCGGATTTTGGCAAGTAAGGCTCGATTTTTGGCTATAATGACAATTGGAACGGGGCTTTCGTCCACTGGCAATTGGTCTGCCAGCAACCGGTTCGATAACCGCTCCCCTACCCCACTTCATTCCCTCCGAAGTACAGCACGCATGACTCCATTGCGAAATCCCAAGCTTCATTATCACTGGGTGTATTCGAACAGAAATCGTCGCTTTGTCGCGAACAACGTTTTCACTGGCTGCTTGTTTGGACTGTTGGGACTATTGCTCGCCACTCCTTCATTCGCTCAACAACCGACGCCTGCCGAAGGTCCGCTGAACTTTGTTCGTGACATTCAACCCATATTGGCTAACCATTGTTGGAGTTGTCATGGGCCCGATGAAAAAACGCGAGCAGCCGATTTGCGACTTGATCTCATGCAAGTTGCCATCGACACCAAAGCGATCGTTCCCACAAAGCCAGAAGAGAGCTCTGTGGTAACGCGAATACATTCGACGAATGACGAGGAGGTCATGCCACCTCCGGCTACCAAGAAACCTCTCACCGATACACAAAAGAAATTGCTGGAGCGTTGGATTAAAGAAGGGGCCAGCTTTGAAGGCCATTGGGCATTTCAGCCGATTCAACGCACCACACGTCCTCTTGCCAATGCTCAACTTGGAAAGTCAACGATCATTGATGCCATCGTTCGCGAAGAACTTACCAAACATGGCTTAGCACCCTCTCCAGTTGCCGATAAGGCAACACTGCTTCGCCGAGTGACATTGGACCTAACTGGATTGCCTCCAACCAAACAAGAGCTCGAACAGTTCTTGGCTGATGATTCGCCCGAGGCCTATCGCAAAGTAGTGGATCGATTGCTTGAATCGAAAGCGTACGCCGAGAAAATGGCGGCTCAATGGCTCGATCTTTCGCGGTATGCAGACACCAATGGATACAACAATGATGAAGACCGGACGATGTGGCCCTGGCGCGATTGGGTTATTGATGCCTTTGATCGCAACATGCCCTACGACCGTTTTGTGATTGAGCAACTTGCGGGCGACCTGCTGCCCGATCCAACTCAAACGCAGTTGATCGCCACAGCCTTCTTGCGAAATCAAGGACACAACACGGAAGGTGGGATCATTCAAGAAGAGTATCGTGTGGAGTACGTTGCGGACCGTGTTCATACAGCAGCGACTGTATTCCTCGGCCTGTCAATGCAATGCGCGCGCTGCCACGATCATAAATACGATCCTATTTCGCAAAAAGAGTATTTCCGCTTCTTCGCTTTGTTCAATAGCCTCGACGAACGACAAGCGAGTTACAGCAAGTTCGTAGCCGCAGAGCCCTTTATTCGCGTACCCTCCCAACATCAAAACGAACAGCTTTCGCAAATCGATCAGCAACTTATCACGCTGAAAGAAGCGCGTTCGAAACGCGAAGCCAGCGCGTTGGAAACACTAGCTCAATGGTTGCAATCGAATTCAACCGAAGAAGTGGAAAAGCGATTCGGCTCGTCCGTAGTTCATCATTTTCCGCTTGATACCATCGAAGCAAAAGATAATTCGATTGTGGGCTTGGATGTTCTTCAGCCTCAACAGTCCGCGTTGGTAGTGGGACAGCTTGCATTTGCGGCGGGGCATAAAGAGGGAGCGTTGCAGCTCGATGGTGCGACGCATGTGGAGGTTGGAAACGTCGCTGATTTTGATGGGACGCAGCCGTTTGCCATTAGCGTTTGGGTATATCCCGAGGGTGATGGTGCGATGGCGGTCTTTTCCAAGATGGATGAAGGAAATGCTCATCGCGGTTATGACCTCTTGTTAGAAAATGGCAAAGTCGTTTCGCACTTGCTCAACGCTTGGCCTAACAATGGGCTTAAGGTATCTGCCAAAGAAACGCTGCAGAAAGGCAAATGGCAACATGTATGCGTGGCGTATGACGGTAGTCGCAAAGCAGCAGGTTTGAAAATCTTCATCGATGGAAAACCGGCGACGATGGAGGTGCATGCCGACAAGCTTACCGAGACCACTGCTACGGAGAAACCATTTCATATTGGCCTGCGTCAAAAGTCCCTTCCATTCAAAGGACGAATCGATGAGTTGCAAATACTTCATGGTAACCTGCAGGCTTCTCAGGTCTTGGAATGGATGGAGGGTAAGCCAATTGCGCGATCCATCGCATGGTTGAAAACCCCTGTCGAGTCGTGGACACCCGAGCAAAAGGAACAAGCAAAACAGCTGACGCTCAGTCAACTCGACACAGAGTATCAAAAGGTGTTGCAGGAGATTACGGCCAAAGAAAAGGCACGAGTTGATTTAACAGAGCAGTTTCCTGCCGTGATGGTCATGAAAGAGATGAAACCGCAGCGAGACACTTTTATATTGAGTCGCGGACAATATGATCAACCTACGGAAAAAGTTTCTCCGAATGTTCCGGAAGTATTGCGCTCGTTTACATCACTGGCTCCAGCCAATCGCTTGGAACTTGCGCAGTGGTTAGTTCATCCCGCTCATCCGCTTACTGCCCGTGTGGCAGTGAATCGTTTTTGGGAAAACTATTTTGGCGTGGGACTGGTCAAGACCAGCGAAGACTTTGGCACGACAGGTGAATTTCCTTCGCATCGTGAACTACTCGACTTCTTAGCTATGTATTTCATCGATAGTGGCTGGGATGTAAAGCAGCTTCAGCGACTGATTGTGCTTTCGGAAACCTATCAGCAAGATTCACGCGTTTCCGCAGAGCACTTAGCCAAAGATCCAGAGAATCGTTGGCTTTCCAGAGGACCGCGGTATCGGCTCACTGCTGAGGCCATTCGCGATAATGCGTTAGCCATCTCAGGATTGTTACAGCCACGAGTTGGTGGCCCAAGTGTAAAGCCCTATCAACCCGAAGGGTTGTGGGAAGATGTGACGGTGGAACGTCGTGGGAAATATGTTCCCGATCAAGGGGAAGGTTTATATCGCCGCAGCATGTACACCTTTTGGAAACGAACTTGTCCACCACCATCGATGGTGAGCTTTGACGCACCGAATCGAGAAGTCTGTATCGCGCGTCGTTCGCGTACCAATACGCCCCTTCAATCGTTGGTACTGATGAACGATCCCACATATGTGGAAGCGGCGCGTGTCTTGGCCGAGACGATGGTGACTGCTCAGAGCGAAGATGATGCTCGAATTTCAGAAGGCTATCTGAGGGCAGTGGCTCGTCCTGTCAAAGCCGAAGAATTAACGCTATTGCGAGAATTGTTAAAATCTGCTCGAGATCGTTTTGCCAAAGATCCTGAGGCGGCGAAAAAGCTAACTGCCGTCGGTTCACGGCCCTTGATGCCCAATGCAGATCCGAGTGAAGTCGCTGCATGGACGATTGTCGCCAGCACCATTCTCAATCTCGATGAAACGATTTCGAAGAGGTAAGCCGAATATGACTACATTACAACAATTAGTTTCATCGATGGCCCGGCGCGACTTTCTACGTCGTTCAATATTGGGTTCTGCTGCTTTAACTGCACTTGGTCAAGCGGATCTTTCACAACCGTTGTTGGCTGCAGAGAGATCGCCTCACTTCGCTCCCAAAGCAAAGCGGGTTATCTTCCTGTTTCAATCGGGTGGACCGTCGCAGTTAGAGCTCATGGACTATAAGCCAAATCTAAAGGAACTACATGGAACCGAATTACCCGACAGTATTCGCAATGGTCAGCGTTTGACGGGGATGACGTCCGGACAAAAGAGTTTTCCTTGTGTGGCTCCGAAGTTCAAATTTGAGCAGTACGGTAGCAATGGCGCTTGGTTCAGCGAATTGTTACCACATACGGGTAAAATAGCGGACCAGCTTTGTATCATCCGTTCCATGCATACGGAGGCGATCAATCACGATCCCGCCATCACTTTCATGCAAACGGGCTCGCAGCAACCTGGAAGACCGTCTCTTGGGGCTTGGATGAGTTATGGTCTCGGTAGCGAAGCTGAAGATCTCCCTGCATTTGTGGTGATGATTTCGCACGGTTCGGGAAGCGACGCTAATCAGGGCTTGCTCGATCGTCTTTGGGGAGCTGGTTTTCTGCCATCGAGTCACCAAGGCGTGAAGTTGCGCAGCGGTACCGATCCGGTGCTTTATTTGAATGATCCGTCTGGTATCGATCGTGCGTTGCGACGCGAGATGCTGGACAAACTTTCGCAATTGAATCAGCTACAAAAGTCGCAAGATGGCGATCCTGAAATTGCGACGCGGATTGAACAGTACGAAATGGCATTCAAGATGCAAACGTCTGTGCCAAAGTTAACCGACCTGTCGGATGAACCCGAATCCACTTTCGAAATGTACGGAGCCGATGCGAAGAAGCCCGGTTCGTATGCCGCCAACTGTTTAATGGCCAGAAGATTGGTCGAACGTGGTGTTCGTTTTGTACAACTCTATCATCGAGGTTGGGACAACCATGGAAACCTTCCTTCAAATATTCCCAAGCAGTGCAAGGATATCGATCAACCGCAGGCCGCTTTGATCATGGATCTGAAGCAGCGCGGACTCTTAGACGACACGTTGGTGATTTGGGGTGGTGAGTTTGGAAGAACGGTCTATAGCCAAGGTTCGTTGCAAGATGACTATGGTCGTGATCACCATGGGCGCTGCTTCTCCATGTGGTTAGCTGGAGGTGGAATGAAACCAGGAGCGGTTATTGGCGAAACAGACGAATATGGATACAACATCGTCCGTGATCCAATCCACATTCACGATCTACACGCCACTATGTTGCACTGCCTTGGTTTTGATCATGAGCGTCTAACGTATCGATACCAAGGGCGAGATTTCCGCTTAACCGATGTGCATGGCAAGATCATGAACTCGATGTTGGCCTGATCGTCGTTCAGTTAATCGTTATTGAGTCCTACTGCAAGGATGTGCCCCATGAACCCAACGAATTCACTCGTATGTGCGCCAGGACCGAATGGAAACAGCGTACGAACGAGCGATGGCAAAGTCTTAACGCCCCCGAAAGACTGGACTCTTTTGCCACCTGGTGATCCGGGGCTGACTCGCCGCGTCAAGTTAGCGGGGCCACATTGGGTTGTGCAAGAAAAGAAAGGACGCAAGACCTTCTCGCATGGCGTTTGGGCCAATTCACAGACCATCGAGTCGATTCGGCAGGCTCTGGAAAAAGAACGATCCACCGACGCGTATGCTAAAAAGAAATCAGCTGACGCCAAACGGCGTGAAGTTAAACAGACCGCTTACGTTGAAGATTTTTATCAAGCAGTCGTCGATTTTCTGCGATTTCATCCGCAACATTCCATTTTCGCGGAGAAGTTGGCGAAAGCAGTTACCATTCATGCCACTCCCGTAGGAAGTGGAACAGTAGCCCGTACAGAGCGAATCCCCATTGAACGCCGAGCCGAAGCGGCAGTCATCGCATGGATGCGACATCAGACAACCGCTTACGACAACATGAAGATACCTCGAGTTAAGGGCATGCGCCGCGAAGTGCGTCGCATGCTCGCGCAACGCTCGAACGAATTGCTTGACCAATATCGCAAAGGTGTTGCTCCCAGCGAACTTTGTCCCTTAGCTCGCGCCCTCAAATCAGCGTGACGGATTGTTGGAAGTTGCGGCAGCGGGGCCGCGTCTCAGCAACGCAATCAAGTCTTGAATTTCAGCCGATGTTAGAACGTCGATGAGACCCTCAGGCATCGGTGAAATCTGGGATGGCGATGAAGCTTCAATCTCTGCGCGCTGAATCGTTTCGGTACGACCGCTTAGCGAGTCGACTTCGATCACCAGTTGAGCACTGGTCACACCCACTGTTCTTCCAGAAACAACGGAGCCATCATCCATTAAATAAGTTGTGTTGAGGTATTTGGGATCCACTTGCTTCGAAGGGTGCACAATCGACTCCAGCAATGCGCGTTGATCATAGCGTTTGCCAACCCCAGAAAGGTCTGGGCCAATTTGAGTTCCCAGTTCTCCGAATCGATGACATTTCAAACACGAAGCCGCTTGCAACGCAAGTCGTCCTCGTTCAGCATCTGCTTTATCTGCTGGCTGGGCCAATGCTTCTCCCAGTGTTTCCATAGTCCATTTTTGAACAAACGGACGTGGGGTTGTTACCGTTGAATCCGTTTTTTCGAGCGGTTGAGATAGAGTTGCGATCTGGGCTGCAAAAGAAGTTCGTTGACGTTCCGTGAGCCGATTCAAAAACTGTTCCATCAACTGTTGGCGAATTGTGTCTAGCAATTTACCACCTTGATAGCTGCGGCTCTTTTGTAGCCATGCCAACAACTGGGCGACGTCCTGGTCTTGCCATTCAATTTTTACATTCAAGAGAGTCTTGGCGTACTGAAATTGTTCTTCTTGTGTTGTGGCCGACTCGATAGCACGAAAACTATCTTGAACCATGTTGTCTGCTTGGTAGCGAACCAATAATTCTTGCAAAAGCCAATTCTCACCAAAATCGGCTGTTGGAAATTGTGAGCGAAGTTTAAGCACGGCCTGTCGAGCCGATTCTGCGACTGACGGATGTCGAATAATAGAAAGCTGCAAAGCTCGTAATACCGTGCGTTTATCTTGAATCGATAAAGACGACCAATCGAGCGCGTTCAGGATGTTGTGGAGTTCGCTTTGATCGTTATCCGAACCGACTCGCGCCAAGGCGATGAGGCCTTGATAAGTTGCGCTGTTGTTGCCTGTACTCATTAGCTTTGTCTTCCACAGAGCAACGGGCAAGCGTTCCAATGCGGCACGCGCTGAGCTTGCAAGCCATAGGTCGCTGCTACCTAATTGTTCCCAGAGAAATTCAACTTGGGTGGGGTCTGGCTTCTGCTGTAAGGTTTCTAATTTGCGTCGCAAGGTAAGACCCGATGTATCACTCTTGGGACGTTCTGAGGTTGGGAGAGTTAACTTGAATGTGCCTGCGGTTTCCGATGTTTGGCCTTTCGGTGAGTAACGAATGCGATAGAGGCCACTTTGTGAACCTCTTCCGCCAGTGATGCAGTAGAGATTGCCATCTGGGCCAAACGCCATATCGCACACATTAAACGGTCCACCTTCAGCGAACAGTTCTGACTCGGCATGATATGTAGCACCTTGGGGAGTGAGCTGAACCAAGAAGATTCTTCCTAGTTGCCAATCCGCCATGAGCAGAAGATCTTTGAATGGCTCTGGCCAATTGCTGTGGTTGCAAAACGTGAGGGCCGTAGGTGACGAATAGCCGGTGTCAAGCGTGGAAGGTATAGAGTCTGGATACCAGGCAGGCCACTTGCCTGTTCCCCATCGCCAACCGTATTCACCCCCGAGGACAACGTGGTTGAGGCGTGTTGGACGATACCAGGGCAAACCAACGTCCCATTCCATGTCGGCATCCCATGTAAACATCTCGCCATCTTGATTGAAGGCCATATCGAAGGGATTACGAAAGCCACCGGCTAGGATGGTCCAAGTTTTTCCTTCGGGATCGACTTTGGCGATATAGCCAACACGATCATCTTGTCCGACATCGTTGTAATACGGAAGAAGCCAATCATTCTGTGCGCCGCGATAAGTTGATTCGCCGGTGATCGTTTTGGGAAACACCACATCATTGCCGATCACGAAGTACAAATTTTTGTCAGGGCCCAACACGATTTGATTCATACCGTGACCGTAGCGCGAGTTGTAAGCTAACGTTTGTAGAAGTAGTTTTTCTTCGAATTGGCCGTCGCCATCTTTATCAATAAGGCGATAGATTTCTTGACTATCAGTGGCCGTTAAATAGAGCGAGTCGTGAGCATAGAGAATCCCTCGAATATGTCGCAGATTCTCGGTTCCAGCTACGCGAGCGAATGGAATGCCTTTAGCCACATCGTTCATTTTGAGGCGAGCTACGCCTCTATCGTCCAGCCCAAGAAAGAGATCGCCGTCGGGGCCAAACGTCATACTGATCCATGAGCTTTCCCCATCTTGAGCGGACCTTAGGAGCTCGATTTCAAAATCTTCCGCAACGCGAATCGATGAAGGCGGAGTGGCTTGACGTTCTTCAAACACGAAGGCAAATGCCAGAAACAAAGCGAGGTAGGACATCGGGCAATTCCGTCAGAGTAGAGGTAGGAACGGAGATATGTATTAGACGCTATTCGAGCCAGAAATACAAACATCTCCCCCCGACTCTTGCAATCATTTACGCCTGTTTCCCACTCGAATTTACTGTTGCGACAACGACTCGCGGAGCCGTACTAACAGCAACTCGATCTCCGAAAGCTGGCTGTACTCGCGAGCAACTTCCACAGCGGTTGCCGGATCATCGGTAACAATTAGCTCGGCCCCCTGTACCATCAGTCGAAACATGTCCTCGCGATTGTTGATTGTCCAGACTGCAACTTGCATTCCTCTCTTTTGAGCTTTGTCGAGTAGTGACGGAGAAAATGTCCCCTTGCTGACACTGAGGAAATTGGCGTTGAGTTGTGTAATTTCACCGACGCTGGCAGAAACCAAATAGCCGCGACGCATTGATGGTCGCAATTTGGCAACCTGCTCGAGGGCTCGATATTCGAGAGAGATCACTTCATGTGCAGGAGTTGACGGGTATTTATCCACTAACGCCAAAACACTTTCTACAAGTTGTGGCTTGAAGCCGTAATACTTCAGTTCGATGCTGAGTCGAATTTTGTTTTGGGCTGCCTTCAAGAATTCTTCGAGTGTGGCGAGAGATTCTTTGGGGGAAGGAGGCTTCATTTGGCTAGCGATGTCGGCTGTAGAAAGTTCGGAATCGGTAGATTCGCTGATCACTAGTGGTATGCCCGCAATTCGCCGCAAGTCTTTGTCATGGGTGACGAATACAGTTCCCTCTTTGCTTTGCTGAACATCTATCTCTGCTGAATCGGCTTGAACAAGAATTGCGTGGTGCAATGCACTGAGAGAGTTTTCTGGGAAACCTTTAGCCCCAGCGCGATGGGCCACAATTTGGACCGGCTGGCGAACCGTGAAGTTGAGGACTTGTTGCAATGAACTTAAGCCCACGGTTAGTATTACCAGACAAGAAGCTGACAATAATATCAGGGGCCGACGCCAAGATTTCGGATGAGGCGTGGTTTCTTTGGCTAACTTCATTTCAATCTCTTTTTTGCGATCGTAAGTTGTCCACACCGCAGCGGCTAGCCAGCTTTGAGAACTTGCAGTTACCAAGGCCAAAACTAAGCCGTGAGCGATAAGAATCGCGGCCCCGGCGAGGACTCCATTATTTGTGTCATGCTCCACCGAGGAGAAAAGTCTCGCTGTTCCGAACGCCACAAGCCATGGTGCGGTCAAATAAATCGAGAAGTGAAAGAAGAACCAAAACAGGATGGTGAGGACTAGCGTTGATTTCGTCGATTTTTCATGCCACGCATGCCACAGAGAAGATGTGACCCAGCTGTTTTCAAAGATGAGTCGCGGTAAAGCATGGAACCATTTCAGGAGGAGCCAACCCAACATGATGATAGCCGCTATTGCCAATACGATTCCGATTGAAACTGCAACCATGAACTTCGGTGGTTGGTTTGCAAGGTAGTAATTGATGTCGGCATCGGAAAGAAGCAACCAATAGGTTAAGCCCGCTAATGCGACGAAGGGTGAGAGCAGAAGCAGAGCCACAACCGTTTGAATCGCTGCCATCAATAGAACTCGAGGTAGCGATACGACTGAAGATAATAGCGAACGTACCACCTCCCCTTTAGGATCCGCGAGTACCCGCAGAATACACGAATGTTCGAAGTAGAGAACAGATAGATAAGTAATAGGTAGGACAGCGACAGTCACAAATCCGAGTGGACTTAAGGCAAAGTCGATCAATGCCGAATTGCCGATCGCGGGGCTACCATCGCGTGCGAGCAACGCACCGAGAACGGCGCCGAAGAGGGAACTAAAGACAAGTGCTGAAGCTAACTTCATCCAAAACTGTAAGATCAGCAAAGGGATGAGACGCCTAAAGAGAGATCGTACAATGTCGTGGCAGTTGTTAATTGCAAGTCGAAAAATGATTCGGCATCCTTGACGTTACATGGTCAGTTAAAGTGCGACCAGGCTAAGCGTGTGTACGGTTAGAGCCAGCGTCTGTAATGGTAACAAAAAAAGCCATGCGTCAGAAAGACCGACGCATGGCTTAGGATACCAAATCTGCTAAGAATACTACTTTAACGTTGGCAGTTTTCGACCTGGGGTCCAAGGGGCGCCCGCATCTTCGAGCTTCTGATGGAAGTTTGGTAAGTCGGTTTCCAACAATTGTCGCAGTTGAGCTTCGACAGCTGCATACTCTTCATTGACCAGCGTAAGTAGCCGGCGATGGGTGTTGGTTGGTCCGGTCGAAACACCGTAGCTACCCCCAATCACCGTTTGCAAACGATCCAGCATACCAGGCATGCCTGGTTCATTGCGGCGTGGTTTGGTTGGATCGCCGGTGAATTTCTCCGATAGGTCTTCGAGTTTTTGGGCCAAGTCACGGGCCTCTTTGGCGAAGGCTGGATCCAACGTTGGCGTTCCTTCAACCATGCGTTGAACTAAGTCCAACTGTTCTTTCGTCTGCGATACCATCCGTTGGGCTGCCAAGACTACTCTTTGTAATTTGGCAACTTGCGAATTGAATTCCGCATAGGCAACCCGTTGTTCAGGGGTTACTGCATCCCAGCCCAATGGTTGCACTTCAAACTCAACAGGCGGAACCAATTCTTTGGTCTCACCTTCAATAACTTGCACATAGCTTACTGTGTATTTTCCTGGTAAAGCTGTTGGGCTAGCCCCACCGGCCAAAGGACCAACACTTGGTAAGTCATAACCCCATGTGGTTCGATGGACACCGCGCGAGAGAGCTGCGGGTAAGCGATTCACTACGCGGCCCGCCGAATCTTTGATGACCAACCAAGCCTTGGAAAGTTGTTCTCGGTCTTCGGCCTTAAGCTCTTCCCAGGTCGGATAGGGTGTATCACCTCCGTTTGCAGCAGCCTTTTGTTCTTTCTCTTTACGTTGTGATTTCTTCGACTTTACAGTTTCCTTAACGTAGTAGGTAAACGTTACACCGAAGTCGGGATTAGGCGCCGTAAAGAAACTGGCACCTTGATAGGCCTTTGGTCCTCCGCCAGCCAAGGGCGCAGATGGCACATACATCAAGCCTGGTTTCACAGGAAAGATTTTGGCCGCTTCATCGACCATAGAGGTAGAGATAGCTCGCAGCGGCGAATAGTCGTCCAGAATGTAAATACCACGTCCAAAAGTGCCGACGACCAAGTCGCTTTCGCGGCGTTGGATTTCTAATTCACGAACAGCGATCGTCGGAATGCCACCGCTAAGTTGCAACCACTTTTGGCCACCATCCAGAGTGCAGAAGACACCGAACTCAGTTCCCACAAACAATAGGTCTGGAGCAACATGATCTTGTTTAATCGTGTAAACACTTCCACGTTCAGGTAGATTGGCCGTGATTAAAGACCAATTGTGGCCTCGGTCCGTACTCTTCAAAACGTAGGGTCGGAAATCACCACGTTTAAAATTGTTGACTGTTACAAAAACGGTATTGGCATCAAAAAGTGAGGCTTCGATGTCGCTGATGTAGCCAAATTCGGGAACATCTAGGCTTCCAAATTTGTCAATCTTACGCCAGTTCTGTCCACCATCTTCTGTGACTTGGATCAAGCCGTCGTCAGTCCCCGCGTAGATCAGGCCGTTGACCAATGGTGATTCATCGACAGAGATAACACTCCCGTAAGGACTGGTCGATGCATTCTTAGCAACCGTATCCACTCCCCAAACGCGTCCCATCACTTTTAATTGATTGCGATCGATTTGACGTGTGAGGTCCGGACTGATGGCTTTCCAAGTATCACCGCGATCATCGCTGGCGAACAAGATTTGGCAGCCATAATACAAGCGTTTGGAACTGTGTGGACTTATTAATAGAGGAGAGTCCCAGTTCCAACGAAGCGGTGGGCCATCTTTTTCTTCTTGGGGTTTGATGTCGATCGTTTCGCCCGTCTTGCGATCAAAGCGAACTAACCCGCCGTACTGCCATTGGGAATAAACGGTGTTAGGATCTTCGGGATCAACGGCAGGATCAAAGCCGTCACCGAAGACTGTGATAAACCAATCGCTGTTGCGGATGCCATGGATATTCGTAGTTCGCGAAGGGCCCCCTTGCGTGGCGTTATCTTGCGTACCGCCATAGACATAGTAGAACGGCTTGTCATTGCTCAAGCCTATCTTGTAGAACTGTGTGATTGGCAGATTGGAATTGTAGTGGTAAGAAGATCCTCGATCCCATGATTCATAAAGTCCACCATCACAACCTACCAAAAGATGATCTTCGTCTGTTGGATCGATAACCAACGCGTGGTTGTCGACATGCTTGTTGGCTTCACCAGCGGGGACAAATGTTTTGCCCCCATCTTCAGTAACCATCAGCAGCGTATCGAGCGCATAGACTCGATCGAGTTTGTGAGGGCAAGCAACAAGTTCTTGATAGTATTGTGGGCTACTAGTTACATAGCTACTTTGTTTCTGCCACGATTCGCCACGGTCTGCGGAGCGGAAGAATCCACTGCTGCCCTCTGAAGCTTCAACAATCGCATACACGATATCGGGTTGAATGGGCGAGATGGCCAGACCGATTCGGCCAATATCGCCGCCAGGTAAACCACGAGTGATTTCGCGCCAAGTGGTGCCGCCGTCCGTTGATTTGTAGATGGCGGATTCTGGGCCGCCATCGATTAAGGTCCATTGATGGCGACGACGTTGATACGATGCCGCATATAAAACGTTGGGATCGCGTGGATCCATTACAAGATCCGTGACGCCTGTCCGTTCGCTGATCGCCAAAACCTGCGTCCAACTCTTACCACCATCGATGGTCTTGTAGAGTCCGCGATCACCCCCATCTTTCCAAAGTGGACCTTGAGCGGCCACGTAAACGATGTTGCTGTTTTCGGGATGTACGATGATCTTCGCAATATGCTCTGAATTGGCGAGTCCAACTTTCGAAAAAGATTTGCCGCCGTCGATACTCTTGTAAAGTCCATCGCCATAACCGACGCTGCGCTGGCTATTGTTTTCGCCGGTGCCAACCCAAACCGTGAAGCGATCATTAGGATCAACTGTTACACAACCGATGGAATAACTGCCATAGCCATCGAAAATGGGAGACCAAGTGGTACCCGCGTTGTTGGTTTTCCAAACGCCGCCTGAAGCAACGGCCAGATAACGTACGCTACGATCAACCGGATCGATGGCAATATCGGCGATGCGGCCACTCATAACTGCTGGGCCGATGTTGCGAAATTGAAACGCGCCCAATAGACCTTCATTCAGGCCTGGAGCGGGATCTTTCGGTTCGTCGCTGTCTTGGGCGTGGGTCGGATTTACTGCCGAAGTTAGAGATACGGCGATGGCTAAACTAAGCCAACGAAAGCGGGCCAACATGCTGCAATACTCCTGTTGTGATAACACTCAATTTTGAGGTACCTAACAGGATAGTCAGAAAGCAACCCATTTTCCTCTGTCCCAAGCCGATATTGCTCCACGATTGCACGAGAAACCCGCCATTTCGACCTGAAAATCGTCAATTTTCGAGGACTCAATAGCGGTAGTCGGCGTTGCCTTTGGGCAGCTAACTGACTTGCAACATTCGTTCCAAAGCGACCAAGGACCAGCGGGCGGTGTCTTCATCGACCACGATTCGATTGACGACCGATTGGTTGGCGATATTTTCAAGTGACCAGCAGAGGTGAGCCAAATCGATTCGGTACATCGTGGCACACATGCAGACAACCGGCGACAAGAAATGGATTTCTTGTTCAGGATGTTCTTGTTTGAGTCGATTCACGAGATGAAGTTCGGTTCCTATCGCCCATTTGGTTCCGGGATCCGCTTTCTTAACGGTGTCGATGATCTTGCTGGTGGAGCCTGAGATATCGGCAATGTCATTAACCTCCTGCATACACTCAGGGTGTACGAGGATCTTCACGCCAGGGATCTTCGAACGAAATTGTTCTACATGGCTGGCACGAAACATTTGATGGACGCTGCAATGACCTTTCCAAAGAATCACGCGGCTCTCTTGATAGGCCGTTTCGCTATTGCCGCCGAGATCATCTGCATAGGGATCCCACACCGGCATTTGAGCATTGGTGATTCCCATCTTAAGAGCAGTGTTTCGACCAAGGTGTTGATCAGGGAAAAAGAAGACGCGTTTCGATTTTGCAAACGCCCATTTCAAAACAGCAGCCGCGTTGCTGCTGGTGCAAACAATACCTCCATGTTTCCCGCAGAAGGCCTTCAAGCTTGCCGCTGAGTTAATGTACGTCACGGGAGTGATATCGTTGGTATCGATAACTTCAGAAAGTTCTTGCCAAGCTTTTTCGACTTGTGCGATGGCGGCCATATCGGCCATGGAACATCCAGCCGCCATATCGGGCAAAACTACCGTGACACGCTCGCCATTGCGAGCCGTTAGCTTCTCGGGGCGATTGGCCAAAATGTCGGCTGTCTCGGCCATGAAATGCACGCCACAGAAAACGATAGCTCGACAATCCTGGCTGTCGGCTGCCATCTTACTCAATTGATAACTATCGCCGCGCAAGTCGCTATGGGCAATTACTTCATCTTGCTGGTAATGATGACCCAGGATGAGGAGTTTCGAGCCGAGTTTCTCTTTGACTGCAGCGATGCGTTGAGAAAGCGTACTATTGTCGAGCCCTTTGTAATCGCTAAGAGGAAGAGCGGTTGGGGTGAGTTCGACGACGTTCATGCCACTGAAATCCTGATTAAGTTCGAAAGGGGTTGGGGACTGACGTGTTGATCCATGGGACGACAGCAGGGTCCGTATCGCTATTGTAGCAACGTTTCCACTCAAGTCCGACTGAGGAAGGTTCGATAACTACAGAGATGGGGGCGTTTCTTCACAAAACCATCCATTGTTCTGAATATCGGACGTTCTGGCCCATGTTGACCTGCAAAACTACCCCAGACTATTGGAAGAGCCTTCTAAAGGTTGAAGTTCCTGTTCGGGTAATTTTGGCCAAAAAGAAAATGTCCGTCGATCAAATCCTGGAACTAGTGCCGGGCATTATGGTCCAATTTGATAAACCCTGTGATAGCCCATTGACGCTTGAAGTTGATGGTCAAGTGTTGGCTCAAGGGGAAGTCGTTAAGGTGGGTGACAAGTTCGGTATTCGCATCAAGGAAGTGGTGCCACCAGCTGAACGTTATATACCCGTCTGGCCATCGCAACCAGAAGCTGCTGAGTAGTTTGTAAGTGTCTGTCTAACTGAGCAGTGCTCGCAGGTGGCATGGCTCCTTCGGTTGGTTGTCTTTCCTCTGTCTATGCGATTCAGCGTAGGATAATTCTATGGCAACAAGCCCACGGCCGAAATAAAAAACCTCTCTAGTCGCGAGCTTAAAAAGGCCGCAATAGAGAGGTTTGTTACGGGCTGCAGTGGTCGAGCAAGTCGTTAGGCTACTTGCCAGGTGTCACCCGAGCGGAAGAGCTGGTTGAGATCACCGGGGCCTCGTTTTTGCTTTGCCAACTTGATCTGATCGTTCATCTGATCATCAAAGGTGGGCGATTGTATATCGCGGAAGACGCCGATAGGTTCTGGGAACTCAGCGCGTCGCATGCGAGCCAACAAAAATGAATGAATGAGATCGCCTTGTTCGTCATGCACTAACAAGTCGCTTTCAGAGATACCGTTTCCAAGCTTGACGACTTCAATTTTTGTGCCAACAAGCCGAATACCTTTGTCGCGCTCTTTG
>Ga0075163_10001891_pt1 | contig 28327 bp, 39 predicted proteins | sample JI1023141ADNA_FD_71478 | JGI IMG/M metagenome (GOLD analysis project Ga0075163, IMG submission 71478) | Wastewater effluent complex algal communities from Wisconsin, to seasonally profile nutrient transformation and Carbon sequestration -... | ecosystem: Engineered > WWTP > Effluent > Algae...
GAGAAGACGGGCGAAGTCCTACGCTTAGCGGTGCAGAAGGATAAGGACGGCACGCGCCTGCTGAACAAATTCAGCATGCCGCACAACCCGTCCAAAAAAGACCCGCGGCGCTGGATTCTCCCCAGCGATGACCCCGTGGACGCGGAGAATCTATATCGCTACAACGATATCGACGTGGCCGCAGAAAGTGCCGTAGCCCTTGCACTTCCTGATCTGGCCCCCTACGAGCAAAACGTATGGTTTGTTGACCAAGCAATCAACCAACGCGGCGTAGCCGTTGATCTGGCAGCGATAGACGACTGTATAGCCATCGTCGAGCAGGCTATCGCAAAGTACAATGGCGAATTCCGCCAACTTACGGGCGGCCTGAACACGACGCAAGGTGAGAAGTTTAAGGACTGGCTTGTCCAGCATGGCGTATCTACCGCGTCGCTGGACGAGGAGCATCGGGAAGATTTGCTAAAACGATTGCCGCCCGGCATCGCGCGGCGGGCTATCGAGCTATTGGACCGCATCGGTTCCGGCTCTGTTAAAAAGCTGTACAGCATGCGACTGCAGGCCAGCGTCCACGGGCGGCTGCACGGTCTGTACAGCTACTGGGCGGCGGCTACGGGACGTTGGACAGGCAACGGGCCCCAGCCGCAAAACTTGCCGCGCCCGTCAAAGGGCTTTGACAACATCGAGGCCGTGGAAACGGCACTAAAGATATTCGCATTGCGCGATCTGGAAACCGTAGAGACATGCTATGGCGACGCGCTCAATGCGGTATCAAGTTGCCTACGATCCATGTTCATCGCGGGTCCGGGCTGTGATCTTATCTGCTCCGATTTTTCCGCGATTGAAGGCGTCGTGATGGCCTGCATCTCCGGCGAGCAGTGGCGCATCGACGTGTTCAAGACGCACGGCATGATTTACGAGATGTCTGCCAGCAAGTTGACCGGCGTGCCGTTTGAGGATTTCGTAGCGTACAAGAAAGAGCACAAGAAACACCACCCGCACCGGCAGGGTATTGGCAAAATTTCCGAACTGTCGGGACAGTACGGAGCCTGGATTTCCGGTTGGAACAACTTTGGCGCGGCGGAGCTTCTGGGAAGCGACGAAGCGGTCAAAGCCGCTATTTTAAAATACCGTGACGCCTCGCCGACATTCCCCGAGCTGTGGGGCGGTCAGACGCGCGGGCGGTTCCGCGATGCGCGCCCCGAACTTTTTGGCCTGGAAGGCTGCGCCGTTGCGGCGATCATGTGGCCCGGCCGCGAATTCTGGACGCACGGAATCAAGTTCCAGGTTGAAGATGACGTGCTGTACATGCACTTGCTGTCCGGGCGTCGCATCTCCTACCACCAACCACGCCTCGCGCCTAGCACGCGCGCCTGGGCCAACCCGTGGGAACAGGAAATAACCTATTCTTGCTGGGACCCCATCAAGGGACTGTGGATACGGGACAAGCTGTACGGCGGTGTCTTCACCAACAATCTGGTGCAAGGCACCGCACGCGATATCCAAGCGCACGGCATGGTCAATCTGGAGCGCGCCGGCTACTCCATCGTCATGCACACCCACGACGAGATAGCGGCGGAAGTGCGCCGCGGCTGGGGCAGCGTGGAAGAGTTCGAAGCCACCGTGAATCAGCTCCCGCCCTGGGCGCGGTTCGCGAATGGCGAGCCCTGGCCCGTGCGCATGAAAGGCGGGTTTCGCCAGCCCCGGTACGGTAAATTTGAGGAGTAGTTGACGGCGCCGTCAAAGTGTGGATAATGGGCCCATCGGACAGGAGAAACGAGAGTCATGGAAACCATCGCACCTGCATTCTGCGCCTGGCCCGACTTCGGACGCAGTCGCGAGCATATCGTCATCAGCGCCCGCCCGAGTCACGCCTATCTCGGATACGTGCAGGCGTGGGCCGGCTCCAGCTATTGGCCGGTGCATGACTCGAAGGGCACCGTCGTTGCATATGTGCGCCGCGAACTCGGTGGCATCTATGCAAGTGAGGCCGGCAACGCCGAGTCCATCAAGTGGGCCACAGGTGTCCTCATTGACCGCGCTGCGCGGCACTGAACAGGAGATCAGTGATGCGTTTTTTCATCTACTGGAAGCACCAAATCGCGGGCACGCCGCCCATGGCAACAATCGACGCGGCGACGGCGAAAGATGCGATGAAGCAATTCAAGCGCGAAGCGCCGTATCCGATCCGCGCGGACCAGATGGCCGTCGAAACAAAGTTGCGCTGAACAGGAGTCAGGAAGTCATGGGTTGCGACATTCACGCACACGCTGAAAAGCGAATCAACGGGAAATGGCGGCGCATCGCGCGGGCCGAGCCCTTTGAGTACCGGGACTACGGCACCTTCGCGTTCCTCGCCGGTGTCCGAAATTACTCAGGCCTGACACCGATTGCCGAGGCGCGAGGCATGCCCGAAGACGTCAGTGAAGGCACGAGCGACGAGTACGAGAGCTGGCGCGTCGATGCCCACAGCGCATCGTGGCTGTCGCTGGAGGAGCTTCTGGCTTTCGACTATGGCTCCGAGATGGAAGACCGCCGGTATACGCGACAAGTCGGGCCGAACTCGTGGGACGGCTGCGCCACATGCGAACCGGGGCAGGGAAAGCGGCAGACATGGCGCGAGTTCCTCGGAGAGCACTTCTTCGCGGACCTCGAAGATCTAAAGGCCTTCGGCGCTGAACGCGTCGTGTTCTGGTTCGACAACTGAACTGCGGACGATAGGAGATCAGCTCGTGAGCATTCAACTCATTCGCGCAACGGTGGACTGTGACGGCTGCGGCACTCAATTCCACACCGAAATGGACAACGCCGACGACTTGCCGGACGGATGGTCACTGTTCGATCTGGCTACCGACTACGTGCGCGGCGGCGTCTGTGTAGAAGGCGGGCTGTGTTCAGTTCAAGCGGACATGCACCTTTGCCCGACGTGTACGACTGCGGTTGATGGAATCGGTGATGAGAATCATAGGCCGACGCGCGCCGAGATCGTTACCGCGCTGGATGTAATGGCAGCAAGAGCTGCTCATCGATAGGTGAACGCCTCAATGTCAAAACCAATTCGACCCGACGATGTTGGCGGCGCGAAAGCCGAGCACTTCCCGGCCGCCGTGTTCGATGCGTTCAACGCAGAGATCGCCGCGCAGTTCGACAGGCGATCCGCAAGAGTGGTGCAGGCCCGGGTAGTTGAGCGCCTCGTCGAAGGCGGCATGGACCGCTCGGAGATATTCCGGGCTGGCTGGCTCAACGTCGAAGAAGCGTACCGCGATGCCGGATGGACGGTGAGTTACGAGAAGCCTGGATTCAATGAGTCCGGCGAGTCCGTCTTTACGTTCACTGTACCGACCCGCTGACGGATAGAACGATGACCCTGAGCGAACTTGAGCGCCGGTGCGCCACGATGCGTAGCGTAGTGGGGGACGTTGACGTAGTGGTCGAACGTTACGGCGGCTTTTCTTTGCAGCGCGATTTCGTCTCGCCCGTCACCCGCGTGGACGCCATTCCTCACAATAAAACCGTTGTCGCGGTGATTGTATGATTACTTGCGCTTCGCCGCTTCCAGCATCCGCGCTGCGGCGTGTGCGCGGTACGGGCGCCCGCCGAACCAGTGCACCGCCTGATAAAAGGCCCAGGCGTTGATAGCGCCCACGCCCTCCGAGCGTAGTGCGAGGCGAAACACGTCGTCGGCGAACGCCTTGCCGCCCATGCCCGTCGCGTACAGGAAGTCATGCAGTACGGCCGGGCGGCGACTGGCGCCGTTCACGTCGAACGCCCTGCGGTCACGCAGGAAGCGCGGCACGCTGGCCAGATCGGTCACGAATCCCGCGGGCACGGTGATGCGCCGTGTGAGCAGGCGCGGGAGGGTATCCTTCGGGAATTGCCAGACCAGTGGGCGATACACCACCCACTGGCCCGGCTTGCTTACTTCAAGTATCGCGTTCGACAGGAACATAAAAGGCCGCCGCATCGCCCACCCAGCCCAACACCGTGTTGACTGTAAGCAGGGCGTCTTTGGCCAGGATACCCGATCCCACGCGCTTTTCCACCTCGTCGGAAATGGTGTTGATGGCCTCCAACAGCACCAACTTTTCCGACAGCGGCAGCGCGTCCTCACGCTCTGCTACACGCTTGAGCAGCGCGCTGCGCAGCACGCCCACGGTGACGGTTTCATCGGTCAGCAGGGTGCGAGCCAGCTTGACGGCGTTGGCGATGCGTTGCGCCTTATCCGCCGGCCGGGCGGCCTGCTCGATGATATGCAGAACCGTGCCCTGGATTGCGATACGCTCAATGCGCTGGCCCTGCGGCGTGGTCGAACAGGCGCTCAGCAACGTGACGGCGGTAGCCGTCAGGAATACGCTTAATTTTCTCATCAGGAAACACCTCAAGGTTATTTGAAAGGCTCACCCACTATATGCGCATCATTACTGCCGAACAATTGCGCGCCGCAGCCCCTCTCTGCGAGCGTCCCGCCTCTTGGACCGTCGCCCTCAACGACGCGATGTTGCTCCACGGAATCGCATTCGACGTGGACCGGGTAGTCGAATTCCTTGCCCAGTGCGCCCACGAGTCCGCGAGCTTTAATCGCCTGGAAGAGAGCTTGAACTACGGCGCGCCTCGGCTGATGCAAGTCTGGCCCACGCGCTTTCCGACCCTGGAAGCGGCGCTGCCCTACGAGCACGAGCCGCAGAAGTTGGCCAACCTCGTATACGGCGGGCGTATGGGGAACCTTGACCCGGACGATGGCTGGAAGTACCGCGGCCGGGGAATCCTCATGATTACAGGCCGCGCCAACTATGCGCGCGTAGCCAAACTGCTGAATGACCCGGCCGTCTTGACGTTCCCGGACAAACTGCGCAACAAAGCGCCCGCAGCGATGGCCGCCGCAGCGTGGTGGGCCAGCAATCCCAAGCTCAACGCCTTGGCCGACGACACGGATACCGACGACGATTATGCAGACTTCGTATCAGTGACGCGCATCATCAACGGCGGCACGGAAGGGCTAGCAGCCCGCGCGAAATTCCGTGCGGCTTTTAAAAGCGCGTTGGCGGACTGACGGAGCGGTCAGAGTCGCGGGGTGTCGGCTGGATTGTGATGGGCGGTAAGGGGTGCTGCGGGACCGGCTCGCGGTCCCCGAACCATAGCTGTAGCGCGGCGACGATAAGCCCGCCCACGCCGACGCCGCCAGCTCCGATGCCGGTTATGGTGGCCTTGCTGCCTTTCGTCTGCGCGTCGCGGGCCAGCAGCACCTTTACGTCCGCTTGAATCCCCGCGACGGTGGACTCGATGTTCCCTATGCGCGCGTCCATCTGACCCAGCTTGTAAGGTACGGTGTTATCTACGGGCTCCATTGTCGCGCGTCCGGCTATCGTTAGGTATCGGGGAAACTAGGTGCCGACACAAATAACGTTTATTTCACCGTCTAGGGCGGTGGCAAAATTACTAGACACCATGTTCAAAGACGAGGATGTGGTGCTGTTAACGCTCACGGTCGCCGCTCTTGCTGTAATCCCACTGGTAGGCTGCGGGGTGGCTGTGCATACAGGATTAGACGTAAAGCCGGCGGCAGACATATTGAAAGCGCCGTTACCGGTAGCAGACCAGCTACAAGACCCTATCCCTACATTCCGGTCCAGGGTGCAGCCGCTGTTAAAAATAATTCTAGCATACGCCGTCTTTAGAGCTGCTCCAGTAGGGCAATTTGTGCCGTTGACTTGACAAACTGCCGACCCGTTCACCGTCAAGCCGCTGGGCAGTGCCACATTGACTTGATCGACGAAGATATTACTTGCAACCATCGTTCCCGTAATCGTCGGCGAACTTTGACGGACTACCGCACCACTGCCTGTACTGGTGGTGACTCCCGTGCCGCCATTCGCGACCGGAAGCGTGCCGGATACGCCAGAGCCGAGCGCCACCGTAGGGCAGTCAGTGCCGTTGCTTTGACAGACCGCATTACCGCCCACGGTTATCGCGGACGCCTGCACCGTTCCCGCCGTGGTGGTACCTGTGAGTGTCGGAGACGCGCTTAAAACGACGGAGCCGGTACCCGTACTGGTAGTGACGCCGGTGCCGCCACGGGCCACCGCGAGAGTCCCTGCACTGATGTCCCCGGCGTCCAAGCCGGTCAGGCCCGAACCATCTCCCGTAAGAGTAGTGGCCGCCACGGTGCTCGCGTTGACCGTGCCGGTAAAGGTAGGCGATGCGCTTAAAACGACGGAGCCTGTACCCGTACTGGTAGTGACCCCCGTGCCGCCGTTCGCGACGGGGAGCGTGCCGGATACTTCGGACGCTAGGGCGGTGGCTCCGGTGGTAAGTCCCGTGCCCGTCCCGCGGACGGGGCCGCTCAACGCGGTGGTGATTGCCAGCGTCCCCGAGCTAGTAACGGGGGAGCCCGATACGCTCAGTCCCGCCGGGACCGTTAGGCCCACGCTCGTAACAGAGCCCGCGCCCGCCGCAACACAAGTGCCGTCGCCGCGCAAAAAAGAGCCGGAGTTACAAGTCCCACTCCAGAGGGCCACAACATCCGCTGATGCTGCTGAGCTGATAGCCGACGTGGTGTTGCCTTTGAGCACTCCCGTCAAGGACGTGGCGCCCGTGCCGCCATTGGCCACCGGGAGCGTACCGGACACCTCCGACGCCAGGGCCACTAAGCCTGCCGTGAAGCCAGAGCCGTTACCCTTCAGGATGCCGCTCAGTGCGGTGGTTACAGTCAACGTCCCGGAGGTGGTAACCGGCGATCCGCTGACGCTAAGGCCAGTCGGCATCGTCAGGGCAACGCTAGTGACTGACCCACCACCGCCCCCGCCCGCGGTCTGACACGAGCCGTCCGCACGCAAAAACGTAGTTGCGTTACAGGTGCCGGTCCACAGGGAAACTACGTCAGATGCGACGGCGGCTGTAGTCTGCGGCGTCGTGGTAGCCCCTTTCAGAATACCATTGGCGGGTCCGAACCGAGTGTATTGCTGAGCGTGCGCGGGGGTCGTGACGGCGAGGTACGCAAACAGAAGCGAAAGAGCAACGAGGCCCCAGGGGTGCTTACGGATCATGACATGGATACCCATTGAGTTGAGGTGCGGCGGCGCAGGGAGAGGCTACCATTTTGCAACAGCGTGACGTCACCTGCCAGTCGTAAGTTGGCATTGGCCTGCAGCGTTAGGGAGTTCGACGCATGCAGGTTGGTGACGGTGATAACTTGTCCCACGTTGCCGCCGGTCAAATTTGTCAACGTGGTGGCGCCAGCGTTGGGCGTCAGGTCCAGGAACCCGCTGTTACCTGTCACAGCTACGGTCTGCGAGCCCGCAGCAATGTTGCCCGCCTGGGTCGCAGTCGGGGTAGCGAATGGTGAAAACTGTAGCCAGTTGGTTGGCGTAACGTCCGGGTCCGCGGTGTTGTTCGCGGTCAGGGACATAAAAAATTGCGTGGGGTCCACCGCGCTGCGAATGATGGCGCCCACGTTGTAGCCGCCGGCTACCGATACCACCTGCGCGTCGAAGGCGTATGCGTTACCGGAAGCCACCCACGCGGTGTGCGCCGACAGCATGAACAGAATTCCGTTCATGTCCAGGCCGCGCGGAGGAATCCCGCCAGATGTCTTTGCTAGGCGAGTGGCCGGCGGAAACCCGGTAGTGAAAGACGCCAGTTCTGGCGACACTCCGGTTTGAGAGGGGACCGGAATTAGGGTGTAGTCCGTGCCCGGCGTGCCACCCGCGCCAAACGCCTCAACTACTGAAGGGGGAACAGGGGCGCCCATATCAAACTCCGATTGCGATCCAGTTAAATACGCGCCCGACCGAGCCGGCGTTGTTAAGCGTGAAACCGTTCACGGTTTTATTGGTCACCGTATCGGCCGACTGCGCCGTACCGCCCGTGTTCTGGGCGGTGACGGTCGTGACATACGCCGCGCTAGTGAAGGCGATAGGGTAGGTTATAGCGTTGGCGCTGCCGCCCCCCAACGCTGCCGTAACACCCCACTGGATAATCACGCCGCCAGGGAGTTTTACGTAGCCGTTTGCCGCCTGAGATTGACCCGGGTTCGCAAACGCCGTAGTTGCAATAAGTGCAGAGCTGTTACCGGGGGCTTGAGTCGGGGCAGTTGACGAGCCTGTCAAATTCGCGCTATTCCAGATTTGCGCGGCGTACTGCATGATCGCGGAAAGAGGAACTTGTGCGTTAGCAACTTGCCCCGCGAATTGCGACAACGAAATTTGTGCGGCGAAATTCGCCAACGAAATTTTACGGTGGTAACCGTCGCCCGCATCCGCGTACACCGCGGCCATGCCGAAATTTTCAATTGGGTTATTAGAATTGAAATAGGTGGCAAACAACTGCCCCGTGTTCGTGCGCTGAGCGATTGACGATGCGGTCGGATTTTGATCGATAGGAATACTAAGCGGCGCTACGGTCGGGTAGACGTTGGTGCCGTCCCCGTAGACTTCCACGGGGGCGCTGTAGCCGCCTTGAGGGACCGTAACGCCCGAACCCGCGGCCGTCTTCACCGTCGTGGTGAATGACCCGGTGGTCGTGTTTACGACAAGCCACGAACGCTGCCCAAGAGTGCCGTTGGGGACGATAACCTGCAGGTTTCCCGCGAGCGTACCTGACAGCACGATAACGTTACGGCGGTACTCGGCGGGCGTAAGTGTGCGGGTGCCGCCCGTGAGGCCCGAAATGGCCGCGAAACCGTGGTTGTAAAGAGGCATCCAACCCGCGGGACTTCCGCCGTCAGGGTCTGTCGTATTGCCGTTCACGGTGTTAATCCAGACGCCCGTACCGTCCGCCATGCCTAACACGCAGCCCACTGCGTAGCCGCTCAGTGCCGAGGCTAGGGTGCTGCTGAACAGGTAAGGCTGACCGGCCTGCAATGCGGCGATGTGCGCCGACAGCATGTACAAAATTCCGTTCATGTCCTGACCGTAAGGCGGCGTGCCTCCCGCCAGAATTTCCGTCATCGTTTTTGGCGGGAATCCAAGGTCGAAAGACGCGCGCTCCGGGTCCAAGGTGGTGACCGGGATGGGGTTCTGAATGTAGGACGGCGCCGCGTTCTTTGCGAACGCTTCGACGACTAATGGAGGTAGCGGCTGTCCGGGCATTGCACTGGTACTCTAAGGGGGCTGATAGAACACGCCTTGGTCGAAAGGTTCCGCAGAGGCGCCCATTTCCTGGAAGCCAAAAACACTTTCCGCCGGCACGATGACGACATTAAACGACACGCCCGCCGGGTGCGGCAGAACGCCCGACTGCGTAAGAATAGCGTACTCGGCAGGGCTAATGTCGAACTCGAAGTAGAACGTCATGGACATACTGCCGTTGTCGATGACGTAGCAGACACCTCGCCCTGGAAAGAGATTGCGCAGTAGCTGGTTCAGGCTTTGCGCCGTGGTCGCCACTATGTTGGCGAGCGCTTTTGTAAGGATCAGGGTACGGTACACGCTGTCCGGCAGCGCAAAAGCTTGCCCACTGCTAGCTCCGGTATAAAAAGTTCCCTGGTTGAACGGGGCCCAGTCGGGGGGCACGTCGGAGTTGATGAAGCCGAAAGTTTTAGTATTCGTTGGAAGTCTCAGCCATCGCGACACCCCAACGATTTTCCCCCAAATGTCTAATCCAAAACCTTGCGCGGTATCTACGTTCCACACGAAATCGTAGAACTCGCCCATTTTGACGCGCGGGTCAATATACTCATTCAGGTTGCTAATCAGCGCGCCGATAGTCGGGCTGTTAGCGTACTGAGAGATTATCGTGCGTTCAACGTCGAGCATTACGGCACCAACGTAACCGCGATGTCTGCCGCATCCACGGTGGGCGCTTGGTCAATTCCGATTAGCTGCTGCGTCAATGTTGGCGTTACAGAGCCCAGCAACACCGAGAGCAGGGACACGGGCGTTCCGGTGGCAATCCCTATGTTGATGATGGCCGGGTAGAACTTTGACGCCAGTAGCAGGGCGCCGATACGCACTCGCGTGCCGCCGTTCGTTCCGGTGAACGTCGCAATAATCGCAGCTTTTACCAGCGCGACAATATCTGCGGGTAGGTCTGGGTCATCCTGAATCTGCACATCGAAGAGAATAGCCAGCGGTGCGGGGCGCTCAAACTTCACGCTGTACGTCGGGTATGGGGGCGAGTATCCGCTTTCATCGGTTACGACTACGGTTGTATTGCCGTTGTAGTCGCAACCAACGTCTTTCTTGGTCCAGATCGCTTGTGCAACGGCCTCGTTCGAACCGCCCACGGCGGCAACGTATAGCGAGTGCGCCACCACGGGGTAATTGGTCGCACCCACGTTGACTGTTGAACTGGTGGTGTTCTCGGTTACGTACACGTCGAGCACGTCCGGCACATCGAAGACGGCGGCGTAAATAGACGGCAGCGAGCCGCGAGCATTACGTGCTACGGACTGGGCGCGGCGATAGGCGAAGGCTGCGCGCGACTCAACGTTGGCGCCCAGAACGCCCGGCGCCGGGTTGTCGATGGTGTCCCACCCAGGAACCGCCCGGTATATGACTGTCAGCGTATTCGCGGGGCACGGAATGGGACCGGGCTTCACGTTCGCAAATGCCAGAGTCACGGTGCCGCTGGGCGGGATGGTGCCAGATTCGATAGCCGCGTACAGGTTGCCGCTAGTGTCCGCGGCCTGCGCGCCGAGGGGGATGAGCGTCCCCGCGGCGCCCATGCAATCGCATTCCACCACCGTGGGCGCCGCCGGCTGACGGTCCAGGAAATAGATGCGTGCAATAGCGTCCTGCATGAAGCCGTCCGCGGTGTCAGGATTAACCTGATTTACGAATTCCGCGAACACTGCGTTGGCGTCGGCCACGACGGCCGCCTGGGAGCTTGCAAGCTGCCCCTGCGGCGTCTCCAGCGCCGGGTTAAGATCGCCGCCAAAGGCGTCATTAAAGTCTGCCCGCACGCCTTCCAGCACCGCGCTTTCTTGCGGGACAACTAGCCCGGTGGGGGTAAATTGGACGGGAGGTACGTTGGTGCTCATGCTGCGATTGCCACGGTGCCGGAATTTCCGTCCACGTCGTTGAAGGTGACCGCCCCGGTAACGACGCGATCTTGAAACGATTCTATCACGCAAACGGCGTTCACCACCCCGTCCACGGTGAGGGCAGCAGCGACCATGTAGTCCTTAAACAGCTGAATTGGCGGTGCTTTTCCCAGTATCTCCTGAAAATAAGGCACGCCCGAATTAGTGTCGTACCACAGCTCCGACAGAAATAGCTTGATGGCGCTAGCTACGTCCTGCGCGCGCTGATACGGCGCCTGCGCCACGGCGATATTGCCGGCGGCGTCGGTGCACAAGTCCCACAGGGTATTGTCCAGTAGCAGGGTTTTCATGGATTCGGAATCGCCGTATTGCCGCCGCCCGTCTGTACGCCGCCGTGGGTGTGGGACTTGCCGCTGATGTTGTCGGCAATCACGTCGGCGTCCGCGTGCACGGTGCCGTCCACCTGCAGGTTTTGCGCCAAGGTCACGTCGCCCCCACTTTGCAGGACTTCGCCCACGAGTTCAATGGTGGGCGCTTGAATGCGCACCTTAGTGGGGGACAGCACCGTGATGCCGTCTGCACTGAATTGCACGTACTGCTCGGGCGTGCCGTTGAGTAAGCCGCCCAGGTACAGACCGTCGGCCATATCGAACTGACGTTGGCTCCCCGGCGGCGCGCCGCCTTTGCCCGCATTGGCGTTACTAATCGCCGCCGCGGGGTCCGCCTTCACGCTGCTGATATCTCGCGAGCAAAAAGCCGCTAGTCCGATATCGTTTTCCTCAGGGTCCAGGATGACCGCATTGACACCCCCTTGGACCCGCAGATAAGGCAATCTGTAAAGAGTGCCGTGCGGCACGGACTGCCCGTCCCCGGTAACCTGATTAACCAGCGGTATAACGTCTACGAAACCGTAGGGGGCTAGCTCTCCGTTGTTGGTGCACGCCACTACCTTGACCAACGCGACAGTGGCCACGCGGCCCAGCAGCTGCTGAATGACAAACACCATCGCATGGTATTCGTCCGCAGAGTCGTAGGGTTTTTGAAATGAGACGGCCATTACACGAGCACTCGCAGGCACTGGAGTTGCGACAGCCATTTGCCTTCCGGCATCAAGCTTTCTAACGTGTGTTCTATCGCTATGGGATACCAGCGCCCCGACGCGCTGGGAACGGAACTGGTCAGCTCAATAGGGGTTCCGCACAAAAATGCCGGGTTAAAATACGCGTCTACGTTGAGCCCCGCGCGTTCGTATACCGGATAGTTGATGAGTCCCGAGGCCGGATTAAGCACTACTGCGGGTTGATCGTCACGCGGGAGCCCAGAGGCTGTAACTAGGATGGTCGTTCCCAACGTATAAAAATCCGCACCCGCCGCAGCGCACGCCTGCCGCAGCTGATCGAACAGCGTCCCGTGGAAGTACGGGTTTGTTAAAACCGCCGTAACGTCCCCGGTCACTACCGCGGTAAAGCCCATCGCCTCGATTATGTCGATACAAGCAATAGCCGCTTCCACGGAGCCGGTGTAGCTGGTTGGAGGCGCGGCATTTATCTGCTGAAAATAGCCGATTTTTGCCAACACCTGAAAATACACGTTAGGCGCCGCACGATATTCCGGTTGCGCTTCTATGATCGTTCCACGGAAGACTTCCGTCCAGCCGTTGCCGTCATTCGCGTCTATGATGACGATGTGGTCAAGTACTACGGGAGGATTCGCCCAAGCCACAGTGAGCGCGTTCATGTCCGCCGGGAGCATCCCCCACACGCGTAGGTTAGCAATAGTTGCGAGACGGGCCACGCTCTTGACCCGAGCCGACATCCGCAGGCCGGTAAGCACCAACGTGTTAGTGTTCGTTCCGGGAAACACCTGATTGGTCCCTGCAAGAATGAACGTTACTCGTAGTTGTTTGACTGTAAAACTAGTCACAGCACGTCGCCCGCTTCTACGTAGTACAAAAAATACCGAGAGCCAAGCCCCTTGTGGTCCGGTTGCGCATCCCCCTGCGAGTCGTTAAATATGAAGTCGCCAATAAATCCGCGGTACTTGGCGTCCAGCAACAGAAGCTGTTTGTTACGGCAGATGCGTGAGGTAACAATCGGCGTGTTATTGACGCGTAAGTCAAAGTACATGTTGGCGCCGTTCTGCCTCAGCGCAATCTGACACGGCTGATTGCCCAGCACGATGGCCAGGGTTTGACTCGGAACTGCAGCTAGAGGAACCCGGATCATTGAGTGACTACTCCGTCCATCTGTGGGGCTTGTACGGGGCGCTCCCCGTTCACCGTTCCTTGGTTTGTTACTGGCTGCGCGGAGGGGTCTTTCGCGTTCTCCGTCGTCACGGAGGTTTGCGTGTACTGCGGCGTAACAGAACGAATCTCACGGAAATACAAGTCCACTTCCGTGAGGAACGCCGCCCCACCGCGCCCGCGGCGAATCATTTCAAAACGCACCGGGCTGACGTTTTTGTAAGTGCGCTCCGGAGTTATTATCTGAAACAAGTCTATCGTGTTCATCAGCGAGTCGATTTGATTCAAAAACGCGCGTCGCGCTTCTTCACTGCCGCCTTTGCTCAAACGGACGGACGCCTCGTAGGGCAAGTTAACGCGATTGTAAGCCGCAAAACTTCCGTCCTGGATCGGGAAATCCGGAATATCAACCTCGTTACGATAGCCAAAATCAAGCACGCTGTCGGCGTCCACGACGCGCCTAGCGGGCGGTGTGCTGCCAATTTCCACAACTAGCGAGCGATTTCCTTCAGCGTCGGTTTCAATGCGGCTGTTCTCATTCGGAACATACTTGGGCTGGTCGAATATGCCCCACACGGGGGGCGCGAAAAGACTGCGCCACAACGCGCCGATAGCTGCGGCAGCGCCGAGCACCGGGCTGGGGCTCGGCGGGAACAGCGGAGAACGCAGAAGCTGCGGCACTCCCGGAAGGCTCGGCACGTTGGGAAACTTCGGTTTGGGAATGAGCGCCATTACTGCATTCCCTGCTCAGCGTGGGCGGCCATCATCTTGCGCTTAAGCGCAGGGGCAATCTCTCCCGCGATGCCGTTCGCGTCCTTCGCTTGCGTCACGATAGTGATGCTGTCCACCTGCACGTCCGTCTTGTTGAACGTGGTCCCCGTCTGGGCTGCGGGGGTGGGTGTCGCACCTGTCGGACCTGTCCCCGCTAGCCCCTCGTTCTTAAGTGACATGTAGCTTTGAATGTCGTCCGTATTGGGGGCCCCCGAACCAGACTCGTGTTTAAACATAGCCGCCATCAACATATAGCGCATGCCGGGCGAGTCTATTACTTCGTCCGCCTTAAAGCCGGTTTCTTTGACCACATCGTCAATGTACGCCTGCGTATCGTTCTCGCTTGGCGGCGCCCACTTAGTTATTATTTTGCTGATCGTGTTGACGCCTTTGTCAGTGTAGCGTTTCAGCTGTTCATCCGCCGCCTCTATTCCTTCCTCCATCGTACGGAAAACGCGAAACCCCTGACGGTCTTTATTCTGGTCGCCTACAGCGCGAATATTCCCCGGATTGTTATTGCGAATGCCGCGAGAGATTCCCGAAACTTTAACGCTCCACTCGTCAAATGCATTGCCCAGGTTTTTTGTCTTGTCTGCGAGCGCGCCCAATGCGTCGTTGACGCCTCCGGGACTAGCCAGCATCTCAATAAAATTATTGACGCCCTCTTGCACGCCGCCCGCAAATTCCATCGCACCTACGGCCACGCCTTCCAGCGCCTGTTCTTTGCCGATTCGTGCTTGGCTTATCCCGGTGGCTTTGGTTACGTCCCCCTCGCTGATCTGCCGGCGCTTCTCTTGCGCGGCGAGTGCGGCCTGAGCCTGCGCGCGGCCCGCGAGGATCATTTGAGACGTGCCCTGATCGAAGCCAGACTGTTGCAGGTACTGGTACGCCTCGCCGCGCGTCATGCCCTTCTGCTGCGCGCGGCCGATGGCGTCCGCCGTATCAAGCACGATGTCTTTGAACTCGCGTGCGTGGCCGGTGCTCGTCTGAAAGTTGACGCCTAAACGCGCCAACATGACGAGGCTGTCAGACATCTGGCCGTTATACGCCAGATCAAATACGGCTTGGTTTAGTCCGGCGACAGAACGGCGCGCTTCCTCCGCGGACCCTCCGAACATTTCCGCAGCGTTCTCGAAATTGCGCAGTCCCGCGGCGGCGATATCGTAGTTACGAGCGTCGATGCCCAACCGCCGCGTGCGCGTAGCTACGTCATCAATGACGCCCACCGCTTTCTTGACGGCCAGAATCGCACCCGCCACAGAAAGCCACTTGGTGGCCAGCCGTGTCAGGGACGTGCTCATCCCCCCCGCAGATTTTTTTACGGTCTGCTCTGTTTCCAGAACGCCCGCAGCCGCCTGCTTACGACCCTTATCAAAGTCGCGGGGGTCAAGCCCAAGCTTGACGATAAGTTGGTCAACTACTGTGGTCGCCGGCACGGTTCGCTACCCGAAGGTTGTGAGAGTCTACGTTCAATATCTCAAGCATATTGTACGCGTCCTGCACCCCGTACACGGTTTGCAATTCGTGCAGTGTCGCCAGCCGCGACGATACCAGGGTTCCTATCAGGCGGGGGACGTTTCCGTAGTGGAGGAAGCCGGCGTCACGGACGGGGTGGTGTCCAAAATCGAGGCGGCGTCGGCGAGCGAAAAACCCATGTGCAATTCCAGCATTTCCGCACGCAGTTTCAGGCGCGTGGAGATTTCTTCAATCTGGGACAGGTCTCCCTCCGCCAATTCCTGGGCCGGAAATTTTCCGGGGGGCTGATACGATACCCCAGCCATCATTTCATCCAGCAAGGGCTTCAATTCGCGCGCGTTCACTCCCGGCATCATGCGCAGGCCGATGGCGAAAAGCGCCGACGCGGCCCCCTTGGCCTGCTCCATGTGCGCAAGCCCATTCATGCCAGATTCTAGAACCCCGTTGGGCAGCGCCACCCCTGCGTTCCCCATCACAATGAGCGCGCGAATGGCCCACCACTCCCCGGCATCGGCGGCCATTTCGCGGAGGATGAAAACCTTGCCCTTGTCCCGGTTTTCATCCGTTATCGTCACCCGACGTTCGCGGCGCGCCATGGTCAGACTACCGGTGCCGGCTGCACCTGATGCCACGTGATTTCGTACGTCACGGGCTCGAGCACTTTCTTAGCCGGCGGCACCACCGTAATGCGCGTCAGGGCGCCTTTGACGAGCGCATACGTTGTGCCGATGGACTGCAACGTCAGCACGCCGTCCAACAGAATAACGTCCCGGATCGTGTCTTGGGCGCCCACGAGGGCCTCGAAATAGCGAATTGTGGGGCTGTCCGCCTGGAGCGTCAGAGTCTGCTTGGTGAGCCGCGGCAGCCAGCCGACAGACATCAGACCGTCCACGCCCAGGCGGGCCTCGGCGGAGTCCACGGTCTCGATGGCGAAAGCGTCGTCAGACGCGTAGCCCTGCACTTGGAAGCCCACGCCGGCCAATGCCGGCAAAAGCCCCGACAGCACGCCAGCAAGGCGCGGGGTAAGCGTAAGACTGCTGTTTGCACTGGTGATGGTTGTCACTTTCGGCGCTCCGGCTTACTGCACGTCGATAGACGCGAGGTTGATTTTCTGAATACTGCCGCCGTCCGTATACCACAGCGTCATGGGCGGCGAATCGCGGTTGGCGCGCGTCACGGGATCGGCGTCAAGAATCTGCAAGTACCAGCCGCGGGACTGCAGCACGTCAGCCGCGCCCTCCGTGTTGGTCGCCGTGTTGACCTGGACGCGCTGCGAAGCGGACAGGGTGACGCCAGCCACGATGCTGCCGAAATTAAGCGCAGCATTGATGGGGCCCGCCGCGGCGGCGCGCAGCATATCGTAACCGCGCGTGATGTACGGCACGGACTTGGCCTGCGCGAACAGCGTTATGAACGCCAGCTGCAAATCCGAATTAAGCTTGATCTGATTGACGTAGGGGTCGATCCACTTCCAGGTGCCTGAAATTTGACCGTTCTGCAGGAACTGAAACTGGTCATTCGCCGTCGCGTAGGCGCCATAGAAGTTGTAGCCGTTTTCCAGCAGGTTGTTAGCGATGGTGGCGTCCGTGATATCGGGCGCGATCCCCGACTGCGAGCGGTACGCGTACGAAATGCGGCCATTCGTCTCGTTGAAATTGATGGCCGCAGTGGCGCCGCAGATGAACGCAGCCTTGTCCACGCCGCCCCAGATAGCAACGCGGCCTTCCATCGTGTCCGTCAGGGCAGCAAAGCAAGTCGGGTCCGGGCCGTTCTTTGGGGTCACCGACGTGTCCCAGCCAACGTACGCGTAGCGCTCGTTGTAGGCGTTATTGGCTGTCGCCCAGAGCACTTTGTCGGCCGTAACCGGCTCCCACAGGGTCATGAACGTGGCCCAATTCTGGGTCAGCGAGGTGAGCGTAGCGAGCGCTCCGGCCGGAGTCGCGATGTCGGCGCCTTGGGAAATCACAGCGCCGGTGGCCGCGGTGAGCTTGAGGCCCGCCACCAACGTGCCCGTGGGGAACGCGATGGTGGAGCCCGGAGAACCCGTGGTCGGGGAGGTGATGACGAACGCCTTGCGCTGCGCATCGTAGGCCACCGTGGCCGAACTAGACGGCGTGCCGCCTTGGATGCCGGTCTGGATCAGTGCGGCGGCATTGCTGAAGCTCGTGGCGCCCGACAGGTTGATGGACAGGGACGTGCTAGACACGCCGTCAATGACGCTGATGACGGTTCCCGACAGCGCTTGCAGCTGGGCCAGCGTCATTCCCGATAGGCTGCCGCCGCGCAGGTACGCTGCGGTATCGGCGATGTTGAAAGTCATGAAGTACAGCAGCCCCGGAACGCGCGTTGCGTTCGTGAAGCCGTTGAAATAAATGGTGGCCGCCGCGGCCTCGGGGGACGACGGACCGAACCACGCCTGCACGTCGGCCAAGGTGGCAAACGACTTGACGCTGCCCTGGGGAATGGAATTGTCCTGGGTGAAAAACACCGAATTGAGCGCCAACGGGCTGCCGCCCGCACCCAAGACACCAGGAACGACATTTACCAGTTGACTGGCCGGAATCGAAGTCATGGGGGGTACCTTTCGTCCACGTTAATCAAAGCCACTTCGGCGGTGTCAGCGAACTGCTGCGGGGTCGTGGTCACAGGGTTGTACTGTAGCACGGCTACGACGTTCCAGCGTTCAAGATACTGCTCCTCGCCGGTGACTAAGGGCAGCATCTTTTCATCATCAGCGTACAACGGCGCGCACTCCGGCGCCAGATGGGCGCAGGCATATTCGCTGCGCCACACGGTGGACAGCTTGGCCGCCCAGTCCCCGGCCGCCTCGCCGTAGAAGTCCACGGCGATGTGCAGCGCGGTGCCCTTTTCGATCCGTACCGAGCCGTCCCCGGGGCCCGGAAAGGGGTCCACGTCGGTTTCCACGTTGGTTCGCAGCCGGCGCGCAAAAGTTGGCGTGAGAATCACATGGTCCACGGCCGGCTGCGCCACGCGGTTCAGAGGCCCGCGTAACACGGGAGTTCCCACGGGAACAATCCCCGCGGTGGGGTCCAGCAAGTACCCGCGGACCTTAGTAAAAACCGTGTCGAGCGTGGGGGCGATGGTCAAAGTCATGGCGGCGGCACGGCGTCGGGCTGGAGCACTACCCCCACCTTACACCAGCCCGCAGTGTCCGGGGTCCACGTCTCCAACACGGCGACGACAAGCCAGACGCGCTGCGCACCCCCGCGGTCCTGGGGGAAAACGAGTAGGTCGCCGCCGGTGCCATCTGGCCGCACCACACCCTGGATGTTTCCAAAGGCGTACACGGAGCGTTTGACGCCCTGCTGGCTCACGAAATTGGGGTGCATCAGGTCTTTGCCTGTTAGCGCCTGGACCTGCATGCGCACGCCCGCGTGCTCGATGTACGCGGGCGTCGTGCGACCGCTGGCGTTTGTGGTGAAGCCGTTGGACTCAAGCCAGCGCCCCGTAATATCCGGGTTCACGGTGTTGATGGCCGCGCGGACGATGCTGTGCAAATTCATAGCTGGTTGGTTACTTTGTAGTCCACCGATCGCATCATAATACCCTCGTCAATCAGGGGGTTGTTGAATCCTTTGACCTGTACGGTATAGGGCGCATTCGGCGGTGAACTCCACTCGCGGATGTGCCGCACCAAGGCGCTTTGAATGCCTACACCCATGTTGGTGAGCATCTTGCGGCCGTCGTAATTGTGCACCTTGGCCAAATAGGCCAGCGACTCGCCCCAGCGGCCCGACTCTTCCTCAATCATGGTCGTGAAAAACGGACGCTTCGGGATGCGCTTATTACCGTTTTGCTGCCACCACGCGACTTGCGCGACGCTGGTAACGGTGCGCGTCGGACTTGGGCGGTGCTCTACGCGAGTCGAGTAGTTGCGTGGATATTGCGCGTCGGCGAGAAATCCGACACTGACACCTTTCGCGGTGTTCAAGCCGGTGCTCATCTTCCTCAGCATCCGGTTCAGCTTGTCCCCGCCTTTAAATTCCAGGGACACGGTTTTAGTTGCCACGTCAACACCCGCAGCCGCCGTCACCGCCGGGGGCGTACCCGAACGGATAGCCGCCGTTGACGGCAAGGTCCGCGCACACGACGGGCGCCGGGATGTACACCATCGTGCGGTAGCGCGCAGTGGACTGCCAGAACAGCGCACCCCATTGCGTCTGCAGGTAGTACGCCTGCCCGTATACGACAGTGCCCATGTCGGCACTGACACTAACCGACCCTTCCTGCGCCTTGTCCACGCGCCCCACGAGGCCCGCGGGCGGCAGCCCATTCTCGCCGTAAGCGAGCGCGGCAATATGGGCCGTCAGCAGGTTGAGCAGCGTCTCGCGCTGCGTGGCGTCACACACGCGAGAGCCGCAGGAATTGTTAAGCTGCAACGTCGCAAGAGTAAACGCCATGCCCAGCGATGCGTCCGCCACTGCGGCGAACGACGGAAACGCCGCCTTGAACGCGGCGGCGTCGAACACCACTACGCCGCGGACAGTCGGCGAATTCGGAGGGCATGGCGCGATAGGCACGGCAGCTTACCCGGCGCGCCGCGAGAAACCGCCGCGCTCGATGTCGCGTTTGCCCTGGTTAAAGTGATCCATGTCCGCTTCCACCGACGTGTTCGCCAGCGCCTTGGTGGGGTCCAGCGCTTCCAGGCCCGTGCGTGTTTCGGCACGTTCCTTTGCGTAGCTAGTCGCGCTGGCTTCATCCGTGTGCGCGAATACCAAGCCTTGACGCACGATTGTGAGGTGCTTGTTCTTCTTAGACCAAGCTTCCCAAAAGTCTTTTGACACCTGCGTCAAACCGTAGCCGCCAATAACGCGCGAGCTGTTCGCGCCGTTCAGGATGACACGCTTGTAGCTGTCGTCACCGACCTTTCCCATTTCACAGATGAGGCCATTCGGCAGTTTGCAGCCCACCGTCAGCATTTGGGCACTATTGATCTTGTCGAGTTCACCGGCCGGGGGCGGCGGAACCGCGAGGGTTTTAGGATCGCTCATGAAGTTACCTTGCAGGTTGTGGAGATGATAGCGAGGTCGCCCGGCTGGCAGTCGGTGACGACAAACCAGGGCGTTAACTCGGCGCCGTCAGCTTCCCCTGAAATGGCCGCGCCGTCAACCAAAGAGGCGTAGACGGGCTGGCCTGCACTCGCACCCCAGGCAAACCGCGCCCACACGTCCGCAGAGCGCATCAGGGTGACAGCGAGCCCCGGCCGTATGAACCGCTGGCCGCGCGCTATGCGCACTGCGTAGATGGCGTTGTAGACGGGGATTACGAACCCGAGCATTTCGCCGGGACTCGAGCGGGTGTTGTTGGCGAGACCGGTGTCCCGATTCGCCCAGGCGAAACGCGCTACGGCAAGACCGTCGTCGCCGGCCTTAAACATGGACGAACCCGCGAGCAATACCGCCCGCGGGTTCGTTGAAGCAAAAGCGCCTTCTGCTGCCGGGATCACGCGCCGATAAGCGACGAAATCGCGAACTCGTTGAAAATCACCGTGCCGAACGTGCCCTGCGATTTCTTCTGCGACCACGAAGACGAACCGACCACGACGGCGTGGGCGCGCATCTTTTCGGTGTACGCGGTGGTGGCAGTCTGCTGACCCTGCACGCTGGTGCAAATCAACTGCACCAGTTCGCCGGCCGCCGTCTGATACTCCACCGCCGTTTTCACGGTCAGGTTGGGGAAATTGTCTTTCAGCAGCTTGTACACGTTGACGTTGAACTGGTTGGCTTTGTTCAACGCCATGGCGAGCGTAGGCGACAGCGCCAGGGTCATCGGCGATTCCGCATCCAGCACGCCGTTGGACTGCAACTGCATCTGCACGAACAGGCGGCGGATGTCTTCGTACACGGTTTCGGCGGTGGTGCCCGAGGCATTCCAAGCGCTGGTGGCCACGATGCTAGGATACAAGCCGGGGTCGTTGAGCAAGCCGTAATTCGGGATACCCGCGATACCGAAGAAATACGAGGCATTCTGGAACTTGTTCAGCGCCAGGATGGACGCTTCGTTGACCTTGTTCGCCCAGTCCACGCGCGCCGCGCCAGCGCGGGCCATCTGCAGCTCGCCCCAGTTGGTGAACGTCTGGTAGAGGAAGGACTGGCGAATCGGGAAGTTGAGGTTCGCCGACGCGCGGCCGTTGTTGTTGAAATCGCCGTAGGCCGACGTTTCACCGGTCAGTTCCACGCTGATGAACTGGGCGTGCGTGGTGGTCCAGTCGCCCTTCTTCTCTTCGCTGCCGACGATTTCGGTAGCGCGCATCGGCGACACCAGAACCTGGATGATGCGCGGGTCGAATACGTTGGTGAGGTACGCCGGGATACCTGCGTTGCTCACGGTCACCAGCTCGGGCTGAGCGTCCTGACCAAAAACATACTCGTCCAGGCCCGTGCCCTCACCGCGGCGCATGCGCACTTCGGCCGCCGGCTTGTGCAACAGAGAGATGGTGCCGAGGCGCGAATCAAAGGTGATGCCCGCGTCCGCCCACTCGCGCAGCATGGCGGCGGTGTGGCCGGCTTTGGCGGCTTCGCGAACCTTCGCGATGTCCATTGCAATCATCAGTTGGCGGTTCATGGGGCGGTAACCTTGGAAAGTGTTTGACGGTGTGGTCAGAAAGTTGTAGGCTGCAATCTATGAAAACTGCAGCCGGTTGTGGGTTAGTACGTGCGGCTGATTTTGGCCAGCTGGCCTTGACTCATCGTCGCGGTAAACGCGGCGACGGCGGGCCCGATGGTGTTGGTCTGATACGTGCCCGCGCCGCCCGGCGTACCGCTGAGCTGAGCCGTAATGAACAGGTTGCTGGGCACGCCCGTACCGCTCACGTTCTGGCCCACCTCAATGACGCCCGAGGCGACGGCCGCCACGGTCATGACACCGGTGCCGGCGGCAATCGTGGTCGCGCTGTTCGTGACGGCGTTGGCCACGGTCTGCGAGGCCCACTTAAATCCCGTGTCGATGGCCGGCGAAGTCACCGAACCGGAGCCCACCGTTGCCGACGTGCTCACCGTGTAGGTGCCCGCGCCGCCCGGGGTGCCGGTAAGCTGGGTGATGACAGTGGCGTCCGCACCGGAGCTGTCAATGACCATGCCCGGCACCAATTTGCCCTTGGTCACCGCCGAAACGGTGATGGTAGTCAACGCCTGGACACTGGTGGCCGCGAAAGCTACGGGATCGTTGGTGAGCGCGCCGTCATACTGACGGGCGTACACGGTGTCATCCGGCGACACGATGCCGTTGACCGGATCGGCCGGAATAGTCCAGAAATCGCCGTGCGTAAACAGCGTGGTGGGATACCCGGAAGATACCGCGAGCTGCACCGGGTTGATTCCCGCGCCGGGCGCGAGGAATGGGATGGTGGTCTGCAGTTCGTTGGCGACGAAGCCGCCCACGCTGGCGCCTGCGGGCTTCTGGCCGTAAGCGTAGAGGCCCTGGCCCCACGCGAAATTGCCCACTACCGGCAGATTGGGGAGCGACAGGTAATTCAACGTGCTTGCGGCACGGAATGCGCCCTCACCGGCCAGCGCCGTAGCGCGCGGGTTCATGCTGGCGAACGCGCCAACGACTCCCGGCGACTGGTTGCGATTGACAAACGTCTGGAAACCGTTGCGATAGAGGGACATGACTTAACCCTTGCTGATGTGCGAGAGGCCGAGAATAGAGGGGTCAAACGGCGCACTATCGTGCGCGAACGGCGCGGGCGGAGCCGCGACCTTCGAACTTGCTTCATACAGCGCCGGCAGTGCCACCGCCGGAATATCCTTGTGCTCCACCTTGAGGTGGTCGAGCGCGAAGCGGTACACCGCCTCCGCCGAGTCGAGCGCGACAACGCCGACCGTAGTCTCCACGGCCTTGCGCGCGGCATAGAGCGCGTGCACTTCGGCGCGCGCCGCGGTCGCGGCGTCCTGCGCCAGCGTGTCCGCCGCCACTTGAGTGACCATGCCTACGCGAGCCTGAGCCACCGCCGCTGCAACGGCAGCGTCCACCGCAAGCTGCACGGTCGCTTCGTCGGCAGCCGCCGGCTGACGGCCCTGGGTCGCCGCGTGAGGGGCGCCTTTCTTGTCCGCCGCAGCGCGCTTGTACGCCTCGGCCTTGTCCTCGTCGGTCAGGGCGTCCAGCGCCTTGCCCTTTTCCTTGGCCCAGGAATCGCACGCGGCGGTACGTTCCTCGTCGCTCAAAGCGTCCATGGCGGCCTTGTCGTCCAGGTCCGCATCCAGTGCCGCGTCCACCGCTGCAAGCTGCGCGGGGGCCGGGGCCGTCGGGAACAGTGCGGCGAGGGCGGCAACAGCTTTGCGAAACTTCATCTTCGGAAACTCCAAGGGCATTGCGTCCGGCACCACAACATCAGGACCGGTCCGACCCGTCTTTACTAACGCGAGGTGGTTGCCCCTAATGTCTCGCATAACACCGTCATATGCAACACCCTCCGGCGAACGCCCGGGGGTCATATCGGCACGGTAGCGGTAGCCGGGGGACAGTTCCCGCTGCTCCTCCGACTCCACCACGTTGATAGCTTCCTGCGTCCACACGCTCAACGGCGCTTTCAGGTAGGTGCCGTCGAACGCCACCGCGGTGCCGATGGAGCCCACTACCAGCTCCTGTGCGGGCTCGTCCGCGCTCACCGGAATGTGGTGGAGCAACAGGGGCTTACCGGCGAATGATGCGGCGCCGGCCTTCAATTCGGAGGGGTCGCGGTATAGGCGGTAGACGCGGTTCGCGTCCAGGCCCAGCGCTTCGAAATCAGGAATCTCGCGCCCGTAGTAGGGGCACACGTTGGCCTTCGAAATGTTGGCCATCTCGATGTGCATATGCCCATCGTCGTCCACGCGGCGCATGGAACGGTCGATGGCGAAACGAAGGTTGCGGGAGGACATGGCGCCCCCAGTATGCGGGGGCGCCGGGGGGAGGGTCAACGGGTAGGCGAATAGCCCCAAGTAAAGGCGCGGGCGGGGTCGATATTCGATGCGTGCCTCCCGCCATGACCGAGGGAAAGTACGCACGAGTGCTTGAGTACCGGGCTGATTGAATCACAAAGGGGTCGGGCCGGCGGCGGCACAAATGCCGGGTTGGCGGGGCTGTCAACCCATGCCTGGGTGTACTGAATCGGCGGGTGGTCTTTGAACAGTTCTTTGAGGTGCTTCGCCACTTCTGCTGCTTCGGTCAGTTGCTTGTCCACCTCCGCGCGGGGCGGGCGATCATCATTCAGCATGCCCAAAATTTCCGCGTCAATGAGAATGGCGCAGCACGCACGGATGCTGGCCAGATCGCGCACGCGAGTGATAGGGTCACGATCCTGGCCGTTCCACCAGCGCTTGAGATGCCGACGGATCGCGCGGTTGTACGTGGACGCCTTCACTCCAGCAACGCGCCAATTGTACTGCCCGTATTTCAGCGCGCCTTCCAGAAAGGCGAGATTCTCCTCAATGATGGCGGTGTCCGGCACCAAGCCCAACGGCAGCTTGGCGTCACCGAACGCTTCCTTGGGGTTGCTGGGCTTGGTGCCGTCACTCATGGGTTACACCTGTGCCGTGTCGAGCGGAATGTAAGTGCTGATTGCATCGCCATAGAAATCGGCGATTTGCAGCATGACCCAGCCCAGGCCGCGCTCGACAAGCATAGGGCGCTTGCCGATGTCGTTGCCCTCGTCGTCCTTGGTGTCCAACGCAAGTTCGTAGGTGTAGAACTGTTTTCCAGTGAGCACCCCCACGAACGCCTCCAGCTTCGCACCGCGTGAGGTTTCCCACTCGGGCAGCAGCACGATAGCGTCTATTGGAAGGCGAGAGGTGCTGAATTTCAGGTCGCTGCTGTCTATCCACTCGCGCTCCGCGCCGTCAGCGATGACACGTACGTCACGCGCGAGGTACTCGCCCCAAGACGAGCCGGCAAGGCTGCCGTTCGCATCGTACTTGCCGTCCGGGCTCTGCAGCGCGAGGGCCTTCACTTCCTCGCCGTCCAGCTCCACGGGACTGACTACATCGTAGCCCAGGCCGCGCAGCACTTCGGCGGCAGCGATAAATAGGGGGATGTTGAACTGCGGGCGATTCGTCATCGGGCCGGAAAGATAAACTCTGCTCATGGGTGAACGTCTCCGTTAGTTGCGATTTTCTGACCTTACCGTCAAACTTTGCCGATGTCAAACGCGGCCGCCCACTTCGCATTGTTTGAGTAGCCCTTGGGCTCGTCGCACAGCACCGGCGCGGCCCAGGTGATGCCATAGCGGGGGTGGGTCATGTAGAACGCCTGGGCGGGGGCTTCGAAGCCAAAGTTACCGAAGTACGCGTACTCGTCGTAACCCTTCATTGAGCCGTTCACCAGCACGCGGCGCATGTGCATGTACTGGTGCCAGTGACCCATCATAATCATGTCGTAGGCCATGTTGACCGCTTGGTTGCGCGCGCGCTTCTTTTGATCCCCGCGCATGATAGGGCCGATAGGACCGATGATGCTGTCGCCGCTCTTAAACTGGTCGCCGTGCGTCAACAGCGTGGTGAAGTTGTACACCTTGTACAGCGCGTCCGGGCCGTCAGGGATATAAAACGTCACGCGCTTTTCGTTCCTCGCTGCGTAGTGCCGCGCAAGCATCTGGTACAGCAGCCAGTCGAACGAAGTGTGATTGCGATTCTTAGCCCACGTCTTTTTGGTATTGCGACCATGGTTGCCGCCCACGCAGGGGCAGAAGATGGCGGGGAACTCTTCGAGCAAGCGGTCAATGACCTGAACCAGCAGGCCAAACAATTCCAGCACGGTGGGGATGCTGGCAAGCTCATTCGTGGTCGCTAGTTCTTCGTGAATGTCACCGGAAATCATGTCCCCGCCCAGGGGTAGCACGAGGCCGGGGTACGCCATTTTGGACGACAACAGGCGGCACAAGTGAATGGCTTTCTCGACGGTGCGGTGCATGCGTCCGCGAGCGGTGAATAGGTTGTACTCGTTCACGCCATTGACCTGAGCGGCGAACACCGTCTCGCCGTAATGGATGTCTGAAAGGAACAGCGTCGGCACGCCGGGACTTTCCCCCGCGCCCCGAATGATGCGTGCCATCCAAGGCGGCGGCACGAATACGTCCAGCTTCGCAGCCAGCGTGCCCAACACTTCTTTGATAGCCGCGGCGTCGGCGGACTGCTTCTGCGCGTCCTGCAGCTCTTTGCGCAGGCCAACAATGATAGTTTCGGGGTCGTGCTTGGTCTTGAATTCGACTACGTCGCGTTTGGTCATGGGCCACCTGTGAGGAAATGGAAGGTCGGGCGCCGCAGGTTGCAGCGGCGGTATGCTTACTGGTTCGCCTGTGAATACGCGAGACCCGGTGCGGTGCAGGACCGCGGCGCCCGAGGAGCTAGCCTACGCGCCGCGCGCGGCTTTTGCAGCTTTTGTCGTGGCGAACCACGCGCGTTTGACGCTACGTGCGTTGCCCAGGCCCACTGGCTTGGCCTCTACGATATGATCCTTGAACGTGTCCCGGTGCAGGGCAAGCGCGCTCAAACCCACGCCGGCCAGCCGCACGAAATCCCCGTCATACTCGTAATGCTCGGGCCCGTGGTCGGCCTCCATTTTGGCCAGCGCGGCGCGGATTTTGTTGGGGATGACTGTATCGGGATCGTGGTTCGCCTTGAACGAGGCGACATTGCGGACAGGGGCGGAGGATTTCTTAGCAGCCATGGACAATACCTGTGCAGTAGGGGAGGCGTGGAACTTATACGCCGCTCCTGACGTTCACGTCAACTATAGCGGCAGCCTGAAGTAATGCGCGCCCGCTACGCCCCAGGCGTCTTTGCCCTCTTTTGTCGGCTCATAGAAGCGGAAACCGCACTTGAGCAGGTTCACCAGTGAGGAGTAATTGCGGGGCGCGCAATAGGTTACGACGCGATTACAGCCGATGAGGGTTCGCGCCCAGGCGACGCGCGTGCGGATCATGCGACGCTGCAGCCCTACGCCCGCCGCGGAATTCATCACCGCGGCGCGCGAAAGGAACACGCAACCAAGGCGCTCATAGAACACGGCGGAGCAGAAACCCACTGCCGCGCCGCCCTGAGTAGCAAGCCAGAACGCATGCCCGTCCCCAACCCACGGCGCATCCGGAAACGCAAGCGCATGCAGTTCGCGTACCGTTTCCAAGTCCTCGGTGGGGCGCAGGCAAACGCTGCTCATTCCACGTACTCCCCACAGGTCCACTGTTCCACGCCTCTCGTAGCTACGATATGGCAGTGCTGGTGCCCGCACTTGGTGCGATGCTCGTGCTTGTACGTCGCCATCGTCCGTGCGCCCACCGCGGCCTCCACGTCGCTCAACGCACGCCCCACGCGCTGGATATACTCGCGAATTGCCAGCCGCGCGCCCACGTAGCCACCGAAAACACCCGCAAACATCAGAGCCAGGAAATAGATAAACGCTTGCATAAATCCCCCTTGGTTGTGACGGGCGCATATTTACGCCACTTTGACGGCGCCGTCAACTAAAGCCGGGAATCTCCGCCTCGTCCGTGCAACGGCAGTTAGGCTCTGTGCCGGGCCATATCTGCTTTTCTACCGCGGGATCGTACATGCCTTCGATGATGTTGTAGGATTCTCCATCCATGGCAACGTGCGTGGGGCGCCAGTCCTTGCCCGCGTGGGAGTGTTTCCACTTCGCGCTTACGATGCCTACGTCCAAACGGCGGGCACGCTCGATGGCGGCCTTGGCCTTGTGGTTCTGATCGCGCGCGATGAACGCCGCGCGGCGATGAGCGATGCCGTATTTTTCCTGGATACTCGTCTGCAACGCTGCAAGGTCGGAGCCCTGCATGACGTTCTGGAATACGGCGGTCTGTACGTCCGTTAGATATTTCTGCGGAATGCTCTTGATGAGCCCCACGTTGG
>Ga0075163_10001893_pt1 | contig 28300 bp, 30 predicted proteins | sample JI1023141ADNA_FD_71478 | JGI IMG/M metagenome (GOLD analysis project Ga0075163, IMG submission 71478) | Wastewater effluent complex algal communities from Wisconsin, to seasonally profile nutrient transformation and Carbon sequestration -... | ecosystem: Engineered > WWTP > Effluent > Algae...
TAAAAAATTTATTTGACAAGAGGTTTTTGTAACCAATTAATTTAAAGAGAGTTACAAAATTTTCTTATGGCTAAAATGCCGCGATTTGGCCATTTTTGGGGGTTCGAGGGTATAGGGCCTAAAGATATATTCAGAGAATGGATATGAGGTCATTGAAATACCCAAAGCGAATATCAATGAGAGAGCTGAATTTTTAATTAAACATATCAAAGTCGCTGATTGAAATTACTTTGGTAATTCAATAAGTCCGGATTCCTTCAAGAGCCAATGTGGATTCCAAGCAATTTCCCAGAGATGTCCGTCAGGATCTGCAAAATATCCGCTATGTCCTCCCCAGAACACATCTTGTGCTTCCTTGATGACAGCGGCTCCGCATTTTTTCGCTTCCTCTAGAATCTCTTGAACTTCCTCTTTCCTGCCAACATTGATGGATACTGTTAAACCTCTGAATCCACTTCCATTAGAATCAACGGACGCATCGTCAGCAAGCAATGTTATCGGGTATAGACAAAAAACGATGCCTGACGTTTGAAAGGCGACAAAATGTTCATTACTAGCGGACGAAGCCAAAAAGCCCAAATCTTCATAAAATTTTCTTGATCGCTGAACGTCCTTGACTCCCAAGGTAATTACATTAATCCGTGCGTTTTTCATTTTGCCTCAATTCTTTTTGTAAGCCATAAAAGCAAGTCGTCATCCACTGGATATTGTTCTCCTGCCATAACAATCCAGAAGAAAACTTGCTTCAGAGGTCATATTAATCCTTTGTACTTTGACTTATAGATTGGATTGGCTAAGGCAATCACCTCTTGCACGATCTCTTCAAAGATTTTTAATGAATCTGTCAGACGGTTGCCACTGCCTGGATGACTTAAAACAGCATTCATCCTTTTTGAATAATCCTTGGGGCGGATTGTGAAAGTATCTATCGTTTCAAGAGCATTCTTCTCCGTCACAAAATAAATTCCATTGAGAGCAAATAGAACTTGGGTTAGTTCCGCAGCCATTCTTATCATACAGCCCACTGTTGCATAGATGCATCTGCGGGCAGAGTATTTTCTTGCATTTATGAGAGCGAATTCAACACTCCATAGATGTTCCTGGATGATCGTCTGCCTCAAAGGCTCTGGATAAGTGGCGACAGAGGACTTGAGTATCTTGCAGAGCCCGTGAGGGTCATGTAAGATGATATTATCGTGGAGGTCAGCGAGATATGTTACACTGAAAAATCCGAAAGGAGGCTGTTGCCTAAAATCCCATGAAAATGCTCCGCGCTCCGCATCTGCCAGCACGCGATTTATTTGGTCGACATTTCGATAGAGCCAATCAATCTTACCTGCCTTGGTGTGGATCCAAGATCCCCCATTTACCCAGGGCCCCCACTCGTAAAATTGCGTGACTACACAATCTGTCATCACAGAGTATTTCGCAGCTAAACCTTTGATGCTTTCAATGGATGGAGGAGAATTCTCAGAATAGTACAACCCAAGATCTATATCAGAATCTGGCGTCGCCATGCCGCGAGCATATGAGCCCCCTAAGACAATCGCCTGAATCCCAGGCAAGCTTGACAAATCATGAATCATTCGTATGACTACATCTTGCTTATCATTTTCCAGAGAAGTTAGAGCGTTTTTCAATTCGCTTGTAGGTTGTTTCATATTAATTTCCTTCGTACTGTAGAAAGCTCAAGAAGGCAATAGTCTCCATCTTCTCCAATGCCTCGTTCCACTTCAACCCAATCATGTTTTTGATAGAATGATAGTGCCGTCTCATTTTTGAGCACACATTTCAATCTATAAGGAGGCTCAATCCAAGAAAAAAGGCTCTGGACAAGCTGTTTGCCTATACCCTGCCTTTGATACTTAGGGGAAACAAAAAGGTGATGAACAAATGGCATGTCATCCTGATCCCAGACTGAGATAAACCCAACAAGATTACGATCCTCATCTTCGGCCACAAAGACTGTTTCGCCAAGAGTGCTATGAGCGTAGTCTTCGAGCTTGAATTTTTCTGGATTCTCCCATTTGAAGGTTTGTTGGCGAGTAATTAGAAAAAGTATTGCCAATTGCGGAGTGTCCGAATCATTTGCCTGGCGTATTTTGACAATGGGGAACGTTGCCATTATTGCAAACCTCCCAGCAACTTCATTGTATATTTAGCTGGAAGAACGCGTAGAAGTCGGCATAGGATCCGATAAAATAAGAATGGCTCACATCGAGATTTATTACTTAAAGCAAAATCGACCATACATTTGCCCATTTTATTAGCCGTCCAAGTGAACGGCAAGTTCCCTTTAAGTCCAGGGGTATCAACAGGGCCAGGATATGCAACAGAAAAGCGCAGCCTTGTCCCAAAGTAGGTTAGCGATAAGCTCTCAAAAGCCTTAGCAATTGCAGCTTTCGATGCACAATAAGCACTGCCTGTCGGTGGAGCAAAGATCGCATTAATAGAACTTGTGACAATGAAATTCGTATCGCCATTTTCTTGACAGGGTTTTTCCCAAAATTCTATCCATCCCAACACCCCGAAATAATTGACCTGCATAATTTTTTCATGGATACTGAGATCAAATCGTTTAGGATTTTCAATGACTGCTTCTCCTGCTACTCCAGCATTTAAAAAAAATAGAGTTGGACATAGGTTCTTTCCTAAAATCTCTCTTGAAGTTTCTTGGATATTTTCCTTTTTGGAAATATCGCAAACCATGGGAATGAATGCGTCAGATAATTCTTTCTGTATCTGTAGCAGTTTATCACCAGAACGTGCGACGCCAATGACAGTCCATCCACGATTAATGAGATCACGAGCGATGGCTTCCCCTATTCCAGATGAAGCTCCAGTGACTAAAGCGACTTTATTCAAGCTCATCTGAATTCTCCAAGAAAGTCAAAGTGATAGACACCTTTCACCATACCAGACCTATAATGGAATTTTTTGATATAGGCCCAAAAACACGACTATCGTCATGCTGTGCGGAAAGATTGTCGGAGAGTACGAAAACGTGAGCCGGTGGCACTTTAAGTGGTTTATCGATAGCGTAGATTCCATGCTTCCAATTAGACCAACTTCTAAGGATGCCTCCGTCCTTACAAGTAGCATCTCCGTTTACGATTACTTCACCCTCGGTAATTTGAACGGTATCAGCCTCTAATGCAACGATGCGCGATACCCATCCTTTCCCCTCATGGTTGAATGCAATAATATCTCCTATTTGATACTGACGTAGATATGGCGAGATATGGTTTACAAAAACATGACTCCCATCTTTAATAGCCGGTTCCATACAATCTCCTGGAACATTATAAGGATGCGCGAATGCCCATGAGACAATTATCAATGAAAAAAAAGTTAAAAAGATTGTCTTATAATTATTTTTTATTTTCTCTTTGAGAGTCATTCTGATGATCCTTGTGTGAAAATCTGCAATTTTAACCATTCAAAGGATCTGTCAATGACATCTGGTCTTTTCCTGATGTAATGATCCATGCCCTCTATGCGGAAATAAGTAATCGGAGCGCCTGCATCCAGGCCTTTTTGTACGAACTGATCGCAGGATTCTATGATGCTGTCTTTTGCGCCGGCAACTACTAAAAATGGGGTTCTGATTTCTGCATAATCGAGGGGAGGTTTTTGAAAGGCATCAGCATGATATAGATAGGTCATACCACCCATCCACAAATCAGGAGTAGGGTTGGTGATGATCTCTTGGACAAGAGCGTCGAATTCGTGGCGCGTAGAAGGAATATCGGAGGAAAAAGGCAGCCATCTGGGTATGGAATCATAAAGCCTTATCCAGAATGAATTCTTTTTCCAGTGTTCGAAAAATTGCCAGAGCTCGTCCGCCCAGCTCCAATCCCCTGCTCCCGACCAATTGATAGTTGCTATCGTATTAGGGCAGATAATAGATAAGTCCGTTACTAGAGGCCCTCCTTCCGAAACTCCTGCAAAGATAAACTGACCGTTCCATCCAGCAGGCGGATTTTCCTCCAAATGATGGATGACCTGCATATGATCTTTAAGTCGTTGAGACCTTGTATATCGGTTCCAAAACTCAGACTTATCGATCTCATTGCCATCGATTCCGCATTTTTCAATCGCCAAATAACCTAAATCTAAAGAGCGGACGCGTTCTTCAAAAAAATCTCGGACTAGAAGAATGCTTCTCTCGCTCCCTTTGCTTTCAGAACCGTCGCATATAATGAAAATTGGGTAGGCGTTAACAACCTCATCAGGAGCTGAAAAGTAATAGACTATGGGAAAAGAGCTTTCTTCTCTTTCCAAAGTAAACCGGTTAGCAGCGATGTACTCATTGGCCTTAGCCTGAGAAAACACAGCAGCAAAAAACAATGAAATGACAAGCAAATATTTCATGAAGAGTTTGTTTTCCTAAGTTTTAATGATTCAATCAGACCTTCAAAGGAACGCAGATTTTCAATAGCTTTTTCAGAAAGCTGTTGTTTCCGTAATTCAGCAATAAGCGTTGAGATTTTTTCAAAGTGCTGAGATTCCTGAAACTGCAACTCCTTGGGAATTCCAATTGAGTAGAGATAAAGGCATAGTTCTTTTAGTCGTAAGCCATTAGTTGATTGCTGCTCAGCTTCTTCAATTAAAGCTAATTCATAAAACAGATCTGCACCAAGTACGCATTTTTCAGTTTCAAAACGATCCGAAAAATCCTTAAAATGATCAAGTATTCGCTCATTATCATAAAGAAGCAGGAGATCAAGATCTGTTCTCAACAGATAGCGCACGGCGGTCCGCACTTGCTCCCGAGCTTCCTTGTATTCGCCCGCTTTTCTGCGCTGCATAATCGCTAAAATAGCTTGAACCAGCTGTTCGACGATTCGCATGATATAATCTTGCTGCATCTCAGCCTTGCCCCAAAGTGACGGATTCTACTTTCAGTGGAACCGCTTCCCATAAGAGAGCACCGCTCGATATAAGACGAGCCTCCACTTTCTCTATCTGTCCTTCTTCATCAAAGATAAAAAACACTTTTCCGTCTGGGAATCCTTTGACTCCGAAAATTCCCGGAGATTCAGGATAAAGCATTCCTACCTCCCCTCCTGAAAGCATAGATCCTAAAAGCTTGCCAAACACCGCAATTGTCAATTCCTGTTCAGGCGCACCTTTAGGCAGAATCGCTCTATAAGATCCGGCAAATTGATTAAGATATTCCGGATTCCCGGCAAGAGATTTATCGATGACAGGTCGTTTATAATCAGGATCGAGGACAATAAGTCCGAATTCATCTGGCCAGTCTTCTGTTGAATTTGAAAGGATGGCAACCCCTCTTTTCAATTGAGGATTGAATCCGATGTAGCTTCTGAATCCGCCTGTTCCTCCGTTATGCCATATAAGATTAGCTTGGTTCGAAGTAGAAAGCATCCATCCAAGACCAACCGCAAAGGCAGGCATTGGAGAATATTGCTGCTGGTGGCATTGGTCGAACAATGTATGGACAGGATTATCTTCATTCATATTTGCAGCTAGAAATTTGGCCATGTCTTTAATGTTCGAGCGAAGGGCGCCAGCTCCTGCAAGACCTGGAATATCCCAATAACTGACTTCCTGGGTTAGATGATGTCCAGATGCAAAATTCGAGGTCATTTTACTGGTTAAAGAAATGGAGGTATTCGGCATATTCAATTTACTAGAAATCAAGTCCTTGACCATCTCTTCATAACTTTTCCCTGATCGAATGCTTAGGATATGGCCGAGCAATCCCATGCCGAGGTTGGAATATTCGAAAGACTCGCCCGGAACTCTTGTCAGAGTGCAGGACTCAAGATATTCAAAGAGACGGTCGATGGTGTAATCTTGGTAAGGATTGGAAGGGTCTTTCGGAGAAAAATTATCCGGCATTCTGGCAATGCCAGAGGTATGAGAGGCTAGGTGGCGAAGGGTAATTTTTTTTCCGTCCAATTCGGGAATTTTAATTCCAGGTAAATGCTTTTCAACGGGATCGTCCAAATGCAAATCTCCTCTAGCCGACATATCAGCAAGAAGAAGCGTGGTAAAAACTTTTGTGACTGACCCAATTTCAAAGATCGTATCCTCGGAGATCAAGTCATTTCCAGATACTGATTTTTTTCCATAAGTGTAGAATGAGACTCTGCCATCATCGATGATTGCTACAGCAGTTCCGACAGCGCTGCTATCCTCTATATATTCCTGCAGTAAATTTTGAATATTCATTGAAGCACCTATTCCTTCCTTGACGATTACATCAGATTCAGCTGCATAGGCTACGGAACCAGCAGCCAATGCAAGGCAGCACAAGTTTTTAATAATGTAGTTATTAGCCATTTTCAGCGCCTGTGTGGTGAGAATTTTTTATTAATTCTTGAACCGCATGGACAATCAACTCGGGCTGATGCCATGGAATCATGTGATCGCTTTTGTCAGCAATGATTTGGCGTCCGTTCTCAAATTTGGCTACCAGCTCTTTTTGCAAATCGCCCCATACCAAGAACATCTCTTGAAGGTAAGTTTGCAAGGATTCGTTCAAGCCGAAAGCTGCTAAATCGGGCAGCATGCCTGCTGTGATTACAACGCATGGAGTTTTCGCTAGAACGGATCGATCTGCTCCAGCCAATTGAGATAAGCTTTCATTCAATGCTTGAGATTCATCTAGCATTGAGTTCCAATGCTTGGTTGTCAAACAAAGAGCAAGATGGACATCCCACAAATGCTGAGGCATTGGCGGGGCTACGGTTGCGCCTTGCATATTCATCAACAGTCTGGTGACTCCGAAAGTAGTCGAAAGCTTTGCAACCAAAGGGTTTCCAAACCCACCTTCTCCTATTGGGTTAGGCGGCAGCCTTTTTTCTTGCTCTTCATGGCAAGCATCTACTAGGACAATTCCGACTACTTCTTCAGGATAAACCGTCGCGAATAGTTGGGCGGTTGCGCCCCCGAATGAATGGCCGACTATGATATAAGGGCCGGGGATTTCTGCTTTATGCAGAAGAGTGCGCAATTCTTGGACAATTCGAAGGGTAGTACGAGGACCAGTTCCTTTTTCGCTCCATCCCGTTCCGGCTCTGTCATAACTTACAACGCGTGCAAATTTGGCAATTTCCGGCTGAACAAGCCCCCAATCTAGGCCGATATTTCCCATTCCTGCATCCAAGACAACAGTTGGTCCGCCAGACCCCATGCTATGAATATGCAAGCGATAGCCACCGATATCAACCATTCTTCCAATAGGAGGGTATTTCTTCTCATCCAGCTTTGTTTTAATGAATTGATATGAAGCTCCAACAGCAAGCAAGAGCACTACCAAAGCAAAAAAACCAAACACAATTCTTTTACACCATTTCCACATCTTCATGCTGCTCCTGAAATGCTATCTTCCCGAGAGAGAAGAATATCAAGAAAATGGAATCTTTCCTATGGAAAAAATTAACATACAGACTCTACTGCTTGTATATTTGGCTCAATATGTGGAAGAAACAGTATTTTTGCGATGGTTGCATGTAAATCTTTTTCTTTTCCGCTAGACATTTTTCTGTTACAATTTCCTCATCTTTCAGGAGCATCTTTATAGATGTAAGTAAAAAATGTTTTTACAGACAAAACATCTTATCATCCGCGAATTTACCATAGATGATTTGGACGGTCTGTCTTCCCTTCTTGGGAATAAAGAAGTTATGCACTTTTCCGTGGCGGGTCCTCTTTCTCGAGAACAGGCTAAAGATTATTTAGAAAAAAGAATCTTGGGCCATTATGCTCAATTTGGTTTCGGTCTTTGGGCGGTTGTCCACTCCGAAGAGAAGCGATTAATTGGGTATGCTGGGTTGATGAGTCAATCGATTGATGGGGAAGATCTCATCGAGCTTGGTTATAGATTAGATCCAAAGTATTGGGGAAAGGGTCTTGCTTCGGAGGCTGCCTTTGCGATTTCTGAGTACGCTTTTGATCGACTTCAGCTTGATCAGATCATTTCTATTATCGATCCAAAAAATACACGGAGCGTTGGTGTTGCTTCCCGTATAGGGATGCGCTACTGGAAGGATTCTCTTTTTCATAATATTCCCGTACAGATCTATGTGTTCAAGAGGAACTCATGAAATTTATCAAGCCTTCACCTCTGAAGCATGGCGATAAAATAGCTGTCATCTCCCCTTCTGCAGGACTACCGCATGTATTTCCTTGGGTATACGAACAGGGGTTGAACCGAATTAAAGAGGTGTTTCAACTTACCCCAATAGAATTTCCTACTGCTCGTCAAAGCCCTGAATATCTTTCCAAAAATCCAAAAGCGAGGGCTGAAGATATCAATGCAGCTTTTGCCGATCCGTCTATCAAAGGAATCATTGCGACTATTGGCGGAAATGACCAGATTAGAATTCTTCCCTACCTGAACAAGGATATAATTTCCGCAAATCCCAAAATATTTATGGGGTATAGCGATTGCACAAACTTGCATCTCTTTCTTTGGAATTTAGGAATTATCTCTTATTACGGAGGTGCGGTCATGACTCAATTTGCTATGGGCGGAGGGATGCAAGAATATACAATCAATTCGATCCAAAAAGCACTTTTTAGCCATCAAATTGGTGAAGTATATCCAGCGCCTGAATGGAGCGATGCTGATTTAGATTGGGCCGACCCTCAAAATTTAAGCAGAAAGCGTCCGATGCACAAAGGCGATGGATGGCACTGGCATAATAATCAAAATGGAGTCATTGAAGGGCAACTATGGGGAGGGTGTCTTGAGGTTCTTTCCTTTCATTTATCTGTTAGAAAATATTTGCCCGATTTTGAAAAACTAGAAGGCACGATACTTTTCATTGAAACTTCAGAAGAAATGCCCGCCCAAGAACTTGTGTATTGTTTTATAGCGGCTCTGGCTGAAATAGGTTTGTTGAAGAAGTTTAAAGCTATTTTGATGGCCTATCCAAAAGCACAATTTTGCGGACAGCAACCACCCGAAGGAAGGGAAGCATTTATATTAAATCAGCAAAATGCCGTAATAAATGCCTTAAAAGATTATGAATCACACATTCCAGTTATCTTTAATATGAACTTTGGCCACACCGATCCACAAATAATTATTCCTAATGGCGGATCCGCAACGATTAACTGTGCAAGCAAAACACTTCAGTTTATCTAAATCCGCCCCTACTTTTTGTTCAATATGTCATTTCTTTATAATAGGGAAGCGGCTTGTTTCCCTATTTCAAGTTCAGTCAATTTAAAGCATGTTTTTTGTTCTACTGGGCCATTATCATTCCAAGATGCCCCTTCTACTTAGTTCATTTCTCAGTTGTTGTTCGGATTCAAATAAGATGGCATCGAGTCCTATTGCTTTTGCTGATTCGATATTTTCAGGCCTATCATCAACAAAAATGACCTCTTTAGCTTGAAGATTGAGCTTTGTTAGCATCAACTCGTATGCCTTGAGATCGGGCTTTTCGATGCCGATTTCACAAGACAGTAAACATGGATTAAAGGGTTCATAGAGGCCGAAATCTCGGATGAGTTTGGACAAACGTTCATCAATATTAGAAAGGAGTGCAACAGGGATTTGTTGCTCTTTTAATTGGTCTACCAAGGCATACATCTCGGGATTGATTCCAATGGCATCTTTCATCACCGATCTAAAAGAGGTTGTCCAGTTCTGCGGTAGCTTGATCCCTTTGTTTTTTGCATAAGAGATCCAAAATTCTTCGTCTGTTTTGCCATGTTTTACAGCCAGACGTTTTTCTTGGTTAACCTTTTCGAATTCATCTGCAGAGAAATGGAATGATTGGCGGATGAAGCTGATGACCGCTTCCCGATTGGGTTCGCCTGTCATAACTCCACCAAAGTCAAAGACGATGGCTTGAGGAGCTGAAATAAGAGAAGTGGCGGTGAAAGTTGATGCAATTAGAGAGAATAGTATTTTTTTCATAGATCCTGCTTACAGTTTTTGCATTCTCATCCATTGTTCAATGAGGATGATGTCTTTTAAGTCTTTTTCTCGTGCATCTTTACGCTTATAGTAGAGCACATTTTCAATTGAATCAAACGGAAGTCCATTAATTATTTCGGCATTCGCAATACGTGAGCTGATACTCGGCGCTCTGTCATCTGCTGGTGCAGAATAAAATGAACCCTCCCAAAACGCTTCAACAATCCCACCTGGCAGAACAATTTTTTTTACCCCATTTTCATCAGTTATGCCATATTTGTCAGCAAGAGTGCCCAATAATTTTGGAGTAACAATGATATCAATGTCCCCTATTGCTTTTATATTTCGAATTCCAAGCGGTCCGCTGCCAATGATTACATATTGATCATTTGGTAGATTGAACTCTCTTAATGCAGAGAACTTTTCTTGGTTACTCTGTTTCATTTTGCTTATCTCATTGGTTGAATCGAGAGATTCATGAAAAAAAGCGACTAGCTTACTCCAAGCGTCGCTGCTTGCTTTAGCATCAGCAGAACGTGTGCCCCCCATGGAAAACCAGAGCTTGCTGATAGGATGGTAATAGGTAGGTCCGGGAATGGGAAGATTTGGGATGTTGATGCCATGACCTGCCTCCGGATAGTGCAAATATCGGCATACGACGGAGGAATGCTTTTCTTCAAGACGGTTCATGATTTGTTGGGTGTAGAGATCGGATGGCCACATCTGATCATCACCTCCCGTTATAAGAAGAATGGGGCAACGAATGTTTTCAACAGGAATAGCTGCTGCAGCAAATGCAGCTTCATCTTTCATCCCCTCTAAAAAGCTGTGGCGGGTATTTGCTGGATTTTCTGAGATTTGTCCTATGCCATCTGCAAAATCTGTCTGTGGAACGGGTGCAAAAGGCAGGATTGGTTTACCTTGATAAATCCATGCATTCACAGGCGTTTCGCTCAACCCGCCATAGACTACACTGCTTGGGACAATAGCGGCGATTGCTTGTACTGAGCTTGGGAAAAACGATCCGAGAATTAAAGAAAGCTCGGCTCCTCTTGAGGCTCCATATAGGCCCACATGCGACGAGTCGATATTTGGCTGCTCTTTTATCCATGCAAATGCAGTTTCAAAATATTCAAGAGGAATGTCTTGCAGATTTGGTGAGAGACCCTCAACGCCGAAATAGCCAAGGGCGAATACAGCGAATCCATTCGAAGCAAGGAGTTTAGCCCTATTTTCACTCAATCCACCATTCGATCCGCTCAGTGTGATAATTACAGGAAGAGGTTTCTTTGATGGTGGGAAAAATAGGACTCCTACAAGGCCATTTTCCCTAACATCAACTCTTTCGACATCTGTGGCTTTGAGATAACGAGTCACTGTTTCCTGGCTAACTAATTCATCGGAGACATAGAGTTTAATTTCAACAGAGATCGCATCATTTTTACATTTGAAACTGGAGGACGTGTCTCCGGAAGCTGGCAGCATAGACCAAAAAAGGCCCATTTCATCGACACCTTCATAAGAAGAATGACTAATTGGATGGTTTGAAGATACATCTACTTGACCTTGAGAGTCTGCACGAAAAGTGGCATGAGAAGACCATATATCTCCTTTTTGGTCTTTGGCTTCAGCTCGAAGTTCAATGTCTTGGAAAGGTTCGAGTTTTTCAACCTGGATATGCACTTCTCGGTCTATTGTTTTCCCAGAAGGTTGAGTAATCAATAGATGTGGCTGGGTCAGTAATGTCGTCGCAAGGCAGCAAGAAAGAAGAAAAGATGACATTAATTACCCCTTTCTTGTTTTAAATCGACGAATTCCACTGTATGACCTTTATTATTCATATAAGCCTTCGGGCGCTCCATTTTTCATTCTCAACTGTAAAATGAACGGGAATGCAGTTATTAATAGCCCATTCACATTCCACTCCTAGGAAGCAGCAGAGAGCCCAATGGACGCCGCCATGCGCAACAATTAGTACAGGACCTTTTTGCTCGAGTGCTTGATTTACTCCTTTAAGCACTCGATTCATGAAATTACGCACAGGGTCTTTGGCCTGCAAGTAAGCCATCGTTCCAAGAGAGGTCATCTCTTTCCATATTAGACCGGAACATTCGCCAAGCTCCTCTATTTCGCAGTGATGGGCTGAAAGTCTAGAGGTAACGATGTTTTTTGTTTCTTGAGCACGTTTAAAGGGGCTGCAACAAACGGTTTTAATTGGTAAAGAAGCAACGATTGGTTCTATTCCATAGGCTTGAGTTAAACCTGTAGAATTTAAAGTGATGTGAGCAGGGAGATCAATTTTTTCTTCTACTGAGATATTATGATCTGTCTGGCCATGACGAATGAAATAAAACTCCTTCTTTAAAATCATGGGGTCCATCCACATTCAGAATAAAAATTCCCTTCAAGAATAGCTTTTAAGGCTGTAACGTTATAATCCACCATGTTTAATGGCAATGCATCCAGTGGGAAAAATGCGACGCGCTCGCATTTATCAGGTTCGCGATTGATGATACTACCTTCCCAGGACGCACACTCGAAAAAGATATCCACGTTGAGCCGATTTGTTTTTCGATGCATCACGTGGACAGCTTTCAGTTGCAGTGGATCGATCCGAATCCCAATTTCTTCATGCGCTTCCCTACTCATCCCCTCAGTAGCTGATTCTCCATCTTCTACATGACCCGCAATCAAACTCCACATTCCATCGCAGTATCCAGTATTTCTTCTCAGGTGCAGCAAGATTTTTTCTTCTTGTTTCAAGATGAGATAAGCATTGACGCTAGCACCAATGCGTTTTTTATCCGCTAAAGCTCGATAACGCGCATAGGCTTCTTTGCCACCAATCATGATCGGCATCATTTCCATTTCCTCTGCGGATACCCATCGATAATTTTGATGCTCGGGTGATAGTCGAACATCGGGTTTTGTAACCATCTTGATGCGGAATAAGTGGTAGATATAATCGATTTCTGGTTTTCGAATATAAAGGGATCCAATCGATTGAATTTGTGATGTATCAATGGAAATTGAAGTTTCTTCAAAAAGTTCGCGAACAGCTCCATGTAATGGGGCTTCATTCGATTCTAATTTTCCTGCAGGGACTCCCCAGGATCCAGCTTCTGAATCACCAGGCGCATTCAGTAACAGTAATAATTTCCCATCACATTCAAGATAGCAGGCAGCTACCTCAGCCTGAGGATTAAACTTTTCTGGCTTAGTCTCGTAGACCTGTACTGTTTGCATTAAGATTCCCATCATTTTTTAAGCGATACAAAAACTAGAATTTTTTCAAAAAAGTTCTGATCGGTCCTTTATTAAAGTAAGGATCATACCAGCAAAAAAGGATGTTTTCCATGAAAAAATTAACATTCAGGCTTTACCCATTGTCTTTCTTTCATAGAGCTGCAAAATCAAAAATTCGAAATTTAAAAAAACCTTTGTTTCAAGCCAAGACATATGCACTTTACGTCTTGTATTCAGCATTGTAGATGCAGAAAAATTAAACTATCTGACAGAATGAAAAATTCTTTAACAGGAGGAATACGTTCATATGTCGGTAAAATTCATCAAACCTAAAGGGAGGGCCAGGCATAAATTCGGCGCCATTCCCTGCGAAAGGGACGGGCTTAAATTCCCTTCGAAGCTGGAAAGAAGCTATTATGACAGGCTTCAGCTCTTGCAAAAAGCGGGCGAAATCTTGTTCTTTTTGCGGCAGATCTCATTTGATCTTCCAGGCAAAGTGCGTTATGTCTGCGATTTCCAGGTGTTCTATGCCAATGGAGAAATCAGTTTTGTCGACACCAAAGGAAAAGATACGGCTTTAAGTGTGGCAAAACGGAAAATGGTCGAAGACTTATATCCCGTTACCATTGAAATAGTCAGTAAAGTTTAATCAAGCCTTCCAGGCTTCTACTCAATTACCCAACCACTCCCCTTCTCAAAGACTCTCTTAAACAGCGGTCCTTTTCCATTTGGAAAAAGATTGGCTTTGCACATCAAAAAATAACCCAGAGAGATGAAGGAATGGCAAAAACTAAAACACAAAAAGAGGAACCGGCAACCATAGAAGAAAACGAGGCAGAGCTGGTATGGCGCACTGAATTCAGGAAGCTCAAGGATTTGAAAGAACACGGAAAAAATCCGAGAAAGATCACCAAAGATCAGATGGAAAAACTGAAGCAGTCCTTGAAGAATTTTAACTATGTGGAAACCATCGTCGTTAATGCGGACAACACCATTCTTGCCGGCCACATGCGGGTCAGAGCTCTCAAGGCGATGGGCCGGGGAAAAGAAGAAATCGAGGTGCGCGTTCCGAACAGGATGCTTTCGCAGAAGGAAGCGGAAGAATATCTGATCCGCAGCAATAAGAACTCAGGAGAATGGGATTGGGACCGGCTCGCCAATGAATGGGAAATCCCAGATCTCCTCAACTGGGGGTTTACCGAAGACGAGCTTCAGTTCAAAGATCCAGAAACAATAGAAGCCCAGGATGACGGCTATGAAGAAGAGCTGCCTGATGAACCGAAGACTAAGCCTGGCGACATTTACGATCTCGGCCGGCACCGGTTGATTTGCGGCTCCGCGACAGATTACAGCCATGTTGAAAAAGTGCTCGAATCGGAGCTGATCGATCTTGTCATCACAGACCCTCCATACAATGTGGCTTATAAAGGAGGAACAAAGGACAAGCTTACCATTAAAAACGACGATCTTCCCAGCGAGGAGTTCGAGTCCTTATTAATGGAATTTTACATGAACGCCTTTACTTTTATGAAGGAAGGCGCCGGGATCTATGTCTTCCATGCGGATTCAGAAGGCGAAAAGTTCCGCCGGTTTTTCCGGGAAGCAAATTTGAAGATGACCCAATGCTTGATTTGGCTGAAGAACTCTTTCGTGCTTGGAAGGCAGGACTATCAATGGCAGCACGAACCTGTCTTGTTCGGAGGAAAAGAGTACACCGACCACGATCCGGTCCTATATGGCTGGAAGGAAGGGGAAAAGCATCGCTGGTATAACAACCGGAAGCAGACCACTCTTCTTAAATTCGACAGGCCCCAGAGGAATGCCGAGCACCCCACAATGAAGCCGATTCCTTTGATCGGCTATCTGATCAACAACAGCTCGAAGAAAGACCAATTGGTTTTCGACTTCTTCCTTGGATCGGGAACAACCTTGATCGCTGCCGAGCAGCTTGGACGCAGATGCTTCGGCTGCGAGCTCGATCCCAAATACTGCGATGTTATTGTCGACCGTTACAGAAAGTACAAGCTCCAAAAGAACGAGCCATGCGCCATTAAACTGAACGGTGAAGACTATGCCTAGAAAGCCTACGGGAAGGCCGAACGGCAGGCCGAAAAAGAAAGCGGTTCCTCCTGTCGATCCAAAATCCCCGCCTTCGGAATGGAAAGGAACCGTTCCAGAAAAAGAAATCAACCTCGACCAAGTCCTTTATTGGACGGAGCTGCAAGCGACTGCTGAAGAAATCGCCGGCGCTTTCAGGGTCAGCGTCGATACTTTGGATCGAAGGCTGAGGGAGGCTTTTGGTATGGGTTTTGCGGAGTTAAGAAAAAGGTGCAATGGGCTTCATAAACTCTCCCTCCGGCGGTACCAATTTCAGCAAGCAGAACGAAGCGCAGCCATGGCCATCTGGCTTGGAAAAGTGTGGCTCGGTCAAAGAGAAACCGTTGTCACTGAAACAATTGTCAAAGAAGAAGACCCTGTGCAGATCTATATCCCGGATAACGGAAGGGGCGATTGCATAGAAAAAAAAGCGGAGGATCCCGATGCCTAAAATTAAACCTCAGAGAGGGCCTCAGTTCGAGTTCCTTAACGCCTCGGCGGATATTGTCATCTATGGAGGAGCTGCCGGAGGCGGAAAGACCTGGGCGCTCTTGATGGAATGCCTTCGGCATAGAAATGTTCCTGGATTTTCCGCTGTCATCTTTAGAAGAAACAGCACACAGGTCAGGAATCCTGGCGGCTTATGGGATACCAGCTGCGAACTCTTCCCCCATGCTAAAGGAACTCCTAAAGAATCGACCCTTGAATGGGACTTTCAAGAGAAAGGGAAAGTCAAATTCGCCCATCTTGAGCACGATAAGACCCGTTTCGATTGGCAAGGATCGCAGATCCCGATGATCGGATTCGACGAGCTTACTCACTTCTCTTGGCAGCAGTTCGTCTATATGCTTTCAAGAAACCGCTCGACCTGCGGAGTGAAGCCGTACATTAGAGCAACTACCAATCCGGATGCCGACTCCTGGGTGAGGAGGTTCATTGCATGGTGGATCGATGAAAGATCGGGTTATCCGATCCAGTCCAGGAGCGGAAAAACACGCTGGTTTTTCATTCAAAATGACGAGACAGTCTGGGCATCCTCCAAGGAAGAACTGCTTGATAAAGATCCAAGCTGCCTCCCTAAAAGCGTCTCGTTTGTCGCGTCGACTGTCTATGATAACAAGATCCTCATGGAAAAAGACCCCGGCTATTTGGCCAACTTGAAAGCGCTTCCTCGATTCGAAAGAGAACAGCTCTTGATGGGAAACTGGAATATCCGGCCGACTGCGGGAATGTTTTTCCAACGAAGCTTTTTTGAAGTTGTCAAAGCCATTCCTAAAGGAGGATTGAAAGCAGTCCGCTATTGGGACCGGGCTGCTACAAAGAAAACAGAAGGCAATGACCCCGATTATACCGTCGGGATCCGGCTGGAAAAGGACAAAAACAACATTCTTTATGTCACGGATATGGTCAGAATCCAGCAAAGCCCTTTAGGCGTTCAGAGCGCAATCAAAAATACAGCAAGCCAGGATGGGGCCTCGGTCCGGATTGGAATTGAACAGGACCCTGGCCAAGCGGGAGTCAGCGAAGCGGATTACCTCGTCCGCATGCTGCAGGGATACAATGTGAAAACAGTCAAAGCGACGCAAGACAAAGTGACTCGGGCGCTTCCCGCCTCTTCGCAGGCTGAGGCAGGAAATATTAAAATTCTGCAGGCGCCTTGGAATGAGGATTTCTTCAGGGAATTGGAAAACTTCCCGGAAGGCGCGCATGATGATATAGTCGACGCCCTAAGCGGAGCCTTCCTTCTGTTAAATGAATCCTCTTACGACCTGGCAGCCTTAATGACGCTTTAATATAATACATTGATATTAAAGGAATTATTGATGATTTTCCGACCAAAAAATGTAACAGAAAAACCCAGTTGCGATTAATGGGTTTATCTGTTACATTTAGGGTATGATAAGATCAAAGTATTCAGAGGCTTTCAGAGCCCTTGCAAAGAAAGAGGTTTTTTCTTCCGCAGAGGGCAGAGAGGCGGGAATTCCTCCCCGCATGCTGGCCTATTTCTGCGAAAAAGGGCAGATCGAGAAGGTCCGGCGCGGAATGTACAAGATCAAAAACCTTGATTTCGATTCGGCGTTCGAATGGGAAGATTTGGCAATAACCGCTCTGAGTATTCCGAATGGCGTCATATGCCTCATTTCTGCTCTATGCTATTACGGTTTGACAGACGAAATTATGAGAGAATTTTGGATCGCCGTCCCTCATGCCACCACCTCCCCTTCCCGGGAAAACGCCCGCATTATCCGGATGCGCAATATTTCTTTCGGAAAGACTTCAGTCAAAATCGGCAGCCGGAAGATTAAAATCTTCGACCGGGAACGGACTATCGTTGATGCATTCCGCTATCTGGACAAGGAAATTGCTTTGAAAGCCCTGCAAACCTATTTGAAATCAGGCAAAGAGAGAAAACCCGACATCGATAAGCTTCTAAGATATGCAAAGAGGCTAAGAGTCGATTTAACCCCTTACATTTCGGCATTTACATTATGAAATCTGCAATCGAACAATCAATCAAAGAAAAAATCAAAGCCCTTGCCAAGGAAAGAGAGACAACTTTCGCTGAATTATGGAGGAATCTGATCCTTGAGAGATTCTTGACACGCTTAGCAAAGTCTCCATACAAAGAAAAGTTCATTCTGAAAGGCGGCACGCTCCTTGCGAAGTACATCCATCTTGGAAGGGAAACGCAGGATCTCGATTTCTTCATTCAAAAGCTGTCGAATACAGAACAGTCTTTGAGGACTGTTTTGCAAGCGATTTGCGATGTCGAAGCCCATGACAGTTTTTCTTTCGAAGTCGCTAAAGTCAAAATCCTCGATCATTCTCAGCTTGCATACACAGGGGCTGAGATCACCTTGCAGGCGCTATTCGGAGCTACGAAAACAGTCATACGCATGGATTTAGGATTCGGCGACCGCGTGGATCCGATTGAACATCCGATAGATTTGACGGCCACATCGAAAGGGCCACTCTTTGAAAGCAAGATTTCTTTGCATTGCTATCCGAAGGAATTCATCTTTGCAGAGAAGCTGGAGACGATTGTTTTCCGTGGAGGAGGCAATACAAGAATGAAGGACTTTCACGATCTCTACTCCCTAGTAAGCCTGGATGTTCTAGACAGCTCTTTAGCGAAGAAAGCCGTTGAGCTTGTTTTCCATCACAGAAAGACCCCCCTCAAGAAGCTACCAGCTTCATTTGGAAGGGAAGCTCTTGAAACGATGGAAAAAAACTGGAGCGCATACCGCAAAAAAATAAAATCAAAGAAAGGCGCGCTCAAGCTACCTGAATCTATAGAGGATGTTGTTTCGGCCGTGAATCAATGGCTGGAAGAAAATGCCTTCTTCTAATCTGAAGGCGTTCCACATTCTTTTTCAAAAAGGGCCTGAATAGCATCGCAAGCAATCATCGAGCGGTCGATCTTTCGATCTTTGCGCAAACGATGAATATAAAGCTCCGTGAATGCCTGTTCTGCTTCTTCGGTCAAGTAAATGGTCGTTTTGATTTTTTTCCTGCTTCGCCGCATTGCTGTTGTCTCTTTTTGAATCTCAGACTCTTTGCTGGTATGTGGTTCAAGCTCTTGCACTGCTTCGTTCATAATCCTCATTCACTGTTTTATCTCTTTAACATCATAATGTATAAATGATCAAAATACCCAATGTCAACGATCATTTAACGACAAGACGTGAAAAGACATTAGAATGACAAAGAGTCAAAACGGCTTAGCGTAAAGTATGCAAAACCATCAGAACTTTATGTTGCTACGAAAGAAATTTTGAGCTACATTTTGTTGTTTATAAATCGAGTTATAAACAAGTTGAGCTATATAAAGGGTTAATCCCCTAAAATACGAAAAAGAAGGAGTGCGCGGAATGAGCTTAGTCCCCATTGCCCAAGAAACTTCCGTTGCATCGGTTTTACAAACCTATGAACAAGCCGCATCAGCCAAAACAAACCTTATCTGGCAAGAACTTGAAAAAATTTCCGTTGGAGAAGCCCTAGAGCATTGGCTTGCCACTCTTGGCACTAAAACTAAAATTAATTATCGGTCTGGTGTCAAAAAGCTCATTGAGTTCGGATGGCTCAATCCCCTGCTTAGTCTACAAGCTTTTGCTCTAACTAATCATGAAGGGATTATCGATCAGATTAAGTTATGTCCTTCGTGGACAGAAACGACAAGGCAAGCAAGAGCTGCATGTTACATCTCATTTACAGGTTTTTTAAACAGGCGTCTTCAAGGTGTTGTTCGAAAGGCTATTCCAAGCAAAGAAGGAAACACACAAACGTTTTTTAGCCTCTATGAGAAGGTCAAAACGAAAGCCATGACTCAAGCTCAATGGCTTTTCTTTTTCAAAGAACTAGAAAAGATCAACCCAAGAGATTGTCTTATCGGTAAAATCATCTTGCAAGGTGGTAAACGAGTTAATGAGGTGCTTTCTCTTCAAACACACCAAATCGATTGGGAAAAATGTGAAATCACTTTCATACAGTCTAAAACAAGAAAACTCAAGAAGGAAACGATTATTACCTACTCTGAAAGCATTATGAAAACATTAAAACTCTTTATTGGAGATCGAGAAGGATACGTTTTTATAACAAGATCTGGAAAACCCGTGATGATCAATCAGGTAGCAATCACTTTTGCAAAAGCAGGGCGATCTGCTGGAATTCCTTTTAAAATCTCTCCACACGTCCTAAGAGCCTCTGCTGTTACCTATTTGAAGCAACAAGGATTTCAAGACAGCGAAATTATGCGAGTGACTGGACATTCCACTTCCGAAATGATACATGCCTACGACAAATCATCACGAGCAGATAACGCAAGTAAAAAAGTGAATTTAATATCCTAGGAGCGTAACTATTCTAGGAGCTGACTAAAGTCGATTATTTTATCGAAATATCCCTCATCTAAAACACTTTCCTCCACCCCATTTACATGAATAAGAACAGGTCGAATGGAACAAAATTTAGGATTTTTTAATCGTTTTCTCTTCGCTTCCATTTCTTTAATTATTTTGAGGCCAATAGGCTTTCTAGAGAATTTAATCTCACATAAAAAAAGGCTTTGAAAACGCGTTTGAACCATGTAGTCAATTTGACAACCAGGTTGTTTTGTAGTGGCATTCTGAAAAAATGGACCATCCATGATGATTTCTTCTGGAGAGAGATTTAACAAGCTCCAAATAATCTTACGGTTATGTGTCACTAGATTTTCGAACTGTAGCCCCATGATAGTCTCCCAGGCAGGAAGGCGGATTAGTGCCGCATTTGCAAATGCTCCTTTTTCAATTTTCGAGCGATTAGGCGCAATATATTTTAGATAAAATCGGAGATAGTTGTCACTCAAGCGATAAACGCTCAGCTTGCTCTCTTGGCCATTTGCTAAATTCCAGGTAAAATCTCTTTGTACAAAACCTGCTTTTACAAGATCATCTAAGTGTTTTGTATAAACACCCGAGATGCTCCTGTTTAATTCTTTACAAATCTGACCAAGGTCCTTAGGACCATTTGCAAGACACGATACGATTTCTTTATGACTTGCATTCTTTCTAGAGAATAGATCGGAAAATATTTCGTCGAACTCTCGAACTAATAAACCACCTTTTGTGAAACAGAGATCTCGGATGTTCTGCTCGGCTGGAAGATCGGGCTTAATCCTTTCAAGGTAAAGAGGAACTCCTCCTGTAACAGATAAAAGTTTAAATTTCTCATAGGCAGTGATTCGCTTCTCTTTAGGATGCCAAAAGGCATTGCAAACATTTAAGGGAAGCTCTTCCAGAACAAAATCAATGGCAATTCGCCCCACAAAACCTGTATTACTTAGAATATTTTCCTCGATCCAAGAAGAGATGGATCCACAAAGAGCAAGAATCAATTGAGGGTTTTTACTAAAGTACATATCCCAAGCAGTTTTTAACTTACCTAAAAAATTAGGATCCTTACCTCCCATCCAGGATATCTCATCCAATACGATCAACACTCTACCTTCGGCAGTATATTTAGAAAGATGCCAAAATAGATTGCCCCAGTCATCGGCTTTGCTTCCGGGTAATCCTGCACGTTCAATTTGATAAGCAAATTCATCACGTTGTGACTGTGCTGTAGTTTTTTTAGAAGGAGGAATTCCAGAAAAAAACAGGCTTCTCATCTCTTTTCCAAATTCTGAGAGAAGCCTACTTTTCCCAATTCGCCTTCTTCCACGAACGACAATCAGGCTTGCGCTTCTATTATCCAAAAGCCCTTTGAGCCTGGCTAGCTCCGCTTCTCGACCTATGAATTTGGAAAGACTCATTTTATTTCCCCTCTTTTCTCTCGATCATACTTCTCTATCGCTATAAAATCAATCAACAAACGGCATTTTTCCTATTTGTTGATGGATTTTTGCCTAAAACAAGATTCGATCAATAAAAAGGGAAAAAGCTGTTTGTTGATGGAATTTCGAAAACCAAGGTATTGATGAATAGGAAACAGACAATAAGAAATCAAGCAGCAAACAGCGAATTTACCGGTTTGCTGCTCGATCAGCTATCTGTAATTTTTATTTGTCAGTTAAACATCGAGTGTCGTAGACAAGCTCAATATTGGAGATTAAACCTTCTTGAAAACTCAGCAAAGAGGCTGCGCGTAATTTTTTGGAAAGTCCTGGAATATCTACGTCATAGACAATCATCGCTTGATTTTCTGAACCAAATTTCGCATGAACCGTTAGGGTCTTAAAAATTCCCATAAACCCTTTGGCTGCCTTAAGAACAGCTTCTCTGCCCACAACCTTTTCCTGTGGATCGGCAAACTGGATATCAGGATGCAAATATTTCTTCACCTCTTCCAGGTTTTTATTTCCTAATGCAGTGTAATACGCTACTGCTATAGCCTTTGTGTCTACCATAAATCGTCTCCTTGTGGATTTTTTTTGACAATCATATTGAGTATAGTATACTATATCCAATATGTCCAATACAAAAAAAAGAACCTACTCCTGCCCATCTAGAAATGCAAAGGCAATGCAAACAAGAAGCCGCATCCTTATTGCTGCAAAAAATCTTTTTGAATCAGAAGGATTTGAATATGTAACGATTGAAAAAATAGCTCAAACTGCGGCCGTTTCAACACCAACCATCTATTCTCTTTTTCAATCTAAGCGTGGCGTACTTCGTGCGCTCATGGATGAGGTTTTCCCTAAAGATCAGTTTGAGACCCTTGTGGAAAGCAGCAATCAGGCAAAAAACCCTGAAATACGCCTTCAATTCTCTGCTAAAATCGCACGCCAAATGTACGATGCGGAGAAACTACAAATGGATATTTTTAGGGGGGCTTCCGTATTAGCACCGGAATTTAAAGAACTTGAAAGGGAAAGAGAAACGCGCCGGTATAATCGACAAGAAGTAACGATTAAAGCGATGGTTAAAGAGAAATCTCTGGCTGTTGATCTTAGCATAATTAAAGCTAGAGATATTTTATGGGCTTTTACCGGGCGTGATCTGTATCGCATGCTTGTAATAGAGCAGAATTGGACATCAGATGAATATGAAAAATGGATAGGTCAAATGCTCATAAACGCCTTAGTGAAAAAAGAATAAAAAATCTCTCTTCTTTCGAAAGCATATATTATTCTTTTTATATTGACCGACGGTCGGTCAATATGTTAGAATGCTGTCATTATGAAAAATAAAACCGTATTGATTTCGGGTGCTGGAATTGCCGGCCTCACCCTTGCTTACTGGCTAAAGCGACATGGATTTATCCCAACGCTTATCGAGAAGAATCCAGACTTACGTACAGGTGGATATAAAATCGATCTTAGGGGTGTTGCTCTCCAAATTCTTAAACAAATGGGTATTTACTCTACCATCGTTGAAAATCGAACGGTCATTGGACGCGCCATATGCGTTGATGAAAAAGGGGGTCAAGTCACCCAGATGAGCACAGATCTTCTTGGCACTCGATTAGAAGGCATTGATTTGGAGATTATGCGAGGAACGCTATGCCTCATTATGAAGCAAGCAGTTGGAGAAATTGAGTGTCTCTTTGGTGATTCTATTACTCAGATAATAGATAATTCTGATGAAGTCTTTGTCCAGTTCGAAAAAAATGCATCTCGAACTTTTGATATAGTCATCGGTGCGGATGGATTGCATTCAAGGGTTCGTAAATTGGTTTTTGGCAAAGAATCTGATTTTTCTGAGGAGTTTGGGGTTTTTGTCTCTGTTTTTTCTATTCCTAATTTTCTTGCTGAATCTGATTGTGAAATTGAGCATCATTCTCTTCGAAAATTCGTGAATATCTATAGAGACCCAAAAGACACCAATGCGAAAGTTGCCTTAGCTTTTTCAGTGGACAAGCCCTTTGATTCCCGTAACACCCACGATCAAAAAAAATTGATCGAAGAAGTTTTCGCAAATTCTGGATGGAAAATGCCTCAAATTCTTGAAGCAATGAAAAATAGTCCCGATTTTTACTTTGATTCCATGGCGCAAATCCATATGCCCAGCTGGTCTAAAGGACATATCGCTCTAGTTGGCGATGCCGCTTATTCAGCCACCCCCATGTCTGGGCAGGGAACTAGTATTGCAATTGCCGGTGCATATGTTCTTGCTGGCGAGCTTGCAGTTGCTAGAGGAGCAACAGAAATAGCTTTCGCAAATTATGAAAAGTTGATGAAGCCATTTGCCAAGCAAAATCAGGATTTAGCAAAAATGAGCGCTCGTATCATGAAAGGCTCTTCTTATAGCGTTTGGCTCTACCGACTTGGAGCTATGATGCCTGCAAAATTGATTCATTACTTTAAAAGCTTAGCCCTAAAACGAACAACAAAAGCAGCGAACGCTCTCACTCTCAAGGAATATCATGGCAAGAATTGTTAAAAAACCTACTGAGAGAAGATCCGAAATTATTAAAACTGCTCGCGATTTATTTCTCACAAAAGATTATGAAAAAACCACTATGCAGGATTTCATGAACCATCTTGGGATAGCCAAAGGGACTATTTACCATTATTTTAACTCCAAAGAAGAACTCTTAGAAGCAGTTGTGGAAGATATAGTGAATGAGCACCTTGAAAAGATGCAGATCTTGATTCAAAAAACAGAAGGTAACGCCTTACAAAAAATTCAAGCCATTGTTGAAGAAGGGAACAAAATCGCAGCCCCATCTCTTTTAGAAACATTGCATGAAAGAGGAAATGAGGCTATGCACACTCGCCTACTGGTTGCTACCCTGATGAAACAAGCGCCGTTATATGCTCAATTAATTCAGCAAGGATGTGAAGAAGGAATATTTAAAACTAGCACGCCACTTGAATGCGCTGAATTTATTCTTTCAGGACTTCAATTTTTGACGGATTTAGGGATTTATCCTTGGGCAAAAGAGGATCTTATGCGCAGATTCAAAGCCTTTCCAAAACTAATTGAGCAACTATTACAGGCTCCTAAAGACTCTTTCCAATTTATAAAGCTAGAAGTTGATTTATGATGTGATAAGCCAACATGCTCTACCATTTTTTATTTCGATATGATAAGGTAAATTTCAATTAGGCTATAGAGCCTGTAATCTCAAAAACTCATCGACTCAAAAGACAGCGCTCTCTTGCTGTCAGCACCCAATTCCCCAATAAGAAACACTTTAATTCTTAAGGGAATATGGGCACTTATAATTTCGAAAAAAAATCCGCCGAAGAACAGAGCAGAATCCCCCACAACGATGGATTTGTCAAATCCGACGGATGGATCAATGTTCTGACCGGCCTTGGAATGCGCGGACGGGATAAAAACGTCAATGCCCACTTCCGTTTGGAAAGAATCTTTGAACAGGCCGAGTTGGATCAATTATACAGATCGGACGGCGTCACACGCAGGATTATGGATATCGTTCCAGCCGAAATGGTCAGGCAGGGTTGGGAAATCGAGGGAGATTCCAGCCAAGATATCAACCGCAAAATGGAGTCCATCAAAACCAATTTCAATTTAATCACACTGCTGCGATGGGCCAGGCTGTATGGAGGAGCTCTTTGCGTCATGGGCATTGCCGACGGGCTTCCTTTGGAAGAACCTGTCGATGAAAGGAACATCAGGGATATAAAATGGCTCCATGTTTTCGACCGCTATCAATCTTTCAGCCGGGACGGAACATTTGAAAAAGATCTGAACAGTCCGAATTACGGCTTTCCTAATGTTTATACGGTCAACGATACGCGGACCGGAGCCCTTTTCTATGTGCATCATTCCAGAATTCTCCGCGTAGACTGGTCGCTGCTGCCTCCAAGACAGCAGAATTTCAATAATGGATGGGGAGATCCCCTCATTCAATCGATCTATGACGAGCTCCGCAATTACTCGACAGCCTTTGCCAATGCGGGGCTTATCATGCAGGATTTCGTCAATTACACTCTTTCAATCCCCAATCTTGCCGAATTAATCGCTTCGCAGTGCGCCGACAATCAAGTCATGAAGCGCCTCGATCTGCTGAATTTAACCAAAGGAGCAACCAATACGATGATATTGGATGCAGAGGAGAAATATGAAAAGGCTTCAACCAACATCTCTGGAATCCCTGAGCTTCTCGATCGTTTTATGCTGGCTCTATCTGCGGTCTCTGGCATCCCGACATCCCTGCTCTTCGGAAGAAGCGCAGCCGGATTGAATGCTACCGGGGATAATGATGTTAGAAACTTCTACGATATGGTCAAGCAAGAGCAGGAAAACAAGCTTAAGCCAGTGCTTGAAAAGCTTGCCCGCTACATCATGCTCTCCAAAAACGGACCCTTCGCCGGAATCGAACCGGATAATTGGTCCGTCCAGTTCGTCCCCTTATGGCAGAACACCGAAGAACAGGAAGCCATCGTCAGAAAAATCGTCGCAGAAACAGACGCCATTTATCTCGACAGAGGAGTTCTTGATCCTGCTGAAGTGGCTGTTTCTCGTTTCGGCGGCAACCGCTGGTCTATGAATACAGAAGTGGATTTGGAAGGACGGAAGGGCGGTTTCGATCCGGAAGAAGTTGCAGAACTGGAGCAAGAGAAAAAGGCTCAAGAAACCCCGCCTCCAGGCATCGGACCTGATTTCATGCCAACGGGAATCAGATACCGATCAACGGTATAGCCATGGTTTCAGTCGATCAGATAGCTAAAATTAAGCAGCGGCGTTTAAGCAAACAGCAGGCTGCCAAAATGAAAAATCCTCCGAAATGGCATCCGCCTTCTTCCCAAGAACGGGAATATACGAGGGTGCTTTTTTCGCTGATAAATGAATTAAAAAAACAAATTAAAGAGATAATCATCCCCGCTCTCCCCTCTCTGATTTCAGAGGTGGAACAGCTCTATCCTGACTCGCGCGCAAGGGGCGATGATTTTTCAGAAACACTAAAAAGATTGATAAATTCTGTAATACACGCTATAAAGGGTAAAGTTGAAGAAACCATAGCGGAATCGAAAATAATTGGCGCACAAGTCGCCAAGTACAATAAAAGGCAGTTCGACAGAATCAACAATTCCGTATTCGGGATTGATATATTTATCGACCAGCCTTGGCTTCAAGATCAGTTGAAACTGTTTGCGAGCCAAAATGCTCAATTAATCCGCTCTCTTCCAGCGCAAGAACTCGAACAGGTCGCACAAATCATCGAGAGAGGGCTGCAGGAAGGAAGCAGATTTCACTCAATGACTCAATCCATCCAAGAAAGATTCGGAATTACTAGACGGCGCGCGCGATTGATCGCGAGAGACCAGACGTCCAAATTGAATGCGAGCTTGACAAAGCTCAGGCAGCAGGAATTAGGCGTCGAAGAATACATCTGGCAAACGGCAGGCGATGAAAGAGTTCGTCCTACCCATAAAGCCCATGATGGAAAGAAATTTCGCTGGGACAACCCTCCGAAAGACACTGGCCATCCGGGAACTGATATAAATTGCCGATGCGTCGCTGTTCCGGTTTTAGAAGGACTCTTGGACATCTAGACCCATCTTCTCTTCTATCCAACCAATAAGATTTCCAGAAAACCATACACCCAGCTATCCAACCATCCATCTAACCAGTTAGCCAACCTTTTCGCTGAGAAGAGGTTGAAATTCTAACAATTTGATTTTTTGGGTAGAGGAAAAATGAAATTAAACGATGTTGCCCGTTTTGATAGAGGACAAGTCAAAGGCGATGCCTTCATTACAGATGAAGGATACATCAAAGCCAACGCCATAGTCACCCGCACCGGCGTTTTCCTCTATAAAAATCCCGACGGAACAATCCGCAAAGAACTGCGCCATCCAGAAGAAGTTTTCAAAACAGACAGCCTGGACAGCATGAAAATGATTCCCGTGACAAACGGGCACCCGGAAGAAAGGCTTGTGTCGGCTGAAAATGCCAAACGGCTTGCCATCGGCTACACAGGGGAAACAATTACCCAAGACGGCGAGTTTGTCCTATCTAATTTGATGATCACAGATCTTGCAAGCATCAAGGACGTTACCGAAAGAAACCGCAGAGAGCTGTCTCTAGGCTATACCGTCGATCTCATCCCGGAAGAAGGCAGCTACAACGGCCAGCCCTACAACTTCCGGCAGACCAATATCAAATACAACCACCTAAGCATTGTTGACAATGCCCGAGCAGGCAGCGAGGCAAGAATAGCGTTGGATAGTTTCGATGCAGAAGAAATCTTAATAGAGGAGGCCGATATGGCTAAAAGGAAAATCAAAATTGACGATGACGAGATTTTGATGGAGGACAACGTAGCTAATCAAGTTGAGCAGCTGCTTGCCCGCGTCGCAAATCTCGAGGCGGAAAGAAGCAGGATAGCCGAAGAAAGAGACAGGTTATCAGCTGAATTAAGCTCGATAAAAAATGGGGATGTCGACCTCGAAGAAGAGGAAGACGAAGGAGAAGAAAAAGAAGAGAAGGAAGTGGGCTACATGTCTAAGGAAAATCCTTATGCAACCCATGAAACTCCTGTGAAAGCTCCCAACGGCGAGCGCGTTCCCATGAAGCCCCAGGACAAAGAGAAAAGGGAGAATGACAAATACAACAACATGGATGCTGCATTTATCAGATCTCTTGTTAGAGAACGCGT
>Ga0075163_10001895_pt1 | contig 28287 bp, 25 predicted proteins | sample JI1023141ADNA_FD_71478 | JGI IMG/M metagenome (GOLD analysis project Ga0075163, IMG submission 71478) | Wastewater effluent complex algal communities from Wisconsin, to seasonally profile nutrient transformation and Carbon sequestration -... | ecosystem: Engineered > WWTP > Effluent > Algae...
CGCGGATCGAGGCAGCGCTGCCACCGCGCCCGGTCACCCGGCGCGGCGCATCGGCGTGGCTCGGCTGGGCGGTCGCCGCCGCCGCGATCGCCGCCGCGGTGTTGCTGTGGCTCGACCGCGGCACCCGCCGCGATCGCGAGGCCCGGCTGGTCGGGCAGCTGCGCGATCGCGACGCGTCGCTCGCCGCGGCGGCGGGCACGGCCGGCGAGCTGGCGGGCTGTCGCCGCGACCTCGCCGCGCTGCGGGCCAAGGACGTGCTCGCCAGCGAGGCGGTCGCGCTGCTCGAGCTGCCCGGCACCCAGCTGATCCCGCTCGACCGACGCGGCCCCGCGGCGCACGAGCTGGCGGCCAACGCGATCTACCACCGCGGCGTGAAGAAGGCGTACGTCGTCGCGGCCAACATCCCGGCCGACGCACCGACCGACGGCTACCAGGTGTGGCTGGTGCGCGCCGGCCAGCGCATCGCGGCGGGGACGATGGTGGCCGACGGCGGTCGGGCCATCGTGTCGATCCCGACGTTGACGCTCGACGACGGCGTCCCCGAGACGTTCCAGCTGGCGCTGGCCTCGGGTGAGATCGTCCTCGAGAGCCAGATCAAGATCTGACGCGGCGGCGTTATTTTTTTCGCCACCCGATCATCCGATCGGCGCGGTCGCCGCGAATGGGGGGCATGCCGACGCCGAACGACGCCGCCCGCCCCGACGCCGCCCAGCTCGCCGACGACCGCCGCTTCGTGCTGTCGATCGCCCGCCGCATCGTCGGCGACGCCGAGGCCGCCAACGACGTCGCCCAGGACGCGCTGCTGCAGGCGTTCCGCCATCGCGCCAGCTTCCGCGGCGACGCCGGCTACCGGACCTGGCTGTACCGCATCGCGACCACCACCGCGCTCAGCCACCTGCGCCGCGAGCGCTCGCTGAGCCGCCGCGCGGCCGCGTGCGAGCGCGACGCCGAGCTGCCGCTGGCCGCCCCGCCCCGCGCGCCGCTCGACGCGGTCACCGAGGCCGAGACCGCGCGCGCGGTCGCCGATCAGGTGGCCGCGCTGGCGCCGCCCTACCGCGAGATCCTCGCGCTGCGCTACTACGACGGCAAGAGCGAGCGCGAGGCGGCGGCGGCGCTCGGCGTGTCGACCGCGGCGGTGAAGGTCCGCACCCACCGGGCCAAGCGGGCGCTGCGCGATCGCCTACCGCCGAGCGTGGCCCGCCACGCGGCGCGCCGCTGATCGCCGCTCACCGCGCGCGGCGGCGCCGCCGGCGCACCAGCGCCAGCAGCACGAGCGCCGCCCACGGGCTCGGCGCAGCGCCAGCCGCGCAGCCGCAGCCACCGCCGGCCAGGCCGTAGCCGTCGGGCACGCCGTCGTTGTCGTCGTCGGGATCGCAGGCGTCGCCGAGCCCGTCGTCGTCGGTGTCGACCTGATCGGGGTCGGCGAGGTCGGGGCAGTCGTCGGCCGCGTCGACCACGCCGTCGAGATCGCGATCGGGCGCGCACACGTCGGGGTGGCCGACGGTGCAGGTCGCGCCCGGCTCGATCGTGCAGGCGGGCGCGCAGCCGTCGCCGCCGACGGTGCCGCCGTCGTCGCAGCCCTCGAGGCCGGCCCGCACGCCGTCGCCGCAGGTGGTGGCGCAGGCGCTCGGGCTGCCGGCGCACGCCCAGCCGTCCTCGACCGCGCACGCCGCCGAGCAGCCGTCGCCGTTCTCGCCGTCGCCGTCGTCGCACGCCTCGGCGCCCGCGACGATGCCGTCGCCGCAGCCGGTGGTGCAGGTGTCGGGCGCGCCGCCGCTGCACGCCCACCCGGGCTCGACCGCGCACGCCGCATCACAGCCGTCGCCGCTGGTCGTGGCGCCGTCGTCACACGCCTCGCCGCCGGCGCGCACGCCGTCGCCGCAGGTGGTGGCGCAGGCGCTGGGCGCGCCGGTGCACGCCCAGCCCGCCTCGACCGCGCACGCCGCGTCGCAGCCGTCGCCGCTGGTCGTGTCGCCGTCGTCGCACGCCTCGCCGCCGACCAGCGCGCCGTCGCCGCACACCGGGCTGCACGCGTCGGGCGCCGCGCCCGCGCAGGTCCAGCCGGCCTCGACGGCGCACGCGGCATCGCAGCCGTCGCCGGGCGCGAGGTCGCCGTCGTCGCACGCCTCGGCGCCGGCGCGCACGCCATCGCCGCAGCTCGTCACGCACGAGCCGGCCCCGGCGCCGGTGCAGGTCCAGCCCGGCTCGGGCGCGCAGGTCAGATCGCAGCCGTCGCCGTCGCCGCGGTTGCCGTCGTCGCAGCCCTCGCCGCTGGTGCGCACGCCGTCGCCGCAGGTGTCGGCGTCGCAGGCGTCGCCGACGCCGTCCTGGTCGAGGTCGGCCTGGCCGGGGTTGATGACCGCCGGGCAGTTGTCGATCGCGTCGACCACGCCGTCGCCGTCGCGATCGAGGTCGCAGGCGTCGCCGAGGCCGTCGCCGTCCTGATCGGCCTGGGTCGGGTTGGCCACCATCGGGCAGTTGTCGCAGGCGTCGCCGAGCGGATCGCCATCGGCGTTCTCCTGCCCGGGGTTGTTGATCACCGGGCAGTTGTCGATCGCGTCGGTCAGCGTGTCGCAGTCGGCGTCCGACAGATCGATCACCATCGTGGTCGCGGTCAGGATCTGATCGCCGTCGCCGGTGAAGCGCACGTTCAGCACGCCCGACAGGTCGAGCGGCCCGGTCTGGTACAGCTCGTCGGACAGCCGGCTGTTGTTCGCGGTCCCGCCGACCGGCTCGGCGGTGGGGCTGTCGCCAGCCACGCCGACCAGCGCGCCCGCGTCGTCGTAGCCGAACGACCCCGACGTGATGAGCGAGTTGAAGTCCTGCGCGCTGCACGCGCCGACCTGGCCCGGCGAGCCGTCGTCGCGCCCGCCGAGCACGGTGGTCAGCGTCGAGAACAACGCGCTGCCCCCCGGCTTGAAGTCGAGCCGGCCGTTCTGCTCGTCGGAGCACTCGAACATCTCGGAGAACGAGATCACCGCGTTGGTCGGCGCGCCGCCGCAGGTCGGTAGGCCGGTGACGTCGAAGCTGGCCGGCGTGGTCGTGCCGTTGATGAACGTGGGCTGGTAGCTGACGTGGCGGGTCTGCCGGTGGGCGACGTCGGTGAAGACCACCACCAGCTGCTCGCCGGCCAGGCCGCCGGTGATGTTCTGGTAGTTGAGGTCGGCGTCGCCCCGCTCTTCGATGCCGTAGGTACCGGAGCCGGTGATGCCGAAGCCGGTGGTGACGTCGTAGGCGCGGAACCCGCTGCCGGCCGGGTTGTTGCGATCGACCTCGGGCGCGGCGCTGAGCAGCACGCCGTTCAGCTTGACCTGGTCGGCGGGGTTGCCGTTGAAGCCGCCGTTGAACTTGGCGTAGACGACCAGGTACGCCTTGACCAGCGTCGCGCTGGCCGGGATGCGCACGGTCACGCCCTTGGGCGACGCGGTGAACACGGTGGGCGTCGCGGGCGCGTCGCCGGCGCGCGGGGTGGCGACGCCGGCCGCGTCGGTGGCCACGCCGCCGACCAGGCAGCCGCCGGCCTTGAGCCCCGCGAACGTCGAGGTGTCGAGCGGCGTGCAGCGCTGCGCCTGGACCGGCGCCGCCAGACCACCGAGCATGACGAGCGCGATCAGGAACCCGAGCCACGTGCGCATCCGCCCATCGTACACCGCGGCGCCGCGCGGCAGCGACGGTCGGCGCTAGTGGACGCCCAGGTACGCCTTGCGGATCGCGTCGTCGGCGGCCAGCGCGGCGGCGGGGCCCGACGTCACCAGCGTCCCGACCTCGAGCACGTGGCCGACGTCGGCGACCTTGAGCGCCATGTGCGCGTTCTGCTCGACCAGGAGGATCGTCGTGCCCTCCTTGGCGATCTGCTTCACGATCTGGAAGATCAGCGCGACGATCTGCGGCGCCAGGCCGAGCGACGGCTCGTCGAGCAACAGCAGCCGCGGCCGGGCCAGGAGCGCGCGGGCGATCGCCAGCATCTGCTGCTCGCCGCCCGACAGCGTGCCGGCGTTCTGGTGCAGGCGCTCCTTGAGCCGCGGGAACAGCGTCAGCGCGTGCTCGCGATCCTTGGCGACGCCGGCCTTGTCGGTGCGCAGGTAGGCGCCGATGTCGAGGTTCTCCGCGACCGACAGGTTGGCGAAGATGCCGCGACCCTCGGGCGCGTGCGACAGGCCGCGCGCGACGATGCGGTGCGGCGCGACGCCGAGCAGGCTCTTGCCGGCGAAGCGGACGTTGCCGCGGGCCGGCTTCACCAGGCCGCTGATCGCGCGCAGCGTGGTGGTCTTGCCGGCGCCGTTGGCGCCGATCAGCGTGACCACCTGGCCCTCGTCCACGGCGAAGCTGACGCCGCGCAGCGCCTGGATGCCGCCATAGGCGACGTGCAGGTCGTCGACCTCGAGCAGCGCGGTCACGCGCCGATCTCCCCGGCGGTCGGCGCGGGCTCGTCGGGCACGCCGAGGTACGCCTCGATCACCGCCGGATCGGACTGGATCTCGGTGGGCACGCCGCGGGCGATCGTCACGCCGTGATCGATCACGGTGATCTGCTCGCAGATGTCCATGACCAGGCCCATGTCGTGCTCGATCAGCAAGATCGACACGTCGAACTGGCTGCGCAGCGACTGGATGAGCCCGCGCATGGCCTTCTTCTCGACGGTGTTCATGCCCGCGACCGGCTCGTCGAGCAGCAGCACGCTGGGCTTGGTCGCCAGCGCGCGGGCGATCTCGAGGCGGCGCTGATCGCCGTACGGCAAGCTCTTGGCGATCTCGTCGGCGCGGTGGGCGATGCCGAGCACCTCGAGCAGGTGGCTGGCCCGCGCGCGGATCTCGGCCTCCTCGCGCAGGTACAGCGGCGTGCGCAAGAGGCTGCGCCACAGGCCCGAGCGGGCGCGCACGCCGGCGGCGATGCGGACGTTGTCGAGCACCGACAGGTCGCCGAACAGGCGGATGTTCTGGAACGTCCGCACCAGGCCGGCCTGGGCGATCTCCGACGGCTTCTTGCCGGTCATCGCGTGACCGCCGACGTGGACCGCGCCGGTGTCGGGCTTGTAGACGCCGGTCAGCAGGTTGAAGACCGTGGTCTTGCCGGCGCCGTTGGGGCCGATCAGGCCGTGCAGCCCGCCCTTGGGCAGGTCGAACGACAGGTCGGTGACCGCCTTGAGGCCGCCGAACGACTTCGACAGCCGCACCGCGGCCAGCGCCGGCACGGCGGCGGCGGCGGCGGGCGCGACGGCGGCGGCGGGCGCGACGGCGGCGGTCACGACCGATCCTCCTGGCGACGATCGGCCGCGGCCTTGAGCGCCGCGCGCAGGCGGCCCGGCGCGGCGACGCACCACCGGCCGAGCCGCACCGGCGCGGTGACGATGCTGCGGCCGACCGCGCGCCACTCGACCTCCCACAGCTCCTGCAGCCCGAGCAGCCCCTGCGGCCGCAGCAGCATCACGATGATCAGCGCCAGCGCGTAGGCGATCATCCGGTACTCGGCGAACGAGCGGAACAGCTCGGGCAAGAGCGTCACGGCGATCGCGGCGATCACCGCGCCCGAGATCGAGCCCATGCCGCCGAGCACGACGATGATCACGATGTCGATCGACTTCTGGAAGCCGAGGTCGGCGGGGCGCAGGCTGTTGCCGAGCTCGTGGGCGTAGAGGCCGCCGCCGATGCCGGCGAAGAACGCCGACGTCATGAACGCGGAGACCTTGGCCTTGGTGGTCTTGATGCCCATCGCCTCGGCGGCGATCTCGTTCTCGCGCACCGCCAGGAGCTGGCGGCCGCGGTTCGAGTACTTGAGCCGGTAGGCGACCAGGCACACGACGACGACGAACAGCCACACCCAGAACGGGTTCTTGGCGTCGATGTAGCGCGGGCCGCCGATGAAGCCGAAGCCACCGCCGAGGTTGTCCATGAGCGACCACCACGACGCGGCGGCGACCTTCTTCTCGGACAGCACGACGTCGTCGGTCTGCTTGAGCAGCACCCGGATGATCTCGCCGAAGCCGAGCGTGACGATCGCCAGGTAGTCGCCGCGCAGGCGCAGGCTGGGCTGGCCGACCAGCCAGCCAGCGAGCGCCGCGAACGCGCCACCCGCGATACAGCCGGCGCACAGCAACAGCTCGCCGGGGCCCAGCGACCCGCCGTAGATGGCCTTGGTGCCGAACAGCTTGATCGAGCCGTAGTAGACGATCGCCGCGGCGACGTAGCCGCCGACGGCCATGAAGCCGGCGTGGCCGAGCGAGAACTGGCCGGCGTAGCCGTTGACGATGCCCAGCGACACGCCGAGCACGATCGCGATGCCGATGTCGATCAGGATCTTCGAGTAGTAGTCGCCGATCGACACCGCGACGACGGTCTGCATCAGGTACGCGAGCGCGAACCCGATCACGATCGGGTACAGCGAACGCACCGCGGCGCCCGCGACGCCGGGCGTGGCGCGGGCGCTCACACCTTCTCCACGGTGGCCGTGCCGAGCAGGCCGGCCGGCCGGAACAGGAGCATCACGATCAGCACGCCGAACACGAACAGGTCGGGCATCTTCGACGACACGTAGCCGGCGCCGAACACCTCGATGAACGCGATCAAGACGGCGCCGAGCACCGCGCCGCGGACGTTGCCGATGCCGCCGACCACCGCGGCGACGAACGCCTTGAGGCCGAGCAGCATCCACAGCGCGTCGGCGGTCTGGTTGAGCTGGCGGTACTTGAGGCCGTACAGCACGCCGCCAGCGGCCGCCAGCGCCGAGCCGATCATGAACGTGATCGACACGACCTTGTCGACGGGCACGCCCATCAACGCGGCGGTCTGCTCGCTCCACGACACGGCGCGCATCGCCTGGCCGAGCTTGGTGCGGAACACCAGCCACTGCAGCGCGATGACCAGCGTGACGGTCAGGACCACCAGCGCGACGTCGACCCACGGCACCTGCACGCTCGCGACCTTGAACAGCGGCGCCTCGGACAGGAGCCGGGGCATCTTGACCGGGTCCTTGCCGAACAGCGCCTGGAGCTGGCCGGCGTTCTGGAGCAAGAGCGACACGCCGATGGCGGTGATGAGGACGTTCAGCCGCGGCGCCTTGCGCAGCGGGCGGTAGGCGAGACGCTCGATCGTGAAGCCGAGCGCCGCGGAGGCGGCCATCGCGAGGATCATCACGACCGGCATCGCGAAGACCGGCGAGCCGGTGCCGGCCCAGCCCAGCGCGCCGGCGATCGCGAACGCCACCCACGCGCCGAACGTGACGACGTCCGAGTGCGCGAAGTTGATGAAGCGCAGGATGCCGTAGACCAGCGTGTAGCCGAGCGCGATCAGCGCGTACAGGCTGCCCAGCGTGAGCGTCTGCAGGAGGAGCTGGACGAACTTGGTCATGCGGGCGGGGCGGCGGGTCGCGCCGGGGTGGCGTCTCTATAACGTCACCGGATTCCGGCCGTCTAGCGGCTGGGCCGGGATCGCGCGGGGCGCGGGCCGGCGGGCGGCCCCGGGGGCGGGCGGACGGGTTCGGACAGCGGCGGCTGTCCGGTGTCCGGCCGGAGTGGCCGGATTTGTCCGGGAACCGGACGCCGCCGGACAGCCGGGGGGCTAGATCGCGCGGGGTTGCGGGTGGCGCACCGCTTGCTTTGCGGCCACGGTGCGCGCGAGCGCAGTGGCCGGTGGGCGGTCGCTGTGGCGCGGCGCGAGGAGCTGCGGATGCTGGACGGTGCCCCGGTGGCGGTGGAGTGCGGAGACGAGGTGGCGAGCGGCGACGAGGCGTTCGCGAGCGGCGAGACGGTGGCGTCGGGCGCTGCGGTGGAGTGGCAGATCGCCGATCGCCTCCTGCAGGGCGTGGCGGCGCGCCGGGGAGCGCTCGACGTGGAGGAGGCGGAGGCCCTGAGGCGGGCGCTCGCCGCCGAGGTGCACCGCCACCGCGGCTTCGCGACGTTCGCCGAGTACCTCGAGCGCGTGCTCGGCTACGCGCCGCACACCGCGCGCGATCGGGTGCGGGTCGCCGAGGCGCTCGCGCGCCTCCCCGCGACCCGTGCGGCGTTGCAGCTGGGCATGTTGTCGTGGAGCGCGGCCCGCGAGCTCACGCGCGTCGCAACCCCGGACACCGAGCAGGCCTGGCTGGACGAGGCCGCCCACAAGACCGTGCGCGAGGTCGAGGACGCCGTGCGGGGACGTCGGCCTGGCGATGGCCCCCAGACGCAACCGGCACCCGACGCACGCACCGTGGTCATGCGCTTCGAGCTGGCGCCGACGACCAGCGCGCTGCTCGCGGCGGTGCGACGCGACCTGGAGGAGCGCACGGGTCACGGGCTGACCGATGACGAGATCCTGACTGCGCTCTGCCGCACGTACCTGGCGGGTACGGCCCACGTGGGCCGCAGCGAGCGGGCGGGCGACGGTGCGGCCGCGAACGACAGCACGGGCGACGGCGACGGCGACGGCGACGGCGGCGGCGGCGGCGGCGGCGACGGCGTGGAGCACAACGTGCCACCGCATCAGATCGCGATCACCACCTGCCCCGATTGCAGGAGGACCTGGGCCGACGCCGCCGGGCGGACGATCGAGATCAACGCGACCGACTTCGAGCAGGCATGCTGCGACGCGACCCACGTGGGCCGCGTGGACGGCGAAACGCCGGAGCGGGCGACGCGCTCGATCCCGCCAGCGACCCGTCGCGCGGTGTTGCGGCGCGATCGCGGCCGGTGCGTCGTGCCGGGCTGCCGGAACTCGCGCCACGTCGACGTGCACCACATCGTGCCGCGCGCCGTCGGCGGCGACCACGCAGCGCCGCTGCTGGCGACGATGTGCTCGACGCACCACCGCGCGGTGCACTACGGCCGGCTGTGGATCGCGGGGGACGCGATCGGTGGCCTCCAGTTCACCCACGTCGATGGAACGCCGTATGGGCGGCAGGCGGCCGCTCCAGCGGCTGCGCCTGCGCCGACGCCAGCGCCTGCGCCGACGCCTGCGCCTGCGCCTGCGCCGACGCCTGCGCCTGCGCCTGCGCCGACGCCAGCGCCCGCGCCTGTTGCGGCAGCCGCCGCTGGCCCGAAGCCGCGCACCGACGACGGGACCGTCCGCGCGACCTTGATCGAGCTCGGCTTCCCGGCGGCCATCGCGACGGCCGCGGTCACCCGGGCCCGGGCCCACGTGGGCCGCGAGGTCGCCCTGGAGACCTTGATGATCGCGGCGCTGCGCGCGTGCCGAGCGCCCTGTTGACGGGCGCTGGCGTGGGCTACTCAGCCGGGTAGCGCTTGATCGCCGGCCGCTTGCCGTGGTCGACCTTCACGACCACGGCCGACTTCGACGCGTCGCGATCGGCGTTGATCGTGATCTCGCCGGTGACGCCGGCGAAGCCCTTGGTCGCGGCGATGGTCGCGGCCAGATCCTTGCCGGACAGCGACGGCGACTTGTCGATCGCGGCGAACAGGAGGTTGGCGGCGTCGTAGCCGAGCGCGGCCAGCGCGTCCGGCGCGACGCCGTGCTTGGCCTTGTACTTCTGCACGAAGTTGACGACCGCGGGGGTCTCCTCGTCGGGCGAGTAGTGGTTCGAGAAGTAGCTACCCTGCACCGCGTCGCCGCCGATCTCCTCGAGCTTGTCCGAGTCCCAGCCATCGCCGCCGAGGAACGGCACCGTGATGCCCTGCTTGCGCGCCTGCGCGATGATGTTGGCCGCCTGGGTGTAGTAGCCGGGCAGGAAGACCGCGTCCGGCTTGGCCTGGTTGATCGAGGCGAGCTGTGCGCCGACGTCGGGGTTGTTGGTGTCGTACGCTTGGCGGGTCGCGACCTCGCCGCCGGCCGCCTTGAGCGCCGTCTCGAAGAAGTCCGCCAGCCCCTTCGAATACGGCTGGCCCTGATCGAACAGGATGGCCACGCGCTTGGCCTTCAGCTCCTCGACGGCGAACTTCGCCACCACGTGGCCCTGGAACTCGTCGAGGAAGCACACCCGGAAGATCATGTCGCCGATCTGGGTGACCGCGGGGTTCGTTGACGACGGCGAGATCATCGGCACGCCGTACTGCTGCGCCACCTGGCCGCCCGCCATCGACAGCCCCGACGCCACCTCGCCCAGGATCGCCACGACCTTGGTGCGGGTGATCAGCTTGGTCACCGCGGTGCCGGCCTCTTGCGGCTTGCCGGCGTCGTCCTCCGTGGTGAGCTCGATCTTGCGGCCCTTGAGCGTCCCGGCGTCGATCGCGGCGTTGCGCTCTTCGATCGCCAGGCGGATACCGCGATCGGTCGACTGCCCGAACGTCGCCTCCGAGCCGCTCATCGAGCCGAAGTGGCCGATCTGGATCGGCGAGGTGTCGGGCACGCTGCCGCCCGCGCCTCCGGATCCGGCTGAACCCGACGAGCCGCCGCCTCCCCCGCCGGTCTGGTTCCGCTTGCGCTCGCAGCCCGCGGTGACCGCGAGAGCCAAGACCATGCCCAGCAACGCCAGGCGTGAGATTCGCCAACCAGTGAGATTCACGACCATGCTCCTCGAGTAGGTAGATTGCGTAGCGTGAGCCCGGCGGGCCAGTCAACCCTGCCGTGGCGGTCGTGTCCCGCCGGCACGCGTAGATCGGCCCGACGCCTCGTGATACCCCGTGCCTCGCGCCGTCGCGCCTCGCGGATCCCATGAGCCAACCCCAGGCCCGTCACTCGACCTCGATGCCCGCCCACGGGCACCACTATCACGGCAAGAAAGAACTCGCGATGGTGTCGCTCGGCGCGCTCGGCGTCGTCTACGGCGACATCGGGACGTCACCGCTCTACGCGATGAAGGAGTGCCTCACCGGCGAGCACGGTGCCGCGCCCACGCCGGCCAACGTCTACGGCGTGCTGTCGCTCGTGTTCTGGGCGCTGACCCTCGTGGTCGTCATCAAGTACCTGATGTTCGTGCTGCGTGCCGACAACAAGGGCGAAGGCGGCATCCAGGCCCTCGCCGCGCTGGTGTCGGGCGCCACCGGTCGCACCGCGGGTAAGCTTGCCATCCCGATCTTGATGGCGCTGTTCGGCACCGGCCTGTTGTACGGCGAGGGCGTGCTGACCCCGGCGATCTCGGTGCTGTCGGCGGTCGAGGGCTTGAACGTCGCCACCACCTCGGTCGAGCACCTGGTCCTGCCGATCACCGTGGCGATCCTCGTCGGGCTGTTCGTGGTCCAGCGATTCGGGACCCACCGCATCGGCACGGTCTTCGGCTACGTGATGCTGCTCTGGTTCATCTCGATCGGCGTCATCGGCGCGACCTGGATCGTCAAGGCACCCGAGGTGCTGCAGGCGGTCAACCCGGTGCACGGCGCCCGCTTCATCGCGCACAACGGCGTCCACGGCTTCCTGCTCCTAGGCTCGGTGGTGCTGGTCATCACGGGTGGCGAAGCGCTCTATGCCGACATGGGCCACTTCGGCCGCACGCCGATCCGCGTCGCGTGGTTCAGCGTGGTCTTCCCGGGCCTCCTGCTCAACTACTTCGGCCAGGGCGCGCTGTTTCTGACCTCACCGCAAGGCTCGGTCACCAACCCGTTCTTCCAGATGGTCCACGGCCCGATGCTGTACCCGATGGTGGCGCTGGCGACGCTCGCCGCCATCATCGCCTCGCAGGCGCTGATCTCCGGAGCGTTCTCGCTGACCCACCAGGCCGTGCAACTCGGCTACGCGCCCCGCGTCACGATCGTCCACACCTCCGAGCGCGCCGAAGGCCAGATCTACATCCCCGAGATCAACTACCTGCTGATGGCCGCGTGCCTCGCGGTCGTGCTCGGCTTCGGCTCGTCGACCAAGCTCGCCGGCGCGTACGGCGTCGCGGTCACCGGCACGATGTCGATCACGTCGGTGTTGTACTTCCTGGTGCGGACCAAGCTGTGGCACCTGCCGCTGTGGTCGAGCGCCGTGATGCTGGTCGTGTTCCTCGGCATCGACCTGACCTTCTTCTCGTCGACGCTCGCCAAGATCCACCACGGCGGCTGGCTGCCGCTGACCTTCGGCGCGGTGGTGTTCGTGATCATGACCACCTGGTGGCGCGGCCGCACGGAGCTGTCGCGGATCATGGACCAGGGCAACCTGCCCGACGCGCTGTTCCTCGACGACGCCGAGACCCAGGCGTTGCACCGCGTCACCGGCACCGCCGTGTTCATGACGTCGAACCCGGACGGCATCCCCAACGTCGTGATGCACCACGTGAAGCACAACCAGGTGCTGCACAAGCAGGTCGTGCTGCTGTCGATCCGCACCGAGGGCGTGCCCTTCATCGCCGGCAACACGTCGTTGCAGGTGAAGGATCTCGGCCATGGCTTCTTCCGCGTCATGGCGCGGGTGGGCTTCATGCAGTCGCCCAACGTGCCGCGCCTCCTCGCGCGCTGCGAAAAGCACGGTCTCGCGACCAAGGCCTCGACGACGACCTACTACCTGGGCCGCCAGAGCCTGATCACCACCGGCCGCACCCGGATGTGGCGCTGGCGCAAGATGCTGTTCGCGTTCCTGTCGCGCAACGCCCGCCCGCCGACCGACTTCTTCGGGCTGCCGCCCAACCGCGTCGTCGAGCTCGGGCTGCAGATCGAGCTGTGACGGCGCGGCCGCCCCGCCTCAGGCGGGCGGCTTCCGCGAACCGACGCAGAACTTCCCGAGCCCCTTCTGGTGGTTGGCGATCAAGCCGCGCTGCATCGGCTTGACCTTGCCGCAGCCCGAGCAGATGCCGCTGTCGGCGTCCGCAGGCACCGAGCCCGCCGCCTCGCCGTCGATGCCGGACGGCACGGCGTCTGCGTCCGCGCCAGCCACCGGCGGCGGCTCGCCCTCCCCGTCCGCAGGCGGCGCCGCGCTCGTACGCCCCGACGCCGCGCGCGCCTGGTGTTGTGCCTCGCGGCGACGCCGCATGTCATCGACCTTGCCCATTCGCGAAGTTGCGCGCGAATCCGGCACCGAGGGAAGCGCGCCCGCGCGCCGGCGGCCGCTGGACCGCGGGCGACGCCACGTGGCGCCCCGGGTGACCAGCGGTGGCCAGATCCCGGCCGATCGTGGCCGGATCCCGGACACGCTGTCCGGGCGACCTAGCTAAGCGACCGAAACCGGCCGCGCGCGTTGTCCGGCGCGGCGCTTGCTGAGCACCGGGACATGCGAACCAAGGCGTGGGCAGCGATGGCGATGATGGGGCTCGCGGCGACCAGCCGCGCGGTGGCGGCCGATCCGTCGGTCTGTGAGCCGCCGAGCGTGGTCGTGGTGCTCGACCGCTCGAGCTCGATGAACGGCGCGATCCCCGGCGGGCCCACCAAGTGGGCGGCCGCCCGGGCGGCGCTCGATCAGGTGCTGGCCACCTATGATCAGAGCATCGGCTTCGGGTTGATGACGTTCCCGTACCCGGACGCGTGCGGCGCGGGGCGGCTCGACGTGCCGCCGGCGGTCGGGCAGCGCGGCGCCATCGGGATGGCGTTGACGACGCCGCCGCCGATGTTCGGGAACTGGACGCCGCTCGGCGAGACGCTCGCGGCCGCAGCCGACCCGGCATGGATGGCGGGGTACGTCCCGGACGCGGTCGTGGTCATCACGGACGGCTTCCAGTGGTGCTCGCCCTACGATCCCGCCCAGCGTGAGCTGCCGACGCAGGCGGTCGCGCGACTCCGCCATCACGGCATCCGCACGTTCGTGGTCGGCTTCGGCGCGGCGGTCGACGAGCAGGCCTTGGCGACGATGGCGGTGCTCGGCGGCACGGCACCGGCAGGCTGCGACGCGACCGCCACCGACCCCGCGCGGCGCTGTTTTCACCAAGCTGACGACGCGGCCGCGTTGAGCGGTGCGTTGATGGCGATCGCGGCCCACGCGTCCGCCGAGACCTGCGACGGTCGCGACAACGACTGCGATGGGACCGTCGACGACGGCGCGCCGTGCGCCGCCGGCGAGGTGTGCGTCGCTGGCGGATGCGCGGCGGCGCCAGCGCCAGCGGCGGATGCGGGCGTAGGGGCCGACGCCGGCGAGCCGGGCGATCCCCCCGGTGGCTGCGGCTGCAGCGGCGCGGGCCCGGATCCGGTCAGCAGCGCGGCGGGGCTGCTCGCGATCGCGGCGGTTCAGGCACGGCGGCGGCGGCGCGGCGCGACCAGCGCTGCGGCGACCAGCACCGCCAGCCCCGCGGACGGCGACGCGGCCCCCGCGCAGCCACAGCCCGACGTGAGCTCGGCGGGCCCGGTGCCGCCGTCGGGGTCGCCGGGGTTGCCGCCGCCGTCGGGGCCACCCGGGCCGGCGTCGACGACCGGTGCGGTGGCCGAGATCACCAGGTCGACGCACGCGAAGTAGATGTCGTTCGACGCCGTGTCGGTGGTGTACGGCGGCTTGTCCGTCATCATCTGGATGAGCTGCAGCGTGCAGTTGCTGCACTCCTGCGTCGGCAGCGTCACGTCGTAGGTGGTGCGGCTACCGTTGGGGATGCGGTCGGCGATGATCGTCGATCCGGAGCCGCCGGGGTCGAGCATGCCGGTGAGGTTCTCGGTTGGATAGCCCGCGGGCGTGCCGGCCGGGTCGCCGGGCGGGATGCGGAAGGTGTCGCCGTTGGGGTTGAACGACACGCGCAGCCACCCGGGGTGGGCGATGTACTCGTCGTAGACGAGGTGCAGCGTCGCCCCGGGGCGAAACGTCTGGACGTTGGCGCGCGCCGAGCCGGTCGAGCCGCAGTGGCGCTGCTTCAGATCGATCGTCGAGCGCGGCGTGGGCGACGAGATCCGCACGTGCGCGCCGGCGCTCCCGGCGACGAGGACGAACGCGGCGGCGGCAGTGATGGCGGTGCGGCGCATCCGGTCATCACAACAGGAAGATGTGGCGAAGGCCAGCGCAACGATCGATCTGGCGAGCCTCACGGTGGCGTGACACGCTGCGAACCATGGTTCGCAGATCATCGCTCGCGCTCGCGCTCGTCGCGCTGGCGCTTGGCACCGCCGCGCCGGCGCACTCGAAGTGCGCCCGGGTCCTGCTCGCGCCGCAGATCATCACCCACCCCGCCGACGCGATCCCACCCGGCGGCGGCGTCTTGGTCGGCTTCACCGAGACCACCGATGACGCCGCCGAGGCGTTCTCGGGACATGACCCCGCGATGAACGCCGACTGGACGCTGACCGTCGGCAAGCGCAAGACCCGGCCGCGCCTCGCGCAGCTCGCGCCGGGGCTCGCGGTGTACCGACCCGGCGCGCTGCGCGGCGCGCGGCCGACGCAACTCGCGCTCCGCGATGGCAAGGGTGGCAAGCTCGGCGTGTTCTCGGCGACGACCCGCCCGGATGGCGCCAGCCTCGCCGCGCCGATCGTGAAGCGCGTGACGTCGACGTCGGCCGCCCAGAGCAAGGGTCGCTGGCGCGGCGTGACGAACACCGCGACCGCCGAAGTCGACCGGATCCCGGACGGCGCTGCCGCGTTGATCGTGTACCGACAAGACGGGGCGACCACCACGGCGCTGACCTGGGCGCGCGTGGCGGCCGGTGCGAGCTCGGCGATCGAGGTCTACGCGTCGCCGGGCAAGTGCGGCACCGAGCCCGATGGGCTGAGCGCACCCGCGCCGGGCGACACGGTCGTGCTGGCGTGGGTCGACCAGTTCGGTCGCCGCTCGCCGCTCTCGACCGCGCTCGTGGTGAAGTAGCCACGACCCACGTGGGCCGCCGCCAGCGTGCTCACGTCACCGCGCCGTCTCCGTGACCCACGTGGGCCGCCGCCAGCGTGCTCACGTCACCGCGCCGTCTCCGTGACCCACGTGGGCCGCCGCCAGCGTGCTCACGTCACGGCGCGCCGTCTCCGCGACCCACGTGGGCCGCCGCCAGCGTGCTCACGTCACGGCGCGCCGTCTCCGCGACCCACGTGGGCCGCCGCCAGCGTGCTCACGTCACCGCACGTCGCGTCCGTGACCCACGTGGGCCGCCGCCCCGCCCGTCGGTCACGCGCCGCGTGCCCCGTCACGACGACCCACGTGGGACGCGACGCCCGCGCTCCTGACACGCGCGCGATACCCATCGCAGCCCAGGTGGGCCGCGACCCACGCCGCGCGGCTCAGTGGACGCCGCGCCCGACGACGACCACGTCGGGGCTGATCCCTAGCGTCTCGACCGCCGCGCGCCACATGTCGTCGGCGTCCAGGTCGAAGATGATCGCGGGATCGAGGTCGGCGTGCAGCCACGAGCCCTGCGCCATCTCGCGCGCGAGCTGCCCCGGCCCCCACCCCGAGTAGCCGAGCAACAGCCGCATCCGCGCCGGCGGCCGCGCGGCGAGCGCGCGCAGGCGCTCGGGCGATGTCGACAGCGCGACTCCGGGGCCGATCGTCGACGTGCCCTCGCCGACCAGCGCCGGCACCGGCTCGTGCAGCACCCAGCCGGTGCTGCGCGCCACCGGCCCGCCCGACCACACCACCGTCTCGGTGTCACCGGCCCAGCGCATGGCGAGGCTATCGAGCAGCTCGCTCGCGGTGACCTCGCTCGGCTGGTTGATCACCAGGCCGAACGAGCCGCGATCGTTGTGCTCGATCATCAGCACCACCGACCGCGCGAAGTTCGGGTCGTCCAGCTGCGGGACGGCGATCAGCAGTCCGGGGGCGAGGTCGGTACCGATCATGCGCGCCCCGATACTAGCGCCCGGTGCCTGCCGCGGCGAGCACCGAGAGAGGCCGCCGCGCCCTCAGCGCCCGGCGCTCAGCTCTTCTTCAGGGTCAGCACCGCCTCGAGCGTGAGCTCGGGCTTGACCTTGTCCTGGACGCCAGCGATCGAGAAGTCGAGGCGGTTGAACGGCACCGCGGTCTTGACCGTCACGCTGTCCGCGGTCGACGCGACGACGTCGAACGTGATCGCGAGCTTCTTCTCGACGCCGTGCAGGCTGAGCGTCGCGTCGGCCGAGTAGCTCTTGTCGCCGGCCTTCTTGACGTTGTCGACCTTGACCGTGACGGTCGCGAACTTGGCGACGTCGAGGAAGTCGGGCGACTGCAGGTGCGCGTCGCGATCGGGGATGCCCGACGACAGGCTGGTCGGATCGATCGACAGCTCGGCGGTGCCACCCTCGAGGTTGGCCGGGTCGAAGCTGGCCTTGATCACCGACCACTTGGCGAAGGTCACCTCGACCTTGCCCTTGCTCGCGTCGATGTGATCGCCGATGACCTTGAGGTAGTCGGCGGCCACCGCCGGCGCCGCGCCCGAGCCGGCGTTCGGATCGACGGCGGCGGTGCCGCTGCCGCTGCCCGCCGCCGCGGTGCCGCTGCCGGCCGCCGCGGTGCCGCTGCCCGCCGCCGCGGTGCCGCTACCCGCCGCCGCAGTGCCGCTGCCCGCCGCCGCGGTGCCCGAGCCACCGCCGGCGTTCTCAGTCTTCTTCTTGCAGCCAGCCGCAGACAGACCGATGGCGGCCACGGCGATGACGAGGAACGTTCCGAGCTTCTTCATGTGCGTCTCTTCTTCCTAGGGTTGCTTGGTCAGGACCAATGAAACGGTGATCGGGATGCGATCGGAATCGAACGAGGCCGCGCTGCCGCGCAGGCCGCTGCCCTTCACCGTGATCGCCAGGTCGGCGCTCACCAGCAAGGTCGGGGTCTCGGCGCCGACGCCGAGCCGCACGCGGCCGTCGCGATCGGGCACGCGCAGGTTGCCGGTGATCTCGACCGGCAGCTGCTCGCCGAGGAAGTCGAGGCGCGCCGCGGCGCGGAACGCGAGCTGCGCCGGACCATCCTGGCGCGCGGCGATCAGCTTGTCGATCGTCAGCCCGATGCGCGGGAACCTGGCGACCGCGAGGTACTTCTCCTTGGCGTGGCTGGTGCGCATGTCGACGCCGGTGTCGACCGTGCTCGCATCGACCGACACCGCCGCCGTGAACGGGCGCGTCAGGTCGCCGGGGTCGCCCTCCCAGCCACCCGCCAGGCCACCGGCGAACCGCGCCTCGAAGGTCTCTTGTCCGGCGCTCACCGTGGCCGTGATCGCGCTGCCCACGTGGGCCACGACCTGGTAGCGACCGGCGGGCAACGCCAGGCGCCCTTCGATGCCCTCGGTCGGCGCCGCCGCGGTCGCCCCCGCCGGCAACGTCTCGCGGCCGGTCTCGGGACCGAAGCCGGTCGAGAACGCCCAGAGCGGCACCACGATCGGCAGCGCGCCGCCGACGCCGACCACCGCGCGGGCCCAGCGCACCGGCGTGCCGCGCCGCTGCTCCCAGCGCCGGATCAGCCACGCCGCGGCCAGCACGCCGACGGTGACCGCCGCCAGGATCGCCAGCGCCTCGAGGCCGAGCCACACCGGCCCGCCGGGCTGCACGCGCCACCCGAGGTCGGGATCCGGCACGTAGAACCGCTTGTGCACGGCGGTGTAGACGTTGCCCGAGCCCTGCAGCGCCCACCGCGCCGCGCCGGCACCGACGGCGACCGCGGGCGCGATGGCGAGGAGGAACGGGCTGCGAGGCATGGCGTCCGTTATGACGGCGCTTTCGCCGCTCGGCAACCACCCCGCGCGCGACACACTGTTCGGCGAGCTAGATAGTCACGATTCGGGCGCAATCCCCGTGCCCTCATCACACATGTCAACGAGACGCGACAACCCGCGCGGGTACGACGTCACCCCGGCGCGGCGATCGCCGCCCGCGCGCCCGCCCTACGATGTCGGCGCGGCAGCGTCTCCCTCGACGGTGCGCGGCGGCGCGTCCTCGAGGCCGAGCTGCTTCGAGACCTTCTTGAACAGGGCGGCCCCCAGCGAGAGGGCGAAGCCGGTCACCACGGCGCGGACGAAGAGCTGCATCCCGTCATGATAGCGCGGGCGGCGCGCTACTTCACCAGCCGTCCATACAGCTCGGGCCGCCGGTCGCGGAAGAAGCCCATCGACGCCCGCGCCCGCTGCAGCCGGTCGAGGTCGAACGTCGCCAGCGCCACGCCGGCCTCGGTCCGGTCGAGCTCGGCCAGCTTGTCGCCGCGGTGATCGCAGATGAACGAGCTGCCGTGGAACGTGATCGCCCCGCCCGGCGCGCCGGCCTCGCCCTCGACGCCCGCGCGGTTGGACGCGATCACCCCGACCTGGTTGGCGATCGCGTGGCCGATCATCACGCGCTGCCAGCTGTCCTTCGAGTCGAAGTCGGGCTCCTCGGGCTCGGTGCCGATCGCCGTCGGGTAGAACAACAGGTCGGCGCCGGCCAGCGTCATCGCCCGGGCGCACTCGGGGAACCACTGGTCCCAGCAGATGCCGACCCCGATCGTCGCGTAGCGCGTCGCGAACGCCATGAACCCGGTGTTGCCCGGCTTGAAGAAGAACTTCTCCTGGTAGCCCGGCCCGTCGGGGATGTGGCTCTTGCGGTAGGTGCCGAGGTGCCGGCCGTCGGCGTCGAGCACCGCGACCGCGTTGTAGTACTCGGGGCCGTTCTGCTCGAAGAACGACACCGGAATGACCACGCCCAGCTCGCGCGCCAGCGCCGCCATCGCGGCGATCGTCGGGTGCCCGGCCACCGGCCGCGCGCGCAGGAAGTCCTCCTCGCGCTGCTGCCGGCAGAAGTAGTGCCCCTCGAACAGCTCCGACGGCAGCACGATCTGCGCGCCGCGCGCCGCGGCGGCGCGGACCAGCTCGCTCACCCGGGCCACGTTGGCGTCGACGTCGTCGGTCAGCGCGCACTGCAGCGCCGCGACCGTCACGGTGCGGCTCATGGCGCGGGCTCCTGCTGGGTCGTGCAGTGGAAGCCGCCGCCGCCGACCAGGATCGGGTAGCAGTCGACACCGACCGTGCGCCGATCGGGGAACAGCGCCGCGATGGCCGCGACCGCCGCCTCGTCGTTGGCGGCCCGGTACGTCGGCACCACGACGGTCGAATTGCCGATGTAGAAGTTCATGTAGCTGGCCGGCATGATCGCGCCGGTCGCGTCCTGGACCAGCCCCGGCGACGGCACCGTCACCACCTCGAGCGCCCGGCCGCGGGCGTCCTTGGCCGCCCGCAGATCGGCGATGATCCCGTCGAGCGCCTCGCGGTTGGGGTCGTCGCCGGTCGGCGCCATCGCGACCACCACGCCCGGCGCGACGAACCGCGCGAGCGTGTCGATGTGGCCGTCGGTGTGATCGTTGACCAGCCCGCGATCGAGCCAGATCACCTGGTCGACGCCGAGCGCGTCCTCGAGCAGCTTGGTCGCCGCGGCCTGATCGACGTCGGGGTTGCGCGCGCCGCCCAGCAGGCACTGCTTGGTGGTCAGCACCGTGCCCTCGCCGTCGACCTCGACCGCGCCACCCTCGAGCACGAAGCCTTGATCCCACGCCGGCACCCCGGCCGCGCCGGCGACCCACGTCGACACCGACGCGTCGCCCGGCATGAGGTACTTGCCGCCCCAGCCGTTCCAGTGGAAGCACGCCGCGGCGCGCTCGTGGCCGCGGGTGACGAAGATCGGCCCGGTGTCGCGCAGCCAGACGTCGCCGTAGTGCGCGCGGTGGAAGCGGACCCCGCCGGCGGCGGCGCCGAGGTGGGCGCGGGCGTCGGCCTCGAGGGCCGGGCTCGCGCACAGGAGCTCGACCCGCTCGCCGCGCGGGCCGCTCGGGCCGCGGTCGACGATCGCCGCGATCATCTGGGCCAGCGCGGCCCGTGGGCCGTCGAGCCCCTCGGCCCATTCGTCGGCCAGGTGTGGCCAGGCGGTCCAGACCGCGGCGTGGCGGCTCCACTCGGCGGGTTGGCGAAAGCCGTGTTCCTTCGCGCGCATGGGCGGTGCTTAGCACACCGGTCCAGCCGGTCCCAGACAGGCGGTGACAGACGATGTGGTGGGGGCGGCGAAAGTTTTCGCGCGACCGCCGCGCGGGGCCGGTGTTAGGTTGCGCGCGTCGCCGCTGGGGAGCTGTGCGACGCGACCGCTACCGGGAGATGTTCATGCGCCGATCGTTCGTCCGTCACCTCGCCCCCTCGCTGCTCATCGCCATCGCCGCCTGCGGCCCGGGCACCACCGGCACCGGCGACGATGACGACGACGATCAGCCGCAGATCGACGCCGGCTTCGACGACGACGCCACCACGCCGCCGGTCACCGACGAGTGCCGCAAGATGGACCTCATCTTCGTGATCGACGACTCGGGCTCGATGGAGGAGGAGCAGACCAACCTCGCGTCGAACTTCCCGATGTTCGCGACGCTGCTCAACAGCTACACGATCTCGACCGGCGAGACCCTCGACTACCGCGCGGCGATCACCACCACCGGCATCACCGCCAACATCACGATCCAGCCGCCGGTGGTCCCCGGCTTCCCGCCGTTCCCGCCGATCCAGCAGCCGCAGACCGGCCTCGACGGCAAGTTCAAGCAGTCGTGCGGCATGACCCGCCCGTGGCTCGAGCGCACCGATCCCAACATGGCCACGACGTTCGCGTGCAACGCCAACGTCGGCACCAGCGGCCCGGCGATCGAGATGCCGCTGCGCGCCAGCCAGCTCGCGGCGACGCTCGCGACCAACCCGGGCTTCCTGCGCGACGACGCGCTGCTCGGCATCGTCATCCTCACCGACGAGGACGACTGCTCGCGCACCTCGACCACGTTCACCACGTCCGGCGACAACTGCGCCACCAACGGCGACACCGGCCTCGAGATGCCGAGCGAGATCATCGCGACGCTCGATCAGGTCAAGGGCGATCGCGGCCGCTGGGCCGCGGCGATCATCGCCGGCCTGACCTCGTGCTCGTCGAGCTTCGGCATGGCCGAGGAGGGCATCCGGCTCAAGCAGTTCCAGCAGGCCGCCGGGACCAACGTCGTCTACGGCGACATCTGCGCCGGCAACCTGGCGCCCGCGCTGCAGCAGGCGCTCGAGTCGTTCCAGACGGCGTGCGAGAACTTCCCGCCGATCGGCCGCCAGGCGCTGCCGCCGGCGTCGCCCCCCGCCGCGTCGACGCTCAATTGAAGTAGTAGCGCAGGCCGACGGCGGCGTTGACGTCGAAGTAGAAGCCGTCGTTGTAGTCGAAGTTGTCGACCCGATCGTCGCGATCGATCAGCAGGTCGCCGACCAGCGCCAGCTCGACGAAGATGTCGAGCGGGGTGCGGTTCATGTCGAAGGAGATGCCGATCGGCGCGCGCACGCCGAGCGCCGCGCCGCGGTGGTAGTGGTCGCCGTGGTCCCAGTCGTACGAGAAGACGCGGCCGCCGATGCCGACGTACAGCGGCAACTCGAACGCCGGCGGCGACGCCAGCACCACCGGGTGCCACAGGTAGTCGGCGTGGAGGTGCAGGCCGCTGCGACCGCGGCCGTAGCCGTAGCCGTTGCCGCCGATGCCGAAGTCGATCGCGGTCGAGCGGCCGACGAAGTACTTGCCGGACAAGCCGGTCGGCGCGCCGAGCATGATGCCGAGCCCGAACGTCTTGTTGGCCGTGAAGGTCGAGGCCCGGCGGGTCGGCCGCGGGCGCGCGTCCGCAGACGAGACCAGGCCAAGGACCAGGGCGGCGACGATGTAGGCAGTGATGCGCTGCATGGGGAGCCATCGTTGCAAGCCTGGGTCCGAATTGCCAGGCAGCGATCTCGCGAGGTTGGCCCGCCGAGCTGGGAACCCAACGGCTCCTGGGAGCCGATCGGCTCCAGGCCGCCCGGCGAGACGGTGTTTTCGTCGGCGCGGCATGGCGGCGCCCGCCCGCGTGCCTACCATCGCCGCCATGATCTCGCTCGACCTGTCCGATCGCCATGTCGTGGTCACCGGCGCCAGCGGTGGCCTGGGTAGCGCCGTCGTCGCAGAGCTGGTGGCCGCCCGCGCCACCGTCCACGCGCCGCTGATGGAGGCCGCGGCGCCGGCCCACGCCACCTGGCTCGCCCACGCGCAGGTCGACGCGCGACCCAGCGTCGACGGCGGCGACGAGGCCGCGCTGGCCGCGTACTTCGCGAGCCTGCCGCCGCTGTGGGCGTCGATCCACCTGGTCGGCGGCTACACCGGCGCGGCGCTCGTCGACACCTCGCTCGCCGACTTCGATCGCATGATCGCGATGAACGCGCGCACCTGCTTCCTGGCGACCCGCGAGGCCGCGCGCGCGCTGCGCGGCCGCGGCGGCCGCATCGTCAACGTCGCCGCGCGCCCCGCGCTGGTGCCGACCGCCGGGCTGGTGGCCTACGCCGCGTCGAAGGCCGCGGTGGTCGCGATCACCCAGGGCGCCGCCGCCGAGCTGTCGGCCGAGGGCATCTTCGTCAACGCGATCGTGCCGTCGATCATCGACACGCCCGCCAACCGCGCGGCGATGCCCGACGCCGACTTCGCGCGCTGGCCCAAGCCGGCGGAGCTCGCCGCGGCGATCGCCTACCTCGCCAGCCCCGCCAACGCGCTCACCTCGGGCGCGCTGGTGCCAGTCTACGGCCGCGCCTGACGCGGTCCCGGCCCTCCAGTGCGTCGCCGCTGCGTCGGCGCGCTAGTTGGAGTTGCCGGTGTTCGACGCGCCCTGCCCGGCCTGGTTGCGGTAGGCGTGGCCGGCGGCGGTGTACTCGATCAGCTCCATCACGGTGCGCGGATGCTCGGGGTACTTCAGGCAGCGCGACACGATGAACACCTTGAGGTCGTTGTCGGCGACCGGGTCGTTGGTCAGCGGCGGCAGCTCGTCGTCGTTGTCGCGCAGCGTGACCTCGAAGTCCGGCGCGCCGGTCGCGGCCTGCTCGAGGTGCCCGCGGATCGGGTACCACGGCGGGTCGTTGCCGGGGTCGGCGTCGAGCGCCTGAGGCCAGGTCGCGTAGTTGGCCGCGGCGATCGCCCGCGCGGTGACCAGCCCGGCCTCGGCGCAGTACAGCGAGCGCCGCGCCATCGCGGTGTAGCCGGTCGAGCGCGACTCGGCGTTGAGCAAGAGCGCGGTGGTGCTGGCCACCACCATCAGGCCCGTGAGGATGATCATCGTCGACACGATCGTCGCGCCGCGGCGGTGGTGGCGCATCACAGCGTGGCTCCCAGGTTGCGGATCTGGACCTGCGCCTGCAGCGTCCGGCGCGCGAAGCTGTCGACCGCGCCGCCCGGGCGATCCTCGGCGGCGGGCCGCGCGGTCTCGCCGTGGCGCTTGAGATCGCGCGCGGTCACGGTGATCCGCAGCGCCCGCCAGCGGCCGTCGGTGATCGGCGGCGGCGCCGCGTCGCCGGCGGCGTTGTAGAACCACTCGTCGGTGGTGTCGCCGGTGTCGCGCAGCGCGCCGTCGCCGTCGACGTCGACGCCGACCGCGAGCTGCAGATCCTCGACGCCCTCGGCCAGCACCTCGGGCGCCGCCGGGCCGACGCCGTCGGGATCGACCATCAGGAGCGGCACGCCGCTGGCGTCGGTGAGCACCTCGAGCCGCGCGTAGCGGCTGCGCACCACCAGCGCGCCCGGCGCGAACCCGGCGGTCGGCAGCGGCACCGCCGAGCAGACGTGGGTGCCGAGCTGGTACTCGCCGCCGACCGGCGTCACCGCCGACACCGGCAGCAGCCGGCCGTGGACGCCGTCGGAGACCACCGCGACGTCGCCCGGCGCGAAGCCACGGCCGTCGACCACCACCATCGACGACGCGCCGTTGGTCAGCGCCGCGCGCAGCGAGGTGACGACGCCGCCGGTGGCCGAGATCAGCTCGATCACGTCGGGCGCGTCGCCGTGGTTGGTGACGGCGATCGCCACGAGCGTGTTGCAGTACGCCGAGTCGGTGACCTCGCCGCCCGGCACCGCCGGCGCCGCGTTGCGCACGGCCTCGGCGAGGAAGTCGATGCCGGCGCGGGCGTTGCGCTCGAGCTGCATCGCCTCGCGCTGCCGGCCCAGGCCGCCGATCGTGACCGCCGCGGTCTGCAGCAGCAGCCCGATCGCGATCACGCCGAGCGTCAGCGAGACCATCAACTCGATCAGCGTGAAGCCGGCCTGGGCGCGCGGGCGTCGCGCGCTCACCGCAACCTCACGCCGGCGAAGGCGAGGCTGCGATCGCCGTCGCCCTCCGCCCACGTCACGACCACCTGCAGCCGGGCCAACTCGCCGTCGATGACCACGGTCCACGCGCGGCGATAGCCGCCGGCGGTGACCGCCCGGCCCTGCGCGTCGACGCGATCGCCGCCGGTCACCAGCTGCGCGCGCGGCCAGGTGTAGATGCGCTCGAGTTGATCCTCGGCGAGGATCGTGGCCTCGGTGGCGTGGCGCGCGTAGCTGACGCCGTGCGAGGTGCTGACCGTGAGCGCGGCGATGCCGGTCAGGCCGATCGCGGTGACGACCAGCGCGACCAGCACCTCGATCAGCGTGAAGCCGGCGCCGCGCCGCACCCGCCGCGCCCGCCGCGGGCGGGTCAGTCGATGCGCAGCCACAGCTTGGCTCCTGACGAAGAGGTCATCGAGAACTCGACCGCCTCGCCGACCGCGTCGAAGTCGCTCGTGAAGTCGGTGGTGCTGATGTGCGAGTCGGCCACCGAGTAGACCTTGCCGCCGTTGCCGTCGACGCTGCCCGCGCCCGAGCGGATCGTCTCGGTGGCGCGGACGCCGCCGGTGGCCAGCCCGACCCGCACCAGCGTCCCGGTGTCGCCGTCGAGGCCGTAGCCGCTGTCGTTGACGTCGGCCGAGTCGGTCACCGCGTAGAGCTCGCCGCCCTCGACCACCGCCTGCGCGTAGATGCGCTCGCCGTCGCCCAGCGGCACCGCGAACGCGACGTCGGGCGGCGCGCCGGCCTCGGTCACCGGCACGCTGCTGGCGTTGACCGCGATCGACACCAGGTACTGGCGCTGATCGACCGGCGCCCACGAGGTGCTGACCGGATCGGTGTAGCCGCCCGAGCCGAGCACCAGCCGCAGCGCGCCGCCGCCGTCGCGGTACAGCGTGGGGCTGGCGCCGATCGGGTGGAAGTCGGTCGAGAAGCGGAACAGCGGCTGCGCGCCGTGGCGGCTGACGCCGGTGCCGGCGTCGAGCAGCCAGACGTCGCCGTACAGGCTCGGCACCGCCAGCCAGGCCGCGGTGCCCGACTCGTCGCGATCGATCGCGACCGGCCCGCCGGGCACGCCCGAGGCCGGCACCAGCGGGTTCGCGAGCAGCCGGGACGCGCCGTACGGCTGGCTCCAGGTCCACGCCACCGCGCCGGTCTCGGTGACCAGCGCGACGACGTGCAGGCCGGCGCCGCCGGTGCCGCCGTTGCTGGTGACCACGAACGTGAGGTTGCGGGTGCCGCCGCTGCTGGTGCGGGTCGGCGCCATCGCCAGGCTGGTGCCGACGCCGAGCTCCGACGCGCCGCGCACCGCCGGCGTCGCCACCTCCCACAGGATCTTGGGGTCGGCCGGGTTGGTGATGTCGAGCGCGTAGACCGCGGGCGTGAAGCCGGTGACGCCGGGCTGGCCGCTGCCGACCTGGAACGTCAGCACCGTCTTCCACTCGCGGCGACCGTCGGCGTCGTAGTCGGCGAACACGTCGGCGACCTTGGGCGAGCCGTCGAGGCGACCATCGTTGAGCCGCAGCCGGGGCAAGAGCACGCGCGGGATGAAGCCCCACAGCTCCTGGCCGCGGGTCACGCACGGCCCGATCGTGTCGATGCAGATCGCGTGGAGCATGCCGTCGAGGCCGCCGACGTAGGCCATCGTCGGGCGCGCCAGCGGGATCAGCGGCGACGGCTCGACGATCGCCGCCGACGAGCGGTCGATGCCGCCGAGCGCCGGGTGCCAGCTGCCGTCGGCGTGCTGGTCGCCGGCGAGCACCCGGCCGATCAGCGTCGTGACCTCGCCGGCGGTCAGCGTGGCCCCGAGCAGCGGGCCGAGCGCGCTGGCGTTCTGGGTGCTCACGTAGGTGCGCGGGATGGCCGCGCCGCCGGCGGTGTTGGTGAAGATCGTGCGGCACGCCGCCGAGAACCAGCTCGCGCAGCCGGCGACGGTGACCGCCGGGATGTGCTCGGCGGCGTCGAACACGGTGGCGTTGGCGGTGAGGTCGGTGGCCCAGTAGTGGCCGTGGGTGTACGGGAAGCGGAACGTCGCGTCGGACGCGGTGCCCTCGTAGACCGGGATCACCGGCGCCGGATCCTTGAGCGTGAAGCTGCCGTGGTACGCGGTCGCGCCGATCACCACCGGCGACGAACGCGACACCTCGCGCTGGGTGTCGTCGGGCAGCTGGTTCTGCGACGCCAGCGGCATCGTGATGAGCGCGTTCAGCACCATGCGCAGCTGCGACAGGTTGTTGTTGATCTGGTTGCCGCCCATGTAGAAGGCGACGCCGTTGGCGGGGTCGTCGTTGAAGCGCAGGTAGCTGGCGACGTCGAAGGTGTCGGCGTTCACCGACGCCGCGTAGACGTCGCAGGCCGGGCTCGAGCGGTGGCGGCTGCACAGCGCGTTGCCCGTGGCCGCGCGATCCTCGCTGACCAGCCGCACCAGCGTGCCGGTCGACGGATCGAGGTGGGCCGGCGCGTAGCCGGCCGCGCCGTGGCCGAAGAACCACCAGCCGCCCACCGCGCCCGACGCGAACTCGGTGGGCAGGTCTCCCCACTGCATGTACAGGTTGGCGGCGCGCCGCAAGATCAGCGGCTCGCTCGGCGTGCCGGTGCTGGTGGCCAGGCCGACGCCGGCGCTCGGCACGCCCTGCAGCTGGCGGTCCTGGCAGCGCTCGAGCAGATCGATCACCGCCTCCATGAACACCACGTGGCCGCCGCCGCGCACGCTGGGCACGTGGGTCATGAACGTGCGGACCTGATCGATCTGCTCGCGCTCGGCGGCGGTCGTGCACGGGTTGGCGCCCGGGCTCCAATTGTCGATCCACGCCCAGTTGAACTGGCCGGCGACCAGCGCGCCGGCGCCGATGTCGCCCTTGGTGACGTCGCAGAACACCGCGTCGCTCGGCGCGAACGCCGTCGACTTGCACGCCGGGTAGTCGGCCGGCACGTTGAGCTTGGCCAGCGACAGCCAGGTGTTCGACACGCCGGCCGGCGCCAGGCGCGCGAGCCGCGGCGGCGCGTAGTCGATGCGCACGGCGACCGGCGCGCCGTGGCCGCCGTTGCCGAGCGTGTACGGCGCGCCCGAGCGGAAGTCCTGGTACGCGAACTTCGCGCCGTTCTGCACCTCGTACAGATCGACGCTGGCGAAGTCGTAGTTGGCGTTGCCGGCCAGGCTGGCGAACTCGCCGGTGCGCAGGAACAGGTCGTTGAAGCGCGGGCGATCCTCGGGCGCGATCACGAACGCGCCGCCGCGCAGCGGGAACTGCTTCTTGCCGTAGGTCCACGCGGTCGACGGCGCGAGCGTCGCCGGCTTGAGCAGCTTGACCGGCGCGGTGCAGGTGCCGGTGCAGCTCGCCAGCGAGGTCCCGGTCGTCGACGGCGGCGTCGCGCCGCCCGAGATGATCCAGGCGTCGACGTCGTGGTTGGCGTAGCTCTGCGCGCCCAGGTTCTGCTGGCTGGTCAGCGCCGGGGGCTCCTTGGTGGGGTTGACGATCCAGTAGACCGGGATGCCGTGCTGCATCAGCCGGTAGACCAGGCCGTAGGCCTCGAACATGCC